>JAABUN010001656.1_pt1 | contig 46799 bp, 38 predicted proteins | sample 5559311 | NCBI WGS metagenome assembly JAABUN01 (sample SAMN10711877, study PRJNA513370) | rock metagenome | isolation source: Antarctica rocks | place: Antarctica: Victoria Land, Siegfried Peak sud
GTTTCTGCTCCGACTGTTCCTGTTGCTGTTAAACCTGTAGAGCAATTATCTTCTACGCTTGCATCACCAAAGGCTGCTGCAATCTGAGCTGCTGTAGGATTACATCCCAGAGTTGAAGCTGCTGTAACTGTGATAACCGGATCTTGTGTATCTCTTGTATAAGTTACAGTTTGTGTGGTTGTTGCAGTATTGCCACAATTATCAGTTACTGTGAAAGTCTTGGTAGTAGAACGAGTACATCCAGTTCCTGTTTCTGCTCCGACTGTTCCTGTTGCTGTTAAACCTGTACTGCAATTATCGGTTACTGTTGCATCACTAAAGGCTGCTGCAATCTGAGCTTCTGTAGGATTACATCCCAGAGTTGAAGCTGCTTTAACTGTAATACCCGGCGGTGTGTTATCTATCCTGGTATTATAAGTAGTCGAAGATTGATTACCGCAGCCGTCTGTTGCTGTTACTGTAACTGTTGCACTACAGCTTCCCGTTGTATTTCCTGTTGCATAAGTTATTGAGCCGCCACAATTATCGGTCGCACTTGTAGCAGCTAATGCTGCTGCTTCTGCTGCTGCCTTAGTTTGATAACAACTTGCAATAGTGCCTTTTGTAATCACTGGTGCTGTGTTATCGTTTACTGTGATAATTTGAGTACATGTCGAACTGTTACCACACGCATCTGTAGCCCTATAGGTTCTTGTAATAGTGTACCTGTTAGCACAAGTCTGGTTACTGATCACATCACTTATGAAAGCTTTAGTTACTGTGCCGCTACAATTATCTGTTGCAGTTACAGCAGTAACATCAGGTGCAGGTACGGCACTTGCACATTGTACTGTTACAGGTGCAGGACATGTTATAGTTGGTGCTGTGTTATCGTTTACTGTGATAGTTTGTGTACATGTAGAACTGTTACCACAAACGTCTGTTGCTCTATAAGTTCTTGTAATAGTATACCGGTTAGCACAAGTTTGGTTAGTGATAGCATCACTTACGAATTCTTTAGTTACGGTTCCTCCGCAATTATCAGTTGCTGTTATAGCAGAGGGATTAGGTGCAGGAACCTGACTTGCACATTGTACAGTTACAGAGGCAGGACAAGTGATTGTTGGTGCTGTCTGGTCATTTACAGTAATAGTTTGTGTACAGGTAGAAGAAAGACCTGCAGCATCTGTTGCTTTATAAGTTCTGATTATTGTAAAACGATTAGCACAAGTTCCGGGAGTAACGACATCACCTACATGAGTTACTGTAATTGAACCTGCAGGGGTACAATTATCGCTTACACTGCCACTCTGCGCTACAAAGCCTGCACGATTTGTTGCTGCTGCAGGTACTGCAGATGCACAACTTACAGTCACCGGACCGGGACAAGTAATTGTTGGAGGTGTAACATCAGCAACTACTACCAAAGTTGCGGTGGTAGTTTTTTTACCAGCATCAGGATTAGTACAACTTCCTGAAGTATAAGCTTGGACAGTGAATGTATAAGTGCCCGGAGTTAAAGGTGATGTAGCTGTTAAAGTTAATGTGGATGTCCCAGATGTTGTACTACCGCCCGTAATATTTACAGGGTTAGTCGAAAAGGTAGCATTAACACCGGTTGGTAAGCCACTTGTAATACATAATTGAAAATTATCGTTTCCATTACCAGTTCGATTAACAGTAACAGTATATGAGGTACTACTACCAGTTGAAGAACAAATAGTTTGAGAGGGAGGGGCTATAGTGACACTTAATAAGGTACCATCTGTAAACACTGCTTCCGCATACGATCCCTTATTTCCATTTGCCGTTGCTCGTAATGTAGAGCCGACACAATCATCTTCACATACATGCCATGTGGTTACAAAACCACCGTTTTCATCAGCAGTTACTGTCCATGGCTCATGATCTGCACCTGTAGCGGCGGTTCCATCGGCGTGCAATACCTGCATCGTTACAACTTCATTGGGCTGAAAGCCGCTACCGGTAAGAGTAGCAGTAGTGCCAGGCGCATAATCATCCTGATCAGATGTAAGTGTGGCAGTACTCTGCGCATTTACAGCAGAAAGACCTAAAAAAAACGTTGCAAAAATCGTTAAGGCAAGCAAGCCAACGTGAGTAATAAATTTTTTCATGAAAATGTTTAGAGCGTGTTTATGTAATGTTGAAGTATTGCGGAACGAGTTAAGAAATTTTGTTCAGCATCTGCGGTAGCATTTATAACCCCATTTGGTTGCAGAATGACTGAATAACCAACTTTAAGGTTAGGATCTTTACCTAGCCGAAGTGCTAAGGTTGCTGTTCCTCCTTTATTTAAAAAGAAGTAGATGATTTTTTGGTTATTAGGGAAGCGTCCTGTGCAATTTTTCCCTGGTGAAGGAGTAGGGAAGTAGTTGCGTTAAAGGCAGCGCCAGTAATATGACGTATACGCTAATATGAGTAGAGAGTCTTATCATTCAAATTTTATAATAAATTAATAAATACTAATACACTGGTATTTCAAAAATATTGGGATAAGTTGTCTCAGATAGGGACAGAAACCGTTACACGAAAAAAAGAATGAAAACGTTCTCGATTCTGTAAATATATTTACTTTATTTAACATAACAATATATTCTAAGAATATTTTTTTTTGAATTTTATTAATCTGCCACCAACAGTGTCGTTAAAGCAAGCTGTAATTATTACTTTTTCACAAGAATGCCAGTAGTTATTCAAATGCCGTAAAAAAATCTAAGGCTGTACTTGCTTACTCCTTATAGAAATTAACTGCACTTGCCTGTGCAGTACTGGTAACTACGAGTTCATTTATACAAACATGGGGCGGCAATGTAGCACAGTACCAGGCGATGTCTGCAATATCAGGAGCATACAGGGGAGTGTATCCTTCATAAACTTGTTTTGCCTTATCCTCCTCGCCTTTGAAGCGGACAGTGGAAAATTCAGTTTCAGCAGCTCCGGGATGGATAGCAGTCACTTTTATTTTATATGGTAAAAGGTCAATACGCAGAGACTGGCTAAGTGCATCTACTGCAAATTTGGTTGCACAATACACATTACCTTTTTCATACACTTCTTTTCCTGCAATGGAGCCAAGGTTTATAACATGTCCATAATTTCTTGATGTCATATAAGGAAGCACTGCTTTAGTAACATACAACAGACCTTTAACGTTTGTGTCAATCATAGTGTCCCAGTCTTCAATATTGCCTTTGTCAAAGGTGTCCCGTCCAAGGGCAAGTCCTGCATTATTTACCAGCACATCAATCTCTTTCCACTCATCGGGTAAGTTGCTCAGATTTTGAAACACTTCCTCTTTGTGGCGTACATCAAATACCAGGCTTAATACCCGTACTGTGTATTTTCCTCTTAGTTCATCTGCAAATGCATGAAGACGGTCGGCACGACGACCTGTAATAATACAATTCCAGTGATTTGAGGCAAATTTTTCTGCTATAGCTTTTCCAAAGCCTGATGTTGCGCCGGTTATTAATACTATTTTATGCATAGCTGCGAAGGTAGGAAGCAGGGGGCAAATGAAAAATCGAAAATGAATAATACAGTTTCCAACGCTCTTCTCCTTAAGGAGAAGGGCGGGGAATGAGGTAAAACTACGAGAACAGTAGTTATAGTTTATAGCCTAATACTTCACCTATCTTATCAGCACAATTGTTCCTTTTTTGGAAATTGTATGTCCCAGGTAATCTGTAGCCTGTGCCATAAAAACATAAGTTCCTGTGGCTTGTTCTTTTCCTTCCCAGGTTCCATCCCAGCCGCTGCTGCTGTTATTGCTGCTATACAACATTTGCCCCCAGCGGTTATACACTCTGAAATATTGGAAAGCTTTTATCCCGGCAGGAATAGGTTTTAAAATATCATTTTTACCGTCACCGTTAGGGGTAAATGCAGTGGGAATGAATAGATCAGGGCCGGTTTTTAATACCTTAACTATCATCTCATCCTCTGCAAAACATCCGTTATCTGAACCAATCGTTACTTTGTAAGTGACAGAGTCGTATGCAGCACTTAAGGTAACTACCGGATTAGCAATGGATGGATTATTCATTCCGAAAGTGGGAGCCCAGGTATAGATGCTGCCTCCACTTGCATTTAATTGAACTGGCTGGCCAGCAATCACAATTGTATCATTTCCTGCAAAAGCATTTACAAGTGGAAAAACATTAACAACTACAGTATCGGTGCCCGGCATGGGGCAACCAATAGTATCATACACAGTAAGAATGTAGGAAGTAGTTAAGGTAGGATTAGCAACCGGAGTAAGTGTATTAGAATTTATTAATGAGTTTTGAGGACTCCAGGAAAAAGAAGCGCCTGTAATAGTTGGGGTAAGTGGTGTACGGTTTCCATAACAAATAGTTACATCAGGCCCTGCAATTGCACGCGGATATGGCGCTACTTTTACTTCTACAGTATCTTTAGCCTCACATTTACCAAGGCTGGCAGTTACAATATAAGTTGTTGTTGTATCAGGCCTGGCTGTTGGATTCTTAATATTTGGGCTGCTAATCAATCCGTTCAATGGCGTCCACCGGTACTGAAAACCAGAACCTTCAGCTCTTAAAGTAATGCTGTCCGTACGGCAAATACTGGTATCGGCACCTGCATCAACTGTTATAGAATTAACTACATCAACCTTTACAGAATCTTTATTTATACATCCTCCCTCATCAGTTACCGATACAACATAGGTGGTAGTTTCTTTAGGAAAAACAACCGGCCCGGAAGAGCCTGAATTAAGAATGTTGTAAGCAGGAGTCCAGGCGAAAGTACCGGTTCCAATAGCCTGCAAGGCTAAAGTATCTATGTTGCAAATCAAGGTATCTCTGAAAGGAAGCTCTAATAAAGCAACATTCTTAACCTCTACAGGCTTTGTAACTGAGTCTGTACAACCTTTACTGTCGGTAACAACGAGTTTTACATTCCTGGTTCCCGGGTCTGAGTATTTATAAGTTGGGTTCTGAGTAGAAACATCAGAAGTGCGGGCAGTGTCATCAAAGTCCCACCTCCAGCTATTTAATAGACCATAATTAGTTGTACTTATGTCTTTGAAAACAAAAGGTGTTTGAAAGCAACTGCCTGCCACGTTGAAGTCAGGTTTCAATCCCGGATAAACACCTATCGTTGTAGAAGCTTCATCTACGCATCCCCGTGCTCCATGAACTGTAAGCTTTACTGTATAAATGCCTGTATCAGCGTAAGTATATACAGGAGCTTCTTCGTCTGAGGCAGCATTAGGTACGCCGAAATCCCAATGATAAGTTTGTATGGCTGAAGACGTATTGTTGTTACTAAATTTAACGGCAAAATCTTTGCACCAGACACCGGAAAGCGGGAGAGGTTCTGCCGCTGCAAAATCACAGTTTCCGACTTCCAGAATAAAATCTTTCCGATGTACATTTATCACCTTCCCGTTTCTCGATTCTGTTGCACATACATTTATTACATAACGCCCTGTGGTTGGAGCTGTACCTGTAATTTTACCTGAAACGGGGTCAATACTTACCAACGGACCTAAAGGACTGCTACCACTAAAGGGAGCCTTATAAGGCAAAGGATCTAATTTCAGAGTCTGTGGAATCCCACCGCCTCCCGGGCCGCCGGGATCAGGATCAGACATTGTTCCCCCTGAATATGCTTCACAAAACGAATAACTTATAGCATCTCCGTCAGGATCAGATGCGCCAAAGTCAAGAAGAAAGGTTTTATTTTGACAAACCAATGCAGTGTCTTTAATTGCAAATTGAGGACTACTGTTACTGCCTGTTGGTAAGATGGATGTGCCTGGTATTGTTGTTATAAATGTACCGCCAATGCCGGTTGATATGCCGAGATTTCCGATATTATTTGGTCTGCAACATCTTACCCATGAGAGGATATAATTTTCAGCAGATGCAGGTAATTCTACCGTTTCTGTGAAAATCCCTACTCGAAAACATACTTCAGGGGCAGTAATAAGGCAGGGAATTGTACTTGTGTTTAATTCAATTTCTGAAATTGGTAATTCTAATTTCAGCGAAACTGAGGACTGAAGTTTTGATCCATTATTGGTATAAATACCAATAACTACTACCTCATCTTCTAATTTTTGAGTTGTTGAGGGATCTAAGGGATGACAGTCACTAAACAAGCGTAATGTTACTTTATATTTACTCGTGTTAGCGGAAGAACCAGGACCGAGATATTCATAAAATAGTTCCCCGCCCGAAATATGACTTGCAGAAGATTTTAGAAAAGATAAAAGGATAATTATAATTACCAAACATTTTTTCATCAGGCTAAAGACGATTTATTCAGACTTTTATCAGGACTATTAACAGGGTGAAAGTACGAAAGGTTTAAGTAAAAGGGTTGCTTGCATTCATTAATATAATATTGAAATAATTTGGTATTAACATATTGCAGAATATTACGGAGTATTGATTGAAGTTAGGACAGTGCCTGTTTTGGTGCTCTTGTGTTGGTTAAGATTAAATCATTCCGTAACAAAACTTATCCCAATAGTCTGTCAATAACTTTTTACCCTCATGTGTGAAATTAAGGCCTAACCCCGGTGTAGGAGTAAATTCTCCAAAAACAACTCCTTTATCTGTCGCGTAAAAATCTATCCTGATAAATATTTTATAAGACTTACTCAACTCTCTGGAATATTCTATCATTTCCGGCAGACATTTTGGTATCGGCTGCTCTTTCCCTTCAGGATAATTAGTAGTTAAATTTGGCAATAAATTCCAATTTTCATCATACCAACTCGTATAGCCTGTAGTATTGTTTAACCTGTTTATTACTTGTATACACCCTATTTGTCCATCAAACATATAGAATTTAAAATCATCAGGGATCTTATATTCTCCATTTTCTGTTCTTATAAATTCTTCAATTAAAAACTCTAATTTTTTATTTTGCTTTAAAGCTTTAGCCATAACTTCCTTAATGTCTTCTTTTGAATATTTTTTTCCATCCATTAGGTTGATGGCGTTTTTTATTAAAAAAACCATATTTAAAGAGTGACCGTTAGTTGGTCTTATAACATAATTTTGAGGAAGATTATCGAAATCAATTGAATTATAATCTCTTCCTTTCCAGTATAACTCTGCAACTCTGCAGTTGTGCTTTTTGGCAAATTCTCTCGAATTGTACTTATTGCTAAGTTTCCTTTGCCAATTCTTTACATCTTCCCATTTCTCTATTGGGTCCCCGGCATCCATGATTGTATTTTTGATCTTTTCTGCATCCGGCACTTCCCAAAATATCTTATGTCTGTTTTTTATACGCTCAGAAAAATCATAGTCGAATTTTACCTCTTTACCCGTTAATGCGGTAATATATTTTACTAATAAAGCTTTCGTTAACTTAAACATTTTTCCGCTAAATCTTATTTAATGTCGTTGATATCTTTTCGCATCTGCTAAATTTAAACAGAAGTAACAGACTTTTTTTGAAATGATTTTCGAAAGAATATCAGGCATCATGATCCGGGCTTTTTCGCAGTGTCTCCATGTAATCCTCCGGGCACTACTTTGTACAGCAAATCGTTATTGAGATTTCTTTAAGTTTGGTGAAGCCTATATATTTCTTTAAAAAGCTGTTTAAAATTTATCTTTTTTTTGATACCAGCTTTTTGTTTTCATGGCGATATTGTCGTGGCGTTTCGTTCATCCGCATTTCACTAAGCATCCTTTGGTTTTATTATAAAACTCTTAATTAAAATTGTACACCTCTTCTTAGTACCTTCTCGATTTCCTGGCAGTTACTAAAGTAAGGGAAATTTAGGAAGTATTCTTTATAAATTCTAAAAGATAATTATTGAGTTGCTTAGCTCCTTCCCACATGCTCATATGTCCAACGCCTTGCATGATGTGAATATAAGATATGTTTGGTAAAGACACTTGTTTCAGCAAATCATCTAACGGTGCAGCTTTATCTTCAGAACCTATTATAAATAATACCGGTACATTGCTTTTCGCAAGTACTTCTGTCCGGTCCGGCCTGTTCATCATAGCCGTATAGTATTGGACCATAGCCTCTGTACTAAAATTTTTCCCTTTTTCAATTAAGCCCGAAACCCTCTCAGGATGTTGTTTTTTATAATTTTCAGAAAATAAATTTGGTGTGGTATTTTTTAAAAACGGGAAAACACCATATTCTTTCATCATTTGTATACCTTTTTCTCTTGATACTTTTTTTTCGTCATTATCTGCAAACGCCGTTGAATGCACCAATCCAAAGGCTTTTAACTTCTCTGCATACCTCTCAGCAAAGGCAAGGGTAATATAACCTCCCATACTATGGCCCAACAAGATACATTTCTCAATATTTTCATTAGAGAGTAAAGCATTTACAGAGGTCGCATAGTCATCAATAGTCGAATTTTTAGGTAACATCCCTGATTTCCCGGTTCCCGGAAGGTCAGGAATTATCAACTGGCAATGTTCCTGTAAAAAGCTCCCCTGGTCGTTCCAGATATTATTGTCCTCCGCAAAGCCATGCAATAGCACCACCGGTTGTCCTTTCCCAATTACTTTGTAAAATATTTTTATATTAATGTAATTAAACTTCTTTTCCATAATTAAGCTTTAGAGCATACAAAGAAAAATTACTTGTTTAATAACTAAAGGACTGGGAAGAACAAGTAAGTTGGCACAACGAAGCTTAGAGATTTTCTAATGCTTAAGTCAAGAGATTCCGCACTGGAAATCCTGAAAATTTAATAAATTCCGGTTCAAACAAATCTTTTTTTCAAAAGCATTACAAAGTGATAGCCCAGCAGTACAATCATTAGAAATAATGCGAGCTTAAAAATAATATCTCCATTACGTACGTAAAAAGTTTCACCTGTGACCGCAGGAATAGCGTATTTTATAGAAGATGCAACATCCCATGGTCTCCTTTCTAAAATATCTCCATTACTGTTTATTACTGCAGAAATACCTGTGTTTGCGCTTCGCGCTATCCATTTTCGGGTTTCAATAGCCCTAAGTCTCGCATAATTAAGGTGCTGTTTATGTCCCGGGGTATTGGCCCACCAACCGTCATTGGTCATAATGGTCAGCAGATTTGCACCTTTCTTTACATAATTTGTAATGTATTCTCCGTAGATACTTTCATAGCAGATAATAGGTGCCGTTATATAGGGGTTTCCAGCTATCTTAAAAGCGAGAGCTTCTTTATCATGTCCGTATCCACCTGCGGTTCCTCCGAATTTTTCAAAAATGGGACTAAGCCACAACATAAAATCGGGTAAAGTTTCTACACCTGGTACTAATTTACTTTTATTGTAAAACTGTAAAGGCCCATTAGTTTTTATTGCGACGGCAGAATTAAAAGCATCATAATATATTTCGTCTGATTCGCTTCTCCGTGCTGTGTTGGTAGCTTTTTCAGCTCCGTAATTTTTTAAAGACTCTATGCCTGTTTGAAGCGTAATGTAAGGGTGGCGGTTAATAAAATCAAAAACAGGTTTATAATAAATATTTTCCAGTACCTGGTTTTGAAATACCGGAACAGGCAAAGCAGTTTCGGGCCAAAGAACAAGTCGTGTATCACGATCAATTTTTTCTTCTGAAAGACGTATCAGTTTCTGAATTTGTCCTTCTGTAGATGCTACAGCATATTTACTATAAGGGTCAGTGTTTGGCTGTACAATTATAACATTACTCGTTATTTTACTTAAAGCAGAAGCAGGATGCACGAAATAAGATAATACCAAAGGCAATAAAAGAATCATTATTGCTAATACAATATTTGTAACTCTTTTTGAGCTTTTCCTGTTTTTAAATGCACCATAAATCATTACGTTTGAGAGCAATACCCACAGGCTTCCTCCCGACACTCCGGTGTATTCATACCATTGCACCCAATCATTATGTGTGGCAAATACATTTCCTAAAGTTAGCCAAGGCCAGCTTAGTTGCCAGTTTAGATGAATACATTCAAAGCCAAGCCAAAATATTATTAAACTTAAGTACCCCATATTATTTCCATACTTTGTCTTGAAGATATGAAATCCCCAAAGCGGAATACTCATTAAAAAGCTGTTGGCAATAATAGCCCCTACAGACCCTGGAGCAGTAGCTTTCCATATCCACCAGGTAGTTCCAGCATTCCAGATGAACATACTTAGAAAGGCAAACAAAAAAAAGCGAATACGGTTTTTTTCCTGGTCTGCTATAAACATCAATGGAACCCATGCAACAAAAATAAGCAACGTAAAGGCCGAAACCGGCCAGGCAAATACAAGCAATAAACCAGCTAGAATACTTAATATAAGAGAAGAATGTTTTTTCAAATAACCATTTTTACAATAAAGATTGGCAAGTTAACAAATAAGGGAGTTAGTCATTAAATCAATAAAGCATTTATGAGAAGGTTATAACAATTCCTTCAATTATCTTGGTAAAACCCTTTTAATCGTGGTTCTAACTTTTATTTGCCTCGTAATATTTCCTGCCTCTATCTTTGCACATGGCAACAAATCCCAATTCTTACGACGATAAATCTGTTTCCTCAAGATTTTTTGGTGAAGGCTTAACTTTCGATGATGTGTTACTTATACCTGGATATAGCCAGGTTTTACCACGTGATGTAGATATTACCAGTCAGCTTACTAAAAGTTTACCCTTAAAAATTCCGATGCTTTCTGCTGCAATGGATACTGTTACAGAAGCTAAACTTGCTATTGCCCTTGCACGGGAAGGAGGTATAGGCATTCTCCACAAAAACATGAGTATAGAACAGCAGGCAGAGCAGGTACGAAAGGTAAAACGAAGTGAGAGCGCTATGATTATTGATCCGATCACTTTAACTGTTGAAGCTACAATCGGAGATGCATTAAGGCAGATGAGAGAGAATAAAATAGGGGGAATTCCCATTGTTGATAATTCGAGTAAACTCGTCGGCATTCTCACAAACCGTGATTTACGTTTCGAAAATAATAAACAACGGAAGGTTAGCGAATTAATGACGAAAGATAATCTTGTAACTGCGCCTGAAGGAACAGACCTTAAACAGGCAGAAGTGATTCTTCGCCAGCACAAAGTAGAAAAATTGCCGGTTGTAGATAAAGGTGGAAAGTTAGTAGGATTAATAACCTTCAGAGATATTTTACACTTGCGCAATTTCCCCAATGCAGGTAAAGATGTTTATGGAAGACTTATTGTGGGTGCGGCATTGGGTATTACAAAAGATATGCTTAACCGGGCTGCTGCATTGCAACACCTTGGTGTAGATGTCGTAACGCTCGACAGTGCACATGGTCATAGTAAAGGAGTAATAGACGCCTTAAAAATGTTGAAAAGCAATTTTAAAGATTTACAGGTGATTGCAGGTAATGTCGGAACTGCCGAAGGAGCAAGAGCTCTTGCTGAAGCCGGAGCAGATGCGGTAAAAGTTGGAATTGGCCCGGGATCTATTTGTACCACCCGTATTGTAGCTGGAATTGGTGTTCCGCAGCTTACTGCAATCATGGAAACGGCTAATGCACTTAAAGGTACAAATGTTTCATTGATAGCTGATGGCGGTATTCGTTATACAGGGGATATGGTAAAAGCACTTGCAGCCGGAGCAAATTCAGTAATGATGGGCAGCATTTTTGCCGGAACTGAAGAAAGCCCGGGTGAAACAATTTTTTATGAAGGAAGACAGTTTAAAGAATATCGTGGAATGGGTTCGTTAGGAGCAATGGTGGAGGGTAGCGGTGACCGTTACTTCCAGGATGTGGAAGATGATGTTAAAAAATATGTGCCTGAAGGTATTGAAGGACGCATCTCATATAAAGGACATGTAAATGAAGTTGTATACCAGTTTACCGGTGGACTACGTGCAGGCATGGGTTACTGCGGAGCCCAAACGATAGAGGAGTTACAGCGGGCCCGCTTCGTAAAAATCTCTAATGCCGGTATGCGTGAAAGTCATGTACATGATGTAGTAATTACAAAGGAGGCGCCTAATTATAGCAGGGGATAGAGACGTTGATGGATGGCAGATGACAGTTGACAGAATAATGGTTGCCTGACTTACAAGTAATTTATAGTAAGTTATATGAAGTCTTTTACCATGTTTAAAGGAATAATAAAGCATTAGCCGGGTAAATAACATTATCGCTTATCATCAGTGTTTTCCGGTTGTTGTCTACCTTTGTGGTGGTGTTGTTCTTCACCAACAAATAACTCTTTTAACAAATTATCTTCCAGCTTACCCCGCCCATCCTTCTCTGTCCAGACTCCGGTATTGAATAGCTTCTGCAAGATGCTCCACTTTAATGTCTGCACTTCCGGCAAGGTCTGCTATTGTTCTTGATACTTTAAGAATGCGGTCATATGCACGTGCTGATAAATTTAACCGCTCCATTGCTTTCTTAAGTAATCCTTCGCCGGCCTGGTTAATGACACATATTTCGCGTAGTTGCTTGCTGCTCATTTGTGCATTAGCATAAGTTCCAGGTGTGTCTTTATAGCGCTGAGTCTGTATCTCTCTTGCCTTAATAACCCTTTCACGGATGTCAGATGAAGCTTCGCCTTTACTTATGTTGCTTAATTCTGTGAATGAAACAGGTGTTACTTCAACATGCAAGTCAATACGGTCGAGCAATGGGCCTGAAATTTTATTAAGATATTTTTGAACAGCTCCGGGAGGACAGGTACATTCTTTTTCAGGATGATTATAATAACCGCAAGGACAGGGATTCATACTTGCAATCAACATAAAGTTTGCAGGAAAATCTAAAGCTACTTTTGCTCTTGAGATAGTAACCCGCCTTTCTTCCATTGGCTGCCGCATTACTTCCAAAACCGTCCGCTTAAACTCAGGTAATTCATCTAAAAACAAAACACCATTATGTGCCAAAGAAATCTCTCCCGGTTGTGGTACGCCTCCCCCGCCTACAAGGGCCACGTCTGAAATGGTATGATGCGGACTTCTAAATGGTCGTTTACTTATCAGCGATGCATTTTCCGGTAATTTTCCTGCTACACTATGGATTTTTGTTGTCTCCAACGCTTCCTGTAAACTTAATGGCGGCAATACTGTCGGAAGCCTTTTAGCTAACATGGTTTTACCTGCTCCGGGAGGTCCTATCAATATTGCATTATGGCCGCCTGCTGCTGCAATCTCCAATGCACGTTTTATGTTTTCCTGTCCTTTTACATCTGTAAAGTCAAGTTCAAACTGATATTGGGAGTTAAAGAACTCTTCTCTTGTATTTACATCAACGGGCTTTAAAGAACTTTCATCAGCGAAGAAATCAATTACTTCCTGCAGATGCGTTACGCCATATACTGCAAGATTGTTTACCATGCCTGCTTCCCTTGCATTTGCCTTTGGAATAATCAATCCTTTAAAGCCTTCTTTGCGAGCCTGTATTGCAATTGGTAAAGCGCCTTTAATAGGCTGAATAGCACCGTCAAGGCTAAGTTCACCCATAATTACATAATCCTTTAACACTTCAGCATTTACGATTTGCTCACTTGCGCCAAGTATACCAATTGCAATAGGAAGGTCAAAAGCAGAACCACTCTTTTTAATATCCGCCGGAGCCATATTTACCACAATCTTTATCCTCGGCATTCTCAAGCCGTTGCTTTTAATAGCGCTGTCTATTCTTTGCTGGCTTTCTTTTATAGCTCCATCCGGCAATCCTACTAAAAAGTAACCCTGTCCTTCACTAACATTTACTTCAATCGTTATATTAATCGCCTCAACACCATATACTGCACTGCCAAACGTTTTTATCAGCATCAATTTAATAATTTTAAATCAAAATAAATTGAAAGTAATCAAAGAGAAGGGAAGAATGGTATTTAGCTTTAGGAAGGCTATTAAGAATACTAGTCTTAAGCTGGGGTTACGGCAAATCAATAGGCAGCAATATATGATATCTGAGATTTATGGGAATATTAATACTTAATTAAAGTTATCCTAATATTAGTTTAAGCATTCCATTGAAAAAGTTAATTTACTATGAATTGGAAAATCCACAGCTTGCTTTCGGACTGAAAGTTCAAATGGTGCTTCACCGGTCTTTTATCTTTTAAAAGACCGCTGTTTAGATCTCGGAGATTTTGCCTAGCGCTTCTTAACGCCTGATATCTAAATGTCTTAATATATTTACGAAGGGTGAAGAAATAACTCAGAATCTAATAATTGCATAAATTGACTATTTTAGGTAGAATTAATCTCAATATTATACGAACTAACTACCCAACAAGATGATCATATAGAATATCATCTTTATTTAGTTCAGTGTACCTGAAATTCAAAACTTTCATCTGGTTAAGCAAACGCTTATAGTCATCTTTGTTTTTTAATTCTATTCCCACAAGAGCGGGCCCTGCTTCTTTATTATTTTTTTGCATATACTCAAAACGGGTAATGTCATCAGTAGGCCCTAAAACATTGTTTACGAACTCTTTTAAAGCCCCTGGTCTTTGAGCGAAGCGAATAAGAAAGTAGTGCTTTAAACCTTCGTATTGCAGGGATCTTTCCTTTATCTCCTGCATACGGTCAATGTCATTGTTACTGCCGGTGAGAATGCAAACTACATTTTTCCCCTTTATTTGTTCTTTATAATCATCAAGAGCAGCAATTGACAATGCACCTGCTGGCTCAACAACAATTGCATCTTCATTGTACAATTGCAAAATTGTTGAGCAAACTTTACCTTCTGCAACAAGGTGCATATCGTCTAAAACATCTTTACAGATAGAATAAGTAATGTCACCAACACGTTTTACAGAGGCTCCGTCTACAAAGCGTTCAATATTTTCTAATGTTACCGGATGGCCTGCCTTTAAGGCAGCAAGCATGGAAGGAGCACCTTCAGGTTCGACTCCAATGATTTTTGTTTTCGGGCTCACTGTTTTCAGGTACGAACCCATTCCGGCAGCCAATCCACCACCACCTACAGGAATAAAAACATAATCAATATTTGATAACTCCTCATAAATTTCAACGGCTACAGTTGCCTGTCCTTCAATAATTCTGTAATCTTCGAACGGCGGAATAAAGGTCATTCCATTTTCGATTGTATATTTTTTTGCGGCAATTGCACAATCATCGAAGGTGTCTCCCACTAATATTATTTTAATATTATCTTCACCAAACATCTTGGTCTGCTGTATCTTTTGCTTAGGAGTGATGGAGGACATAAAAACAACTCCTTTCACGTTCAGTTTTTTGCATGAATAGGCAAAACCCTGGGCATGATTTCCTGCACTTGCACAAACTACTCCACATTGCAGCTTTTCCGCCGGAAGGCTGCTCATCATATTATAAGCACCACGTAGCTTATAAGAGCGTACAATCTGCAAATCTTCTCTTTTCAGGTAAATATTGCAATCGTACTTTTTTGACAGATGATGATGATAAACAAGCGGAGTTTTAGTAACTACTTGTTTTATTCTTTCCGTTGCTTTGTTAAAGTCTAAAACCGGTATCTTATCGGTACTTGTTTGCATATGAAAACCATCATTTATAGTTTTGCGATTAGGGGGAAATAAAATACCACGTTCATAAAATTATGAAAAGATTTGTAAAGGGAGTAATCAATAATTCTATTGCACCTTTAAAAAACTCTCCCTAATCTATAAATCGTGGTTTCTATTTCTATATAACCGCTTCTTCAAATTTTTCTTCATTTTCCTCAGCAGCCGGTTCCTGGTTTTCAGGTCTTAAGCTTCTTACAGTTTTGCCTGCCTGCCACATCTCACTTTCCCGCAATTCTCTCAGTTCTTCTTCTAACTTAGCACGATAATCTGGTTTGCTGTTGCTTTCTATTGATTTGGCAGCTTCTTTTCCTGCAGCCACACTTTCGTATAAATCATTAAACACCGGTAATGTAGCGTCTCTGAATTTTTTCCACCAATCTAATGCGCCACGTTGGGCCGTAGTTGAGCAATTTGCATACATCCAGTCCATACCATTTTCTGCCACCAAAGGCATTAGTGATTGTGTAAGCTCTTCAACTGTTTCATTAAATGCTTCGGAAGGAGAGTGTCCTTTAGATCTCAATACCTGGTATTGGGCAGCAAAAATTCCCTGGATAGCACCCATTAAAGTTCCACGCTCACCGGTAAGGTCAGAAAAAACCTCTTTTCTAAAATCTGTTTCAAATAAATAGCCGCTGCCAATTGCAATACCTAAAGCAACCGCTCTTTCCCATGCACGACCAGTTGCATCCTGAAAAATTGCATAACTGCTGTTTAATCCGCGACCTTGCAAAAACATTCTTCGTAAAGACGTACCGGAACCTTTAGGGGCAACTAAAAAAACATCAACATCAGCAGGAGGGATGATGCTGGTCTGGTCATTATAAGTAATACCAAAACCATGTGAAAAATATAAAGCTTTTCCGGAAGTTAAATGCTTTTTAACTGTAGGCCACATTTGAATTTGGGCAGCATCGCTTAGCAGGTAGCAAATAATTGTTCCGCGCTGCAAAGCTTCCTCTATATCAAAAAGGGTTTCGCCTGGCACAAAACCATCCCGTACTGCTTTATCCCATGACTTCGAATTTTTGCGTTGTCCCACTATCACGTTCACACCGTTTTCCCTTTGGTTCAAAGCCTGTCCCGGACCTTGTACGCCGTAACCAATTACAGCTACCACTTCGTCTTTCAATACTTCCTGTGCTTTTGCCAAAGGAAACTCTTCGCGTGTTACTACATTTTCTTCAACACCGCCAAAATTTAATTTTGCCATTTTATTTTAGGTTTTATGTTCTGATTTTTAAATTGATAGTTTTGATAGCCAATTTTATTTTTATGTAACCAACATTTAATTCCTGTTCATCTTTTGTTGTGTCACTCACTTGTACTTTTAGAACTATATTCACCCTATACGTTTATATTCAGCTTTTTTTTCGTTAAATGATATTTTGTTGCCAAAAGGATCAATTACTTCCACACACCATGAATTATAAAATGTTTCTTCAAATCCGGGTCTGTTATTTTTATATTTCTTATCAATTAGTATTTTATGATAATCTTTTAAGCCCGAACACCAAACAAAAATTTTTGCACCCGGCGTTGCGTCTCCGTGATGTTCGCTTAAGTGTAATGTTAAACCATCTCTTACCAATTCCATATACACCGGCATATTTTCTTCAAAATAATGCTCCCATACTATTTCAAAGCCTAACCAGTTAATATAAAATTCAATTGCTTTAGTATAATCGAATATGCGAAGTATCGGTATAGTTTTTTCAACATTCATAGCTTACAGGGATTGAAAGGAATAAAACGAGTTAAGGACTTTCCCGCTAAAATCCTTTCAATCGTTTCAATCCTTGTTCTACATGCTAAACACTTCTTCACGTCTATCAAGGTATTCGTTCTCCACTGCTTCTTCACCGGGTTCCGCTGCTTCAAATTCTTTTAGTTTATCATGAAAACCATGGCTTGCTTTTATGATTGCGACTCTTGCACTTCGAACAAATTCGATTAAACCATAAGGGCTTAAAAAGTCTATTAATCGTTCTGTTTCTTCCCGGTGTCCTGTTGTTTCAAAAACTGTATAATCTTTTCTTATTACAACAGCTCTTGCTCCGTATTCGCGAAGCAGTCGTTCTACCTGCACTTTTTCTGCTATTTCATCTGTGCTTACCTTGTACAAAGCAAGTTCCTGCCATACTATTTCATTATTTGTATTAAAATAAACTTTTAATACTTCCACCTGCTTTTCTATCTGCCTCGTTACTTTTTTTACAACGTCTTCTGTTTCATGTATCACCAAAGTAAACCTTGAAATGCTTTCTATTTCAGAAGGTGAACTATTAATACTTTCTATGTTTATTTTCCTTCTGGAAAATATAATTGCAATACGCACCAGTAAACCAACCTGATTTTCAGCGTAAACTGTTATCGTATATTCCTGTTTGCTCCCAACTCCTAAAGGGGAGTTTGGGATGGGGTTAATTGCATCTTGCTTTTTCATTATTCTTAAGATTATAAACTTAAAAACCTGCCTAATTGTTTTTTTTCTTACTCCCCTTCAGGGCCTGGGGGCTACTATTTCAACCTTATCTCAGACACACTGCATCCCTGTGGAACCATAGGAAATACATTATCTTCTTTTGCCACCATTACTTCCAGCATGTAAGAACCATTGTGAGTAAGCATCTCTTGTAATGCCGGTTGTAAATTTTCTCTTGCAGAAACTTTTTTTCCTGCGATACCATAACCTTTGGCAACAGTTACATAATCCGGGCTGGCAATGTCAACAAAAGAATATCGTTTATCGTGAAACAATTGCTGCCATTGTCTTACCATTCCAAGGAATTCATTATTGAGAATAACAATTTTTACGTTTACTTCAGTCTGCATTATAGTACCAAACTCCTGGATAGTCATTTGAATACCACCATCACCAATTATAGCTATGACTGTTCTCTCGGGAGCTCCAAATTTGGCCCCGATAGCGGCAGGTAAACCAAAACCCATTGTACCCGCACCACCCGAAGTGATATTGCTTTTTGACTGGTTAAATTTTGCGTATCTGCATGTAACCATTTGGTGTTGACCAACATCACTTACCATTATTGCATTTCCCCTGGTGATTAAGTTTATCTGGTTAATAACTTCACCCATTGTTAGTTTTTCTCCAGTTGGGTTTAACTCAGGATAAATAACCAACTCAGTTTCTTTATCACGATATTCATGAAACTTTTCTACCCAATGAGTATGTTCTCTTTGTTCAACTAATTTAGTAAGAATAGGTAATGTTTCTTTACAATCACCCCAGACACCAACAGTTGCTTTTACGTTTTTATCAATTTCAGAAGGATCTATATCGAGGTGAACTATTTTCGCCTGCTTTGCATATTTATCAAGTCTTCCGGTCACCCGGTCGTCAAAGCGCATTCCTATTGCTATCATTACATCACAATCGTTGGTAAGCACATTGGGACCATAATTTCCATGCATACCCAGCATTCCCATGTTTAATGGATGATCTGTAGGAATAGCACTTGCACCAAGTATTGTCCAGGCAGCAGGGATACCGGTCTTTTCTATGAAAGCTTTAAATTCTCTTTCAGCCTTACCTAATATTACACCCTGTCCCCAAAGAACGAATGGTTTTTCAGCTTCGTTTATAAGTTTTGCTGCTTCTTCTATGTATTCTTTTCTTATAACCGGCTTCGGACGATAGCTGCGAATATGGTCGCACCGTTTATAACCGTCATAAGAGAATTTATCAAGCTGGGCATTTTTAGTAATATCTATCAGCACTGGTCCGGGTCTGCCGGTTTTTGCTATATAAAATGCCTTAGATAAAACTAATGGAATTTCTGATGCATCAGTTACCTGGTAGTTCCATTTTGTAATTGGTGTGGTTATATTAATTACATCAACTTCCTGAAAAGCATCTGTTCCAAGCAAATGGGCAAACACCTGGCCGGTAATACATACCAGCGGAGTGCTGTCAATCATAGCATCTGCCAAACCTGTAACCAGATTGGTAGCTCCGGGACCACTTGTTGCAAATACAACACCTGTGCGACCGGATGCACGTGCATAACCCTGAGCCGCATGAATGCCTCCCTGTTCGTGCCGTACGAGAATATGTTTCAACTTTTCCTGGTAATCGTACAAAGCATCATAAATAGGCATGATGGCTCCACCGGGATAACCAAAAATGGTATCAACATCTTCAGCAAGAAACGCTTCAAGAACTGCCTGTGAACCGCTTAACATACCGGCACCACGAAGGGCGGGTTTAGCAGGTTTTTGCTTAACGACGATTTGTTCTTCTACGTCAAGAATTGAGTTAATCATTCTAAATGCTTTTTAGCCCTAATTCATAAAAGGCTTATAAAAATTATTATTACTTTAAATCTAGCTTTCCACCTCTTCCTTTATTTTAAAAGGAACTTTATAAGAGGTTTGTTGTTCATCTGTCACACAACCGTTTGCAGCATTGGTAACTTGCATTGCATATTTAAACAATATTCCTTTGGTCGCTTTTAATGCCGGTTGTTTCCAGCGTACTCTTCTTTCTGCAATAGTTGCGTCATCTACTTTCAGCGTGATTGTGTTTTTTATGGCATCCAGTTCGATAATGTCATCATCTTTCACAAATGCAATCAAACCGCCTTCATAAGCTTCAGGAGTAATATGACCGACGACAAAACCATGTGTTCCGCCGCTAAATCTTCCATCAGTTATTAATGCAACGCTCTTACCTAAACCGGCACCAATAATAGCACCTGTTGGCTTAAGCATTTCAGGCATTCCCGGCGCTCCTTTAGGTCCGATGTTTTTTATAACAACTACATCACCGTGTTTTACTTTGCCACTCGAAAGACCTTCTATCAAGTGCTTCTCTCCATCAAATACTCTTGCCGGTCCTTCAAAACGTTCTCCTTCTTTGCCGGTTATTTTTGCGACGCTTCCACCTTCAGCCAAATTGCCATATAATACCTGCAAATGCCCTGTCGCCTTTAAAGGATTTTCGAGAGGCATAATTATTTTCTGTTGTTCAAAATCAAGGTCAGGCGCATCAGTTAAATTTTCTGCAACCGTTTTTCCAGTTACTGTTAAGCAATTACCATGAAGCAAACCTTTGCTTAGTAAATACTTCATAACAGCAGGTACACCGCCATGTTGATGCAAGTCTTCCATCAGGTATTTACCGCTTGGTTTAAAATCAGCCAGCACCGGTATTTTATCACTTACATCCTGGAAATCATCTTGTGTTAAATCCACATCCACACTCTTTGCCATAGCGATCAGGTGTAATACAGCATTGGTACTACCGCCTAACACCATTACAACTGTGATAGCATTTTCAAATGCTTCACGTGTCATGATATCGCGCGGCTTGATATCTTTTTCGAGTAAAACCTTTATAGCTGCGCCTACCTCTACACATTCTTTTTGTTTTTCGGTACTCAATGCAGGATTTGAAGATGAATTTGGCAGGCTCATTCCCAATGCTTCAATAGCACTCGCCATAGTGTTGGCTGTATACATACCACCGCAGGCACCTGCACCCGGGCAAGCATTCCTTACAATGCCTTTGAAATCTGCTTCGCTTAAATTGCCTGCAATTTTTTGACCCAGTGCTTCAAATGCACTCACAATATTTAAGTCTTCTCCGTTGTAATGACCCGGAGCAATCGTACCTCCATACAACATGATTGAGGGACGGTTTAACCGACCCATTGCCATTATCGAGCCTGGCATATTTTTATCGCATCCGGGTATGGCTATTATTGCATCATAATATTGAGCACCTGCATTTGTTTCAATGCTATCAGCTATTAAATCACGGCTTACGAGGCTGTAGCGCATTCCGTCTGTACCCATGCTTATGCCATCACTGACACCAATGGTATAAAAGCGTAAACCAAGAAGATCCTCAATGTTATTAATGTTTTCCCTTACAACTGTTGCAAGGTCATTCAGGTGCATGTTGCATGGATTTCCATCCCAACCCATACTTACAATGCCTACTTGTGCTTTATTAAAATCTTCTTCTTTAAAACCAATCGCGTATAACATTGCCTGAGCTGCTGGTTGAGTTACATCCTGCGTAATTGTTTTGCTGTATTTATTTAATTCCATTATAAGCAGTGTTTGAAATTTTGTTTCAGGTTTCAGGTTTCAGGTTACTTGTTACCTGTAACTGGCAACCTGAAACCTGTTTTATATAATTGTTGACTTACTGATAATCATATTCTCTTTATTAATTTTTGATGGTATCCTGTTCTCTACATAATCAGTAATCAATTCACCAATAGTCGATGTTGAATAATTATTTATTGGGTCAATATCTTTGGTTATAAAGCCGTTAGCCAGAGTCCATTGTATAGCTTCTCTTATTAATTCAGCTTCTGTGTGCATTTGAAAATGGTCAAGCATCATAGCTGCAGATAATATTGAACCGATGGGGTTTGCAATGTTTTTTCCTGCTGCCTGCGGGTAGCTGCCGTGTATGGGCTCAAACAGGGCAAGTTTATTTCCTATAGAAGCAGAGGGTAACAAACCAAGGGAACCTGTGATAACACTTGCTTCATCGCTGATAATATCTCCAAACATATTTTCAGTTAAAATAACATCAAATTGTTTTGGATTAAGTATAATCTGCATTGCTGCATTATCTACAAACATATAATCGACCTTTACATCAGCATATTGAACTGATAATTCCTGCACCACTTTTCTCCATAATCTTGAAGTTTCAAGTACATTGGCTTTATCTACCAACGTAAGAACTTTCCTTCTTTTTTGTGCATAACTAAAAGCAAGATGCGCCACTCTTTCTATTTCATCTCTATGGTAAACGCAATCATCTGAAGCTTCGGTTTTATCTTCATTTAGTTGTTTTTTTCCAAAATAAATCCCGCCGGTTAATTCCCTGAAAATCACAAAATCAACATTTTCTATTCTGTTATTTTTTAAAGGCGATAAATAATGTAAAGAAGAATAAGTTATTACAGGCCGGATGTTTGCAAAAAGCCCTAATTCCTTTCTTATTTTAAGTAAGCCTTGCTCGGGTCTTACCTTAGCTGTTGGGTCATTATCATATTTGGGATGACCAATGGCACCAAATAAGATAGCATCACTTTTTAAACACACTTGTAGTGTTTCATCAGGCAATGGATTCCCGGTTTTATCAATTGCAACCGCACCCATCAGTCCGTATGTATATTTAAAATGATGTTTGAACTGGCGGGCAATCGCATCCAATACTTTTATTGATTGTTGCGTTACTTCCGGTCCTATTCCGTCTCCGAATATTACTGCTATTTTCTTATCCATACCTCAAACCCCTAAAGGGGCTTACTGCTGTCTCCCTAAAGACATGATTTTTATTTGTGAAAACTCTTATTAGGGAAGAGTTACTTTATTTTATTAGAACCTATTTATTTTTTTTGATACCAGCATTTATTCTTTACTCATCATCGTTGCGTCGCATTTCGTTCATCTGTATCGCCACGTGGGTCATCAGTCTTCACCACAAACTTCTCATAAAAATGCTAAACCGTTTTTTAGTGAAGATGCGTTTCAAATGCCTCTATTTCTTCTCTAACACTTAATAAATAATCAATATCATCATACCCGTTTATCAAACAGGTTTTCTTGTAATTATTAATTTCAAATGTTTCCTTTTCACCTGTAGAATCTATCGTTATTGTTTGTTCCTGAATATTTACTGTTAAGGTAGAATCTTTATCCTGCTGAAATATTTTTTGCAGAAAACTATCGCTTACCATGACGGGTAATACACCATTATTTAAAGCATTATTTTTAAAAATATCTGCAAAAAAGCTCGATACGATAACTCTAAAACCAAAGTCAAGCAGAGACCATGCTGCATGCTCTCTTGAAGAACCACATCCAAAATTTTTTCCTGCTACTAAAATCTGTCCTCTATATTCAGGTCGGTTTAAAACAAAATCTGCTTTAGGTTTTGTTTCATCATTATTTACATATCTCCAATCTCTAAACAGATTTTTACCAAACCCTTCCCGTGTTGTCGCCTTTAAAAACCTTGCAGGGATGATCTGGTCTGTATCAATATTTTCTATCGGTAAAGGATAAAATGTTGAGGTGAAGCCCCCTAACTCCCTGAAGGGGGAATTCCCCCCATTTTTTTCTTTTAAACTCATAATTGCATTGCAATTTTATAAATACTTACAAGTTCCTTTTTTCTCTAATCCCTTTAGGGCTGGCGCTACTGCTTTATACTCTCTTCTCCCTTTAAAAGCGGGACGTCCATTAACTCTCTTACATCTGAAACCATACCTGTTATGGCTGCTGCTGCTGCGGTAAGAGGACTTGCCAATAGAGTTCTTGCACCTGCACCTTGCCTTCCTTCAAAATTTCTGTTGCTGGTAGAGATGCAATATTCACCCGCAGGTATTTTATCTTCATTCATTCCAAGACATGCACTGCAACCTGCCTGGCGAATTTCAAATCCTGCTTCTGTAAATATTTTGTCGAGTCCTTCTGCATACACCTGTTTTGCTACTTGCTGAGAACCCGGAACTATCATCACGTGCACATTCTCGTTTTTCTTTTTTCCTTTAATGATATCTGCAACCATTCTAAGGTCTTCAATTCGTGAATTAGTACAGCTACCAATAAAAACGTGCTGAACAGGTGTTCCCATTAGTTGCTGACCACCATGTAATCCCATATAATTGAGCGCCTTTATTAAGTTCTTTCTTTCGCCTTCGTCTGCAATAGCTTCAGTAGCAGGAATTAATGCATTTATAGCTATACCTAACCCCGGGTTAGTGCCATAAGTAATCATAGGTTGAATATCTGATGCGTCAATATTCAACTCTTTATCGAAAACTGCATTTTCGTCTGTAAACAATTGCTTCCATTCTTCTGCTTTTTTATTCCATTCTTCACCTTTTGGAGCAAATTGTCTTTCTTTTATGTATTCAAATGTTGTTTGATCGGGAGCAATCATACCACCTCTTGCACCCATTTCTATACTCATATTGCAAATGGTCATTCGTGCTTCCATAGAAAGACTGCGGATAACAGAACCGGCAAATTCTACAAAGTAACCTGTGCCACCTGCTGCAGATATTTTAGAAATAATATACAATATGATATCTTTCGAAACAACGCCTTTATTAAGTGTTCCTTCGATATTAATCCGCATTGTTTTAGGTTTGCTTTGCAAAATGCATTGTGAAGCAAATACCATTTCCACTTCGCTCGTTCCGATACCAAAGGCAACAGCGCCAAATGCACCATGTGTAGATGTGTGACTATCACCACACACTATGGTCATACCTGGTTGGGTGATTCCTAATTCTGGTCCGATAACATGTACAATACCCTGGAAAGGGTGTCCGAGACCATATAATTCTATATCATGCTGTGCACAATTCTCAATCAGTTGCTGTACCTGAATTCTCGATAAAGCATCTTTTATTGGTAAATGTTGATTAACAGTGGGAACATTGTGGTCTGCTGTTGCGACCACTTGTTTTGGCCGAAAAACTTTTAATCCTCTTTTTTCAATTCCGCTGAATGCCTGCGGACTCGTTACCTCGTGAATAAAATGTTGGTCAATATATAGAACGGAAGGTCCACCTGGTATCGATTTCACTACATGTTTATCCCAAATCTTTTCAAATAATGTTTTAGTCATTTTTGTCGTTCTTTCTTTATTTAAAACTACTTGAAAAAAGCTCAATAGAGTTGTTGCCGAAAGGAGCGTCGCAACGAGGTTTAATAGTAGCAATGCCGCCCGTACTAAAAAGAAGTTTATAATGCTTCCGACATTTCTGGTTGATATTGTCGGGCCAGCTTAAACAAGTCTTCTTCCTCCACTTCTTTCTTTTTATCAGCAAGCTGTAAAAAGCTTTCATATAATACATCTATATCGTTGCGTGTAAATATAAAGCCTAACTTTTGAAAGCGGTAGGATAAAGCACTTCTTCCGCTGCGCGCCGTTAAAACAATTTTACTGCCATCAGCGCCAACATCATCAGGATTGATGGTTTCGTAGGTATTTGCATCTTTTAAAAATCCGTCCTGGTGTATGCCAGAGGAGTGTGAGAAAGCATTTGCACCTACAATAGCTTTGTTTGGCTGCACCGGTACACGCATCGTTTCTGAAACAAGACGGCTAAGCGGATTTAATTGTTTTGTTTGAATATTGGTAAAAAAGCCAAGTTCTTTGTGCTGCTTTATAATCATTACCACTTCTTCCAGCGAAGTATTGCCTGCTCTTTCGCCTATACCATTTATTGTACATTCAATTTGTTGGGCTCCATTTATAATACCTGATATAGAATTAGCAGTTGCAAGACCAAGGTCGTTATGGCAATGGCATGAAATAACAGCTTGATCAATATTCGGAACATTATGTTTTAAATAAGCGATCTTTTCACCATATTGTTGAGGAAGGCAATAGCCTGTCGTATCGGGAATATTTACAGTAGTAGCACCGGCTTTTATGACTGCCTCAATAACTCTTGCCAGATACTCAATATCGGCACGTCCGGAGTCTTCTGCATAAAACTCTACGTCATCGGTAAAATTTCTTGCCCATTTTACACATTGAATAGCTCTTTGTAAAATGTCTTCCCTGTTTGAATTAAACTTTCCTTTTATGTGAAAATCTGAGATGCCTATGCCGGTATGGATACGGGGACGTTTTGCATATTTAAGTGCCTGTCCTGCTACTTCTATATCTTTTTGCACTGCTCGTGTCAATCCGCAAACAGTTGCATTTTTAACTGTTTTTGAAATCATGTTAACAGACTCAAAATCACCGGGACTGGAGATAGGAAAGCCGGCTTCAATAATATCTACGCCAAGATTTTCAAGCTTTAATGCGAGATCTACTTTTTCCAAAGTATTTAGCTTACATCCCGGAACCTGCTCGCCGTCTCGAAGAGTGGTATCGAAAATGTAAACTTGTTTGTCTTGCATAAAATCTAATTTTTAAGATGATTACAGCTGTTTATATTTGTATAGAGTGTAATAGAACGTAAGTTACCAGTATTTTCATACAATACAATGTAAACCACTGTATTTTCGAAATTACCATATTTAAAATGATGAGGAAAACTTTGTTGAACCTTTTTTACACTAATAAAAAAAGCAAGACTTTGTTAAAACCCTTACTGGTATTGACTTTTGTAAAAAAATTTATACGATGCCCAACAGGTCAACAGATGGTTTGTTTCAATTAATTCATTCGATGGAAAAATCGGAAAAGCGAAATTTTAAATTATATGTCACTAGAAACAGTTCCGCAGAACATTTGAAAATCATCCAGGTGTTTGATGCTTTGGATAAAATGACTGAATATGATGAAGAATATTTATTGAAGAAAAATCCCTCTGTCAAAAAGCAACAACTGTCAAATATAAAAGCACATTTATACAAGCAGTTACTTGCAAGTTTGAGATTGCTGAAAACAAATGAAAATATTCAGATACAATTGCATGAGCAGTTGGATTATGCAAATTTATTATACAATAAAGGGCTCTACCTGCAAAGTTTAAAAATACTTGAAAAATTAAAAGAAACTGCACGTGAAAATAACCAGGTAACCCTGCTAATGCAGACTTTGTTTTTAGAAAAAAATATTGAAGGACTGCATATAACCCGAAGTATGGAAGATAAAGCTGATGTATTGGCGACTGAGGCAGAACAATCCAGCCGCAGATTGCTAAAAATAACGCTGCTTTCAAATCTTGCATTAAAATTATACAGTTGGTATATAAAAAACGGGCATGCCAGAAATGAACAGGATGCATCGGCAATAAAACAATATTTTGAAGAATCTCTTCCCTTGGAAGGCGACCAGGCAACGGGCTTTTACGAGAAGTTATATTTTTATCAGAGTTATAGTTGGTTTGCATTTATTCTGCAGGATTTTTTGATGTATTACCGGTATACACAAAAATGGGTCGATCTTTTTGAAAAGGAACCTTTGATGATAGAAATAGAAACTGCACATTATATAAAAGGCATGCATAACCTGATAAGTGCAAATTTTGACATCAGAAACAGAAAAAAATTCGAAGAATACCTCGATAAGTTTGAGCAGTTTGCAGAAACACCTCTTGTAACAGGAAATGACAATAACAAAGTGCAATGTTTTGTTTACATATACATAGCAAAGCTGAACAAGCATTTTATGGAAGGCACTTTTTCAGAAGGTTTATACCTGGTGCCATATATAGAAGAGAAAATAAAAGAATATTCATTATATCTTGACAGGCACAGAATTCTCGTATTTTATTATAAAATCAGTTCTCTTTATTTTGGCAGTGGCAATTATGACAGCACTATTTCTTATTTAAATAAAATTATTAACTGGAAAGTTGATCTTCGTACTGACCTGCAATGTTATGCACGCCTTTTGCATTTGATAGCGCATTATGAAATAAAAAACTTTGATATACTGGAATACCTGATAAAATCAGTTTACCGGTTTATGGCAAAAATGGAAAACCTGAGTATAGTGGAAGAAGAGATTTTTAAATTCCTGCGCAGTTCATTTCATTTAAGCTACAGAAAAATAAGGCCTGAGTTTGAAAAGTTACTGATTAAATTAAAAAGCCTTGAAAACAATCGTTTTGAAACAAGAGCTTTTTCATACTTAGATATTATTTCATGGCTGGAAAGTAAGGTATATGGCAAACCTGTTCAGGAAATAATTAAAGAAAAAAGCAAGAAAATTTTGCAGAATAATCACTAAATAAAGGCAGACATAATTTGAAACATGACAATCAAACCCAATAAAAACAAAGAAAGATTATCAGCAGGCTTTAGACAGGCTTAAAATAATTTTTTGATGCAAAAAAAGATTCTGCAGAAGGCGATGACCTTGAAATACTAAGTATTTTAATAGACAAATACGAAAATGAAAATTTTCCTATAGAATTCCCCGACCCAATTGAAGCAATAAAATTCAGAATGGAGGAATTGGGCTATAACCAGATGGACTTAGCAAAAATTGTAGGATTAAAAGGCAGGGGAGCGAAATATTAAATAAAAAACAGAAATTATCACTTGACATGATACGACAATTAAATGTAAGTTTAAAAATCTTACGGACGTATTAATTCCAAGTTATTAAAAGAAAAGCAATGAACTTTGTGCACCCTTCGTGCCTTAGAGTCTTTGTGGCTTGAAATTATAGCCACCAAGACATTAAAATCTAAGAAGCGCAAAGAAAAGCAAACCTTTGTGCACCCTTGTTCCTTATAGTTTTTGTAACTGAAAAAACAGAGAAAATTATAAATGAAATATCTCAAGGTTTTATACGTACAGGTAATTATAGGAATTATCTGCGGTGTTATTGTTGGCTGGTTGTTTCCATCTTTTGCTCCTGTGGCTAAGCTGATAAGTGAAATGTTTATCAATATGATTAGGATGGTAATAGCCCCTGTCATATTTTTTACAATTGTACTTGGTATTGCAGGTGCCGGCAATTTAAAAAAAGTCGGAAGGGTAGGAGGTAAGGGTTTAATATATTTTGAAGTGGTGACGACTATAGCCATCATTATTGGCCTTGTGGTTGCTAACCTGGTAAAACCTGGTGCAGGTGTAACACCTAACAGTATCAACGGCGCAAATGTGAAAGCGATTACAGATACAAAAGGCTTTGATTGGGCAGATTTTATTTTGCACATCGTTCCCGCAAATATTGTTGATGCATTTGCCAAAGGTGATATTATTCAAATCTTGTTTTTTGGTATTTTGTTTAGCATTGGTTTAAAACAGTTAGGCAGTTATGGAGAGAGCTTAATAGTAACATTCGAAAAACTAAATAAAGTTTTGTTTAATATTCTGAAGATAATAATGAAAGTGAGCCCATTGGGTGCTTTTGGGGGAATGGCTTATACGATAGGGAAATTTGGTTTTACAACTCTTTTGTTATTAGGTAAGCTGATGCTTACTTTTTATATAACTGCGCTCCTTTTTATTTTTGTTGTGCTCAACCTCATTGCACGATATTATGGCTTTAGTTTATGGAAATTATTAGGATACATTAAAGCTGAGTTACTTATTGTTTTTGGCTCCAGCAGCAGTGAGTCAGTCCTGCCTAATATTATGGCCAAACTCGAAAAAGCCGGCTGCGAAAAAAGTGTTGTAGGCTTAATCATTCCGGCAGGGTACAGCTTCAACTTAGATGGTACAAGCATATACTTAAGTCTTAGCGTTATTTTTTTAGCCCAGGTTTTTAATGTGCCTTTATCTCTTGGCCAGGAACTTTCTATAATTGGTATATTATTAATTACCAGTAAAGGCGCCGCAGGTATTACCGGAAGTGGTTTTCTTGTACTCGCCTCTACATTAACTGCACTTAAGGTTGTGCCTGTCGAAGGATTGGCTTTGCTAATAGGTGTTGACCGGTTTATGAGCGAGGCGCGGGCATTGACCAATATGATTGGAAACACAGTAGCTACTGTTGTAATTGCGAGAAGTGAAAATGCGGTAGATATGATACAATACAAAGCTGTTGTGGAAAATCCTGTAAAGATTGCAGATAATGTATAATTACTCCATTACTCCTATCTTTTTTCTGGTTTATACCTGAAGTATTGATTTACTCTTACAATAGTTCAACTAACTAACAAAGGATTATTCAACAGAAATAATCGATACTTGTCGTGCAGTAAGTTCCCACGAGTTGTTGTTTTAAACCAAATATTTTTGACAGTATTTTTTTATCATTGCAATATCAAGTTTTAGAGCAGCCTCCCGTTCCAAATTCTCAACTTTTCTTATTTCTGCTTATTTCAACTATTTTGGAACGGGGATATATATTCATATTCGGAACGAGAAATTAAGCAAAGAAATGTTTATGACTCGGAAACATCATAAAAGAAATTGATAGAAGTCTTACTTCAAAAGCGTTGTAAAGGCTTACACCAAGACCAAAAATGAGCTTCAGGACAATGTAATAAAGCTCCTCTTGTGGATATGATTTTTAAAAAGTAAATTGCAGTATCAAAATTACAATTATGTACGGGGAAGCAAAAAAATTACGCCTAATAGAAGAAATACTAAAAATCGAAAGTGATGCGGTATTGGCAGAAGTGGAAACCGTAATTGTCAAAAGCAAGTTGCACGCTGCAAGGCGAAAGAGCCTTAAAGACTTTGCAGGCATGATGAGTGACGAAGAGGTCGGTCAGCTTGAAAAAACGATTGAAGAAGGTTGTGAAACAATTAACCCCAATGATTGGAAATAAATGTTTGGTGGATACCAGTATAATCGTTCATGCTTTTAGAAGAAATAATGAAGTCTCAGAGAGATTAGATGCTATGGAGCAAGTTTATGTTTCTGTCACTGTTATAGGCGAACTATATTACGGAGCGTATAAATCAGATAATACTGAAAAGCACCTTAAACAAATGCAATCTTTTTTAAATAATTGCAAAATATTGCAAACGGACATTACAACAGCTGATATATATGGAAATATCAAGGCTGCATTAGCAATGAAAGGGAAGCCAATACCTGAAAATGATATATGGATAGGAGCAGCAGCCGTTCAGTACAACTTGCCATTATATACTATAGATGGGCACTGCGATGAAATAGATGGCATTATTTTGCTATAGCCAGTTGTACACAGTAGGGCTTTGACAGCAAGCCAACATGAGAGATCAACCATAAACCACTTATGGGAATTAGCCAGCCTTTTAGTAATGCTTCTGCTGCTGCGAAACTCATGTTCAGATTGCAGATGACGTTCTAATAATTCCCATCGTTCTATTTTTTTTCATCAAACTTTTTTTGCACATTTCTTTATTTAGCCAGAAGGCTATGAATATTGATTACACCTTGTGTTATTTATATTTTTTAAAGCATTCTTCAATTTGAAATTTCAATCATGGCGAAGCTTTTCGAACCGTTACAAATCAAACGCATACAATTAAAGAACAGGATAGTTGTTTCTCCTATGTGCGAATATTCAAGTGTTGATGGGTTTTCCAACGATTGGCACCTTGTTCATTTGGGAAGCAGGGCAGTTGGCGGGGCAGGCTTGATAATAACTGAAGCAACAGCAGTTTCTCCTGAAGGAAGAATTACACCTGATGACCTGGGATTGTGGAAAGATGAGCATATTGAAGGACTGAAACGTATAGTATCCTTTATAGAATCGCAGGGAAGCATTGCAGGTGTACAACTTGCTCATGCAGGCAGAAAAGCAAGCCACAGCAGTCCATGGAAAGGCGGAAAGATGCTGACAGTGGAACAAGGCGGGTGGCAGACTGTAGCTGCTGATACAACTCCTTTCAGGCCTGACGATATACCTTCGGTTGCACTGGATAAAGCAGGTATTGAAAAAGTAAAATCAGATTTTAAAGCCGCTGCTGCAAGGGCTTTACAGGCAGGTTTTAAAGTAATAGAGATTCATGGTGCCCATGGATATTTATTACACGAGTTTTATTCGCCAGTAAGTAATCATCGTACGGATGAGTATGGCGGTTCATTCGAAAACAGGGTAAGACTATTAGTTGAAGTTGTCAATGCTGTAAAAGAAGTGTGGCCTGAAACATTGCCCTTGTTTGTAAGAATATCAGCCAGCGACTGGACGGAAGGGGGGTGGACTAACGAAGATTCAGTTGGGTTAGCCAAAGTCTTAAAAAAACATATCTCTTCTATCTCCGCCACCCTGGCCGCCGCCACGATTATCTCTTCTATCTCCACCTCTAAATCCGCCGCCTCTTTCATCACCGCCCCTTTCATCTCTTCTTCTTTCTCCGGCTGATCCACCCTGTTCTTTACCCCCAACAAAATTTGGATTTAAAAAAGGAAGCAGGCATTTTGACCGGAGCTGTAGGAATAATAACAAAGCCCGAACAGGCTGAAGAAATTATTTCATCAAACAAGGCAGATGTTGTAATTATGGCAAGAGAATTCCTGCGTAATCCTTATTTTCCATTACATGCAGCAAAAGCGCTTGGTGCAGAGGTTACCTGGCCTGTTCAATATGAAAGGGCTAAGTTGTAAGATTTTGAATTAGTTTAAACAATAATAAATAATTGTAGCTAAATGATTATTAGGCCGATTTCACTTATTGATTGCAAATTTACTTTGGAATAGTCAACGGATATTCTAATAAACATCCTATGACGGACCATCTAATCCTGGTTCTGTTAAAAACAACGCCACGTCCGCAACTTTACAAACATTTATAACTTGTTTGGCTGGCCTTTAAATATAAAATACATTTCTTTCTCACATAGTTATAATTTCTCTATAAACAATTGAGAGATTTTCTTTTTCATTCTAAAGATGCAATTTGCAGTTGATAACAGTTCTAATAAAAGAGCGTAAAAATCGGTATACCTTTGCCAGAGAAATCGAAGAGTATGATAAAAGTTGGTGATTATAATGTATTGAAAGTTTTACGGGAAGCAGATTTTGGTTTTTATCTTGATGATGATGCAGAAGGTATTTTGCTTCCTAAAAGATTTGTGCCTGAAGGGTTAAAAGTAGGCGATGAAATTAAAGTTTTTATTTACCATGACTCTGAGGGAAGATTGATTGCAACCACGCAGCATCCGAAAGGTGTGGTTGGAGAAATTGTGAAGTTGAAAGCGATAACTGTCACTAACCAGGGTGCATTTCTTGACTGGGGATTAATGAAAGATATTTTCGTTCCAAAAAGCAAACAACTGGGCGGCATGCGTGAAGGGGCCGAATACCTGGTAAAAATTTATGTTGATGAACAAACCGGCAGGGTAGCTGCCACAGAAAAAATTGAGCCTTTTTTGAGTAATGAGAATCTTACTGTGAAAGAAAAAGATATGGTCGACCTTGTAGTTTACCGCCGTACAGATATTGGCTACCTTGTTATTATTAATAATATCCATACAGGGGTTTTACATTTTAATGAGATATATCAAAATATTGGCGTAGGTGACAAACTAAAAGGGTTTATAAAAACCATTCGTTCGGAAAATAAAGTTGATGTAGTTGTGGGCAGGCCGGGGTACAACAGGGTAGAGGACGAGGCTGAAAAAATACTTAGATTACTTAATGAAAACAATGGCTATTTACCCTATCACGATAAGTCGGGCCCCGATGAAATCTATAACTTTTTCGGTATAAGTAAAAAAGCTTTTAAAATGGCTACCGGAAATCTGTATAAACAACAAAAAATAACATTTACCAAAACCGGTATCAAGTTGCTTGAGAGTTGAAAATTTAATTTGTGATTTAGGCAGGCAGATGACTTACCTGCGTAAAATTTCACTTAAACACTTTCTGTTTTATCCATCTAACCACCTAAAAATAAAATATGGGCAATATTAAAACAACTGCCCATATCTTATAAATCACCTATTGTTTCATTTTAACTTTCTATTGTTGCTATATCTCCTGCCTCAATGTATCGCTTAAAGTTCTTTACATCTTTTGTTATCATCTTTTTAAACAGCGGGTTTAGTATCGATGCTATTCCTTCACCCACATCTCCAAATGGTGCACGGTAGGTTATCAGTACTGTTATTTCAGTGCCATTTTCGTCGGCATCTCTAAACTCTACTTTTCCTGCATTATTGATAGATGCATGGGGCAAAGAATTCCAGCCTAAAAGCTCTCCGTCAATTTCTTTTACGATTTCTGCATCCCATTCTATCTTTCCCAAATGTCCCGGAATTTTTGCTGACCAATGAGAGCGCTTACTATCAATAACCTCAACTCTGTCCAGGTGTTCCATAAAAAGGGGAAGATTGCTTAGTTTTCTCCAGAAATCATATACTTCCTGCCTGGGACTGTTTACCGTCAATTTCGTCATTATATTAATATTCTTTACGGTGTCCGGAAGCTTTTTCTTTCCTGCGATCCTGTAAATAGTGCTGTGACCGGTTGCGCCGCGAAAAAACAACAGGCCACCTGCTATTGCCATAGCAATTCCTGATTTCTTTTCTTCATTTTGTAATCCTTTAACCAATAAAGCAGAACCGGCCAATATTGAAGCTACTCTTTCCAGTTTTCCAACGTTTACAGAAAGTTTTGCCCCGGTTGATGAGTTTGTATTCATGGTTGTTAATTTAAATTAAGTATTTAATATCATTCCTCCATTGGGATGCAGGCACTGGCCTGTGAAATAACTTGAGTCTTCTGAAGCAAGAAATACAAAGCTCGGAGCTACTTCGGCTGGTTGTCCCACTCTTTTCATTGGCGTATCCTGCCCGAATTCATCCTGGCTTTTATGCATAGTAGATGGTATTAGCGGTGTCCAGATAGGGCCTGGAGCCACTGCATTTACCCTTATGCCTTTTTCAGCCAGTTGTAGCGCAATCGAACGTGTAAAGCCGATAATTGCGCCTTTTGTAGAAGTATAATCCACTAATTGCTTATTCCCTTTATAGGCATTAACAGAAGCATTATTGATGATAGAAGCACCTTCTTTTAAATGAGGTAAAGCAGCTTTTGAAAGAAAAAACTGCGCATAGATATTTACCCTAAAAGTCTGATCCCATTGTTCTTCTGTAATCTCTGAAAAATCCTGGTGAGGAACCTGAATGGCCGCATTGTTTACCAGAATATCAATCTTTCCAAATTCTGCAATTGTTCGCTGAACAATTTCCTGGCAGTTTGCTTCTTTGCTTACGTCCATTTGTATCAGTAAAGCACGTCTTCCTTTTTCCTCTACAAGGCTTTTTGTTTCCTCCGCGTCTTCTTTTTCGTTGCGATACACTATTACAACATCGGCTCCCTCGCGTGCAAAATGCACGGCCACTGCCTTACCAATTCCGCTGTCGCCTCCGGTTATAATGGCTACTTTATCCTGTAATTTTTTTGGTTGCCTGTCATAGTCTCTTTCATACACTGGCTTTTCAGCCATTTCCTGTTCGCTGTTTACACCTTTGTCAATTTCTTTTTCAAATTCGTGTTCTCCTGACTTTGCCATAATTACTGTTTTTAATAATCATTGGAAATAATAATACCTGCTCTAACCCAACACTGATTTACCTGTTTAAAAAGAAATTGTAGAGGTTTTTGAACACTCCTACCTGTTTCATTTGTTCTTACATTCCTTAATAGGAACTATAAAGAGGCATGCGAAGAATCAACATGCGAAGAGTCGAATCCCGGGATTCTGGTACTATCAACAGCCCCTTCTTTGTTGCTGTTTTCCTGATCCATTAAATTTTTATCATCATTTGGTCCACAACTGCTAATAAAGATCACAGTCGTTGTTATTAACGCCCATGTCACTTGTTGTATCTTTTTCATACTGATTATTTTAGTTGATAGAGATGAAAAGAAAAAAATCATTCCAACCAGAAAATTGTATGCAAGACGATAAACGATAGCCCATGAGCAATAAACCCATAGACGATATACAGTTAACTTATTTACTTATAACCCATTGACCACAGCCTATATACATCAACTATGAACCCTCCCGGCAACTATGCGGCCTCATTATAGTCAATGACTATTAACTATGGACTCTCACCATATTGAATTATTTTTGTTTTAATAACTACTTATATGGAAGTAAATGATGAATTAGTAGACAAGCTTGCCAATCTTGCAAGACTTACCTTTGAGCCGGCGGAGAAAGCAGAAATAAAAAAAGACCTGCAAAAAATGATCTCTTTTATAGAGAAATTGAATGAACTTGATACGACAGGAGTGGAGCCGCTATTATTTATGACAGAAGAAGAAAATGTATTGCGGGAAGATGAGGTAAAAGGTTCTATTACAAGGGAAGAAGGATTGCTGAATGCTCCCTTGAAAAATGAACAATTTTTTAAAGTGCCCAAAGTGATCAAAAAGTAATCATTACACGATGTGTTTTGAATGTTTAATATAAATAATAAAACGCTTTTTTACCTTACAAATACGTCCTTATCTTATTGCTATAATAATATAATATAGCCTTTTAGCATTAATTATAAATACTATTCTTATTTATGGATTCCGTTATACATCTTGAAAATATTGAAAAAAGTTACTTTATGGGTATGCAGGCGATACCTGTTTTAAAAGGCATAAATCTTAATATTTTCAGAAATGAATATGTTGCATTAATGGGTCCTTCAGGTTCGGGGAAAAGTACTTTAATGAATATTTTGGGATGCCTGGACAGCCCTACCGGCGGCACTTATATTTTAAACGGGAAAGATGTAAGTAAGATGGTTGATAATGATCTTGCTGAAGTAAGAAATAAAGAAATAGGTTTTGTGTTTCAGCAATTTAATTTACTACCGAGGTTAAGTGCTGCTGAAAATGTAGCTCTGCCATTAATTTATGCGGGTGTCGCCAGAAAAGAAAGAATGGAAAGGGCTATGGAAGTGTTGGCAAAGGTTGGCCTTGCAGACAGAAGCCATCATAAGCCCAATGAAATGAGCGGAGGGCAAATGCAACGTGTAGCTATTGCAAGGGCTTTGGTTAATAACCCTGCTATTATACTTGCGGATGAACCTACAGGTAACCTTGACAGTAAAACTTCTGTGGAGGTAATGGATATATTTGGTAAAATACAGGCATTAGGAAATACGGTAGTGCTGGTAACACACGAAGAAGACATAGCAGCCTATGCAAAAAGAGTGGTAAGGCTAAGAGACGGATTAATTGAAAGCGATACATTAAGAACCCCCCGGGTAACTGCTGAAACATTATCTGCTTAGATACATTGTTTCGGTTGGGTAGAAATTCAGTTTGGGTCACTGTAAAGAACAATACTTTACAACAAAATGACAAAATAATAACGGACAAAATGGGAGATAAAGAACAATTTGAAAAAGCAATTCAAAGCTTTTCTGAAGAAGTTAAAGAAATAGCACGACAAGCAAGAAATCTCATTTATGAAGTTCTGCCAGAAGTAGTCGAAGTAGTTTGGATAAAACAAAAGAACATAGGATATGGAACAGGGATTAAAAAAAAGACGGAACATTTTTGTTGGTTAATGCCTGCAACTAATCATGTAAATTTAGGATTTAACTACGGCTCTGAACTACCTGACCCAAAAAATATACTTGAAGGAACAGGAAAATTGTTTAGACACTTTAAATTAAAATCTGTTTCAGATTTATCTAACCAGGAGTTGATAGAAATTTTGAAATTTTCAACAACTTACAAAGTACCAGAAATAAATAATAGAGAGAAGAACAACGACCTGCTATAAGAGTTTTGCAGTAGTGGGGATAAAGTGCAAAGATGAACATATAGAATTCTAATGAAAATTTGTGCTGAATTAAACACTTATGCTTCTAATTCTCCCCCTCGCAAAGCCCCCAGAATATCATTGTTATTCTTTGTTCTATGCGCCTTAATGTTTAATTTTTTTTATCCATTCTAAACGTTTATGAGGACTAAATAATTATAAGTGCAATGTTACTTTCTGAAATCATAATAGACAGAATCCGTGAAGAAGGTCCCATTTCTTTTCACGATTTTATGGAGATGGCTCTGTATTATCCGGAAAAGGGATATTATAACTCTTTGCAAAATAAGATAGGGAAGATGGGTGATTTTTATACCAGCTCCAGTCTCACTCCTGCATTCGGAGCAATGATCGGGCGACAGATCGAAGAAATGTGGGATGTATTAGAGAGAAACAGTTTTACTATTGTTGAATATGGGGCAGGAACAGGTACCCTTTGTCATGATATTCTTGATTATCTTAAAAACAATAAAGAGTTATATGATCAACTGAATTACTGCATTATTGAAAAAAGCCAGGTAATGCAGCAAAAGCAAAAAGCGCACCTGCACGAAAAAGTAAGCTGGCAAGACACTATTCAGGATATTTCTGAAATTACAGGATGCATTTTATCAAATGAGTTGCTGGATAATTTTTCTGTGCACCAGGTAGTGATGGAAGATGAGCTTATGGAGGTCTTTGTGGATTATAAAAAAGATTTTGTTGAGTTGCTTAAACCTGCTAAAAAAGAGCTTACAGATTATATGGCCGAACTAAATGTGGTTTTGCCAAAAGGATTTCGTACGGAAATAAATCTTGAAGCGACGGAATGGATAAAAGATATTGCAGCATCGTTAAAAAAAGGGTATGTAATAACTATAGATTATGGCTATCCCTCTAAAGACTTATACAGTGACCGCAGGAGTTCGGGCACACTTTTATGCTATAATAAACATACAATTAATGACAATCCATACATTGATATAGGAGAACAGGACATTACATCGCATGTAAATTTTTCGGCAGTAAGTCACTGGGGTCTTAAAAATGGCCTGATGTGTTGCGGCTTTACCAGCCAGGCTGGTTTTCTGCTGGCGCTTGGGTTTAAAGATTATCTCAGAAAGACTTTGACTTTAGAGGCAGGTCAGGATGTTATTAGTATGGTTAAGAAAGAATCTTTTCTCACAAACACTCTGCTTGTAAATATGGGGCACAAATTTAAAGTGCTCGTTCAGGGAAAAGGAGTATCAAAGAAGGATCTTTTGGGACTGAAATTTTAGTTTTTAAATACCCAACCTTTACAATCCCAAAGAACAAAAAGTACAGGATTACACCAAGCGACCGATTTATAAATCTTTATACTGCTGGTACACAACAGTTATATAAATAAAAAAATGATTTAAAGTAAAGATCACAACAATGTCAACTAAAATTTATACAAAAACGGGCGACCAGGGAAGAACATCTCTTATTGGCGGAACCAAGGTGCCAAAAAGTAATATACGTATAGAAAGTTATGGAACTATTGATGAATTAAATTCCTTTATTGGTCTTGTTGGTGATTACCTGCCTGAAGATGCAACAAAAGGTGTTTTGAAAGAAATACAGGACAGGCTGTTTACAATAGGCTCTTCATTAGCCTGTGATCCTCACAAAGAGCCTTTGATGAAAGTTCCTGATTTACACGAAGAAGACGTGAAGCTGCTGGAAAATGAGATGGATAAAATGGATGAAGTGCTGCCTGTAATGAAAAACTTTATTCTTCCCGGCGGCCATGTTGCTGTATCTACTGTACATATTGCACGTTGTGTTTGCCGCCGGGCCGAAAGATTATGTGTAGGCATGAAAGAAACTGGCAGTTTTATTGATCCTTTGGTAATTAAATATCTCAACCGGCTAAGTGATTATCTTTTTGTATTAGCCCGTTATGTTGGTCACATTTACAGGGTAAAAGAGATTGTATGGAAGGCAAGATACGCCTGACCCCAAAGCGAATTTTTAAAATTGTTCTTATTTGCTTCCCTTTAGGGGTTTGGGACTTCTATTCTTCCATCCTTCATATGTATAGTTCTGTCACTTAAGGCTGCAAGTTCTTCATTATGTGTTACTATCAAAAACGTTTGTTTAAATTGGTTACGTAGTTGAATAAATAATTCATGTAATTCTTTAGCATTTTTACTGTCGAGATTTCCGGTAGGCTCATCAGCAAAAATGATTTGCGGATTATTGATTAACGCTCTTGCAATTGCCACACGCTGCTGTTCACCGCCACTCAGTTGCTGGGGTTTATTTTCCATCCGTCCTTTCAAATGCAATGTATCCAGCAAGGCCATTGCCCTGTCAATAACCACTTTCTTTTTTGTACCTGCAATCCACCCCGGAATACATACATTTTCCAAAGCATTAAATTCCGGCAACAAGTGATGAAATTGAAAAACGAAACCAATATGTGTATTTCTAAACCTCGCAAGCTGTTTACCTTTCAGTATATCAATGCGATTATTATCAAGATAAATTTCACCGCTGTCTGCATTATCTAATGTACCTAAAATATGTAATAAAGTGCTTTTTCCAGCCCCGGAAGAACCGACTATAGATACAATCTCACCTTTATTTATAGTAACATCTACTCCCTTTAACACCTGCAACGTTCCGTAGTTTTTTAAAATATTTTTTGCTGTAAGCATGCAATTTTTTGTTCAGATAATTATTCTATAATCTACAAACCTACATGTTACAATTAAAGTAAAGCTCATTTAAGCAAAATTTTAATATATTGCCATTTTGCTTACCTCAATTTGGTTATATCATATATACCCCTACATTTGCAAAAAATTTAAATACATCAAAGATGTTTTGGACACTTGAATTAGCCAGCTATCTTGAAGAAGCACCCTGGCCGGCAACAAAGGATGAGCTTATTGATTATTCAATCCGCTCCGGTGCACCTATTGAGGTGGTTGAAAACCTGCAGGAATTAGAAGACGAAGGTGAAGTGTACGAAAGTATTGAAGACATCTGGCCTGACTATCCCAGCCAGGATGACTTTATGTTTAACGAAGACGAGTATTAACCCCGGCACTAAAGGGAGTTATTGAAGCTCCTGCCTTAAAGGGAGTTACTGAAATTATAATAAAACCATCTATGCAGGATGGTTTTTTTTTTTGGAGCCATCATATATTCAACATCTACTAATGACCATGATAATTTTTTTGTTACCAGCAACGGAATTTCTATTAGACATAGTTGCGTCGCACACTTGTACAGTCAAATCTTTTTGCATCTTCGGTTTCAATGTCAAATCTTTTTTTGTTTGCCTCAGCAGCTTTATTAACCGTTAGCTTTAAAAATATATTTAAAATAAATCAGTAACAAAGACAGAGTAAATACTATGCTGTTTGCTACAATCACAGGTCCGCTATGGATTGCAACTCCATACACCAGCCATACAATTGTACTAAAAACTACAATCAGCATCATCCATATGCTCAAGTCACCAACACTCCTCGTTTTCCATGCTTTATAAACCTGCGGAATAAAAGTAATGGAAGTTAAAAACGAGCCAAGATATCCAACATAATCAAACCACTGGATCAAATTATTTTTTTTAAAAAAAGAATAAAATTTAATATCAAAAAAGATTTATTTGGCTTTTTTTAATCGCCTCAATTTGTGTCTCACGGACTGAGAAGATTTACAAGTCTCGCTTTAGGGCGCCATTTAGAGGGATTTACTTTTCCATTTGTTCAATTACTTCTGCTGTTACACCGGTAAAACTAAAACCACCATCATGAAACAGGTTTTGCATAGTAACCATTCTTGTAAGATCACTGAATAAGGTAACACAATAATTGGCACAATCTTCTGCAGTTGCATTACCAAGAGGACTCATTTTCTCTGCAAAAGAGATAAAGCCTTCAAAACCTTTTACACCGCTTCCGGCAGTTGTACGGGTAGGAGATTGGCTAACCGTATTTATGCGAACTTTTTTCTTTTTAGCATATTGGTACCCAAAACTCCTGGTAATACTTTCAAGTAAAGCTTTGGCATCTGCCATTTCATTATAATCAGGAAAAACTCTTTGCCCTGCAATATAAGTAAGCGCTAATACACTTCCCCATTCACTGATTGCATCCATTTGATATGCCAATTGTAATATACGGTGAAAGCTTATAGCGGATATATCAAACGTTTTATGAGTAAAATCATAGTTAAGGGAAGTGTATGGATTATTTTTTCGCATATTCATACTCATGCCAACACTATGAAGAATAAAATCAACCGGTCCGCCAAAATGCTCCAGGCTCTTTTCAAGCAAATTCTTTAAATCGTCGTTGCTTGTAACATCAGCGGGAATGACAGGCGCATTTCCGCATGCTTCCCCCAGTTTGTTTATTTCACCCATTCTCAAAGCAATCGGTGCATTGGTGAGCACGATTTGCGCGCCTTCTTCAAAACATTTTTCTGCGATTTTCCAGGCAATCGATTGATCGTTAAGGGCACCAAAAATGATACCTTTCTTTCCCTTCAATAAGTTGTAGGCCATTATCAGTTGGTTTTTTTACAAGTGGTAAAAATAGAAATTCATTTCCTAAAACCTAAAAAAGAATGTAAAATACATCCACATGCTTAATGAATGAAGTACAATAGCACTTCCTAACACCCCGATAAAATAAAAAATAAGGTTTTTGAAATTTGGATTAGCATAAGCCCGTTTACGTAAAGCAGTATGAACCATGTAAACGGGAATGCCAACAATAATAAAATACATCAAAACTAAACCCTGCCAATGAGGAACGTTTTTCATGCTATATTTCTCCCTTTGTGGTTGGGGCTAATTCATTACCATTTCCCTTGCATTTTCCAATGCTGCAGCGGTCGGTTTTTCGCCGCTAAGCATTTTGGCAATAGCTGTTATTCTTTCATCATGTGACAGCAATCTTAAGTTTGTTTTTATTGCATCGCCTTTTATTTCTTTATATACAAAAAAGTGTGCATCTGCTTTCCCTGCAATCTGCGGCTGATGTGTTATGGTAATTAATTGCCGGCTGGTTGAAAGGTCTTTCATAATAAAACCCACCTGTTTGGCTGCTTCGCCGGAAATCCCTGTGTCTATTTCATCAAAAATAAGTGTAGGCAGATCAATAGATTGTGCAACCAAAGATTTTATGCAAAGCATCAAACGACTAAGTTCTCCACCACTTGCTACTTTGCGTATTGGCTCAAAACGTTTGCTTTTATTGGCATCAAATAAAAACTCTATAGCGTCAATTCCAAAAATGTTTGGAGCTACCGGCTTAACTTCTACTTTTAACCTTGCATTTGGCATACCTACCTGCTGCAGAAGCACATTTACTTTTTGTTCAAGTCCGGCTATTTCTTTCTTTCTTCGCGCTGAAATATTTTTTGCAATATCTTCTGCCTTTTGCAGAGATGCTTTTACTTCCTGTTCCTTAAGAGAGATAGTATCATCAATATTTAAAACCGCTTCAAGTCTTTGTGAAAGCTCGTTTCTTATGGCTATAAGCTCATTTGTAGTTTGCACTCCATGTTTTTTAAGCATTTTGTATCCCGCAGAGAGCCTTTCATTTACCTGGTCTATTCTTTCCTGGTCAAAGTTAACGTGGTTACTCATATTATCAACTTCATCAGCAATATCCTGCAATTCAATTTGTGCGCTTTGCAGTCTTTCCACTACATCCGGAAGGCTGCTATGAAAATCCGAAAATGCTTGTAACAGGTTTGCAAGAAGCTTTAATTGCTGTACAACAGGCTGTTCGCTTTCCTTTAATTCAAAATATACTTTTGACAGAGCAGTTTTAATTCCTTCAGAGTTATTCAGAAGTTTAAGTTCTGTTTCCAAATCCTCCAATTCATTTTCTACCAGGTTAAGCTGGTCAAGTTCATTAAAAATATATTGATGATAATCAGCCTCTTTTTGGAAGGTTTCTTTTTGTTTCATCAATTGATCAAGATCTGCTCTCTGCCTTTGCCACTGGCGGAAGTTTGACTGGTATGTAACTAATAATTCCGCATTTCCTGCAAGACCGTCAAGCACTTCTCTTTGAAAATCGCTGTCGCCTAATTCAAGTGTATCAAACTGTTGGTGAAGGTCAACGAGCAAAGAAGCTAATTCTTTTAATTGCTGCACTGTTGCAGGAGTATCATTTATAAAACCCCTTGATTTTCCGCTTGCAGATATTTCCCTTCTTAACACCAGTTCATCTTCACCGTCAAGCTCATTATCATTTAAAAATCTTTCAACCTCCTTTTTATTGTCTATTGAAAAAAAGCCTTCTACAATACATTTTTTGTCCCTGTTTTGCAGAGATGCCGTGTCTGCTCTTTCACCTAAAATCAGGCTGAGAGCACCCATTAATATACTTTTACCAGCACCCGTTTCACCTGTAATAACATTAAGGTTAGGTGAAAAATTAATGTCAATTTCATCTATAATGGCGTAATTCTGTATGTGCAGCTTTTTTAGCATATAGTAAAGATAGCAGTGATAGTGATTTGGTAAACTGAAATAAATAAGCTGTGAAAAAACTATCACTGATTATGGGATTAGAAAAGGATTACACAGATTTAGTAATCCGTGATCAATCTCTGTAATCCGTGATCAAAGTCCCTTACACCTCGCAATCCCCGACTTTGCTCTCTGATCGAGTGAATCTTTGTATTCATGATCACCCATATTGAGACATTGTTGAAAAGACGCAATAGCTAATGATTTTTGATTGCGTCTTTCATAAATAAAACCCATTTGCAGTGCAGCACGGGCTGCATAATATTCCGTCCGGTCTTTTCCAAGTGCGATAGCCATTTCGTAAAACTGTATGGCCTCATCACCTTTACCCATATCGTCATAAATCCTGGCCATACGGTATGCATACTCAAGTTTTTCTTCAGGTTTTGTAAAGTCGTTAATGGTTTTTCCCTTTAATATATTCAACGCTTCCTTCTGGTATCCGCCATCATTCTGTATTCGTGCTTTCAGTAAAGTTTTATCCGGCCATAATCCTTTTTTTGCATCCCCGTATGCTTTCTTATCTGCATCACTTTCTGTATTTCCATTTTTTATCGTTAGCAGCCGGTACTTTTCGGCTTCCTCTTTATTGCCTTTTAAGTAATATGCCCAGCTTATTTTTTGCAATACGTCCTTTACATAAAATTGACCTTTAAAAGTGTTTATAAATTTTTCAAAGTTTGTAATGGCATCGTCCAGGTGCAGCTTGTAAAAATTCACATAACCCATTTCGAAGTCCCAGGCAGGAGTTTCCAAATACTCCAAAGACATATTTCGTCCCTGTATTACCTGTCTTGCATATTCAGTTTGTTTACTGTTGATAGCAAGGTTTGAAGTAAGGTAAGTAAACAGGTGATTGTTAACAATATCTAATTTTCTTGACTGTATTAATTCAAAAACTTCATTCGGCTTATTTTCGATGTAAAAGGTCAGGTAACAGTAGTAGAACATTGCCTCATCCGCAAAGAGTTTAGCCAGGTCATCTTCGCTGTTTATAAAACTTCGCATCAGTTGCATACCCTCATTTATCGATCCCTTCATTCCAAATAAACTTGTGATCCATTTATAACCTTGCGGCACTGTTCCTATTACTACTTCCAGCGGTCCATATAACATTTTATTAGGCTGAAAAGATGGATATGATGTTCTGTTTTCTTTTATTTGCGAGTTCGCTTTTTTAAAGTCCCAGCCTGCACTGTATCGCTCTCCAAATTTTATTTTAACTGCCGCCCTTTGTAAATAAGTCAGTGCTTTGCTATACCTGTAAAAGGGATTATTGTGAGGGCCCGAGTCAAATGCCGCAAGTCTTTTATCAAAATTTACCTTCCGAACCCTGTATTGTACAGAGTCTTCATTAAAAAATAAGACAAAAAAGTCTATATACCCTTCCAGGATATCCGGAACAAGATTAGCAGAATTTAGTTTCCGCGCCTCATCAATTAACTCCTTGCCATGATTTAGCTTCAGCTTGATTATTTCTTTATAAGCTACCCTGCATGTTGAGTCAAAAACATAGACTTTTTGTGAAAATGAAGCATTAAAGAAAAAACAAATTAAAATTGAAATAAATAATTTCTTCATTCTGATAAAAATAGCTCGATATTTTAAGCCAATAGAAAAGGGTACTCTAAGTACCCTTTTCATTAATTCATGTATTGATCAATAACTTATTTAGTTTCCACATTTTGATGCAGGTCTTCATCAACTAAGATTCTGCCACAATTTTCGCAAACAAGAATTTTTTTATGCTGCTTTATCTCACTTTGTTTTTGAGGAGGAATAGCATTAAAACATCCTCCACAAGAATCTCTCATAACGGGAACAACTGATAAACCATTGCGATAATTGTTACGTATACGGTCATAAGAAAACAACAATCTGTCATCAAGAGCAAGACGTGCTTCATTGCTAAGTTCTTTAAACTGGCTTTCTTCTATTTCAGTATCAGCAATAATTTTCTGCAGTTCTCCTTTCTTGTTATTTAAAACGCTATCCTTGCTTGCTATTTGTTTTTTTGCAGCTTCAAGTAATTTTATTTTTTCTGCAATTTCTTCGTTGGCATCTTTTATATGTTTTTCAGCAAGTTTAACTTCCAGTTGTTGCATTTCCATTTCTTTATTAATGGCTTCAAACTCGCGGTTGTTTTTTACATTTTCGCTTTGCTTCTCATATTTTTTAATCAATTCCTCAGATTCTTTTATTGTCTCTTTTTTCTTTTCGATAAAGTCCGAAATACCATTAATTTCTTCTTCTATGCGCATCTGGCGGGCGTGCAAACCTGCTATCTCATCTTCAAGGTCACTCACTTCCATTGGCAATTCTCCCTTTAAAATACTGATTTCATCTAATTTCGAATCAACTTTTTGAAGCTTAACCAGTGCGGTTAATTTTTCTTCAACTGAAAAGTCTTTAACTATAGCCATATTATTTTTAAAAATTTTTATAATGTTTTAAGCCCCTTTTATCCGATGTCATTGTTTAACTGGTTTTAATTGTTATTTAGCGTTGAACATTGATTATTGAACATTTTAATGTAAAAATTGTGTGTGCCTAAAATAGGTTGACACATTTATTAATATTTAAATTCCCTTTCCGAACAAATTTAGTTGTTTCGTGATTGATGCATCTGCACTTAGTTTTACTGTATAAATTTTCATCTTACTCCAT
>JAABUN010001657.1_pt1 | contig 46777 bp, 36 predicted proteins | sample 5559311 | NCBI WGS metagenome assembly JAABUN01 (sample SAMN10711877, study PRJNA513370) | rock metagenome | isolation source: Antarctica rocks | place: Antarctica: Victoria Land, Siegfried Peak sud
ATACTTTTTTGATAACCTTCGGTAACTGATCCCTCCGAATAAATACTCGTCAATTATTGCTTGTTTGTTTACAATGTTGTCCATCTTTTACAATTTTTTAATTGTAAACCTATTTTAGGACGAGACATTAAGAAAATCGTGAGCTTGCATTTCATTATATCTGTTTATATAGTCTTTAAATTAAGCCCAGGCTTTGTCGCCTTTTTTATAAGGTATGCAAGCTTCATATCTTCCCGGTGTTTCTACATATCTTCTTGCCTGTGTGCAACCTATTTGAGAGGTAAAGTAGCCTAACAAGGTAAGTTCCTTCATCAACCTGAAATAATGTTTGGGCTCAGCACCTCCTTTCCAGTTTTTCATCGCTTCTTTCTGTTCATTGTCAACCTTTACTAACAGCGCGTGTCTTTGTTCGGGTTCTAGCTCAGTAAACTTGTCATCATATTCTTTTTCAGAAAGATCCTGTATTTTTTTCATGCCATCGTGAAAGATTTTCTGGTCTCTTTCTTCATAACAATCACTTACCATTACGGTCATAAACCGGCCGCATTTAGCTGCTTTGGCACCGGGAGTTTTTGTCGGAGGCAGAATGGTATCGGCGACTTCATCTAAAAAGGCAACATCTTTATCTGAAAAGCTAAGTGCCTTATTATCGTTACTTTTACAAGATACAAAAGCATTAGCCCCTAATATAGTTCCGCCTAACAAAAGGCTGATATGCTGAACTGCTTCTCTTCTGTTCAAAATAAAAAGAAATAGTAGTTAATAATTAGTTTTTTTAGTCCATAGTCTACAGCAGATAGTCCATAGTAAAAATTATCGGCCATACTTATACCTGCTTCCGTCATCTCTCAACTGTCATCTCTCATCATGCACCTAATTGTCCGACACTAAATCCTTCTCTGTATTTGCGTTTTATAAATTGATTCACTGCATCAAAGTTGGTCACTTTCATATTTTGTTTATCCCAGATAAGTTTGATTCCGCGTCCGGGATAATTAAAACCTTTTCCGTTGTCTTTCTCTACACGTATATCATGACCTCTTATAGCAAGATTTGCCATACAAAGAGATTCTGTAAGCGGACCTGCAATTTCAAAAGGAGAGCTAAGCTGCTTTTTACCATAACCTGCTATGGCGCCTTCCACCCATTGAGCATAGTGGCCGTCAGCACCGCCTGGCACCCTTGGGTATTTTTGTTTTACATGCACTTCAGTGGTTCTTGACGTTGGTAAGAGCTTAGGATCAGCTCCATAAGTTCCGCACATCATTTTACCTTTTGTACCTATGAATAAAACGCCATTGCCACCATCTCCAAATAGTTCGTTAGGCCCTAATTCTTCCGGTCTTTCCGGCTGTATACCTCCATCCATCCAATGCACTTTTACAGGTCCGGTTGTTTTATCTGTTTTTGGAAAATTCATAGTTACATGACTTGACGGAGGAACACTTTCCGGAAAATAACCCTGCTTAAACTCGTCTACATATACTGTTCCCACACTTGCCTGTACATCTGAAATATATTGAAGTCCCAATACTCTGAAAGCAGGCTCAATAAGATGACAACCCATATCGCCAAGTGCACCGGTACCGTAGTCCCACCAACCGCGCCAGTTGAATGGCACCAGCTTCTCTACATAATCTTTATATGGAGCAGTGCCTAACCATAAATTCCAGTCAAGTGTTGCAGGGACTTCTGCCTTTGAATCTGACCAGGCAATTCCCTGTGGCCAAACCGGCCTGTTGGTCCATACCTGTACGGTGTGAACATCGCCAATTGTACCTGCATCATACCACTCCATCAATTGTCTTACACCATCACCTGAGGCTCCCTGGTTTCCCATTTGAGTTACTACTTTATAGCGCTTTGCCGCATCAGTTAGCAGCCGTGCTTCATATACATCATGCGTTAATGGTTTTTGTACATACACATGTTTTCCCAATTGCATCGCTGCTAAAGCAGGAGCCGCATGGTTGTGGTCCGGAGTTGATACCGAAACAGCATCGAAATTTTTGGACTCTTTATTGAGCATTTCACGCCAGTCTTTATAAAATTTCGCTTTAGGGAAATTTTTTACAGTGGTTGCAGCTCTCTTCTCATCTACATCACATAGATAACCAATGTCAGCTTTACCACTTTTGAAGAAGTAAGCTATATCACTTTCTCCTTTTCCTCCAACTCCGACACTTGCAACAGTAAGACGGTCACTGGGGGCAGTAAAACCCCTGCCTCCTAAGACGTGCCTTGGCACAATCATAAAACCTGCAGCAGCTAATGCTGTGTTTTTTATAAAATCTCTCCTAGGGTTATCTAATGCGGTAATGTCTTTTTCTTCAATCATTTCTTATTCTTTATGGGTTATAAATATGAATTTTAAATTCACTTACGGCAAAGTGAGCAACTTGCAGTATAGCGACGGTATGTTATGATTGGTAACAATATTCTTTATAACGGGAATTGATATTAAAAATTAGGTCAGGCCTGCAAATGCTTTTTCTCCTTTTTTGTAATCAATAACTCCCTGGTACTTTCCCGGTACAGGAACATAGCGCAGACCTTCTGTTCTGCCTTTCTCTGAAGTATAATATCCAAAGATGGCAAGCTGTTTCAGTTGCTGAAAATAATGATTGGGCAGAGTTTGCTTTTTAAAATCATTTGTATTTTTTTCCTGCCCTTGTTTTTGCTTTTCTTTTTGTTGATTATCGGCGTCTGCCTGCTTTTTTACATACGCTTTAGTTTCCTGATCTACAGAAATAAGTAATTGTTTGCGCTGTTCAGGTGTCGCTTTCATAAAACCAACATTATGCATTTTATTGCATGCATCATCAAGGGTAGTTAATCCTTTATGAAAAACTTCCTGGTCATCTTTAGTATAAGCATCATTCACCATGACCGTCATAAATCTTCCCACGCCGGCAGCTTTAGCACCCGCTGTATTTGTTTGTGGTATTATAGTTTCTGCTACCTCATCCAAAAAAGCAATATTTTCCGCTGTAAACACAACGGGTGCAGAATTACTTTCTGACTTACATCCCGTTAATAAAAATTCTCCCCCAATCATTGCCGCGCCGGTAGCAGCTGCAATCATTTTTAGAAGTTCACGTCTGTTCATTTTGAAAAGTTTAAAAATTAATTATTCAAACATTTACTGTTATTATTATTTACTCTATAAGCCCAATGTCAGCAACTTAAGCAAATCCATCACATCATTTTTTTAATATTCAATCAATGTCGCTTAGTTGAGATACCACGCAAAGAAGCTAAGAAAGCAAAGTTGCAAAGTACAGTGCATTTTTCTTTGCGCCTTCTTTTTTATATTCTTTGCGTCTTTGCGTGACTTATAAACTGCAATCTAGATGTTTCCTTTTTTTAGTTCCTTTACTGCAAAATCAGCAGCCCTTGCGGTCATTGCCATATAAGTTAATGACGGGTTTACGCATGATGCTGATGTCATGAATGATCCATCTGTTACAAATACATTTTTACAGTCCCACACTTGATTATTACTATTTAACACAGATGTTTTAGGGTCTCTGCCCATTCTTGCAGTACCCATCTCATGTATTCCCCAGCCGGGTTCGCATCCATCATCATCACCTTTTACATTTTTAACACCAGCAGCCTCAAGCATTTCAACAGCATCACTCACCATCTCTTTTCGCATGTTCATTTCATTTTCCTTGAATTCAACATCGAATTCAATCACCGGCATATTCCATTTATCTTTTTTATCTTTTGATAAAGAAATTTTATTATCATGATATGGTAACATTTCGCCAAATCCTCCTATACCCATAGTCCATTTACCCGGTTCTCCCAATGCTTCTTTCAGATCAGAGCCGATATTTAATTCAGCTACCTGTCTTTGCCAATTTTCACGGCTGCCAGATCCCTGGTATCCAAAACCGCGGAGATAATTTCTTTTTTCATCTCCAGGCAGATTGCGAAAGCGTGGAATATAGATACCATTAGGCCTGTATCCGGAATAGTATTTATCTTCAAAGCCTTCCATATCTCCGGTTGCGCCAAGTTTTAAATGATGATCCATAACATTATGGCCTAACTCGCCGCTGCTGCTTCCCAATCCATCAGGCCATATATCAGTAGCTGACCGCATTAATATTGCTGTAGAGGGAAAAGTAGAAGCACACAAAAAAACAATTTTGCTGTTAAATTCAAGAGCTTCATTTGTTCTTGCATCCACTACTTTTACACCTTTTGCCTTTTTTGTATCCTTATCATAAATAATTTCTGTAACTATTGAAAAAGTGCGAAGCGTTAAATTACCTGTTGCATTAGCCGCAGGTAATGTAGATGACTGTGTACTAAAATAGCCTCCAAACGGACATCCGTTTGAACAAATATTTCTGAATTGGCAGGGTGATGGCCGTCCGGGAATTGTTTGTGTAAGGTTAGCCGTCCGGCCAATGATCATCGTTCTTTTATTCTTATAGTGTTCTTTTATTCGTGCGGCAACAGTTTGCTCTACAATATTCATATCCATCGGAGGTAAATATTTACCGTCCGGTAATTGCGGCAAACCTTCCTTTGATCCGCTAATGCCTGCAAATGTTTCTGCGTAATCGTACCAGGGAGCAATATCTTTATAGCGGATAGGCCAATCAACAGCAATACCATCTTTCGCGTTAGCTTCAAAATCAAGATCACCAAGGCGGTAACTTTGCCTGCCCCACATTAATGAACGTCCGCCTGTATGATACCCGCGAAACCAGCCAAATGGTTTTTTTTCAACGTATGGACTGTCTTTATCAACCGCCCAAAAAGAAAGATTACGTTCATTTAAAGGATAATCTCTTTTTAATACCGGATATTCATCTATCATTTTTTGGGTGCGCCCGCCACGGTGCGGATACTCCCATGCAGGCTTATTGCTATCAGCATAATCTTTAACATGCTCGATGTGATGACCACGTTCAAGCATCAAAACCTTCAACCCTTTTTCGGTAAGCTCTTTTGCTGCCCACCCTCCGCTGATACCGGAGCCAACTACAATCGCATCATAAGTGTTATTTGCCATGACAATCGCTGATTAAATATGATATAAATTAAAAAGTAGAAATTGAAAAGTAAAAAGTACTAATATTTTAAACTATAAGAAAATTAAAAAAATTATACATCACAAAGTTTAACTGCTTCCCTTAGAGAAGCAATCTTATCTTGTTTGGCAGGAATAAATTCCTGGGCAAGATAGTCATTGAAACGGGTCGCCTTAATTGCATTTATTATAGCCGGGTAATACAGTTCCTGGCTTTCATCTATCTCATGTCTGCCGGGAACTCCACCTGTATGATAATGTCCGAAATACTGATGATTATTCTGTATGGTTCTTATAACATCGCCCTCGTCTATTTGCATATGATAAATATCGTACAGAAGCTTAAAGTTTTCTGAACCAACCTGCTTGCACAATTCCACGCCCCATGCTGATTTGTCACACATATAATCTTTGTGATCAACCTTGCTGTTAAGAAGTTCCATTTGTACAATTACTCCTTTCTTTTCAGCAAGAGATACTATCTGCTTCAGCCCTTCTGCACAGTTTTTCATGCCCGTCTGATCATCCATTCCCTTTCTGCTGCCGCTAAAGCATATTAAATTTTTGTAGCCTGCCTTAGAGACCAGGTCTATATGCTCAGTATAGTTTTTTATTAATGTCGGATGATATTGTTTATCATTCCAGCCTTCGGTTAAACTAATCTCTGCCCCATTACACATAGACGAGTAAATGCCATAATTTTTTAAGGTAGCCCAGTCTTTTGGCCCTACAAGATCAATAGCGGCAAAACCTATATCTTTTACAGCTTTGCAAAGTTCATCCAACGACAAAAAGCTATAAGTCCAGCGGCAGACAGAATGTTTTATATTGCCTTTTAGCATTTCTTTATTTTCGTTTTCATTACTTGCTGCGATAGATACTGCAGGGGCTGCCATTACCGCAGCACTGCCTAACATAATATTTTTAAATACCTCGCGGCGGGTTGTTTGTTTTTTCATTTCTTATAAAATATATAATTTAAGTAACCGGACTTGCAGCCAGGGCTTTTTCAGCTTCTGCCTGTAAAATCACCTTCTTTTTATCATCTCTAAAAAGCACTGCGTATAAAACAAAAACAACTGCAGCTATTGCAGCAGGTATCATCCAGATATTTCTCCAGTCATGGCCATTTGCATTGGAATACTTCTCGGCTACCAGGCCTGCCACCCAAAACCCGATAAGCATACCTACTCCATAAGTTGCCAGTGTTATCATTCCCTGTGCAGAAGCGCGAAACTTATCTCCAGCCTTGTCATTGGTATAAATCTGTCCTGTTACAAAAAAGAAATCGTAACAGACCCCGTGAAGAATAATACCAGCATATAACATCCACATGCCACTTCCCGTATTTCCAAAACCAAAAAACAAATACCTCGCGGCCCATGCCGCCATTCCAATAAGTAACATTTTCTTTACACCTAATCTAACAAAGAAAAAAGGCATCAATATCATAAATATTAATTCTGACATTTGCCCGAAAGCCATTTTTCCTGCTGCTCCCTGCACCTTTAATTCATTCAGGAAAATATTAGTTTCCTGGTAATAAAAAGCGAGGGGAATACAAATTAATAATGAGGATAAAAAGAAAATCAGAAAATTTTTATCCTTTAATAATCCAATAGCATCCAAACCAATTATTTCTCCAAAAGTTACTTTGGTTCCTGCTTTTGAAGGAGGAGTATCAGGTAAAGTAAAACTAAAAAGACCCATTATAAATGAAACTGCAGCAGCTAATCTAAAGGTGATTATTAAAGAATTTGTTTGTTCCCATGCCATCCATCCAATGATTAATCCTGCCACAATCCAACCAATGGTTCCCCATACACGTATTTGAGCAAAATCTTTTTCCGGGTCCCCAATCTGGTTAAATGACACTGCATTTATTAATGCCAAAGTCGGCATAAATAAAATCATATAAATCAATAAACCAGGATAAAAAGCAGAAAAATGGTCAACGACTGACAAATAATATAAAGCAGCAGCCCCTGCAAGATGAAGAATACCCAAAATTTTCTGCGCTGAAAAAAATTTATCAGCAATTAGTCCCACAAAAAAAGGTGCTATAATAGCTCCTAAAGACTGGGTTCCATAAGCAATTCCGACCTGTACATCTGAGACACCTTTTATAGATTTTAAGTAAGTGCCCATGGTTACATACCACGCTCCCCAAATAAAAAAGTTAAGGAACATCATTGTACAAAGCCTGAACCTTATTGCTGATTTCATTAGCGCCTCGTTAATAGATATTGTGTCTGAAAAACTCTCTTTATTTAAGGAACAGTAAGCGTTAATGAAAGTTTGAATTGAGCAAACGATCATTCGTAAGAATTAAAATAAAGAAAAGCAAAGCTAAAAGTACCACTTTAAGAAATACATTTAACTTTTGATTGAACAAATTTGTCTTTTAAACAAATTTTTTTAAGAAAAGATGCCTTAAAACAGCAAAGAATGAAACTTTTCCAATAAGAAAATAAAGTAAAAAAATTGATAAAAGTAGAAAAGGTAAAAGCAAACTGCATTTACCTTTTCTATATAGCGTGCTGCCCGTCCTTTAATATTAATGCACCGCCATAGTCATTTCACTTTCTGTAACCCTTCTTGAATTTTTTTGCCAGATGAAAAATATGATAAACAGTACAATCAATATAGCAGGGAAGGTCATCATCTTCAGTAACGCATGTTGTCCGGTGGCCAGTTCCAGTGCGTTTCCTGAAAGCCCCCTGGCTGTGTTTTCTGCCCGGGAACTATCAATCCAGCCACCAATTATAGGTTGAAAGATTGAGGTAGAAAACATGCCTACCCCACCAACAATGGACATACCCAAGGCACTGCTTCGCGGAACTCTTTGTGCCACTGACCCAATCATTACCGGCCAGAAATAACAAATGCCAAGAGCGAAAATTATGGCCGCCAGGTATGCCATGGAGCCGGTTACAGTACTGAACAAATAAATGCCTATGGTTGCTAAGATCGCACCGGCAAGCAAAACACCTGTCTGGCCCAACCGCTGAACAACCGGACCAATGAAAAACCTGCCAGTAGCAGACACCCCAAATGTCAAAGCTAAAATCAACATTGGATTTGCTCCACTGGAACCTAAAATAATACTTACCCACTGGCTGGGACCAAACTCCGAAATAGCCGTAAGGGCCATGGAGAAGAACAGGAAGATATAAACCGGGTTCAACATTGCCTTAAAGTTTTCTCCAAGAGAGATAGCGCCTTCCACTTGTGGTTTTGGGAAAGCTTTACCGAAAAATAAGACAGCATAAATAATGGTTGGAACCATGGTGACCCACATCTGTGTTTCCCAGCTCATCCCCATATTTGTCATGAAAAAGGAGATAAGGGAGCCGACAAGTATCCCGCCTGGAAACCACATGTGGAACCTGCCCAGCATTTTTTGCATTTTTACGCCTGAATACATGTCTGCAATCATAGGGTTACACGCAGCCTCGGTACATCCATTACCAATGCCTATGAGAAGTGTGGAAATAAGTAAGGTGGTGTATCCACCGGCAAAAATGGTCAATAAAATTCCGATGGTGTGGCATACAAATGCCACCATCATAATTTTTTTAGGGCCAAACGTATGATAAACCAAGCCGCCGATAATCATGGAAATAGGAAACCCAAAAAACCACATGGAATTAATAAAACCCAGTTGTTCAGCAGAAAGGCCAAATTCCTGACCTAATTGGGGAAGAATTCCTGCCCGGATAGAAAAAGTAAAGGCGGTAGTGATGAGTGCAAAGCAACTCCCGTTAAACAAAGCGCTTTTATTAACGTTTTCGTTCATCGAATTGTTTGGGTTCATTGAATTGTTTTGGTTCATTGAAAATTTGGTTTAGTAGTTTAAAATGTGTAATTATTGGGCGACTGTGAAACCTCGTTCACTTTATTTGTCATGTTACCTGACTGAAAGTTGGTTCATGACTGTAGGTATACAAAAGATAGTGACATTACTAAAAGAGGCAGCTCACTTGCTGTAAACAATTGATCTCTGTTGATAGTTTTCATATGTTTTTATCGGTTGATGATGTAAGAAATTTTAATTAAGATGTCTTTATTAATATTAGATAAAAACCTTCTTAATACGGTATAATAATTTCTTCTGCGTTCGTTAGTTATTTTCAGGTGATAAATGTAGTATTTAAAGAGATATGTTTATTTACAAATAAAAAAAATTAGAGTAAAAAAATAAAAAAAAGTAAAATTATAAATGTGAATAACCTATAAATTTGAGGTCTATTAATTTCTTACATATCATTATTGCTTTTCACAGATCAAAATGATTTTATAATAACCGTTATTTATTGCTATATGAGAAAATTAAGAATGGGTATGATAGGCGGAGGAGCCGGGGCATTTATTGGCGTTATACATAGAATGGCAGCTATAATGGATGGTGAAATTGAATTAGTGTGCGGTGCATTAAGCTCTGACCCTGAAAAATCAAAAGAAAGCGGAAAACATTTAAATCTTGACCCAACACGGGTATACGATTCATTCCAGGAAATGATTTTGACGGAAAAAGAATTGCCCGAGGATGTAAAAATGGATTTTGTAAGTATCGTTACCCCTAACCATGTTCATTTTGAGCCAGCAAAAATGGCAATGGAAAATGGTTTTCATGTCGTGCTGGATAAGCCAATGACCTTTACCCTCGAAGAAGCTAAGAAACTAAAAGAGGTTGTACAAAATACAGGAAAACACTTTTGTCTCACTCATACATATACAGGATATCCTCTTGTAAAAGAAGCACGTGTACAGGTGCAAAGTGGCAAACTTGGCAATGTAAGAAAAATTCTCGTCACTTATCCCCAGGGATGGCTTACCGCTTTTGTAGAAGGTTCATCAGACAATAAGCAGGCATCATGGCGAACAGACCCTTCTAAAAGCGGAATAGCAGGTGGTATGGGAGATATAGGTACACATGCATTCAACCTTGCTGAATATATATCGGGACTAAAAGTATCACACATGCTGGCAGATCTGCATATAATTGTGGAAGGCAGAAAGCTCGATGACGATGGCGCGGTTTTATTAAAGTTTGAAAATGGGGCGACCGGAGTTTTGATTGCTTCACAGATAATGGCGGGAGAAGAAAACAATTTGAATATAAAAATTTACGGTGACCAGGGTGGTTTGAAATGGTATCAGCAAGAGCCCAATTCACTCATATTTATAGCTCCGAACAAGCCTGTGGAAACATGGCGTGCAGGAACCGGTTATCTGAGTGAAGTGGCAAAACACAATACGCGTATAACTGCAGGACATCCTGAAGGATATATTGAAGCATTTGCAAATCACTACCGCAACTTCGCTCTTTGTGTAAAAGCACAATTAGCAGGTGAACAACCAAAAGAAGAGTGGCTGGATTTTCCGGGAGTTGAAGACGGTGTAAGGGGAATGGCATTTATTGAAAATGTGATAGCATCATCAAAATCACAGGATAAATGGACACCGTTTACCTTCTAAATCTTCCTAAAGGGAGACTTGAAGAGCGCTGTTTAAGAAAGAACTATTAGATGAAACATTATATATTTTACTAGACTAAATATTTAACCAAAACACAAGTCCTCTCTTAAGGGAGGATTTTAGGAGGGTTTTTATGAAAACAATAAAAGGACCTGGTATTTTTTTAGCACAGTTTCTTGGTGACACACCACCTTTTAATGATCTGACAAGTATTTGTAAATGGGCAAAAAGTATCGGATTTATTGGTGTACAAATACCAGCATGGGATCCACGGTGTATAGACCTGCAGAAAGCTGCAAAGAGTAAAACATATGCAGACGAACTTAAGGGTTTGGTTAATGAGTGCGGATTAGAAATAACAGAACTTTCTACCCATCTGCTTGGTCAGTTAGTTGCGGTTCATCCTGCTTATGATGTTATGTTTGACTCATTCGCACCTGAACAACTTCGTAACAATCCAAAAGCGAGAACAGAGTATGCGGTTCAGCAGGTTAAGTATGCAGCTAAAGCATCACAAAACCTGGGGTTAAATGCAAGTGCAACTTTTAGCGGTGCTTTACTTTGGCACACTATGTATCCGTGGCCGCAACGTCCGGCAGGATTGGTAGAGACCGGGTTTGAAGAATTAGCAAAACGTTGGTTACCAATTTTGAATACTTATGATGAATGCGGTGTAGACCTTTGTTATGAAATTCATCCGGGAGAAGATCTGCATGACGGGGTGACTTACGAAATGTTTTTAGAAAAAGTAAACAATCATGCAAGAGCATGCTTATTGTATGACCCTTCCCACTTTGTTTTACAATGCCTCGATTACCTTTCTTATATTGATAATTACCATGAGCGGATAAAAATGTTTCATGTAAAAGATGCAGAATTTAATCCTACAGGAAAACAAGGCGTATATGGCGGTTATCAAAGCTGGGTTAATCGTGCGGGTCGTTTCCGTTCGTTGGGAGACGGGCAAGTAGACTTTAAGGGCGTTTTCAGTAAACTGACTGCTTATGATTACCCCGGCTGGGCTGTAATGGAATGGGAGTGCGCTTTAAAACACCCGGAAGACGGGGCAAGGGAAGGCGCGATTTTTATTGAAGATAATATTATAAGGGTTACTGAAAAAGCTTTTGACGATTTTGCAGGTGCAGGAAGCAATGAACAACTTAATCGCAGCATATTAGGACTATCATAATTATTATTTAAAAAACTTAATTAAAAAAACATATGAAAAAGTTATTAATTATTCTTTCTTTCAGTGGTTTCGGTTTATTTATCAGTTGTGGCGGCGGAAATGATACAAATACAGAAACAGAAGCAAGGAAGGACGAAACAAAAGAGCAGGCAGAAGAAACACCTGCCGAAAACCCGGACTACGAAAAAGGTCTGGCCCTTGTTGGACAAAGTGATTGTTTTACCTGTCATAAAGTTAATGAAGCATCAACCGGCCCTGCTTACCAGGCTGTTGCAGCAAAATATCCGAATAACCCGCAAGTAATAGACTCGTTATCGAATAAAGTAATTAAAGGCGGTGCCGGAAACTGGGGAGTTGTACCAATGACCCCGCATCCGCAGTTATCAAAAGAAGATGCTGTAACTATGGTAAAATATGTGCTTTCTCTTAAAAAATAACCTATGTGTAAACTGCTCACCATTGTACTTGCTGCAACTATTATAAATGGTTGCAATTCTTCAAAAGTTGCCTCAACAGATACATCTGCAAATACTGCCGCCATGGATAGTGCTGCAAATCTCAATAGCTTAACAGCCCAGGAAAGTAAAGACGGCTGGCAATTGTTGTTTGACGGAACAACTACTAACGGATGGCACACCTATGGTTACGATGCAGTAGGTAAAGGCTGGGTAGTGACGGACGGGACTTTGCACCTTGATGTTGCCACAAAAAATGACTGGCCTAAAAATGAAAGCAAAGATATTCTGACTAATGAGGAATACGACAATTTTGATTTTAAAACAGATTGGAAAATAGCTCCAAACGGGAACAGCGGAATTATTTTCTATGCACATGAAGATAAACCGAAGTATAAAAATACTTACGAAACAGGTCTGGAAATGCAGGTTCTCGACAACGCTGGTCACCCTGATGCAAAAATTATAAAGCATCGTGCCGGTGATTTGTACGATTTAATTTCTTCCTCATCAGAACCTGTAAAGCCTGCGGGAGAGTGGAACTATGCAGAAATAATTGCTGACAAAGGCAAACTTGATCTATACCTTAATGGAGTACATATTGTAAGCACCACTATGTGGGATGACAACTGGAAACAAATGGTAGCAGGCAGTAAATTTAAATCAATGCCTGATTTTGGTACTTTTAAAAAAGGGCGGCTTGCATTGCAGGAACATGGAGAAGAGGTATGGTTTAGAAATGTAAAAATTAGGAAGTTGTAAAGGGAATACAGAAAGTTTTTTAATCGAAAAAGGAATTGTGAGAAATTGCAATTCCTTTTTTATTTATATTATTCTATTATTCTTAAAGCTAACTCCCCTCTATTAAAAATCGTTTTAATAGGAATCTTGCAAAGTATTGCGTCGTAAATAATGTGAACGGCAAAAACGTAATAAATTCTAATGTGAGAAGGAGTATGAATGAGGTAAAACTGCCAATTGTGACTGCGGCATCAGGAGTTATAAAAATAAATTCTCTAATATTTTTTTCTAAATGCAACGGTAACTTCTTAAGCAATGTCAACCTGTTGAATCAGGCAAATGATTGATCAATCACAACTAATAAAAAATTGTTTGAAAGGAAAAGCTGCAGCACAAAAGCAGCTATACGATGAGTATGCTTCTGCAATGCTTGGCGTATGTTACCGGTATACAAAAAGTTTACATGATGCTGAAGATGTGTTGCAGGAGGGCTTTGTAAGGGTTTTTAAATTTTTAAATCAATACAATGAAGAAGGCGAACTGGGCGCCTGGATAAGAAAAATAATGGTAAACACGGCACTGAATTACCTGAAAAAAAGTAAGAAATATCAGCATGATTTGTTGTTTGATAAAACTGAACTGCATGTTATAACCAATGACAATCCTGAAGTTCTTTTAAATGCAAAAGAACTGGCCGGATTGATAAGGCAACTGCCAACCGGTTACCAAACCATTTTTAACCTGTACGCTATCGAAGGGTTTTCTCATGTAGAAATCGGCCAGATGCTTGGCATCAGTGAAAACACTTCGCGTTCGCAATATATGCGGGCAAGACATTTACTCATTAGCTGGATAACAAATGCTTCCGGAACAAAAAATAAGACGTATGCAAGCAGATGAATTTGAAAAAAAGATTCAAAGCAAAATGGAAGGTTTTGAACTTGTTCCAGCCGGTGAAGTATGGAAACAGGTTGCGACCAAAATTAAAAAAGAAAAAAAGAAGCGAAGAATATTAATCTACTGGCTGTTTACAGGTTTTGTATTGCTGTCAGTCATAACGGGTTATTGGTTTACTAATAATGAGAATAACAGGAATCTTGTAACAAACAATTTTGATAATAATATTGATAATTCATCCCCAAAAGAAAATTATAAGATAAAACAAGACTCGCATGATTTTTCACGGCATTTTAATAAAGTGCAAAAAGTACAGGCACCGAAAAGCATTGCATTTCTTAAAAAAGGGGTTATAAAAAGCGTAGTAAATTCCGTGAACACAAACAATTTTTTTACAAAAATTACAAATGTAAAAGTGAGAAATGAAGAACTAAACATAAACCGGGAAAAAGATAACAGAAAAGAATACAAAGCAGAAAAGCAGATTGCCGGGTCTTTACCTCCTCATAAATTTTATAACCCAAAATTAGCTGCAACAGAGAAGGTTCATACGGCATTTAAAAACAATAGTGTTATTGACGGAAAAACAAATTTTACAAAAGACGCTTCAATAAATACAATAGTTAAAAAAATAATTCGAACAAATAAAAAATGGAACTTAGATTTTACAGTGTATGGCGGCATTTCTGACAATCTTTCTGGTTTGCCGCTGCTGGAAAAGAGTTATGCGCAGGATTATTATGCATCACCCAACTCACTCCAAAGCGGAAGTTATAGTTACTACATAAATATAAATGCGTTAAACAATTTTAAAAGCAGACTTTCTTTTGGGCTTGGCGTCTCTGCAAAAAAACAACTTACTAAAAGAATAAGTTTATCAGGTGGTGTAGATTATCATTTGTACAGCGCGAAGTCAGCCGTAGGAAACAAGGTCATTCAGCAGCGCAGTTTTTATGATTCAATATATCAAAATACAACTTATGTAAATAGTTATTATACTATTAGCAACGCTTCAAAATATTCAAACAAATATCAACTGGTTGAATTACCTATAAACCTTCAGTTTCAATTAAATAGAAACCACGAACAACCTTTATTATTCTCTGCAGGCATTACACCTGGTTATCTGGTTAGTTCCAATGCTTTATATGCAAACCCATCTGAAAATGTGTATTATGTAGACAAGCAAAGATTTCATCAATTCCAGCTTTCTGCTCAAACGGGATTTTCGTTCCCAATTATTGCTTCACAAAAGTATTCATTACACGCAGGACCCGTAGTTCAATACGGATTTACTAATGTGGCAACCACAGTTACAAAAGCCGATCAACATTTATTTTTTACAGGAATAAAAGCAGATATTATTTTTTAAACCAATTAAAATACCTTATATGAAAAAGCTATTACCATGTTGCAGGATTGCTGTTCTCTTTTTTGCCTGTGCTGCAGTATTGCAGGGATGCATGAAAGATACAGCAACGAGAACGTACACTTTATATACGCCGGTTTACAAGACAATTGCCGAAGTAAGAGCCGGTATAAAAAGTGACGCCGGGGTTACCATTAAAAATCCCGGAAAAGTTTTTGTTTTAGGCAATTATATTTTTCTTAATGAAATAGACAAAGGTGTGCATATTATTGACAACACCAATCCTGCTGCACCTGTCAATAAATACTTCGTTGCCATACCTGGCAATCTTGATCTGGCTGTAAAAGGAAATACACTGTATGCGGACAATTACAGAGACCTCGTCACTCTCGACATCACCAATCCTGCTAATGTGCAGGTAAAAAAAATCACAGAGAAAGTCTTTTCGCAAAGACAATACTTAAATGGCTTCGTGAGCGATACAACAAGAGTAATTATTGACTGGATAAAAAAAGATACTACAGTATCAGTTGAGCCTGTCAGGGTGTGGCCAAATCAAGAGTTCGCTTATTATACGCTTGCGGACGCAGCACTTTTTTCAGCAGCGAAAAATTCTGCTCCCGGGGTAAGCGGCTCTATGGCAAGATTTACACTGGTTAATAATTACCTGTACACTGTTACCGACAATGACTTAAACGTATTTAATATCTCTCAATCCGAAAACCCTGTTTTTACCAATACTGTTAATGTTGGTTGGGGAATTGAAACTATTTATCCGTTTAAAAACAATCTTTTTATAGGCTCTCAATCCGGCATGTTTATTTTTAATACTACAAATCCCGCACAACCGGAAAGGCTTTCACAATTTACTCACATCACGCGTTGCGATCCCGTTATTGCCGACGATAATTTCGCCTATGTAACCCTTCGCACAGGTACTGATTGCAATGGCAGCAGTATAAATGTACTTGATATACTTAATATTCAAAACCTTCAATCTCCCTGGTTGGTTAAAAGTTATCCGCTTACCAATCCGCATGGTCTTTCCAAGTCAGGCAATACATTATTTATTTGTGATGGCTCAGCCGGTTTAAAGGTGTACGATGCAGCAGATGTAAACAAACTTCGTCTTTTGCAAACTGTCGAAGGTATAGATGCTTATGATGTAATTGCCCAAAACAACAATGCTATTGTAGTTGCCAAAAACGGGCTGTATCAATATAATTACTCTAACCGAAATAACTTGATTTTACAAAGTAAAATTTCGTATATAAACATTCGGTAAAGCAAAAATACTAACGCTTTATTTTGGTAACAGGCATTTGTACTTTGGGAAGCATTTGTGGCGACGCTCCATTCATCTGTGGTAATTCTAAGAGTCTTTTTCATGTTATGATTTTGTTCCGGCAGATTTCGCCGATAACGCAAAATTCTCCATAATCCAAAAAATCCTTCAAAATCATGGTTCAGACAATCCCCGTTCAGGGTATAAGAATTCTCTTAATGATACCATTTTTGATTTTGTTTATGCTAAAAGCGACAGGACAAAATCAACAAATTAAATTCAGTTCGATCAACCAGGTTGGTCTCATAAGTGGCAGCCGGGGTGAAGCCTTTATAATACAAACTATAACGGCATAAAAAAAGATAAATGGTTTGCCGGAGCAGGCACAGGTCTTGATTTCTACAAAGAGAGAACTATTCCTTTATTTCTGGATATAAGAAGAGATTTAATTAATAGAATAAATACTCCTTTTATCTATGTCGATGCAGGAACTAACTTTTCATGGCTCAACTCTATTCAAAGAGAGCAGAAACAATTTCCTACTTCATCACCTGGCCTGTTTTACGACTTGGGTATTGGCTGGAAATTATCGGGTAAAAATAACAGAGGCTTTTTACTTAGTGCAGGATATTGTTTTAAGCAGGTAAAAGAAAAAGTAAAATACTCCTGGTGGCCAGCGCCCACGCCACAGTTAGAAACTGAAAATTACGAGCGTCGTAATTATTTGTATCGGAGATTAGTGATAAAGGTGGGGTTTCAGTTATAAGCAAGTTACTAAGGCATATAAAAAAACAATTTAAAGGTCATTCTTCCTAAAACTTCTGACTTCATTTCTGTCTTTCTATGTGCCTGTATAACTTTAAAAATTGTTATGTTAACGTTAACCCTTGTTACTAAATGCAGCCTTATTGCCTGCTGATTATTGAACCACTAACTTTTGTGTTTGCACAGTACCTGATGCAATGATCTTTACTATATACATTCCTTTTGCCAGTGTTGATATATCTATATCTTGTAATTCGGAAAGCAGTTCTGATTCTTTTGGCAGAAGCTAATTGTTCATAAGAAAAAGGCATTCTTTCCAATTAATCTAATAGCTAAAAAATACTTCAAACTCACTGTTTAAGTTACTATTAGAAAACAAGGTTATTTATGCACTTTGACACATTCCGTAAAAGTTGCCCGTTCTTTTCTTACTGGCACTATAAACTTTTTTTGCTTATTTTGCCTGATACTATTAAAATGACACCATATGATTAAGCTACAGGTAATCGGCAATCTTGCAAAGGATTGCGTCGTAAATAATGTGAACGGTAAAAACGTAATAAATTTTAACGTCGCACATAATGAAAAATATAAGGACGCACAAGGTGTACAAAAAGATAAAACGGTTTGGGTAGATTGTGCTTACTGGACAGACCGTACCGGCATTGCACCTTATTTAAAAAAAGGCACACAGGTTTTTGCAGAGGGTATACCTGATATTCGCACGTATACAACTACTGATGGACGGCAGGGGGCGACTTTAAGTTTACGTGTGAGCATGGTACAGCTATTAGGCAGCCGGACTGAAAATCAGAGCGGAGAAACAGGTGGTTCTTCTTACCAAAATCCGCAACAATCTTACAATCAACCTTCATCGCAGGGAGGTGTACAGGCTAATGAGATTACTGAACCTGCTGATGATCTTCCTTTTTAGTAAGTTTAATATAAGTGGCAAATATTAAAATCCGGAAAGAGGACAGAACTATAACACTGTCCTCTTTCAGTTTTTACAGTTTAGGTAAAAGGATTTTACTTTCTTATGTTTGATTTTCCATTATGCATTTTAAAATACAATTCATACATTTACCAAAGAAAACTTCCGATTATGAAAGTCTCCTTTATTTTGCTGACAGCCCTGTTTTATACTGTTCATGCTAAAGCACAGCAAAATAATATCTTTAAAAACAAGCCATGGGAAGACTTCCGGAAAAAAGAGTTGTTAAATCAGAAATTGAAACAGATGAATCCTGCAATTAATAACGATAAATCTTCTCAGCCCCTGCCACTGGAACAAAATAATAAAGGGGTTTTAAAAATACCTCTTACCGCTACTTATGAAGGAAACAACGGTAAAGGTGCAGACCTCTATGCCATGCAGCCTTATGACATGCCCTGTATCGTTCCTGATAAAACATTCAATTCTGCCATGCCTATAGCAGGAAAATATGGTAAAGATTTCGTATCTCCATTTAAAAAATCTCCTGAAGAGACTGAAGGAAAAAAATAAAGTCTCTGTTGTTTCCCTTCAACATTTGAGATTTGAGTGAAATATTCTCAAACAATTAAAATTGTCTTGTTAAGAAGCTGTTCAAATTGTTTTTTTTGATACAAGCATTTATTCTTCAAGCATCATTGTTGCGACGCATTTCGTTCATCGGCATATCATTTTGCACCTTTTGGCTCTACTACTAAGTTACTAAAAAATTTTAAACAGCTTCTAAGGTAATTCTTTTCAAAAAGGTTTCTATGATTACTTAGGCTTTATGACTCTTTACTATTATAAAACTTCGATTACAGGTGCTAATGTTACTTTATCACAAGAGCACAGAATGGTTTGGAACATGATATTGTAAAAGTTGAAGACGGAGTGAGATTAACTTTTGGGCTTCCTTTAGCTTTTATCTACCAATTCCCAACTTGCTTCATTGTAGCGGTTACCGACATCAGGATATTTCGCTAACACATCTTCAATGTCTTTCATGTCTTGTGTTGACAGATCTATGTCTGCACTGCCTGCATTGTCCTTGAGTTTATCTCTTTTTTTAGTGCCGGGAATGGGTATAATATTATCGCCTTGTGCAAGCAGCCAAGCAAGTGCCAACTGGGCAGGACTGCAACCTTTTTGTGATGCTGCATCCGCAAACGCCTGGGCGAGCTTTTGGTTGTTATCCTGGTATTGCTGCTGGTATCGGGGTAAAGTTTTACGAAAATCATTTTCCGGAAGCTCCTGCAGATTCAAGGTATTAGTCATTAGTCCACGGGCAAGAGGACTAAATGGAACAAATGTAACTCCTAACTCTTTGCACACCGGTAGAATCTCTTTTTCGATATCTCGTGTTAATAATGAGTACTCACTTTGCAAGGCACTGATCGGATGAACAGCATGAGCTTTTCTTAAAGAATTTGCAGATGCTTCTGATAATCCAAGATAGCGCACCTTTCCTTGTTTTACCAGATCTGCCATAGCGCCTACCATTTCTTCAACCGGTACTTTCGGATCAATGCGGTGAGCATAGTAAAGGTCTATTACATCAACTTTTAACCTTTTTAAACTTGCCTCTACTGCTACTTTTAAATAGGCGGGTGAGCCATTGAAGTAACTTCCTTTTCCATCTTCTGTCGGGCGAAAACCGAATTTGGTTGCAATGAAAATCTTATCCCTGTTTGCAGTAAGTACTTTTGAAATCAATTCTTCGTTTTTACCGTTGCCATAGAAGTCAGCAGTATCCCAAAAGTTGATGCCTAAATTAAGTGCATAATGAAGTGTTGCAACAGACTCCTCGTCATCGGGTACCCCATAAGCATGACTCATACTCATACAGCCAAGTCCTATTGCTGATAATTTTTCGTTTCCGAGTTTTCTGTATTTCATTACTTCATAAATTATTGAAGGCAGAGATAATGAATTACAATGGAGATACCAAAATTGTTATAATATTCAGGACATTTTAAAACCTTAATATTCATGATTTGAAGTTAAACAACTTGCTCGCCCATCTGGCGCAAACAATTTTGTTAGGTTCTCTTTTGCTTCTCCCGCCTAAGTCTGTATAATTCACCGAACGTTATCTTTTCGTATCCATTAGGAAATTCTTCAAGATTTAAAACAAACCAATCACCCACTGTTACATTATTAGCCTTGCATCCAATGTTTTATAGCTTCACTTTTGCACAAAGCGAATAAAAAATTTACAGTTTAAAAATAGTTACTTAGCGCTGTGTTGCAAAACCAATGTCAGCCGTTGGCTTATCATTAAGGTTCTCGTTCATATTGTAAATATATCACGCCTGTATCATATTTCCGGAACTCAGTCAGGTTTAGATTTTTATAAGAGTCTATATTGGGGAAAAGAGGTTTGCCTCCTCCTACGATAGTTGGGCATATTTGAATATGATATTCATCAATTAGGTTTTCTTTTATTAAGGATTGTGCTAAGGATATGCTTCCCCATAAGACTATATTTTTCCCTTCTTTTTCTTTCATTTGCTTTATTTCTTCTGTGGCGTCTCCTGAAATAATTTCTACATCAGGCCATTTACCCCAGGGAGCTTTTTTCAAGGTATTGGAGAATACAATTTTATGTGTACTATTTAGCTTGTCAGCAATGATTTCAATATCATTTGTAGCTGTAGGCCAAAAATCAACAAACAAGTTGTAAGTGTTTCGACCTAATAAAATAGTATCGATTGTATCTAAGAATCTCAATTGGTCCTGATCAGAATATTTATTTGCTTCAGTAGAAGGGAAGAAGTCGAGTTGTCCATTTTTATCTGCAGCATAACCATCAAGAGACAACCATTCTTCCAATATTAATTTTCGCATATCAATTTTAAATTAATAGAATTTTCATTTAAAGCTAATGTTTTCTTATTGCGGATGTTGGGGGATTGACACTACTAAAGTTCATTAAAGATATACTGTTTACAAAATATTCAAAAGCCTTAATCAACTTCCTTCCGTCCAATATTGGCAATACGCTTGTCGGTCATAGGCTGATTAATGTATTGTTTAGGCCATTTCATTGCAGCCTTTACTTTTTCGTCATCTACAATATCATTGAATTTATCAATACTTGTAAAAGGTATGTCCGGTTTGATTGCATCTTTGTATATTTTTCCATTTCTGTCAGCACTGTATCCAATTGCAAGGTTCACTTATTCTAAAGAGCCAATGGGCAGACCGGCGCAGGTGATTGAATATCTTGGACGATATACAGGTTTCCATCAGCAACTATCGTATAAAATGTATTGATGCGAATAACATGGTTACTTTTGAGTATAAAGACTATGCCAATGAAGGAAAGAAAAAACTGATGACCCTAACCGGAGAAGAATTTATCAGAAGGTATGAGCAACACCTGCTGCCGCCACGCTTTTGTAAGATCAGGCACTATGGTTACCTGTGCAATTATAAACGAAAGCAAAGAGTCAATGAAATATTGCAACAGATGAACCTGCCCCTTACATGCAGCGCAGGCAGAGGTAAGCATGACCATAAGAATGACAGTTAGGTTTGGAACTGATAGCGTGTTATGCAAATGTTGCAAAAAGGCAAAGCTTGAACTACTTTATGTGCTTGATATCATTTGCAGCAGAAAAGAAGTGCAAAGGAAATAGGCAGGCATTTGGGGCAGATTACAACACGGTTTTTTTGAAACGTTGACGGGACGTAAAGGCAATGCTTTATGGGCTGGCTTTTATTTGGCTTTAACCTTCATACTTGTGAAATTCAGTTATTGTCAAATAGTATCCGTCTGGATCTCTAAGTGAAAATTCCTTTTTCGCGGAGTTTGGATTTAAGTGAGTATCTTCTACTATAAAACTACCTATTTTTTCGACATTTTGTCGTATAACGTTCATATTTTCAGTCCTGAAGTAAAGGATTAGTCCATTTCCGGGAGTAATACTCGGATTTGTCATTGTAGGGTGCTGGTGTTCTCCCCATTTATGAAGACAGATTAAAATTTCATCATTTTCAGAGACTATAATATCAAACTCTTTTCCCCCGTGCATACTTCTACAGTCAAATACTGATTGATACCATTTAGAACTGGCTTCAACATCTTTTACAGCTATTATAGGGTCAATTTTTGTCATCGTATGTTTTTTTGCTAACACACTTGTTTAAGTACATCCTTTTTTTATGTTTTTATTTTGTTGCGTTCATCTTGCTTGCCCATAACTCTCCAATTTCCCGATCTTTTTGTTCCAAAAATATCAATTTTCAGTTATTAAGGAAACAAGAAATGTTTTTTAAATACATAAATGCACAATTGAATATAGGTTTATTTGACTTGAAAAATATTTACCTATTAGCACCTGAGTTAAAAAAATTATTGCCGAAAGTTTATAAAGGGAAATTAGTCTATAGAGTAAAAGGGTTCTTCAAAAAGAATAAGCTACAAAAGAATTAAACGAGAATTAGTGAGAAAATCATTTTATGTAATTGAAAAAAATTTCTTTCTGATTACATAAAAGTGTCTCTAAATATCCCCAAAAAAAAAATGCCTCATAAACATGTAGTCTACAAAGCATTAAGAAGTATTAAAGTACCCGGGAACGGAGTTGAACCGTCACTCCCGTTGCGGGGAACAGGATTTTAAGTCCTGCGTGTCTACCAGTTCCACCACCCGGGTGTACCAAAAAAATCCCGCTCGTTAGCGGGATTAATCAGAGCGGAAGACCGGGCTCGAACCGGCCACCCCGACCTTGGCAAGGTCGTGCTCTACCAAATGAGCTACTTCCGCATTATTATAAGAACTAAGACCTTTTAAGTTACATCCCTTTTCCAAAGAATTACTAACTATCTCCAGCTGTGGATTCGGGAGTGCAAAAATAGCTATCACGAAATTACTACCAAATTTTTCTTTTCAACGTTTTTTATTTATACTTTGGTGTGTACAAAGTATTGTCAGGAACCTCAACATCAGGCTTGCCATCGTAATGTTTACTATACAATTTATAACATGCCCCCAATACAAAAGCTAACACACAAAAAAGTTGCACATAAAATAAAAACCTGGATGAGTTAACCCAATTGTAACCGAAATCCTTCTCTTTATGTTCCTGTATTTCGTTTTGTGTTTCGTCTGTCATACTTTGAATATTGCGTTGCAAAAATAAGGGAAACAATTAAAAATCGTCTCTTTTGCAAACTATTTCAACAATTGTTCTAAAACGAAAGTAAGAGGTCAAATTTGAAAAGGGAAAAAGCGACTCCGAGTTTTGATGTTTTATGTAAGGAACAATAAACTGTTAGAAAATACTTATCAGGTTGGTAAATATCTTAGAAAACTTACTAACCGAATGAAAAAAAATAAAAATAACAGAAAGCTTTTATATTTTAGATTATGATTCAACAATGGTTTAACTGGCGCTCAGTTCTCACTTTGTTTGCAATTTGCATTGTAACCGGTACAATTTTTTACTCAAACTACCTGTCTAAAAAGATTGCTGAGGAAGAAAGGCAAAAAGTAGGAACATGGGTAGAAGCACAAAGAACAATTCTAAATGCTACTGACCAGACAAGTCTTAATCTTGCTACACGTATTTCAACAGAGAATGATGATATACCGATTATCGAAACAAATGAAAAAGACAGCATTACTAACAGTTATATTAATCTTGATTCTGTAAAGGTTAAGTCGGATGAGAATTATTTGCGTAAAAAGCTCGAAGATTTCAGGCGACTGCACGAACCTATTGTCTTACCTATAAGTGAAAAACCATATATTGCCAATAAGTATTATTATGGTGAAAGCAAATTGCAAAACGAAGTAAGGTATTATCCTATCATTCAACTTATCATTATTGCTTTATTTATAATCATAACTATTATAGCGCAACGGAGCCGTTATCAAAATACACAAAACCAGGTATGGGCAGGACTGGCCAAAGAAACTGCACACCAGTTAGGTACGCCGGTAACAAGCCTCGAGGGTTGGGTAGAAGTATTACGAGATATACCTGGAAATGAGAAGGTGGTTCCGGAGTTTGAAAAGGATGTTGACCGTTTAAAACTTATTTCCGACAGGTTTGGCAAGATAGGAAGCATTCCTAAACTTGAAGAACGCAATCTTGTGGAGCAAATAACCATAATGGTAGAATATATAAAAAAAAGAGCAAGTGGTAAAGTACAATTTGTTTTTGATACCAATGGAAAAACAAATATTACAGGAATGATTTCACCACCATTATTTGATTGGGTGATCGAAAACCTTCTAAAAAATGCACTTGACGCCATGGAGGGAAAGGGCAGGATAGATGTAACGCTCAAAGATGAAGCTACTTCTATTATAATTGATGTGACAGATAACGGCAAAGGCATTAGTAAACAAAACATTCAAAAAGTTTTTAAGCCAGGGTTTACTACAAAAAAGCGCGGATGGGGACTGGGACTGACCTTAACAAAGCGTATAGTAGAACAATATCACCGGGGGCAGATTGTTGTAAAAAATTCAGCACCTGGCAAGGGAACAACTTTTAGAATTACGCTGAACAAGTAGGTTTTTTAAAGGATTTGATTAAATTTGCAACGCTATTGCGGTGGTGGCGAAATTGGTAGACGCACTACCTTGAGGTGGTAGCGCTGTAAAAAGCATGGCAGTTCGAATCTGCTCTACCGCACAAACCTTCCTTTTCGGAAGGTTTTTTATTTACACAAATGGAAGAGCCCATGAAACCGAATGCTGGTGAAGGTTGATAGCATTTGTGTCGATACAGGTCCCTTGATAAGTTATAGTATTTTCACATAAGATGAAATATAAAGGATTTATAGCTGGGAAGCTGGAGAACCTGTGGCTTGAGGTGTTGAAGCCTCTAAAAAAGAAGGCAGGGGCGGTGTCTGAAATTCATTCTGAAGAGCCTTCGTAAAAAGGGCAACTTTTTTTAAAAAAAGACTTTATCCTGAAATCAGTTCTTACCTTCTGCCTGTTTTAATTCTATGTAATGGGCAGGAGTCAGACCAAACTGTTTTAAAAAATTTCTTCCGAAATGGGTGGGCGAGCTATAACCTACCATAGTGGCTATCTCGCTGATTTTATATTTGCCCGTAACAACTAATTCGGCAGCTTTTTTTAATCTTGAAATATTAATTAATTCATTGGGTGTTAAATCTGATATCGCTTTTATTTTTCTGTACAAAGTTGGCCGGCTCATATTCATACATTTGGCAAGTTGTTCTACATCCAGTTCGGCATCTTCTATATGATCGTATATCAAATTGTTTAATTCTTCCAGAAATTTTTCATCGGTTATAGAGTGAGCCATAGTTTTGATACTTACAAATGGCAGATTGGCAAAATATTGTTTTATCTTTTCTCTATTGGTTAAAAGATTTGCAATCTGAACATTCAGGTGTTCTGGCGAAAAAGGCTTATCAATATATGCATCAGCACCCAACTCAAGACCTTCTATTTTAAATTGCAAGGTATTTTTTACTGTAAGCATAATCACCGGTATATGGCTTAGATAAAAATGAGATTTTATAGTTTTACAGAGTTCAAAACCATCCATTACCGGCATCATAATATCTGCAATAACTAGTTGTATGCTTTCGGCATTTAAAATATCCAGGGCTTCTTTGCCATTATGTGCGGTAAAAACAGTGTATTTGCTGTTTAGATCATCAGTTAAAAATTCTAATATTTCTTCATTATCATCTGCAATCAGTATCTGCGGTTTCATCTTTTTCTTTTTAGAAGGTTTAAGCCAATCAACTTATTCATTTTGTTCATCACTAAATTCTATAGTTTGATGAACAGGTAATGTGAGTATAAAAATATTCATCTCATTATCCGGTTCTTCCAGGTACAATTGGCCATGATGCAGTTCTGTTAATGAGCGTGATAGTGCAAGACCGATCCCGCTTCCGGTTTGTTTTTTAGTCTCTTTAATCCTGTAAAAAGGTTCAAATATTTTTTCTTTCATTTCTGACGGAATAAGATAACCGTCATTTTTTATTATAATGGTGAAATTATCATCATTTGCGTTAGAAGGCAATAAACTAACGTAAACCTGGTGCTTGCAATATTTAATGGCATTTGTAAATAAATTATTAAGAATTTTATGAAATGCATCAACATCTGCGCAGGCATACAATGGTTGCGCCGGCGTTTTTAATTCAAATTTTTTATTTTCCTGCTCTGCCACAGATTTAAAACTGACAAAGCACTCTGTAAGCATTTCAGCTATATTTATTTTTTCAAAATTGAGGCGAAATTTATCAGTTTCTATTCTCCTGAAATCAAGCAATTGATTAGTTAGCTCAACAAGCCGGTTTGTGTTTCTTTCCATAATCCGGATGTTGTTTCCTATATCAGGATTACCGGCAGCCTTTTTTACTATCTTTTCCAACGGGGCTTTAATTAAGGTAAGGGGGGTTCTTATTTCATGTGCGACATTCGTGAAAAAATCAATTTTTGACTGGTAAATCTGCTTTTGTTTTTCATTCTCAAAAACTTCCATCTTTCTTTTGTTCTTTTCAATGGTTTTTCTATGATAGCTATTGATTATATAATAGGTTATACCGATTAATACTACGGTATAAATAATATAAGCTAAAGTACTTGCCCAAAAAGGGGGCAGAATTTCGATTTCAAGCTTTGTTTCTTTATTGTTCCAGACGCCATCGCTGTTTGCGCCTTTTACTCTAAAAATATATTTCCCGGGGTGGAGTTCGGTAAAATAAACTTTTCTGTTGGTTTTGAGAGAAGTCCAGTCTTTATCCAGCCCGTCCATTATGTATTTATATTGAGACATTTCAGGAGCAGAAAAACTGAGAGATGCAAAATCAATACTAAACGATGATTGATTATACTTTAAAATAATTTTTTTTGAGTAAATAATGGATTTAGTTAAAGGAGATTCGTTTTCGCTGATGTCTAATTCTTTATTATATACCTGGAATCCTGTAATTAATAACGGGGCGTGCCAAGCAGAATTAATAAAATCAGCCGGGTTAAAACTGATTAAACCTTTAAGGCAGCCAAAATACATTTTGCCGTCATTGGTTTTAAAGCCCGAATTGTAATTAAACTGGTCGCTGAGTATGCCACTGGCTTTTGTGAAAACATGCAAATTACCAGTTTCAGGATTAAGTTTTACAAGGCCTTTAGATGTAGTAATCCATAAATTTTTATTTCCATCTTCGAGCATTTTAAAAATATAATTGCTGGGAAAACCATTTTTTGTATTGTACTTTTTTGTGATCTTTTTTTGTGAAACGTCGTATAAGCATAATCCGCCGCCTTCTGTAGCGAACCACATATTATGATTACTGTCTTCAAAGAGGCTGTTCACAGCATTGCTGCCTAAGCTGTTTTCGTTGCCTGGTTCATTCCTTATATTTCCCTTTTCCTTCGTAGCAGGATCAAAATAATATACACCATCGCCAATGGTGGAGAGCCAGATATTTCCTTTGGAGTCTTCAAGAATAGAATAAATAAAACTTTGAGGGATTTCAGCGACAAGGCTGAATTTATCTGTAAGGGCATTATAGCGTTGCAATCCGGCCGAAGTACCTATTAAAATTTCACCTGAACGTGTTTTGTATATAGTGACAATAAAATTGTTTAACAGGCCACTTTTTCCATCGTGCGCACCATAGTGACGGATCACTTTTCCTGTTCGTACATCCATTACATCTAAACCATGCTCAAATGTGCCTATCCAAAGTTCATTGCCACAAGCCATCAGACCATGTATATTGTAATACGATATATCGTTTTTTGCACCGGTAGGTTTATAGGCAGTAAAAACATCAGATTTCGGATCAAGCTTATTTAGTCCCGCATCTTCTGTCCCTATCCACAAATATCCATACTGATCCTGGCAAATTTCCCGGACCGCGTTCCCGCTTAATGAATTCGGAGTATTGGCAGGGAAATATTTTTTAAAGGCAGAATTTTTTTTAGGGTAATAATTTATTCCGCCGAAATAAGTGCCGGCCCAGATGCCGCCTTCCGCGTCTTTACATAAGGTGTAAATGGCATTGTCGGAAATTGCATAAGGATCATTGTAATTTTTTCTCAGGTTAATAAAGTTTCCATTTTTTATGTTATAAATGAAAATTCCCGCCTCTGTAGCTATCCAATATTCATCTGGTGAGCTTTGTGCAAAGTCACGGGCAAATATTTCAGTTTTGTCAGGGTTATAAGTAAGCAGATCCTGATACTCTTTAGTTTCTGTATCGAAGAGTTTTACTCCTTCATTTGAAGTACCTATAAGTATCGAATTTTGATTAGTACTGTATATTTTTTCAATCCATCGTGATGTTATGTTTTTTGATTTTTTGAAAACGTCATAGGCATTGAATGTATCATGTACAGCGTCATACCTTTCAAGCCGTCCCCCTGATGTAGAGATCCATACATCTTCGTTAGAAGTGATGCATATAGAAGTTGCAGCAGAATGAGTTTCTAAATTGTATTGTTTCTGCTTTTTATTTTTTAAGTTGTATTTAAAAAGAGTGAAATTAAGAATATACCATAGATTTCCTGTATCATCTGTTTTTATATCTCTTACTTCTCCTTCAAAAGCGTTAATAGGGATAAAATTTTCTGCAGTATCATTATACCTGTACAAGCCTTTAGTGGTACCAACATATAAGGTCGCGTTTTTATCTTCGAAAAGTGTTCGTACCCGGTTGCTGCCGATACTTAAAGAATCATCCGGATTATTACGGAATATTTTAAAAGTATAACCATCAAACCTGTTTAGCCCGTCTTTGGTCCCGATCCATAAAAACCCTTTTTTATCCTGGAGGCATGTAAATACGGTGCTGTTAGAAAGCCCGTCTTCTACCTGGTAATGCCTGAAATAATAAGGTTGACTGCTAACGGTGCCGACTATAGATAGTACGAGAGTAAATAAAATAAATAATAATTTATTTTTAAAGTGCATGGCAAGCTTCTGGATTACAAATTTAGGTCGATACACTACCGTCTCTGGTGCATTTCAAATTTTCACAAGTTATTCAATTTGTGTCTTCAAATAGCAGCAAACGCAGTCGTGGGTGTCCTTCGACTAATAAGCGAAGGTTTAAAATTATATCAACGATATAAGAATTTTTTACATGAGGAACAATGATTTTTGAAAAAATGAGACGATTTAAAGAAATAATGATACGAAATGAATGACAGAACTATTTAAAATTATATTACTTTGAATAAAAAAGGAATCAGTAACGCGGTTTGTTAAAAAAGATTCTAAAGAATAAATATCAATGTATTTGAAACAGGTAGGGTTAATACTAATGTAAAAAGAATTTAAAATTACTATTACTTTCAATAATTATTAAGTATGAAAAAGTATTCACTAATTACAAAGTTTTCCGGAAAAATTCTCCTGCAGGTAATTTTAATAAACTTTACCTTTTTACCAATTGCATGTAAGGTCAATTCATCTGCCGGAAGCAGGGATTCAAAAAGCATTCGTACACTTGTAGTGGGCGGTGGCTCATCACACGATTTTAACCGCTGGTATAAACAGGCAGATGCAGAAACTTTACAAAGAGATGGCTTTGCAACTGTAACATATACAAGCAACCCTGACTCCATACTTTATTATTTACCAAATACAGATGTACTTTATTTGAGCAATAATCAGCCTATAAATAATCCTGAAGTCAGACAGGCTATTTTCGATCATGTAAATTCAGGCAAAGGGCTTGTGTTGGCACATGCAGCATTATGGTATAACTGGAAAGACTGGCCAGAGTACAACCTGCAGCTGGCTAGCGGAGGATCGCGCGGCCATAATAAGTATGGCAGTTTTGATGTAACTGTCGTAAATCAAAACCATCCTGTTACAAAAGGGGTGGAAAATAAATTTACGCTTAAGGATGAGCTTTATTATTATATACCTGATCCTGCCGGTGCAGGGGTAGAGGTATTAGCAAATGCAAGCGCTGAGGGTTCTGATAAGATTTATCCATCTGTGTTTGTTATAAAGCATCCAAAAGCAAGAATAGTTGGAATAGCGTTGGGTCATGACGCAGAGTCTCATGATATTGCTGCTTATCAAAACTTATTAAGAAATGCAGTCAAATGGGTTGCAGATAAATATAAAAAATAATTATTAAGCGTACTCCCGGCATTCAATATTTCAATCTATAACCTTGATATAATAAACATTCGCTATTATGAGTCAAAAAATAACAGTAGTTATTGTAGGAATGGGTTTTGGTAAAGAATTTATTCCTATTTATCAAAGTCATCCAAATATTGAAAGGGTAGGTATCTGCACCCGCAATAAGAATACAATCGCAGAACTTGCAGCAAAATTTTATCTCGATAAAGACCTCTGTTTTGAGAATTATGAGGACGTTCCATTAAGAGATGATGTAGATGCAATACATGTTGTTACCCCGGTTCCGGAACACGCTAAGATGACTCTCGCATCGCTTAATGCAAATAAACATACTGCATGCACCATTCCAATGGCAATGACGATTGAAGATTGCAAGGCAATTGTAGAAGCTAAAAGAAGGGCAAACAAGGTATATATGATGATGGAGACTGCGTTGTACACAAGGGAGTTTTTATATGGGCTAAACCTGGCAGAAAGCGGTAAGCTTGGCCGTATACAATTTGTGAGAGGATCGCATATACAGGATATGAGTATGGAAGGATGGGCTGAATATTGGAAAGGTTTTCCGCCAATGCTTAACGGAACTCATGCTATTTCTCCGCTTTTAAGAATTAACAATACCAAAGCAGAAACAGTTGTATGCCATGGTTCAGGCCGGCTAAGTGAGGATTTGGCAAAAAAATACAATTCACCTTTCGCTGTAGAAACTGCTACGTTCACTTTAAAAAATTCTGACGTTGTTGCCGAAGCAACAAGATCGTTATTTGATATAGTAAGACAATACAGGGAAAGCTATGATGTTTACGGAACCAAAATGTCTTTTGAGTGGGAACAACTGCAGGACGAGCATCATGTGATTTTTGATGGAGGTGAAAATGCACGCCGAATAGATGTGCCTGATACCGATGAAATGCTTATTCCCGAGATTGCTAATTTTACCAAAAGAGAAAAAATAGATGACCCCAATCATGTATCGTTTCTGCAAGGTGCAGGTCACGGTGGTTCACATCCGCATCTCGTGCAGGAGTTCGTTGCTGCAATTGTTGAAAACCGCAATTCAGCAGTTGATGCAGATGTTGCAGCTAATTATACCTGTGCCGGCATTTGTGCGCATGAATCGGCAATGAACAATGGTAAGAGAGTGAATATACCGGATTTTGAATTTTAGGCATTAATTAGTGTTCGTCATTGCGAGCCTTGCGTAGCTTGGCAAAGCAATCCCCAGCCAAACTCTTAACCTGATTATTCAGGGGATTGCTTCGTACCTCGGAATGACGAAGAAATGTATTGATAATAATTAGCGTTCGTCATTGCGAGCCTTGCGTAGCTTAGCGAAGCAATCCCCAACCGAATAGTCAACCTGATTTAAGTAGGGATTGTGCCTCAATGACGAGAAGCTTAAAAACAGTGTTTTCTTAAGTTAACAGGAACTATGAATATTCAATTCGGCGCAAGTACTTTTATATGGGTTTCTCCATTTGATACAGGCTCTTTTCATTTGGCGAAAAAGATAAAAGAAATGGGATATGATATTCTTGAAGTTGCAGTTGAGGATAAAAATTTAATAGACTGGAAAAAACTGAAAGAGATCGTAAAGGGTGAAGGCTTGCAGGTAACAATAAGCGGGGCTTTTGGTCCCGACAGAGATATTTCAAGCATTGATCCTGCAGTTCGCGAAAATGGCCTACAATATATTGTTGATTGTATTAAAATTGCTGAAGACATGAGCAGTCCCATATTTACCGGACCTGTATATTCTGCAGTTGGCAAAACGAGAATCGTAACTAATGAACGAAGGAAGCAGGAAAGGGATTGGTGTATTGAGAATCTGCTAAAGGCAGCTGAAGTCGCTGCAGGTTGTGGTGTTGTTGTTGGCGTAGAGCCTTTAAACAGGTTTGAGACTGATATGGTAAATACTGCAGACCAGGCGCTCTCGATAGTAAAAGAAGTTTCTCATAAAAATATTAAAATTTCGCTTGATACTTTTCATTGCAATATAGAAGAGAAAAATATTCCGGATGCTATAAGAAAAGTTGGTAAAGAATTACTATGTCATGTGCAAGGCAATGAAAGTGACAGGGGCACACCAGGAACAGGACATCTTGATTGGAGCGGTATTAAAGAAGCGCTTAACGACATTAATTATGAGGGAGCAATGGTTATAGAAACTTTTGGTGCGCCATCTAAAGAACTGGCAGCAGCGGCCTGCATCTGGAGACCTTTAGCCAACAGTGCAGATGAACTTGCAAGCGAAGGTTTACATTTTTATAAACAGATGTTCAGATAATAATTTCTATTCTTTAATGTTTGAATTATCATTTGTATAAAGTATGTTTTTTTCAGATTATAAACAGCATCCTGTAGCCAATATAAACCCTACCTTACTTTGGGAATATGACCTTGCAAATTTTGATTACCAGGATATGCGTAATGTAGTGGTGCAACGCGTTATTGAAAGAGGCCGGTTTAATGACTATTACGCTATTTTAAATCTTTATGGTGAAGATGGGGTCATTCAGGCCATTAAAGAATTACCTTATCTTAATGATATGGACATGAATTTTGTAAGTATTGTATTCGATATACCTGTGAATCAACTAAGATGTTACGAAAAGAAACAGTTACCTCGGAGACACTGGAACTCTTAAAAAATTTGATGAAGGACGACCGGTTAATACCCTTTACCTTAGTCGGGGGTACTGCGCTTACTTTACAAATTGCACACAGGCAAAGTATTGATATCGATCTTTTTACCAAGCAAGATTTTGATGAATCTGAATTAAGTAATTATTTAAAGGCTAACTATAAGTTTAACTCTGACTTTATGGCTAAAAACACTTTGAAAGGTGAAATTAACGGAGTAAAGGTTGACCTCATAACACATGCTTATCCTGATGCATTAGAACCTTTGCATCTCGAAGGAGTAAGAATGGCGACCTTAGAAGATATCGCAGCGATGAAGTTAAACGCCATCGTTGGAAGTGGAAGCAGAGTAAAAGACTTTACAGACATTGCTTATCTTTCTTCTTATTTGTCTTTAAAAAAAATGATACAATCCTATGCTGCTAAATATTCCGGGGATAACCCGGCTATGGCTTTAAAAGCCCTGAATTTTCATAATGACATTAATTCAAAAGAACCGGTACATTTATTAAAAGGTAAATTTGATTGGGATAAAATTGTACAGCGACTTAGGGAAATGACTAAAGAACCTGATAAAATTTTTACGCCTATGACCTTTGCGGAGGGTAAACAACGAGTAGTGCCTAAGGCTAAAAAGGGAGATGATTTATAAAAATTAATAAAAGAAAAAAAGAGTTTCCCGTTGAATTTGTGTTTCTGCCATTTATAAAGTATTAAACTTATGCAAAAGTTATTTTTTCTAACAATTATTGGTTGTGTGATGATGAACGGTTGCTCAAATAAAATGCGTGTTAATAAGAACACTTCAGCTTCTACCGAAAGCACTCCTAATCAAACCCAAACCAGTCAACAAAATGCTGCAAACCTTAAACCCCCACGCAGGGGTGAAATATTGTTCCTGGGTAATGTTGGAAAACACCATGATGCAACCAAATATGCCCCATGGCTTGCCATATCATTATTTAAAGAAGGTATAAACACCACTTATACTACCGACCTTAATGATTTAAATACACAAAATTTAAGTAAATACGATGGATTAATCGTTTACGCTAATCACGACAGCATTTCCCCTTCGCAGGAAGCAGCTTTAAAAAGCTTTGTAGAAGGAGGTAAAGGATTAATTCCACTACATGCTGCGGCAGGTTGTTTTAGAAATTCTGAATGGTGGATTAAAACAGTTGGAGCTCAGTATAAATCTGAAACGACAGGCATTTTCACTACCGCAATTATCAATAAATCAAATCCTGTTATGCAGGGTTTGTCGGAATTTGAAACCTGGGATGAAAAGTATGTTCATCAAAAAATAAATCCGGATAAGACTGTGCTTATGGAACGTGTTGATGGATCTGCACGTGCTCCCTGGACATGGATTCGTAACCAGGGGAAAGGTAGAGTTTTTTATACCGCTTATGGTCATAACGATACTACATGGACAAAACCCGGCTTTATGAAGCTTGTAAATAATGGAGTGCTGTGGGCAATTGGTGATGAAGTGAAAGACCAGATAGCAAGGTTAAACCGGCCAAATGTTGACATCTATAATAATGAGATTGCAGCAGACTTTACAAAGCGCCACCTGGTGCCTAAAATGCAGGTAGCCTTAAGTCCGGAAGAGTCTATGAAGCTGACACAAGTACCTCCTGATTTTGAAGTGAAGCTGTTTGCTTCGGAGCCTGATATAACTAATCCAATAGCAATGTCGTGGGATGAAAAAGGACGTTTATGGGTTGTAGAATCTGTGGACTATCCTAACACATTTCTCGAAACTGACGGCGCTGCCAATGACCGCATTAAAATTTGTGAAGATACCAATGGAGATGGTAAGGCTGATAAGTTTACCGTATTTGCTGACAAATTAAATATTCCTACAAGCATGGTATTTGCGAACGGCGGTGTTGTTGTTTCAATGGCTCCTCATTTTGTTTTTCTTAAAGATACCAATGGCGATGATAAAGCAGACATACGTGAAAACATTATGACCGGTTGGGATAAAGGCGATACACACTTTGGCCCTTCTAATCTGCAATATGGATTTGATAATAAAATTTGGGGAGTAGTAGGTTCAGGATTTAAAGGTACTACAAAAGATGGTAAGAATTTAAATTTCAGAACAGGTGTTTATCATGTAAAACCCGATGGAACCGACTTTGAATTTCTTGCAAATACCAGTAACAACACCTGGGGTTTAGGGTTTTCTGAGGACAACAATGTTTTTATTTCTACGGCAAATAATACGCACAGCGCCTGGTATTCAATGCCGGCAAAATATATGCAAAGAGCTCTTCCTGATGCATCAGCCGAAGCGACGGAGGAGCAGAGAGCTATATTACCTGTTCAACAAATTGATGGACATTATGATGTACATGCCATGACTCCTAATTTAAGACAAGTTGATGTGGTAGGTGGCTTTACTTCTGCTGCAGGTCATCATTTATATACAGCCAGAAATTTTCCTAAAGAATATTGGAACCGCATGGGTTTTGTATGCGAACCTACTGTCAGGCTTCTTCATAATGCTGTAATAGAACCTAAGGGTGCAGGCTTTGTAGAAAAAGATAACTGGAACTTAATGGCAAGTTCAGACGAATGGTTTGGTCCTGTACAGGCAGAAGTAGGCCCTGATGGCGCCGTATGGGTAGCAGACTGGTATAACTTTATTATCCAGCATAATGTGTTTGTAGAACGCCAGGCGCCTTCCGAAATGGTGTTGCCTTTTAAAGAGCAGCCGATGGGACAGGGAAATGCTTTTATCAGCCCTTTAAGGGATATCAATTTTGGACGAATTTACAGGGTGATATATAAAAAGGCTCAACCTTATACTCCTGTTAAATTGTCTAAAGACGATCTGCCTGGTTTATTACGGGCTTTAGAAAGTGATAATATGTTTTGGCGTATGACAGCTCAGCGGCTGCTGGTCGAAGCAAAAAATATGCAGGCACTTCCCGGACTTTATACAATTATAAATAATCAAAAAGTAGACGATATAGGTTTAAACAGTCCTGCTGTTCATGCTTTATGGACACTTCATGGCTTAGGTGTATTGGATGGTTCTAATGCTGAAGCAATGCAAATTGCCATTAAAGCGCTATCTCATCCGGCTGCCGGCGTTAGAAAAGCTGCTGTACAGGTTTTGCCAAAAAACCAGGAATCTATAGCTGCTATTCAAACAGGTAATTTACTTAATGATCCTAACTTAAATACACGTCTGGCAGCAGTTTTGGCAATCACTGCTATGCCGGCATCTGAAAAGTTAGGAGAGCTTGTGTATGCTGCATCACTTAAACCGGAGAATGGTAACGACGAATGGTTATCAAAAGCGTGGCTGGCTGCCGCTATAACTCATGAAATGGGTTTTCGTACAGCAGCAGCAAAAGCGCCGCCTGCTTCCCCTGAACTGCAGATGTCAGGTTTTACGGATCGTATAAACAAAGCATTAAGCCAGGAAGTTTATTCACTACCAAGAAGGGGAACGCTGTTATATCCTCCCGACGTTGCCGGCAAAGAAATTCTTATTAAAGGCATTATGTCTAAACCGGAACAAAAGGAGAGGGAATTTCAGGGAGTAATAATCGCACAGGGAGGAAAAGAGGCAGGATATGGATTATACATTCAGAATGGAAAGTTGAATATGGTAGTGAAACAAGGAGGTAAAACCTATAAAGCCACATCAACAGGCATATTACCTGAAAAGTTTGATCTGCTTGCCCGATTATATGGTAATGGTAAGATGAGCATTAGTGTAGATGGTCAGGAAGTTGCCAAAGCTAAAGCAGTTTCAATATTTAAACAGCCTTTAGTTGAGGGTGTACGCATTGGACAGGATTATAATAATGAGAACAAAATGGGTGATTATGAAGGCACATACTTCTTTACCGGTAATATGCAAAGTGCTTCTTTGGAATTAAAGAGACCATCTAAAACAGGGTTAGCTTCATTATCCAACGTTAATAAATCTTCTTCCATAAAAAATAAAAATGCTTCTGCAACAACCGACCAATCTGTTGCTAAAGTATTAAAGCCAATAACCATTAACGTTAAGGTTGTTCCGAATGCTATCCAGTTTAATAAAAAATTTCTTACAGTTAAAGCAGGTCAAAAAGTTACTATCAATCTTGAGAATCCCGATGTTATGCAGCACAACATGGTAATAATAAAACCTGGGACTATGCAGAAAGTAGGTGCAGCAGCAGATGCATTGGCAAGAGATCCTAACGGAGCGCAAAAACAATATGTGCCACGAATGCCCGAGGTCTTATATTTTATTAAACTGCTCAATCCTGATGAAGAAGGATCTATGCAATTTACTGCACCATCACAACCTGGAGACTATCCATTTGTTTGTACTTTTCCTGGTCACTGGAGAATAATGAATGGAATTTTAAGAGTAGTAAAATAATGGGGTATTTTAAATTTAGCTTTTATCATATTTGGTGCCGTCAATGCGAGCCTTGCGCAGCTTGGCGAAGCAATCCCCCAATCGCCTCGTCACCCTAATGATTATGCAGGAGATTGCTTCGTACCGCGCCATGATAAGGAGCTTGGCAGGAGATTGGCATCGTACCTTGAAGTGACGAGGAGTTTAAAAACTACAGTTGGTTAATAAGTAAAAAACTAAAATTTGAAATGCACCTAATGATGTAAATTTCAGAACAATTTTTAAAATGATAGTCTCAGAAAAAAATGCTGCTTTGTTTTTTACTTAATAAGATGAAATCATAAATAACATCAAAATGAAAAGAACACATAAAATCCTTATGACCACATTGCTAATTCTGGCAATATTCAAAAGCTCATTTGCACAAAAAGCAGAGATAGTAAATAAGATGTCAAACAGTAGTTCTAATAAATTTTATCTTACTAATAAAGCTCCTTTACAAAACCAGTTTTTTGTAAAACTACCTGTTACAAGTATTAAACCCGGAGGTTGGGTACGGCAGGCTTTGGAATTACAAAGAGAAGGGCTTACAGGAAATTTAGGCGAGATTAGTATCTGGCTTTCTAAAACAGACAATGCATGGTTGAATAAGGAAGGTAAAGGTAAATATGGTTGGGAAGAATTGCCCTACTGGTTAAAAGGTTATGCAAACATTGGTTATGTGCTTAACGATGAGAAGATGATTAAAGAGGCAAAGTTTTGGATAGGTGCGATTTTAAATAACCAACGTGATAATGGGGATTTTGGACCTGCTGTAGAAAAGGGAGCAGGAAAAAGAGATTTATGGACTAATATGCCTATGCTTTGGTGCTTACAGTCTTATTATGAATATTCAAAAGACCCCCGTGTTATTAATTTAATGACTAAGTATTTCAAGTGGCAATTGACCATTCCTGATGATAAATTTTTGGAAGATTACTGGGAAAAGAGCCGGGGCGGTGATAATTTGGCAAGTGTATATTGGCTCTACAACCATACAGGAGAGAAGTTTCTTTTAGATCTCGCCACTAAAATTGATAAAAATACGGCTGACTGGCGCCAAAAAGATAATCTTCCAAACTGGCATAATGTAAATATTGCTCAATGTTTTCGCGAACCCGCTCAATATTACCAACAAAGTAAAAACCAGGAGGATCTCCAAGCTACATACAATGATTTTAAACTGGTAAGAGACATCTATGGACAGGTTCCCGGAGGAATGTTTGGTTCGGATGAAAATGCCAGAAAAGGATATGATGACCCACGGCAAGCGGTAGAAACCTGTGGGTTGGTAGAGCAAATTACTTCTGATAATATGTTGCTTGGTATTACCGGCGATCCTTTCTGGGCCGAAAATGCAGAAGACGTAGCATTTAATACTTTTTCCGCAGCCTTTACTCCCGATTATAAAGCGCTTCGTTATCTGACCGCTCCTAATATGGCAATCAGCGATAGTAAAAATCATGCTCCAGGCATTGCCAATGAAGGGCCTTTCTTAATGATGAATCCTTTTAGCAGCCGTTGTTGCCAGCACAATCATGCGGCTGGTTGGGTTTATTATTCAGAAAATAGCTGGATGGCAACACCTGATAACGGCTTAGCTGCCCAACTATACTTTGAAAATGAAGTGAGTGCCAAAGTAGGTAATGGTACACAGGTTAAAATCCTTCAAAATACTAACTACCCTTTTAACGACCAGTTAGTTTTTACTGTAAATACAGCTAAGGCAGTAGCCTTCCCGTTATATCTGCGCATCCCTGCCTGGTGCAAAAAACCATCTGTAAAAATAAATGGTAAATCAGTTGCCCTAAATTCAAATCCCGGGGGATATATTAAGTTAAGCAACACCTGGAAGAATGGCGATAAAGTTTCGCTGCAGTTGCCGATGGAATTACAAATCCGTAAATGGGAAAAGAATAAAAACAGCGTTAGTGTCAATTATGGACCTTTGACCTATTCATTAAAAATCCAGGAAAATTATATACAAAAAGACAGTAAAGAAACTGCAATAGGAGATTCAAGATGGCAGCAAGGGGCTGATCCCAAAAAATGGCCTTCATTCGAGATTCATCCGGCTTCAGATTGGAATTACGGGTTAGTTTTAGACGAACAAAATCCAGCGAAATCTTTTAAAGTAGTTAAAAAAGCCTGGCCGGCAAACAATAATCCATTTACAAACGCTACCGCCCCAATAGAGATTATTGCAACAGGAAAAAAGATTCCGGCATGGGGAATTGATCAATATGGTTTAGTAGCGGTATTGCCTCAAAGCCCCGTTTCGGCTAATGAACCTGCGACTGCTCTAACTTTAGTGCCAATGGGCGGAGCCAGGTTAAGAATTTCTGCATTTCCTGTTGTGCAATAGGTTTTGGGTAAAAATGTTTATCCAGGCTGGCCTATGGATAATCAAAATTACGGATAGAAGAGGTGGTGAATATGAAGCGTGAAATACTGCATAGACCAGTAAACGGGTACAAAGAGAAAATTTGTCAGCTTAAACGGAATAATATTCAATAAAAAAAGGAAAATTTTAGAAAGTGTACGATACTTATATTACGTTAGTATGCGCGGGCTGCAAAAAGCGGAATGATTATAAAAATTATGCTCAAACAAACAATAGTTATTAAATTGTCCGTATGAAAAGAATATATAAACCACTCATTGCAGTATTTACTTATTTACTGCTTCTTACAAATGTTGATGCACAGCCAAAAAGTTTAGGACAGGCTCGTACTGTTTGGTCTGCCCAGCAGGCTAACACCTGGTATGCAAAACAAGGCTGGCTGGTAGGCGCTAATTATTTACCCTGGAATGCTATTAATGAACTTGAAATGTGGCAGGCCGAAACTTTTGACACTGCTACCATTGCTAAAGAATTTAAATGGGCAGCTTCTATTGGTATGAACACTATGCGTGTTTTTTTACATGACCTTGCCTACAAACAGGACCCGCAGGGATTTATTAAACGCATTGAAACTTTTTTAGCTATTGCAAAACGGTACAACATCAAACCTTTGCTGGTGTTATTTGATTCCTGCTGGGATCCCTTTCCGCATACAGGCAAGCAACACGAGCCTGCGCCATTCTTACATAATTCAGGATGGGTGCAAAGCCCGGGAGCAGATGCTTTAAAAGATACTACTGAGTATCCGCGTTTGAAAAAATATGTCGTTGATATTGTAACTCATTTTGCAAAAGACCAGCGTGTGTTGGGCTGGGATGTTTGGAATGAGCCTGACAATACAAACAACAGCAGCTATAACCGTTTTGAACCTTACAATAAAGTAGACCTGGTACAGGCTCTTTTACAAAAAGTATTTGTATGGGCTCGCTCTGCCAATTCTTCGCAACCCCTTACTGCGGCAGTTTGGGTTGGGGATTGGAGCAGTGATGATAAATTAAGACCAATCGAAAAATTAATGCTTGAGCAATCTGATATTATTTCCTTTCACAACTATGATAAAGCGGAAGAATTTGAAAAGAGGATAAAATCGCTGCAACGTTATAACAAGCCTATTATATGCACAGAATATATGTCTCGTGGCAATGGCAGCACTTTCCAGGGCTCGTTACCGGTAGCAAAAAAATATAATGTAGCTGCTATTAACTGGGGCTTTGTAAGTGGCAAATCACAAACGATATTTCCGTGGGATAGCTGGAGTAAAAAATATACCGGCGAGCCTGATTTATGGTTTCATGATATCTTTAGTAAAGACGGATCTCCTTATAAACAGGAGGAAGTTGATTTGATTAAAGAGCTGACTAAAGTTAGAGCTAACTAAAAAATAAAGGTTCTTCTGTTAAAGGATTTCAAAATGAGCATTTACAATAAACAAGTATTATACCTTAGTAGAAATAGTGTAAGGGATAATCACTCATAACCTTATTACCTTATCAGGCGGGCATCAATTTTACCAGCAAGGAACAATGCAAAAAAATATAGGGGGCTGTTTAAGCAAATAGAATAGGTAATAAGGTTATAGGTAAACGTGATAATGCCCCGTTTTCTACTAAGGTTAAACTGCCCCTAAGGTTAATCGGCTAAATATGTGGAAGAACCAAAATAAATTATTTATATGTAAGCCTTGCATGTAAGAAACATGCTATACAATCATAGAGTAATACAATAAAAAGAGACAGTTTCAAATCATTCCGCATGAAAATAATCACTCTGCATCTTTATATTGCTATTAGCTGCATAATCCTTCCGCTTATTAGTAAATCTCAACAGCAAATAATTTCCAACCCGGTATTACCGGGAGTAGCAGATGCCGGCGTGATTAAATTTAACGGTGAATATTATATAGGCGGTGTTTTTACCAATGGCGGTTTTTATGTATCGCACGATTTGGTAAAATGGGAAGGGCCTGTGCATGTATTTTCGATGGATAACAACTGGACAAAGGGAGCTTCTGCAGGCGATAATCAAATTCATGCAAATGATATTAATTATGTAAACGGCATTTTTCATTTGTATTGGTCGGTTAATTATTGGGGCAGGGATGGCAATGCAATTCATATTGGTCATGCAACTTCAAAAAATATTTTGGGCCCCTATAAAGAGCCTGTAAAAGATACGTGGCTGGATAACCGTATAGACCCTGAAATGTTTACGGATGATGACGGAAAATGGTATCTGTACATGGTAAAGTTCACAGACGGTAATGCTATCTGGGTAAGGCCTATGAAAGATCCATGGACTTTTTCGGGTGAACCAAAATATGTGTTTTCATCTTTGCCCAACACGTGGGAAACTTTAGACAACAGGGTAGAAGAAGGCCCTTGGGTAATTAAATACCGCAATAAATATTACCTGATGTATAATGCCAATCATACATCACCAGAATGGGGTAATTATGCATTAGGTGTGGCTGAAGCAAATTCTCCATTAGAGTTCAATCATGGTAACAAGTATCCTTATCCCGTGGTTAAATCGAACCAGGCAGACCTGGAAGATAATAATGTTGACTTGTTAAAATATTCATCGAAAGAACAGGGTAATTTTCGTTATACAAATGAACAGCCTTCAGATAATTGGAATCAAATAAACTTCGACGCTTTATCATGGCAAAAAGGTAAAGGAGGTTTTGGTTCAGATGTTATAAAAAATTCAACTACCCGTAAGATTGGAACTTCGTGGAAGGCTGATGGAATTTGGATGAGAAGTGCTTTTGCTTGTGATAAGCAAAATAATGGTAACCTTATGCTTAGGATTAACCATGATGGAGCTACAAAAGTTTTTTTAAATGGTTCATTGATTTATGAAAGTAAGGACAGGAATTATTTGACATGGAATTTTGATAAAAGAGCAGCTTCATTATTAACAAACGGAGAAAATATTTTGGCTATCAACAGTCAAAAGGGAAGAAGCACAAATTATATAGATGTTTCTCTTTTTGACATGAAAGATAAAACCGGTGACGATATTTTGTTTTCACCCGGTCAACCCAATATTGTGAAAGGGCCAAATGGTTTTGAGTGGTGGCTCGTATATATGGCTAATAAAAACGCAGAAAGAAGAGGCCAGTACATCAATAGAGTTTATTTTTTTGATAAAAGATTATTTGTAGATGGCATTACAAGCGTTAACACTTCCGGCTATCATCCAACTCCGGCAAAACCAACTTTTAATGAGTTTTTTAATGATGATCAAAACAATGAATGGCAAAAAAAATGGAAGATAAAAACAGGAGACTGGCAGATACAAAATAAAGAGTTGATTCAATCAGCAGGTAAAGCGTCTTATGCAATAGTAAACAGCTTCCCCTCTACAAATTATTTATTTGAAGCCGGAATTAAAATGCCTGCTTCCGGAGCGGTAAAAGCAGGTGTATATACATGGTGGAAGGACGATAATAACTGGATGAAAGTGGTTTTGGATAAATCAAAAAAGACATGGTCGTATCAATTGCAAACAGAAGGGAAATCAACAACAAAATTTTTTACGCTCCCCTCCAATTTTGATTATGGCGTTTACCACACTTTAAGTGTATATAAAAATGCTTCCAATTTTACAATCAGGATTGATGATTTGCCTGCACCCGTAAAGCCGCTTGTAAAAACAAACATATCGGGTGAAGGAATACCGGGTCTTTATACAGAAGGGCCCGCATCATTTGATGGTATATTGTACACTATTGGATGGGATGAATTTGATACAACCTTCACAGGCTGGTCAAATTCTCATAAAGGTAAAAAGCAAAAAGGAGCATGGGCAGTAAGCAAAGATGGGCTTACACAAAATGATGAAGCAGGTGAGAATTTCGTTTTCAAAGGCGATGCATTGGAACAGTATGAATACAATGTACAGGTAAAGAGTGAAGGCAATAAAGGAAGCGCCGGTGTGTATGCAATATATGCGAACGATAACAATTACTTAAAAGCAGTTTTTGATTTTAAAAATCAAAAGTTTGTAGTGTCCGGAAAACAGAATGGAGAGGCAATGACCGGGCATGAAGTATCATTAGCTGGCAGCGAAAGTAATTATGCAAACATGACTTATACTGATTTTTTTGAGAAACATTTTACCTTTCCCACATCTACCTATATTAATGGATTAAAGTTGAGTAAAATGCCCTATCCACGTACTGATACTCTTTTACAAAACATAGTTGAGAAACTGAATATATTCTATAAAAGTGATGGTAAGTGGCGGCAGGTTTCTTACAAAAATGAACAGTCGTCACATCCCGCTTTTAAAAAAATTTCTTTTGAACCAATACTAACAGATGAACTAAAATTTGTAAACAAAGAAGCTGGTGATCAAAACTTTTATGTATATAAAATTTGGGCAAATGCGCTGTTTAAGCAATCATATAATCTAAGAGTAGTTAAGCTAAAAGATGTTGTTATTTTTTTTGCAGATGGAAAGGAGGTATATAGAATGAATAATAATCTTCGTGCAGCTCAGGTTGGTTTGGTAACAGAAAATTGTAAAGCCGATTTTAATGGGGTTACTCATTTTCATTTACCGGCTATACAATAATGATTAAACCAATTTGCAAGATGATAAAAAATTAAAATGAAAAAAAGCAAACTTGTACTTGTATTGTTCCTCGGTATGTATGCTTGTGCCATTGCACAAACCAAAACATTTACCAATCCTTTACTGCCTTCAGGTGCAGATCCCTATAGCTTTTATAAGGACGGATATTATTACTATACGCATACTACTGGAAGCAAACTGGTTATCTGGAAGACAAAAAACCTTGCTGAATTAAAAACAGCAGAAAGCAAAACTATTTTTGTTCCGCCCGCAGGCACACCTTATTCAAAAGATTTATGGGCGCCTGAAATACATTTTATTAACGGCAAATGGTACACCTATTTTGCGGCAGATGATGGCAGCAATAATACACATCGTATGTATGTTTTGGAGAATGTTTCAGATGATCCGATGAAAGGTGGTTGGATACTTAAAGGAAAAGTATCTGATTCATTGGATAAATGGGCGATTGACGGAGATGTATTTGAACACCAGGGACAATTATACATGATATGGTCTGGTTGGGAAGGCGATATAAATTTTGAACAGGATATTTACATTGCTAAAATGAAAAACCCCTGGACGATTGAAGGTAACAGGGTAAGAATTTCGAGGCCTGCTTATAATTGGGAAAGAAATGGTGACTTAAAAGGTAATCCATCTCATGTGGACGTAAATGAAGGTCCGCAGATGTTGAAGCATAAGAACAAGTTTTTTATAATTTATTCTGCCAGCGGTTGCTGGACTGATTTTTATGCATTAGGCATGCTCACTTTCACAGGTAAAAACAATTTGCTTGATTCATCAGTTTGGATAAAGAGCCCTGCTCCTGTATTTAAGCAATCGCCTGAAAATGGCGTGTATGCTCCCGGACATAATTCTTTCTTCAAATCTCCTGATGGTAAAGAAGATTGGATACTCTATCATGCTAATGCACAACCCGGACAAGGATGCGGCCGCAACCGTTCGCCGAGAGCACAAAAGTTTACATGGAATAAAGACGGAACGCCTCATTTTGGTACGCCTATAAAAACAAATGTTGGGATCCCCATTCCGACAGAAGAGCAGCCAACAAGAAGAGCAACAAGATTAAAAAATAAACGAAAAATCAGGCATTATGAAAAGTAGAGATATCGGTATTATCTTTTTCTTTCTTGTATCAGGCGTTTCAGTTAATGCTCAAAATTCATTAAATAAAAATAGCAACGCACCGATAGCTTCACCTGGTACAATTTCAACTGAACAGCAAGTAAACGATAGCTCAATTCATCTTGCTGATCCAACCATTTTTTACGATAAAGGAACTTATTACCTGTATGGAACAGTTGAAGGCAATTCCGGACAGGGCTTTTTAGTGTACACATCAAAAGATATGAAATTGTGGAAGATATCTGCAGAAGCTAAAGATGGTTATGCGCTAAAGAAAGGAGATGCGTTTGGTAATAATCAATTTTGGGCGCCGCAGGTATTTGCTTATAATAATAAATTTTACATGGCTTATGTGGCAAATGAAAACATTGCGGTTGCGGAAAGCAGTAGTCCCTTAGGACCATTTAAACAAACTTCAAAAAATGCCTTATCAGCTCCGGTAAAACAAATTGATCCTTTCATTTTTATTGATGATGATGGCAAAAAATATTTATACCACGTTCGCTTAATAAATGGAAACAAACTATTTGTGGCAGAAATGACAGACGACTTTTCTGCAATAAAACCGGAAACTCTACGGGAATGTATTACTGCCACAGAAGATTGGGAAAATACTACTCATGCTTATCCTGTTGCAGAAGGCCCATCTATTTTAAAACATAATAACCTTTATTATTTTGTATATACTGCAAACGACTTTCGCAATCCTGATTATGCTGTTGGTTATGCAGTTAGCAGCAGCCCATATGGCCCCTGGAAGAAATATATCGGTAACCCTATATTAAGCAGAAAAAATATTGGAAAGAACGGAACAGGACATGGAGATTTTATAAAAGATGATAGGGGAAATTTGGTTTATGTTTTTCATACGCATAATTCTGATAGCGTTGTTGCACCAAGAAGAACGGCTGTTGTTAAGGTACGGTTCTCAAAAGATCCTAATTCTGGTTTGGATAAATTAACGGTAGATGAAAAGAGTTTTTTTTATCTTAAAGTGCATCGTTGACCTTGAAAGAAGGAAAGTTTTTTTGGATAAAAAAGGTATAGCTAAGAGTTATGTGATTAAATCAGAAAGGAAGATTGTTAAGATAATTTTAAGAATTTGAAATATTGTAAGTTCAAGTCATAAGTGCAAAGGGGGGTGAAACTGAAAACCTAATTTTGTGTTGCGATGACAAAAAAATATTTCCAGCTCACCCTGGAACAAAGGTATCAAATTGAAAGTTTAAAAACGGCAGGACTCAACCAAACTGAAATTG
>JAABUN010000282.1_pt1 | contig 46756 bp, 44 predicted proteins | sample 5559311 | NCBI WGS metagenome assembly JAABUN01 (sample SAMN10711877, study PRJNA513370) | rock metagenome | isolation source: Antarctica rocks | place: Antarctica: Victoria Land, Siegfried Peak sud
CTCCTTGCCGAGGTCGCCAAGACCTCTGACCGGGTGGTCCTCATCGAGGACACCCGCGAGCTTCAGTGCGCCGCACCCAACCTCGTCGCGCTGCGGACCAAGGACGGGGTCTGCTCGCTATCCGATCTTGTGCGCTCGTCGCTGCGCCTGCGGCCCGATCGCATCCCGATCGGCGAAGTGCGCGGCGCTGAGGCGCTCGACCTACTCAAGGCGTGGGGAACCGGCCACCCGGGCGGTATCGGCACCATCCACGCCGGCTCGGCGCTCGGCGCGCTCCGCCGTCTCGAACAGCTCATCCAGGAAGCCGTCCTCACGGTCCCGCGTGCGCTGATCGCCGAGACCATCGACATCGTTGCCGTGCTCGCTGGCCGAGGCTCGGAACGCCGTCTTTCTGAATTGGCCCGGGTCGAGGGCCTGACCCCGGCCGGCGACTACCAACTCACCACACCTTCAATTCGTCCATCAGGAGACCAAACGTGACCAAGCTCCGTTCGCGCCTTACGGGTGCCGTGTCGTTCGTCGCGCTCAGCATGATGACCGCGCCAGCCTACGCCGCCGGCTCCAACATGCCTTGGGAGGCGCCGCTTCAGAAGATCCTGGAGTCCATCCAAGGCCCTGTCGCCAAGATCATCGCGGTGATGATTATCATCATCACCGGCCTGACGCTCGCGTTCGGTGACACGAGCGGCGGCGCGCGCAAGCTGATCCAGATCGTCTTCGGGCTGTCGATCGCTTTCGCCGCCAGCTCCTTCTTCCTCAGCTTCTTCAGCTTCGGCGGCGGAGCGCTCGTCTGATGTTGGCCAACGACGAGCCTGCGGTCGGCTTCTACGCGCCGGTTCGGCGCAGCCTGACCGAGCCGATCCTGCTGGGCGGGGCGCCGCGCTCCCTTGCGATCATCAACGGCACACTCGCTGCCGCACTCGGCCTCGGCCTGCGGCTGTGGCTGGCCGGTCTGCTGCTCTGGCTGATCGGTCACATGGCCGCGGGCTGGGCCGCCAAGCGCGACCCTGCCTTCGTCGATGTCGTGAGGCGGCACCTTCGCTACCCGACCCATCTCGGCGCGTGAGGTGAGCGCGTGCTGAACCTCGCCGAATATCGAAAGAAGCCGGAGAGCCTAGCCGATTTCCTGCCCTGGGCGGCGCTGGTCGGGGAAGGGGTTGTTCTCAACAAGGACGGGTCGCTCCAGCGCACCGCGCAGTTCCGCGGCCCGGACCTCGACAGCGCCACGCCGGCCGAGCTCGTCGCGACGACATCGCGCCTCAACAATGCGCTGCGTCGGCTCGGCTCCGGATGGGCGATCTTCGTCGAAGCGCAGCGCCATGCGGCCGGCGTGTACCCGACCAGCCGTTTTCCGGATGGCGTCTCGGCGCTGGTCGAGTCCGAGCGTCGGGCGCAGTTCGACGAAGCCGGTGCTCACTTCGAGTCCTCCTACTTTCTCACATTGTGCTGGCTGCCGCCGGCTGAGGATGCCGCGCGCGCCGAGGCCTGGCTTTACGAAGGCCGCGACGGCCGCGGGGCCAACGGGCGCGAGCAGCTCGCCGGGTTCGTCGATCGCACCGACCGCGTCCTCAACCTGGTCGAAGGGTTCATGCCGGAGGCCACCTGGCTCTCGGACACCGAGACGCTCACCTACCTGCACGGGACCGTGTCGACACGCCGCCACCGCGTGCGCGTGCCCGAGACACCGATGCACCTCGACGCCATCCTGGTGGACGAGCCCCTGACCGGAGGCCTCGAACCCAGGCTGGGACGCGCCCACCTGCGAACGCTCACCGTCATGGGCTTCCCCAGCCAGACATGGCCCGGGCTCCTCGACGACCTCAACCGGCTTGCCTTTTCGTATCGCTGGGTCACCCGCGCTCTATGCATGGACAAGGTCGAGGCCGCCAAGGTGCTCGGCAGGATCAGGCGGCAGTGGTTCGCCAAGCGCAAGTCGATCGCCGCGATCCTGAAAGAGATCATGACCAACGAGGCGTCGGCCTTGATGGACTCCGACGCCGCTAATAAGGCGGTGGACGCCGACCTGGCCCTACAGGAGCTCGGCTCCGACCTCGTCGGCACGGCTTACGTCACCGCAACCGTCACGGTTTGGCACGAGGATCCCCGCATCGCCGACGAGCAGCTCCGGCTGGTCGAGAAGGTGATCCAGGGCCGCGACTTCACCTGCATGGTGGAGCGCGTGAACGCGATCGAGGCCTGGCTCGGCAGCTTGCCCGGACAAGTCTACGCCAACGTCCGCCAGCCTCCGCTCTCGACGCTTAACCTCGCCCACATGATGCCGTTCTCCGCGGTCTGGGCCGGGCCGGTACGGGACGAGCATCTCGGGGCGCCGCCGCTGTTCCTGGCCAAGACGGAAGGCTCGACCCCGTTCCGCTTCAGCCTTCACGTCGGGGACGTCGGCCACACCCTGGTGGTCGGGCCGACCGGGGCAGGCAAGTCCGTCCTGCTCGCGCTGATGGCGCTGCAGTTCCGTCGCTACGAGCTCTCGCAGGTGTTCGCCTTCGACTTCGGCGGCTCGATCCGCGCCGCCGCGCTAGCAATGGGAGGCGACTGGCACGACCTTGGGGGCTCGCTTTCCGACGATACGGCCGAGCCGGTCGCGTTGCAGCCATTGGCTGCGATCGACTCGGCAGAGGAGCGTGCCTGGGCGGCGGAATGGGTCGCGGCAATCCTCGGCCGCGAGCGGATCATCGTGACGCCGGAGGTCAAGGAGCACCTGTGGTCGGCGCTCCAGAACCTAGCCTCCGCCCCGGTCCAGGAGCGGACGCTGACCGGCTTGTCGGTCCTGCTCCAGAGTCAGCCTCTAAAGCAGGCGCTCAAGCCCTACTGCGTCGGCGGACCATGGGGCCGGCTTCTCGACGCGGAGGCCGAGCGCATTGGCGAGTCCGAGGTGCAGGCGTTCGAGACCGAGGGCCTGATCGGCACCGGCGCGGCCGCGGCCGTGCTCGCGTACCTGTTCCACCGGATCGAAGGTCGGCTCGACGGTCGCCCCACGCTGCTGATCGTGGACGAAGGCTGGCTGGCGCTCGATGACGAAGGTTTCGCGGGTCAGCTCCGTGAGTGGCTGAAGACGCTTCGCAAGAAGAACGCGAGCGTCATCTTCGCCACGCAGAGCCTCGCCGACATCGACGGCTCGGCGATTGCTCCCGCCATCATCGAGAGCTGCCCGACGAGGCTGTTCCTGCCGAACGAGCGCGCGCTCGAACCGCAGATCGCCACCATCTATCGGCGCTTCGGGCTCAACGACCGCCAGATCGAGATCCTGAGCCGATCGACCCCGAAGCGCGACTATTACTGCCAGTCCCGGCGCGGCAATCGGCTGTTCGAGCTCGGGCTGGGCGAGGTCGCACTGGCCTTCACGGCCGCCTCGTCCAAATCCGACCAGACGCTGATAGCCCGTCTCCTCGCCGAGCACGGGCGCGAGGGGTTCGCCTCTGCCTGGCTCGAAGCCCGTGGCGTCGCCTGGGCCACCGACCTCATCACCAACCCGCAACCCGAATTGGAGACCATCTGATGAAAGCCCGTGCCCGCTCCTTCCTTATCGCCGGCGTGGCGACTCTCGCGCTCGTCTCGGCATCGGCACCCTCGCAGGCGCAGATCACCGTCTGGGACCCGACCAACCACATCCAGAACGTGCTTCAGGCCGCGCGGTCGCTGCAGCAGATCAACAACCAGATCACCTCGCTGCAGAACGAGGCACAAGGACTGATCAACCAAGCCCGCAACCTGGCGAGTCTGCCTTACTCGTCGCTCCAGCAGCTCCAGCAATCAGTGGCGCGGACCCAGCAGCTTCTCGGCCAGGCGCAACGCATCGCCTACGACGTCCAGCAAATCGACCGGGCGTTCACCACCACCTACGCGCCGGCCAGCACGACGGCATCGCAAGGAGACATGATCGCCGCAGCGCGCGAGCGCTGGCAGACATCTGTCGCCGCGCTCCAAGATGCGATGCGGGTGCAGGCGGGTGTCGTCGGCAACATCGATACCAACCGCGCCCAGATGTCGGCACTAATCGGGTCGAGCCAGTCGGCGACGGGCGCGCTCCAGGCGGCACAGGCCGGCAATCAGCTCCTCGCGCTACAGGCACAGCAACTCGCCGACCTGACCGCGGCTTTCGTTGCCCAGGGTCGCGCGGCCAACCTTGAAGCCGCTCAGCGCTCCGCCGCGCAGGATCAAGGTCGCGAGCAGCTTCGGCGCTTCCTCGCACCGGGTCAGGGCTACCAGCCCACGACCGTCACCATGTTCCACGATCGCTGAGCTGACCGATGCGCGTGCGGCGACGCTTTTCGGCCAAGCAGCTCGACGAGCAGGTGCGGACCATCCGAGTGCTTGGGGTGCTCGGGCTCGGCATGGCCTGCGTCGCCGCGGCGCTCTGGCTCGCGAGGGCAGACCTGCGCCCGGTTGAACGGGCGCCCGCAGCGGTAGCACAGCCGGTCGATCCGCTCCGCTCCGACCTCGACCGCTGCAATGCGATCGGCTCGGCGGCGCTGGATGACGCGGCGTGCAAGCGGGTGTGGGCCGAGAGCCGCCGCCGCTTCTTCGGTGGAGCACGCTGATGCAGGGCACCGGCGTCATCGACCGTTTCCTCGAGGTCTTCACGCGTTACATCGACAGTGGGTTCGGCCTCTTGCAGGGCGAGGTTGCCTGGCTCGCGTCCACCCTGATCGTCATCGACGTGACGCTGGCGGCGCTGTTCTGGGCATGGGGCGCGGATGAGGACATCCTCGCGCGTCTGGTCAAGAAGACACTGTTCGTCGGTGCGTTCGCGTTCATCATCGGCAACTGGAACAATCTCTCGCGCATCGTTTTCGAGAGCTTCTCGGGCCTCGGCCTGAAAGCGTCCGGCACAGGGCTAACCGCGGCCGAGTTTCTGCGCCCAGGTAGGGTCGCGCAGGTCGGGTTCGACGCGGGACGACCTATCCTGGAGTCGATCTCGGGGTTGATGGGCTACATCAGCTTCTTCGAGAACTTCATCCAGATCGTCGTCCTGTTGTTCGCTTGGGGCGTCGTCCTCCTGTCGTTCTTCATTTTGGCGATCCAGCTCTTCATGAGCCTGATCGAGTTCAAGCTCGCGACGCTTTGCGGCTTCGTGCTCGTGCCGTTCGGCCTTTTCAACAAGACCGCTTTCATGGCCGAGCGCGTGCTCGGCCTGGTCATCAGCTCAGGTGTCAAAGTGCTCATGCTCGCCGTGATCGTCGGCATCGGCTCGACCCTGTTCGGGGAGTTCACGCGCGGCTTCACCGGCCAGCCCACCATCGAGGACGCGATGGCGCTGGTGCTTGCCGCCTTGTCGCTTCTCGGTCTCGGCATCTTCGGCCCCTCCATCGCTAACGGCATCGTCTCCGGCGGACCTCAGCTCGGCGCCGGCGCTGCGGTCGGCACCGGGCTCGCCGCCGGCGGTGCGGTGCTCGCCGGTGCAGGCGCTGCCAGGCTAGCGGGAGGTGCGGCTGTTGGCGCGGTGCGCGGCGGCGCATCGGTCGCGGGTGGCGCAAGCACTGCCTACGCCAGCGGCGCAGCCGGAAGGAGTGGAGCGAGCGCGGTTGCAGGCGGCATGGGCGGTGTAGCCAAGGCCGGAGCGTCAGCCGTCACAAGTCCGCTTCGGCAGGCCGCAGCGGATCTTCAGGGCCGCTTCCAGGCCGGGGGGCGGGCCGTCAGCGGGGAGACAGCCGCACCGGCATCAACGGCTGAACCGTCCGGCGGGGAGCCCGCCTGGGCGCGTCAGATGCGGCACCGTCAAGGCGTGACGCACGGCGTCCAGACCGCCGCACACGCGGTCCGCGCGGGCGACAGCGGCGGCTCCGGATCTTCCGTCAACCTGTCCGAGGACCGCTGATGTTCAAGCGACCATCCACACGCTACGGGCGCACGCCCGAACCCGAAACGCCTTACCAGCGCGCCGCCCAGGCATGGGACGACCGGATCGGCTCCGCTCGGGTGCAAGCCCGCAACTGGCGTCTGATGGCGTTCGGCTCGTTGTTCCTCTCCGCAGGGCTCGCCGGCGGGCTCGTCTGGCAGTCGGCCTCCGGGACGATCGTCCCGTGGGTGGTGCAGGTTGACCGGCTCGGGCAAGCGCAGGCGGTCGCGCCGGCCGACGCCGAATACCGTCCGACCGACCCTCAGATCGCCTGGCACCTCGCACGCTTCATCGAGCAAACCCGCTCCATTCCAGCCGACCCGATCGTGCTGCGCCAGAACTGGCTTCGGGCCTACGACTACACAACTGATCGAGGCGCCGCGGCGCTCAATGACTATGCGCGGATCAACGACCCGTTCGCCCGGGTCGGGCGGGCGCAAGTCGCAGTCGAGGTGTCCAGCGTCATCCGCGCTTCGCCGGACTCATTTCGCGTCGCCTGGATCGAACGCCGTTACGTCGACGGAGCGCTCGCAGCGACGGAGCGCTGGACCGCCATCCTGACCATCGCAATCCAGACCCCGCGCGACGCTGAACGCCTGACGAAAAACCCGCTCGGCGTCTACGTCCACGCCCTCAACTGGTCGAAGGAGCTCGGCTGATGCGCCTGCCAACCCTGTCCGCCGTGCTGCTCGCCTCAGCATCGCTCGCCGCCTGCTCGACCACGCATTGGACGCCCCCGGAGATCTCTTACGACGAGACCGCGACTCCCGAACCAGCAGTGCTCGCCGCCGACGCTCCCAGGCCCCTCCAGATCGTGCAGGTTCCCACGCCGATGCCGCTTCCCGGCCAGCTCAAACGCGTGCCCCCGGCCCGAAACGCTGCGCCCGAGCCGGCCGACCCACGCGCACGCGTGGAGGCCGCCAACAGTGTCGCTCGGGTTCAACCAAGCCGATCGGGCTACTTCAATGCGGTCCAGGTCTATCCTTTCAGCGATGGCGCGCTGTACCAGGTCTACGCCGCGCCCGGACAGGTGACGGACATCGCCCTTCAGCCCGGTGAGCAGCTCGTTGGCGCAGGCCCGGTCGCCGCAGGCGACACGGTACGCTGGATCATCGGCGACACCGAGAGCGGCACAGGCCCGACGCGGCGCATCCACATCCTCGTCAAACCCGCGCGGCCCGACCTGCAGACCAACCTCGTCATCAACACCGACCGGCGCACCTACCATCTCGAGCTACGCTCGGCCGAACGGACCTACATGGCGTCCGTTTCCTGGTCGTACCCGCAGGACCAGCTGATCGCGCTCAGGCGGCAGAACGCACAGGCGGAGGCCGCCCAGCCGGTCGCCGCATCGGCGATTCCGGCGCTGGAGAACCTGAACTTCCGCTACCGAATCGAGGGCGATCATCCCGCGTGGCGGCCCGTGCGCGCCTTTGACGACGGTCGGCAGGTGTTCATCGAGTTTCCGTCGGGCATCGCTCTGGGCGAGATGCCGCCGCTCTGGATCATCGGGGCTCAGGGCGGAGCCGAGCTCGTCAACTATCGAGTGCGCGGCCGCTACATGGTTGTCGACCGCCTGTTCGGCGGGGCCGAGCTGCGCCTGGGTGGCGACCACCAGCGGCGTGTTCGCATTGTGCGGACCGACGGGAGACCATCGTCGTGAGCGAGGAACCTCTCGAAGCGGTCCCGAGCGGGCCTGAGGACGACCGGGCGCGGCCCGAACGCGAAATCGCGGCAGAGCTGCGCCTACGGCCCGACCGCCCCCGGGTCGTGCGTCTGTCGCGTAAGGTGCTCGGCCTGCTCGCCGGCGTCTCGGCGCTCGCGCTCGGAGGAGCCCTGATCTGGGCGTTGCAGACCGGCACGCAACGGGCACCAGACGAACTCTACAACACGGAGAACCGCACGACCGCCGAAGGTATCGCTCGGCTCCCGCAAGACTACAGCGGCCTTCCGCGGCAGGTCCCTCAGCTCGGGCCGCCGCTGCCCGGCGATCTCGGCCGACCGATGCTCAACGCTGGCGTCCAGCCCGCTCCGATGCCGGGCGCCCCTGTGCCGAGCGTGACGCAGCCTGACCCAGAGGCTCAGCGCCTCGAGCAGGAGCGTCAGCGGATTGCCCAGGAAAGGGAAGCGGCGCGGGCCAGTCGCTTGTTCGCCGCGGAAACGCGCTCGCAGCCGGCCACGGTGCAGCCGCTGAGTGCGACAGGGCAGCCCGGCGATGCGGCCGCGCCGCCCCCGAACCCGTTCGGCCTTCCAGGCCTCTCCGGGTTTGGCCAGCCCCAGCCCCAGCCGACCGAAAACGAACGTCGGCTCGCCTTCCTGAACGGCGCTGTCGATCGACGCACCGTGAGCTCCGATCGGGTGCAGGCGCCGGCAAGCCCCTATGTCGTTCAGGCAGGTGCCGTGATCGCGGCGGCGCTGATCACCGGCTTGCGCTCGGACTTGCCCGGCCAGGTCACGGCGCAGGTCACGGAGAACGTCTATGACGGACCGACAGGTCGCACGCTGCTGATCCCTCAAGGCTCGCGTTTGATCGGCCAGTACGACGCCCAGGTCGCCTTCGGCCAAAGTCGCGCCTTGCTGGTATGGACTCGGCTGATCATGCCCAGCGGCCGCTCGATCGTGCTGGAGCGTCAGCCCGGCGCCGACGCCGCCGGCTTCGCCGGGGTCGAAGACGAGGTCGACAATCACTGGGGTCAAGTCTTCAAGGCGGCGCTCGTCTCTACGCTGCTGAGCGTCGGATCGCAGGCGGGAGCGGGCAGTGATGAGGACCAGCTCCTAAGCGCGATCCGGCGCGGCGGTTCGGACGGCGTCAGTCAGGTCGGGCGTCAACTCGTCGGCCGCTCGGCAAACATCCAGCCAACGCTCACCGTGCGCCCCGGCTTTCCAGTGCGGGTGATCGTCACCCGCGACCTCGTGCTCGAACCTTACCGGGGCTGAGGAGGATTCCATGACAAAGCTTAAGCTCGGTCCGCTGGTCGACGATAAGCCGGTGCGGCTGACAGTCGAGTTGCCGGCCGCCGTCCATCGGGATCTTGTGGCCTACGGCCAGGTGCTCGGGGCGGAAACCGGCCACGTCGTTGAACCCGCGAAGCTGGTTGCGCCGATGCTCGCTAGGTTCATGGCGACTGACAGAGCGTTCGCCAGCGCTAGGAAAGGTGCGCCGTCCCGCGCGCCTTGATCCGCGCTTTGCTCAGGAAACTCCGGAGTGCGGGATTATCGTTATCGGGCGACCAGATCGCGCTAAACGGCAGGCTCTCACCCGTCACTTTGACAAACGTCACCCCGGGATATGACACCCCGATCTCCGCGCCACTGACCAGGCTGACGCCCAGCGTCAACCCCACCATGGTCATCAATGTCTCGCGGCCAACGCCGAAGTAGCGAATGCACGGGCTTGAGCCCAGTTCTGACAGCCGCTTGATGATGAAGTCGTGGATCTCCGGGCCTGGCGCCGCTCCGCTGACGATGAAGCGCTCCCGCGCTAGCTCGCTTAAATCGATCAGCTCTCGGGTGGCACACTGGTGGCCACTCGGCAGCGCCGCGAAGATCGGTTCGTCCCAAAGCCGCTCCACGTCGCAGCCGTTCGAGTAGGGCGTGCCAGCGACAAACGTAAGGTCGAGCCGACGCTCGATAAGAGCCGCGACATGCTCGTTCGGAGCGCCCTCGACGAGGTCGAGTCTGACCTTCGGGTGATCGCCACACCACTCGCGAATGAGGAGATTGGCGAAGCCGGTCGAGATCGAAGCGACGATCCCCACCCTCAAAACGCCTTCACCCGCCAAACCAGCAGCGCTGACGTTGCGAACCGCGGCATCGAGCTGGACGAACACCAGCCTGATGTCGTCCAGAAAACTCCTGCCAGCGGAGGTGAGCCGAGCTCCAGCCTGACTACGCTCGAACAGAGAAACGCCAAGGTGATCTTCCAAATCCCGAACCCGTCGGCTGACCACAGACGGACGGACCGCAAGGTAAAGCGCGGCACGCCGAAACCCGCTCGCCTCCGCTACCGCAACAAAATACTGTAGGTCCTTCAGCTCCAAGTTCCGGCCTCGCCCTAGAGCCGGAAAAGCTACTCGCGTCGGTGACCAGACTCCGAAACCAGCCCACGGGGCTGTGGCGTTGTAATCGGAGGATCATCTCGACGTTTCATGCGTCGCAGGCCCTGCAAGCTTGGTAGCTGGGTCGTCCGATGTCGCAGCACCAGAAGGCACCCGGTGGTGACTACCATTGCCACTCTCTCATCAGGGGGTGGTTACTCCCAGGTGACTACTTGTCCATAAGAGACCGCACCCGATCTTTCGTGATACGACCACGATTGAGGGAAGGAATGTGCGGTGACCGAACTTCTTGAAGGCGCTGTTTGTGGGACCGATGGTTGCTCGAACGAGGAAACCCGCTTGTCGTCTGCCGCTCCCACGACGGCCATCACTAATCTCACTATTGAAGTCATCTCCGACGCAATCTGCCCGTGGTGTTGGGTCGGCAAGCGCCGCCTCGATCGCGCGCTTGCCGCACTCTCTACGGAGATCAGCGCAACGGTCACCTGGCGGCCGTTCGAGCTCAATCCTGATATGCCGAAAGAGGGCCTCGACCGGCGCGCCTATCGCTCGCGCAAGTTTGGTTCGTGGGAGCGCTCGCAGGCTCTCGACGCCCAGGTTGCGGCGGCGGCCAAGGCAGACGGCCTCGACTTCCGCCACGAGCGGATGGAGCGGACGCCGAACACGATCGACGCCCATCGGCTGATCTGGCTCGCAGGCCGCGAGGGCAAGCAGGACGCCGTCGTCGAAGGCCTCTTCTCGGCCTACTTCCACGACGGCCGTGATGTCGGCGCACCCGACGTCCTCGTCGAGGTCGGCTCCGCCGCAGGACTGGATCCGGCCCGCATATCGGCAATGTTGGCGTCCGACGAGGGCCTGAACGAGGTCGCGGCCGAGCTTGAGCGGGCGGGCCGCCTCCGGGTGTCGGGCGTGCCTACGGTCGTCGTGAACGGCCGGCCGCTGTTCTCCGGTGCGATCCGCTCCGAACTGATTGAGGCGCATCTGCGGGAGGCTGCGGGTCATGCGGCAAGCTGACCCTCCACTGCGCATCGCCATCGCGGGCGGCTCGATCGGTGGCCTGAGCGCCGGCGTCGCGCTTCACGGCGCTGGGTTCGACGTTCAGGTTCACGAACGGCATCCCGGCCCGATGGAGACCCGCGGCGCGGGAATCGTGGTTCAGGGGGAGCTGTTGCAGCTCCTCCGAAACAACGACGCGCCGCCGTTGCCGACGACGAACTGCAGTGTCCGGCGCTATCTCGATCCGGATGGCGGCGATGGCCAGGTGCAGAGGGCTCCGCAGGCGTTCACCTCCTGGGAGGCGATCTACAAGACGCTGGTGGCGACGTTGCCCGCCGATCGCTACCATATGGCCTCCACGCTCTCCGACATCGAGGAGCACGATGGCGGCCGACTGGTCTCAGCCGCAATCGACGGCGACGCGCGGATCGAAGCGGACGTGGTGGTCTGCGCGGATGGCGCACAGTCCGCGAGCCGACGCCGTCTGCTGCCCGACATAGCGCCGAGCTACGCCGGCTACGTCGCGTGGCGAGGAACATTGGACGAAGCCGATGCGCCGGCGGAACTCGTCCACTACTTCGACGACGCCTTCACCTTTTGCGAGGCGCGCTCGGGCGGGCACATACTCATCTATTTCATCCCAGGCGACGGTGCCGACGCGACTGCAGGCAATCGGCGCCTGAACTGGGTCTGGTATGTCAGGGCTGACGAGGCCGAGCGTGACCGCCTGCTGGTCGATCGTGACGGCCGTCAGCACCACGCCTCGCTTGCGCAAGGGAGCGCACCGACCGGAACGATCGCCGCTCTAGTCGAGCGTGCGAGGCGCGAGGTCCATCCGATGCTCGCCAAGCTGGTCGAGGCAACGCCGGAACCGTTCCTGCAGACCATCGTCGACGTCGTCGTTCCCCGGATGGTCTTCCGGCGGACATGCCTACTCGGAGACGCGGCCTTTGTCGTCCGGCCCCACACGGCGGGAGCGGCGGCAAAGGCAGCGCGAGACGCGTCGGTGCTCGCGTCGGCCTTGAAGCGCGCGCGGCAAAACATCGACGCCGGCCTCGGGAGCTTCGAGGAGACGCAGCTCGAGTACGGCCGCGGCATGACGGATTATGGCATTGCGCTCGGCCGACGTTGGGCCGCGTAGAGACCGAGACGAGGAGAGATGGAAATGGCCGATGGACGATCGGATGATGGACGGCCACCGGTCGTGCGGCTGTTCGGTAACCGCGACTCTGCGGAAGCATGGGAGATCCGCGACTTCCTCAAACGAAGCGTTGTCGAGTTCGACTGGGTCGAGCTGACCGGCGACGACGACTGCCAGCGAGCGCTGGGTCTGCCTAGGCTCGGGAATGTGCGACTGCCCGTCGTGGAGCTGCCGGACGGTGACCGCCTTTACGGCCCGTCATTGCGCGAAGTGGCGGGACGGCTCGGGTTCGTCGCAAAACCGAAACTGCGGGAATACGACTTGTCCATTTACGGGGCCGGGCCGGCAGGTCTCTCGGCGGCTGTCTACGCGGCTTCGGAGGGACTGAGTACGGTCCTGATCGAGCGTAGCGCGGTCGGTGGCCAAGCAGGCACGACGTCGCTGATCGAGAACTACATGGGCTTCCCCGAGGGAATTAACGGCGCCGATCTAGCCGAACGTGCCCGGCAGCAGGCCGTCAAGTTCGGTGTCGAGCTCCTCATGATGCAGGAGGGAATGAAGTCCGAGTTCCACGACAACCGCATCTGGACCGACCTGGCGGACGGCGGAAAGATGGTGGCGCGCGCCAACATCTGCGCAACGGGCGTGGAATGGAGGCGGCTTAACCTGCCGAACGAGGACCGCCTGCTCGGGCGCGGCCTCTACTACGGCGCCGGCGCGAGCGAGGCGCCGCTCTGTGGCGGAGAGGACGTGTTCGTGGTGGGCGGCGGCAACTCCGCAGGCCAGGCCGTCATGCACCTCGCCGCCCACGCCAACAGTGTCACCATGCTGGTGCGGGACAATGCGCTGGCCGCGTCGATGTCGCAGTACCTTTCCGAGCGCATCCTCTCCGAACCCAAGGTGCAGGTCCGCTACGAAGTCGAGATTACCGGACTTGAGGGCGAAAGCGCGCTCGAACGGATCGAGGTCACGTCAAGGGCGACCAAGGCCGCTGAGTGGGCTTCGACGCCGCGCTTGTTCGTGGCCATCGGTGGCGTCCCCAACACCGATTGGGCGGTCGACACTGCGATCATCAGGGATCCCGGTGGTTATCTCATAACCGGGCCTGACCTCCTGAAGGAAGGCCGGCCGCCCCCATGCTGGGGGCTCGAGCGCGCGCCCTACTACCTAGAAACCGCGGTTCCTGGCTCGTTCGCCGCAGGGGACGTGCGGCATCGCTCAATTAAGCGGGTCGCGACAGCCGCGGGGGAAGGCGCCATGGCGATCGCGTTCGTGCATCGGTATCTGGAAGAAACCGCGTGACGGAGCCGCGGCAGCATACCAGCGGGCGAGAGATAATGCCGAACGGAGACCCGGCAGAGAGCTTCGACGCCCATTTTCCAGCCCGGAGTATGCTCGCCCTCATAGGCGACAGGTGGACGATAGTCGTTCTCTACTGCCTTTCGCTTCGGGAAGTTCGCCGGTTCAACGAGTTGCAGCGCCAAATTCCGGACATCTCGAAGAAGATGCTCGTCCAGACGTTGCGTAGCCTTGAGCGCGACGGACTCGTCGAGCGCACGGTCTACCCCCAGGTGCCGCCGAAGACCGAATACCGCCTCACCGAGGAAGGGCACCGGCTTCGGGAGCCGATCGCCGAGTTGTGCCGCTGGGCTGTTAAAAACCAAGCCTTCGTCGCCGCCGTTCTCGCTCGCCGCAAAGAGACGTGACCGGCTTGGCGCCGTGAACACTCGCCCGCAGGCCAGCTAGTTCAACCTAATGGGCATCCACTCGTTATCTGCCTGTCGTTCGCGATAGCACTCGGCGCTGACACTGGTCGAGGTCACTCGAAACCCGTCGAATCCGACCGAAACTTCAGTTGGCGAGCGTTGTCCCGGACGACGCCAATGTCCGCTTCATCGAAGCCGGCTTCCGTTTCGGCCTCGATCTCGATGGTGATCTTCACCTTGGCCCCTGGAGTTCGCTGGAGCTCCATGACCACCGCGTTGAGAACGGCGTCGAACGCCTTGACGGGCCGAACCATGTCGAGATCGACCGTGCCGTAGAAGCGGCGCGGTTTACTTGGTCCTGCTGCACCACCATCAACGATGGGACCTTGATTAGAACTCTCACCATGCTGGTCCGAGGGCGTCGGGGTCCCTGAGCCGGGATGAGCAGGCGAGGGCCTGGGGCGTGATTGCTCCATCGCCACGTCGGATCGGACCAGAACGGCCGTAGGTGGGAAGACCTCGGGGGGCGACTTCGCCCAGGCGAGCCCGGCGTAGGCGCTCGCGGCTTCGTCGAAGCGATCCGCGTATCCGAACGATGGATCAAGCTTGCCAACCGCGTCGCGGATGGCGCCTTCAAGCACTAGGCGGTCGCGCAGTTTGGGCAGGTAGACGTACGAGGCGAACCAGTCCGCCACCTCGCTCACCCCCAGGTGCGCTCGATCGTCGGGCCAGAGTGGTTTCAGATGCAGCGCCAGCGCGTCCGGTCCAAGCTTCTCCTTGGCGATGCCGTCACCCCGTGGGCCCGCCTTTTCGTAGACTGCCGCCGGGATCGCCGCGCGGTCCTTGGAGGCGATCGACAGATGGTCGAGGTCGAAAGCCGCGCCAGCGGTGGTAGCCTCGGTCTTGACCGGGAAGAGGATGTGGCTCCACGCGAAGCGCACCGCCTTGGCCGCGCCATCGCGGCTGGTCTTGGCCTTCTCCTTCGTGTCGTCGATCTGCGCCCGCGTCAGCTGGTCCTGTAGCCGCTTGTCCTCGCAAATGCTCTGCCAGGCTAGCGCCTTGCGCATCACGTCGCGCGCGGTAGCGAGCAGCGCCTCATCGGCCGCTACGAACAGAAGGGTGTTTCTTAACCGGCGCTGCGCCGAGCGGCAGCGCATCAGCGTTTCCGTGACAGCGTCGGTGGCGAGCGACTTGCCGACGTCCTTGCCCGCGTGCGGCGTGGACGGCCCAAGGATCACCAGCGACAGCGCGTTCGCCTCGTCGATACCGATCGGGTCGTCGGGCGCGGCGAACACCTTGGCGAAGCCCGCCCGAGTGCCGCCGTCGTCGCGCAGGACCGCGGCGATCGCCGCCTCTACCTCGTGATCGGGAAGCGCCTTGGCGCGGTCATCAGCCAGGCGGTTCAGGGTCGGCTGGGTTGAGAACCAGTAGCGGCCAGCCTCCTCGTACAGGTAGGTTGCCCGCTCCGTAAGCTCGCGCAACGCTTCTCCGAAGATGGCCAGCTGGTCGCCGGGCTCTGCGCAGGCGAGCCGCAGACCCGGCCCAGTCAGGCCCGCGTTGGGCCGGCCGACCAGAGGCGCGGAGCAGACGAAGACCGCGCGCGCGGCCCGTGTCGCGGCGCGCAGCTGCGAGATGCGGCGCGATGGGTTCGCCTCCATCCGAGCGGGTAGGGAGCTCTCGCCATCGACTTCCTTGTCGACCACGGCATTGAAGTTCGGGTCGAGCGGATAGAGCACGCTTGCGCGGACCCGCTCGTGAGCGATCGGCACGCGCGCCGGCGTGATGAGGGGGTGCTGAACCTGCTCGTGCCAGAGCGTGCCGACCACGTTGGCCATGAAGCGCAGCACGCCGCGGGTACGCTGGAACTTCTCCAGGCTGGCCCAATCCTTCGACAGCCGGTCGAACAGCTCAGGGTGGATCGGGTAGGACAGCTTCAGGAGCTCGCGATAGCGCGCCTCCTTGGCCTCCGGGGGGAACTCGGCCGGGTTGTTCTTGTAGAGGTCGCCGAACGCCTTGACGGTCTCGTCGCGGGCTCGCTCGCCGTCGGCGTCGAGCGTCTGGAACAGGCGTCGGCGGATGATCTCGTAGGTCTCGTCGCCCGAGGCGGGCAGCCAAGCCGACTGAACGCGTCCGAAGACCTTCTCCAGTCGCAGGAGCGCCGCTTCGCCTTTCGGCCCGCCGGCTTCGGCCACGCTCTCGGGGAGCGAGCCGATGATCAGCACGCCGGGCGCCATCTTGGCCGCTTCGGTCAGCGACTGGATGAACGACAGGAACGCCTCGAACCGGTCCTCCGACAGCTGACGCGCATAGGCGACCAGCTCGTCCAGGAGGATCAGCGCCGGCCCGGATAACTTGAACAGCTCGACCAGCAGGTCCGAGCCGGGGTTGGTCCGCGCGGCTTCCGCCTCGGCCATCAGGTCGAGCCCCGCCTGACCTGCAATGCGCCAGGCGATGTAGCCCCACAGCGTGTGAACCTTGGGTCCGTCCCGCAGGATCAGCGAGGTGTCGGCGCCCTTCGACGTGCCGACGAACACCGCAACTTTGGGCGGGGTCCAGGCCGTCACCCCGGCTTTCGCCGCCAGTGGCCCGACGCCTTCGAGCAGCGACAGGTCGCGCGCTTTGGCGAGGTGGTAGACGGCCAGCATGGTGTGCGTCTTGCCGCCGCCGAACGCGGTCTGCAGCCCGATCACCGGGTCGCCGCCGCCGGTGCCGGCCAGCCGTTCCAAGCTGGAGGTCAGTATCCTACGCAGCCCCTCGGTCAGGAAGGTGATGCGGAAGAAGTTTTCCGGGATCGCGTAGTCCTCGCTCGCGTGGCCAGCGTCCACCGCGAACAGGTCGGCCGCGAACTCCGCTTCCTTGAAGCGATTGGCGAGCACGTCGGGGTGCGGCAGCGCCACTTCGATCCAGGGACGAAGCGCCTTGCCGGAGCCGTTTTCCGGCGCAGGCTGCGAGGCATCGAGCTTGAGCGACAGCGTTCCGCGCGGCGGGGCGGCGACCGCGCCGGGTTCGACCGCCGCTGGCGCCGGCCCTAGACCGGACGTCCGCTGAGCGTCGTACAGACGCTTGGCTTCGGCGGCTTCGTCCGCCTTCACCGCGAGCAGCAGCGCGTGGATCGCGTCGAGGTAGCGCAGGGCTTCGGCGTCCTGCAGGTCGAGCGTGAGGTGGGCGGTCGCGTTACGAGCATCGAGCGCGGTCGACACGAAGTTGCGCACTTTGAATCGGTCGCGCTGACCGAAAGCGTCGTCGAACGTGTAGCGCCAGTTGTCGACCATCGTCTTGAGCAGGCCGTAGATGTCGAGCGGCCCGCCCTGGTCGCCGCCCCCTGCGCGGCTGGCGAGCTTGCGCCAGTCGTCGCCATGTTTGCTCTTCATCCGAGCTTCGACGAACGGCGTCAGGCCGCGACGCAGGATCTTCAGCGCGTCCTCGACGCGGCGAGCGGTATCGTCAGCGCTCGACATCAGGCGGTCCCCTCGAAGGTGAAGGCGGGTTGGTTGGGACCGGGCACCCTGCCAAGCTCGTCGAGCGTCGCGGCCACGTCCTCCAGCTTGGTCCACTCCTGCGCCAGCTCGTTGTAGACTAGCGCCTCGGCGGCCCAGCCCTTGTTAGTGGCGATCTCGAACAGGCGGTAGGCGAGCGCGCGCGCCTCCTCCGCCTTCGGCCCCATCTGCGCCACAAGCGCTGCGGCCGCCTCGCCGCCGCCGTCTGGGGCGTTCAGGACGCGAGCGGTGTGCTGTACACATTCCCAGACGGTCAGCGTCTTGTCGCCCGCCGGGGACCAGCCGGGCGGCAGCTCCTCACGCGGCGTCAGCCCCGCCTTACCCTTCATGTCCTTGAACACGCCGGAGGCGAACAACGCCCGGTCCGAGGTGTTCTTGGCGGTGGTGAGCGTGATCAGTTCGCCAGAAGCGCGCGCGTCGAAGCCGTAGGTCGCGAACCAAGCCAGCGCGACCTGCGTTTCGGCGTCGAACGCCTGGTCCAATTCGTTCTCGATCTCCTCCCAGACGCGGTTGATCAGCGCCAGCGCCGTCTTGACGCTCATGGCGCTGTCGTCGTCCTCCAGCACCTTGGCGTGGCGCGAGAACACGCCCATGCCGGGGCCGATCACCGACTGCTGCATGTCGACCGGGCCGACGCCCGCTTTTCGGATCGTGTCGATCGCGGCGGGCATCTCGCGCTTGAGCGTTCGGATGAAGTCAGCTCGAGTTATAACGTCAGCCTCGGTAGGCCGCTTCCGGCAAACTAACACGATAGAAGAGGCCAGTGCGTTCGCACCTTGGGCAATCGATCGACCAGGATTTTCAGTTCGGACCGGCCAAGTCCCGCCGATCTCGAATCCAGCATTCACAATAGCCTGCAGAAAACCGGCCCAGCCGGCAGATGTGACGCCTACCTGACTCTGCTCCTGTTGCTTGAAGGCATAATAAATCACGGTTGGCAGCGCGCTCTCGGCAGCCCTCATTCTGTGAAGCACTTTACTCATGCCATGCATAAAAAACTGTTCGGCAGCTTCGCTTCCGCCATGCCGGTATGGAGTCGCCACCAGCTCCTCATCCTTCGGCGTCAGTATTCTTCTGAACAACTCTGGATAGATGCTTCCAAGTGACGGCTTAAGCCACGGGTAGAAGAAATCTGAGAGGTCGGCGTAGGCAAAGTTGTCATAGTAGGGAGGGTCAGTGCAGATCGCGCATGCGTTTTCATACTCGACATCTTTTGCATCAGCCTGCCTGATATCAGCTGCGACTGGTGCGCTAAGCTCAGCAAGGCAGTCCGCTACGACATTAATGCACGAGATCACGTTCGAGCTGGATTTGCCGAGGGGATTGCCTTCCGCGAAATCCCAGCTCATCGCGAGCGACTGCTGCTTCATCGCTTGCCCCATGGCGTTATCCTTTGGCAGCCAGCCACAAAGCGATGAGCCGTAGAAGACCATGCGATCGACAGCGAGCGCCAAGTATGTCGCAATCGCGTCACCATAAGCCACGCTGCCAGTACCCCCCGCACTCAAGGGAGTCTGATCCGTTGAACAACCTGCAGCGGTTGCGTCCCGAATTGCTAAGATGCGAGCTTGAGCGATGAGATCGGAGCAGGTTGTTAGCGAAAGCAGCTGACGCGCCGTGAACAGGGATCCGAAGGTACTCAATCCATACTGAGCGACCCAGAAATTACGAGGATCGTGAGGGAGTTCGCCGGCCGGCTCCCAATTTGTTGGGGCTGAAAGAGCCACCTCTTCGTGCTGAGAAGTCGGCGAGACATAGCCTCGACTGCCTCCACTGTCGGTGACAATCGCCATAAGGCGAACACCCAAGCGGCCGGCCATCCCTTGAGATTTGACGTGTTCCGGATCGATCGCAGAGCCTGTCAGGACACATGTGAAACTCGAGCCTCGACCTGCCTTCGTACCCATCCGAGCCCTGTCCTCCTCAGCCTTCGAGATCGGGCCTGATTTAACCTCGAAGCGGTAACCGTTATCTGATTGCGGGTCGATGATGGGTACGACCCAAACCTTTCTGCCGTCTCTGTTTGATAGAACAAAAGAGGAAGCGAGCGGCACCATCGCCCCAGCGGCTCGGGGGTCCGGCGATCGAACCGTTCGCGCCCATATCCAAGCGGCAGCGACCCCTTTCGAACCGGTCGGCATCAGCACGGGAGGAAAGAAGCTTCCGATCCGTTGCGTCACTTCGGCGTGCATCCACTTGCCATAGTGGCGAACATCGGCTGCCAAGCCCTGAGCTCCCTTCCAAGGCTGAGTCTGACCGTTGGCCGCGATCCGTTGCTCTTCGCTGTTGATCGGCGACATACCTCCAAACTTCGCAGGTATCTCAACCAAGGCTTTCCCGAGTAGCACCGCGACGGGATTCAGGTCCGACCCGTAAACTCGTAACCCAAGGCGCTGCGCTTCCAAGGGGATGGACCCGGCACCGGAGAATGGGTCAAATACCGCGGGTGCATGGGATTGGAGGTAATCCTGGACCGCAACCATATCGCCACCTTCAGGCGGCTCCTCGTCTCTACTCCACGCTACAGACCGCGCTATCTCCCACCTAGCCGCATTCATTGCCGCCGCATCGTTAGATGCTTCCCAAAGCATCATCCGCTCCATCACCTTATGGAGCCGACGACGCTCTACCTCTTGAGCTACTTCACTAGGAAAGCGCTCCGGCCACGAGGAGGGATCATCGACTAGTTGAGCAAAGATCACAGCTCGACATGCGGCCACGGGCCTCTGGGCCCAGTACTTGTGTATAGCTGTCGGGTAGCCCTTCGGTGCCTTTTGTTTGCGTTTTGAGGACTCAGCGTTGATCGCCTCCAAAGGAATGGAGACCTCGATCAGCTTCTTGCGGACTACAGCGGTCACAGGCCGAACTCGGCGCGGAGCGCGTCCGGCAGTTGCACCAGTTCCGGCCCGCGCGGTGGCGCGTTCTTGCGCCAGCCGCCCTTGACCGTTTGCAGCGCGCTGATCGGCAGTTGTTGCGGCGGCTCGATCTGGCGCAAATCGCTGACGTGCCAAAACACGGCCCAGTGGCCCTTGTTGTCGCCCGCATACTTCTCTGTCGACGAAGGCCGGTGCTTCATGCCTTCGATATGCGCACCGCCCTTGCTATCGCTGCTGCCGACATAGAGGCCGCACCAGGCGATGCGGAGCGCGAGCGATGACGGGCTGTCGTCGGCGGACGGATAGATGAGCACGGGCACAGCCGCGTCGCCCCGCCTCTGATCAATGTCGCGGAAAAGCTCCCACTTCATCGAACCGAAAGCAACGTAGCCGGTGGCTTCCGCCACGTCCTTACCTGTTTCGAGGTGCTCCATTGGCACAGGAGCGACGATCGCGAAGTCGTCGAAAATATCAGACAACGACAGGCTCCGCGTTGTTCAGGGTGTTTGATGCCCGCATCGACAGCAACTTGTCGATGCTGAACACCACCGCAGTCTCGCCGAAGCCAAGCTCGCGCTGGAAGAATCGCTGCACATAGATCGGCTGATGCGCGAAGCCATTGGCAACGCTGACCAGCGCCAAATGGAAGGCGTCGGGCGCGTTAAGTGAGGCGAGGATCTCGTTCTTGGTGACGATCACGTCGCGCGCGTCGGCATGCCGACCCTTGACCTCAATCAGGCGCAGTGGTCCGCCCGAAACGTCCCGACTTTCGATATCCCAACCCTTTTTCTGCGCCGAGATGTCGACGGGCGAGTGACCGAGCGCGCGTTCGTGCGCCATCACCGCCTCCATTGCCGCGAGCTCGACCACCACGCGGGCGGCCGGGTCATCGCAGAAGGCGTTGCCGACCGGCTCAGGCGTCGGCGCCATACGGGCGCAAAGCAGGCCGTTCGGGATCACCAGGGCCGCGCCTTTCAGAATCGGCGGCAGGGCCGTGATTTGGCGCTCTCGGTCGAGTTCTTCCTGCCGCTTGTGCAGCCGTTCGACCAGGCGCTGGGCTGTGGCTTCGGCGTTGGACGCATTGATCCGCTGCTCCTTGCCGGCGCGCTCCTCCTCGCGCAGCCTCGCAGCGCGCGCGTCCCAGTAGTTGATCTCGCGCGTCAGCCGGGCGCGCACTTCGCGCTCGACTTTGTCGATCTGCGCCAGCTTGCGCCGCTTTACCTCCGCCAGATGCTCAGGCACCAGGCTGGCGATAGCGTGGCCGAGCGCCCGTTCTTCGACGCCGCCCGCGAGCCAGGGCGCGTCGATCGCATCCGCGACGGCGGCCCGCTCCTCCGCGGTGATCGGCCGATAGTCGAGATAGGGCGCGGAGCCGCCGTCAGCGGCCGTGCCGTCCGCCTTCAAGTGAATGAACTGGAGCCGCTGCGAGATCACGCGCGGCTCGCCCGAGCGCGCCACACGGCCGTCGCGAACCGCGTGCTCCAGGTAGACGAGCAGCCGCGGCTCCAATCCTTCGTCCGCGTCGTCCACCAGCACCGCGCCTTGGCCAAGAAGCGGCCCGAAACGCTCCAGCACCACGTCCACCGCCGCGTCGAGCAGCGGGTGCCCAGGCGCCAGCAGCTCCGCCTGCGGCTGGTCGACGATCAGCGCCTTCTCGAAGGTCACCCGAGCATAGCGGTCTAGCACCGGATCGCCGCGGCCAATCAGGCGGTCACGCTCCTTCAGCACCGAAGGGACACGGGTAATCTCGAAACGGCCCTTCTCGCGTTCGGCGATGCGCCCGCCCAGCACCGTGAACGCCTCGCGGAAGAAGCTACCGATGAAGTGAGGTTGCAACCGCCGCGCCTGGGCGCGCTCCATCTCCTCGCGCACGGCCGCAACGGCGTTCGGGTCCATGCCTTCCGAAGTCAGCTTGCGGTCGGCGACCAGCTGCTCGATGTGGTCGACGTCGACCGCGCCGTCGACCTTCTTGAACAGCTCCGCGCGCTTCTCTGGGCGGTCGCCATAGCGGATGGCATCGACCAGAAGGTCGCGGAGGGCATGGCCTTCGAAAAGCTCGCCAAGCACATCGAATACCCGACCGCCCAGCGCCTCACGCGCCAAAGCCAGCTTCTCCAGCAGGCGGCCATAGACCTCGCCCTCGCGCGTATTGGACGCGCAGAGGTTCCAGAGGTGGCAAACCTCGGTCTGGCCGATGCGGTGGATGCGGCCGAACCGCTGCTCCAGCCGGTTTGGATTCCAGGGCAGGTCGTAGTTGACCATCAGGTGCGCGCCGCGCTGCAGGTTCACGCCCTCGCCAGCGGCGTCGTTGGCGATCATCACGCGGACGACGGGATCGCTGTTGAAGGCCGCGATCGCTCCGCGCCGCGCCTCGCGCGCCACGCCGCCGTGGATCACGACTACCGCCGCCGCATCGCCGAAACGGGCGGTGATTTTGTTGGCCAGATACTCCAGCGTGTCCTTGGGCTCGGTGAAGATCAGGATCTTGCGACGCAACCCGGTCGCCGGATCGACCATCATCGGCTCGTCGAGGATCGACTCCAGCTCGCGCCATTTGGCGTCCTGGCCCGACAGCTTCAGGCGCAGGGCGCGCTCTTCGAGGTCGCGCAGGATGACGATCTCGGCCTCAAGCTCCACCAGCGTCTGCGCTGCGGTGGCAGCGTCGACGATCGCCTCCTCGGCGGCCTCGGCCTCCTCGCCGGTGGCTTCGTCCAAGTCGTCAGGATCGTAGGCCGGCAGAGCGGGCGCGCGGCTCAGCGGCGCTGTTCCGGCGGCCCGGCCCATCCGCTCCTCGCGCAGCCGTTCTTCTAGCCGCTTGCGCCGACGCTCTAGCGAGCGGTGGATCGCCGCCGGCGACGAGGCCAGCCGCCGTTGCAGGATCTGCAGCGCGAAGCCGACGCTGTTGCGCCGTCCGCCGTCGCCGCTGCGATCCGCGCGGTTCATCTCTTCGCGCACATAGGTCGTCACCGCCGCGTAGAGGTCCGCTTCGTTGGGCGAGAGCTCGTAGCTGGCGGTGTAGGCCAGCCGCTCGGGAAACAGCGGCGTGCCGTCGAAACGGTACAGCTCCTCCTTGGTGAGCCGCCGCATCATGTCCGACACGTCGGCCTTGTGGACGCCCTCGCGGAACCGTCCCTCGAAGCGGTCGGCGTCGAGCAGGCCCATGAACAGCTGGAAGTCGGCTTCCTTGCCGTTGTGCGGCGTCGCCGACATCAGCAGCAGGTTGCGGGTGCGCGTGCCCAGCAACTTGCCGAGCTTGTGACGCTGCGTCTCCTTCACCTCGCCGCCGAAGTAGGAGGCGGCCATACGGTGCGCCTCGTCGCAGATGATCAGGTCCCAATCCGGCGCGGCCTGTAGCTTGGCTTTCAGCTCGTCCGAACGCGCGGCCATGTCCAACCGCATGATGAGCCGGTTGCGCTCGACGAACGGATTGCCCGTGATTGAACTCTCGATCTGATCGCGCGTCAGCAGGTCGAAGCCGAGCCCGAACTTCTCGGCCATTTCCTCCTGCCATTGCTCGACCAGGGATCCCGGCGCGACGATCAGGCAGCGCTCCAGGTCCCCGCGGATCATCAACTCCTTGACCAGCAGACCGGCCATCACCGTTTTGCCAGCGCCGGGATCATCGGCCAGCAGGAAGCGCAGCGGCTGGCGGGGCAGCATTTCGGCGTAGACCGCCGTGATCTGGTGCGGGAGCGCCTCGATCTGCGACGCGCTCACCGCCAGGTAGGGATCGAACAGGTGCGCCAGACGGATGCGATTGGCCTCGGACGCAAGCCGCAGAAGCCCACCGTCGGCATCGAAAGCGTAGGCGCGTCCGGCGCCGACGAACTCGAAGCTCGCTTCCTCGCCTCGATAGACCAGCCGCTCGCCAACCCGTCCTTCCGCTCGGAAGATCAGATTCAGCGCGTCAGCGCCGAAGTGCGATACCTGAACAATCTCCGCCACGCCTGCGGGCGCGAGACCCCGCAGGCGCGCGCCGGGCTTTAGATCCTCGAACAGACTCAAACCTTCCGTGCTCCTCAGCTGGGTGAACTACAGCCTAGCGTTCGATCTCCTAGCTTAGAAGCTGAAAGGGCAAGGCGCTGGTCAAGGCGCAATTCGACGCCGTCACTGGAGCCAACCCTCGCTCCTCCGTCCCGCCGCCTGTAATGCCGTTTTAGCGCCTCGGCGAACGGCAAAGCGGGCCTAAAGGACTGCCACAGCGGACAGGCGTCGAACCTGTGACCTCTGCCTTCGGGATGATTGTGCGAGCAGGCGAGTCAAATCGGTGTCCAGATGCGGGACGAGAGCGTAGCGTTCGATTGCCCGTCGCGGCCAGTTTGCTGACCTTGGCTCAAGCCGTGAAACGATGTAGTCGGCCGGGACAACGCCGCGAACGACGGGGAATAAACCGTTTCAAATCAAGAGGGCCGTTTTCTGACGGTAGACGCGACGGTATGCGTTTCCTGGCGTGTTAAAAAGCCTAGTTTTATCAAATGCTTGACATTCTAAGATACAATCGAATGGGCGTAGGGGAATCGTCGGCGGTAGCGTAGGTTTGGCGCCTCTGTCGGGAGGTGGCGTAGCGCTCCCGGCGGTGTTCCAGCTTCAGAGTCGTCCTTCTGCTTTGCGCCCATTCTACACCGCTCGGAGCTGTCAAGCTCCATCCCGAAAGCCGCAGTTCATTCATCTGAGCGCGGCACGATCGCACGATCGGTGCATTCTGAACGGCCGCCGAATTCGTTTCTTCCCGTTAGCGATACGGCCTACAAAGAGCCAAGAAAGACATCCACGCCATCTCCCACTGAATGCTGGCGATTCTGGAGCAACAGCCTGCCCAAGCGAGAAGCGAGACCGGTAAAACCCACCGCACGCCGGCGGCGACCTGCCCCCGATGGCGCATCCGCGCCCAATTGGCGAACGGCGCCCCAGTCGCGGGGAAGCGACGCGGCGGAAGGAGTTGGCGGAGCCTTTCCGATCGTCGGCATCGGCATGTCGGCGGGCGGGCTCGAAGTTGCGACCACCTTCCTGAACGCGATGCCGACGGACAGCGGCATGGGTTTCGTCATTGTCCAGCATCTCGATCCGACCCGCGAGAGCATGCTCGCCGATCTCCTCAGCCGGGAGACGGCGATGCCGGTCGTGCAAGTCGAGGACGGCATGCGCGTCGAGCCAAACCGTGTCCACATCATCGTCCCCGCCAAGACGCTGCTGATCTGCGACGGAATCCTGCGCCTGGTCGAGCCCGAGGAACCCCGCGGCCAACGCCACCCGATCGACAAATTCTTCAGCGCACTGGCCGAGGACCAGAAGGCAAAGGCGATCGCGATCGTGCTTTCGGGCGCGGGCAGCAACGGTACCGCCGGACTTGCCGACATCAAGCAGGCCGGCGGCATGTGCATTGCCCAGGATCCCAAGACCGCCAAGTTCGACAGCATGCCGCGCCATGCGATCGCTTCGGACTCGGTCGATCTCGTGCTCGCGCCGGAAAAGATGCCCGAGGCGCTACTGCGTTATGCGCGCCATTCTTATGTCGATGCACCACGGCCGGAAATGGCCGAGGGTCCGGGCGCCGACGGGTCGGGGCCCGGGTTGGACGACGTGCTCACCTTACTTCACGCCCGCGCCGGCCACGATTTCCGCCAGTATAAGCACAACACCCTGTCGCGGCGCGTCCATCGCCGAATGGGTCTCGCCCAGATGGAAAAGCTCGACGACTATCTCGCCTTGCTCGCCAGAGACACGGAGGAGGCCGGCGCCCTCGTCAAAGATCTGCTCATTCACGTCACCGCCTTTTTTCGCGATGCCGAGGCGTGGGACGCGCTCGACCGCGAAGTGATCACGCCGATGGTCGAGAAAGCGGAGCGCGGCCAGTCGATCCGGGCCTGGGTGCCTGCCTGCTCGACCGGCGAGGAGGCCTACACGATCGCCATGATCCTGGCGGAACGGTGCGAATCGGCCGGTAAGGATCTCGCCGTGAAGATATTCGCGACCGACGCCGCCGAACATCATCTCAGCGCGGCGCGCAGGGCGACGTTTCCCGGCAGCATGGTGGAAAGCCTGACCGCAACGAGGATCGCGCGCTTCTTCGACAAGATCGACGACAATTATTACCGGGTCAAACCGGCGGTTCGCGAGACGGTGCTGTTCGCGCCGCAGAATCTGCTCAAGGACCCGCCTTATTCGCGGATGGACCTGGTCAGCTGCCGCAACCTGCTCATCTATCTCGAGCCAGCGGCGCAGGACAAAGTGCTGTCGCTGGCGCATTTCGCGTTGCGCGAGGACGGCTATCTATTCCTCGGCAATGCCGAGACGGTCGGCCAGCGCGACCATCTATTCGCTAGCGTATCGAAGCGCTGGCGGATCTACCGGCGCGTCGGCCCGGCGCGGTCGCCGGCGATCGACTTCTCGCAATGGCCGGTTCGCGACGGGCCGGCCCGCCACGCGGACGCGCAGCCCAAGCTTGCCGACATCGCGCTCAAATCGCTCGCCGAGCGCTTCGCGCCCGCATCGGTGCTGATCGACCGCAATTACCGCGTGCTCCATTTCCACGGATCCACCGAAGAATATCTGACCCAGCCCGCCGGCGCGCCGACGATGGATCTGCTGGCGCTCGCGCGCGAGGGATTGCGCCTGACGGTCCGCAGCGCGGTGCGCAAGGCGATCGATGATGGCGAGGCTGTCGCGCTGCGCGCCGCGTTCAAGAGCGGGGCAATCGACGCCGTGCTGGTGACAGCCAGCCCTGTCCGCGATGGGACCGACCCCGGCATGATCCTGGTGAGCTTCGCCAAGGATCAGGTGGCCGTTTCCGAGACGTCTTCACGAGAAGCGGACGTTGACGCCGTCCCGGGCCGAGACCTCGAAGAAGAGCTGCGGGCCGCGCGTGATGAGATGCGTGTCACCGTCGAGCAATATGAGACCACCAACGAGGAACTGACCGCCGCCAATGAAGAAGTGACGAGCGTCAACGAGGAACTGCAGGCGACCAACGAGGAGCTTGAATCGTCGAAGGAGGAGTTGCAGTCGCTCAATGAGGAGCTGAGCACCATCAACGCCCAGCTCGACCGCAAGATCGTCGAACTGGCCGAAGCGGGCGACGATCTTCGCAACCTGCTCAAGGGCAACGAGGTCGCGACGATCTTCCTCGACACCGAGCTGCGGATCAAATGGTTCAGTCCGGCCATTCGGACGCTGTTCGACCTGATCGAAAAGGATGTCGGCCGGCCGGTCGCCAATTTCACCCAGAAGTTTGCTGTCGGGGGGCTGCTGGAAAAAGCGAAGGCCGCCGTCGAGCAATTGGCGACATCCGAGCAGGAAGTGATCGCGGACGACGGCCGGTGCTTGCTGTTGCGCGTGCTGCCCTACCGCACCCGGGATAACCGCATCGCCGGGGCTGTCGCCACATTCATCGACATCTCAGACCTTAAATCGACGCAGGTCGGGATTGCCGCGGCGCGCGATTACGCCGAGGCGATCGTCGAAACCGTCCGCAATCCACTCTTGGCGCTCTCCGGAGATCTGCGGGTGCGTTCCGCCAATTCGGCGTTCTACGATACCTTCGGTATCAGCGCGGCCGATACGGCCGGCCGCCTTGTATACGATCTGGTCGATGGCCAGTGGAATATTCCGCCGCTTCGCACGCTGCTGGAAGAATTGATCCCGAACCAACAACAGATCGACGATTACGAGATCGCACTCGAGGTGCCGCGACTGGGAACGCGATGCATGATGCTCAACGCCCGCCGCATCGATGGCGATGACCGGAACGGGGAACTCGTCTTGCTGGCGATGGAGGATATCACCGAACGCCGAGATTCGGCCCAGCATCAAGAATTGCTAGTCGGCGAGCTAAGCCACCGCGTGAAGAACACGCTTGCCGTCGTCCAGTCCATCGCCGCCCAGACGCTTCGGCACAGCACCTCGCTCGACGCGTTTGGCGAGGGGTTCCAGGGTCGGCTCCAGGCGCTGGCGGGCGCCAACGACGCAATTATCGACGGCAGCTGGAAAGGCGTGACGCTAAGGCACATCATCCAGCGCGCGCTCAAGCCGTTCGGGGTCGACCGACAGGTCGCGCTTGCGGATGGGCCGGAAATCGACCTGCGTCCGCAGGCCTGCCTCGCGCTGGCAATGATCCTGCATGAACTTGCGACCAACGCGGTCAAATACGGTGCTTTGTCGGCCCCTGCGGGGCTGGTGTCGATTGCGTGGCGGGCCGACCTGGACGGCAAGAAGTCGACGATCGCCATCGACTGGACGGAGAGCGATGGGCCTTCGGTCGAAACCCCTTCGCGGCGGGGACAAGGAACGCGGTTCATTGAGCGAAGCATCGCCTATGAGTTGAAAGGCAAAGCAAGCGTAGCATTCGAACGCAACGGTTTGCGCGCGACTCTAACCTTCCCGTCGATAACCGCGATCATGCCGGGCGCGACCCTCACCCCGAATTCGGAGGCCGTTAGATGACAAACGCCACGGTCTCGGTGCTGGCCGGCCTGCGACTGCTCGTCGTCGAAGACGAGTATATGATCGCGGAGCATATCGGCATGCTGCTGGAGGATTTTGGATGCGACGTCGCGGGACCGGTCGCATCGATTGAAGAGGCGCTTGCCGCTGTGGATGACGGTGGCCTCGACGGCGCGTTGCTCGATGCGAACCTCGACGGCGAGAGCACCGCGCCAATCGCCGCCGCGCTGCGCGCCACGTCTGTGAGGTTCGTTGTCGTCACGGGATATGGGGCACACGAACTGGCGGACGAGGCCCTTAATCGCGCGCCACGGATAATCAAACCATTCAGCACGGCTGAGCTCGAGGCGACCTTGAGCGCCGCGTTTATGCGTTAGGCCAATTGCGTCGTGGCGAAGATTCGCGACGGGAGTGACGGCGGCAGCAGATAGCGGCCGCTTTGATACTCAAGCCGCCGATCAACGGACCTGCGCTTTCGGCCAAAGTCGGATTCTAGTGCGGCCCACCGCGTGCTCAGAGCGCGGTGAATCGCCGCATTCGTCACGTACCTTCAGCGCGTACTCGCCGGCGCTGGCGGAGCGGACGTCGGGACAAGGCGCTCGCTTGATTTTACCAGCCACCGAGGCGCTTCGCCGCGTTTCCAGCCACGCGTGGATCTCCCCCAAATCCATACGACGCATCGAGGAGTGAGGTTGAACCTTCGTGGAAACCCGCCGCGCTGCTCCAGCTCATAGATCGTTGTATCGGACAGGGGACGATCCGGCGCAGCTCTGACCTTCGCACCATTCTCTGATCGGTCGCTTCGTTCTTTCCGCAGGTGTCGGACACCACCGACCTCCCGGTCCTAGCGATATCGAGAAATGCTTTTCACCAATATTCGACATAAGCCACTCCTTGCTCAATTGAAGAGCAGGAGGTGCGGGACCCAAAGTTGGCAAATAACGCTCTTGACGGTATTTTCTGGTCGCCCGGGCAATCTTTGAAGCGGGACGTGCAGGCAGAGGGCCTCTGTCGCCAATTTGAGGTTGACGGCGTGAAATCGAAGGGTTGCGGGAAGGCGTGTCGCGCTTTGTCGTACGAATGGCCTAGACCTGATTTTTTACGGGCTCTCTGACGGTATTTTACGTGTCGTGGAGGATTTAACTTTGCGGAAACAATAGGTTATGGTGCCTACGAACAATCGAGTGGGAGTAGGGGAAACGGCGGCGACAGCGTAGGTTTGGCGGGTCTGTGGGGAGATGGCGTAGTGCTCCCGGCGGTATTCCAGCTTGCAGCCGTCTTTCCGCTTTGCGCCCAGTTTTCAGTCATCGAATGCGTAGGCTCTGCATCCTGGAAGCAGCCGTTAGGTTCGACGTGCAGAGCTGGCATCGGTCAGCGTAAAAACTTTGGGTTGGATGGAGTCGGGCGCCATCGGAGGAGGCTTTCGAGCACTTGCCGGCCGATGGCACCCGTGGGCCTGTCGCCGGACTTCGACGTGGATCCAATCCGCGCATCTGTGGTCGACTCGATGCGCGCCCTGCAGCAGCATTCGCCCCATCCGTAGAACGGCATCGCTCTCCACACTTGCGCTGATCGACACGACGCCAAAACCAGGAACGTGCGAGCAAACCAAGTTCTTATCCGGACGGAGCAGCCGAATGCGTTTCGCGCAGCTCGTAATAGATCGGGGTGAATGACGTCGCGATGCCAGCCGCCTCGCGCATATGGATCCCGGCCGCCGGGTCTTTCATCATGGCGTCTAGGTCTTCGTGGCTGCGCCATTGCGCGTAGTTAGCGACGTGACGTTTGTCGTCGCTGATGTGCAGGCTCGCCGACACAAAGCCGGGCCTGTGGCGCATTCCAGTCTCCGTCGCGCGGGAAAGGACGGCGAGCAGTTCCTCGGCTCTGGATGGCTCGACGGCGAAGGTGTTGATGAGGACGAGGTGGCCCGCAGCGGGGTCGAGAGTGGTCATAGAAGCCTCGGATTGGGCGCACCAGCGCCGCCGTGTTATAAGGACGCTCATATTATTATAAGGCAACTGATATGTCCAGCCGTGATATGCCGGCTTCGGTCGCGAAGCGGCTAGGATACGCCTTGAAGCGTGCCCAGCACGCGTTGAGGATCAGCATGGACGAGGCTCTTCGGCCCATAATGCTGACCACGCCGCAATACGCCGTGCTTTGCGCCGTTGAAGCCGAAGCCGGACTCTCGAACGCGCGACTGGCGCGCGCGGCGTTCGTGACGGCGCAAACGATGCAAGGCGTTCTCGCCAATTTGGAAAGGGACGGTCTACTCGAACGGCGCCCCGATCCGGCCCACGGGCGGATCCTGCGCAGCGAGCTAACCGACCACGGCCGCGGCGTTCTCGCTCGCGCGCATCTCGCCGTTCGCGTCGTTGAGGACCGGCTGGTCAAATCCCTTGGCGAAGAGGCTGCGGTGAAGCTCGCCTCGTCGCTGTCCAAATGCGCGGACGACCTTCACCATCCGAAGACTGCTTCTTACGAGGTGTAATCGATTTGAGGGACTTTTGCTCGATTGAGGAGTAGAATTGCCGGTGCCCGAGTTGGTTATCGATGCTCGCGACGATACTTTCAGGTAGCTGGCGCAGTGTTCGAAACGGGGCGTATAGGAAGCCGACTTTTTCGCCATTTTGAGGTTGACGGCGCGAAATCGAAGGGCTGCCGGAAAGCCTGTCGCGCCTTGCTGGCCGCCTGAGTGAAGCAAGCCAGCCAAGTGCCCGGCGAATGGATGTGAGCCGATAGGGCGAGGTGCCTGCGTGACGTGAGCGACCGCCAAGTCATCAGGCTTAGTGCTGACGAGCGATACTCAAGAGATGGGCGAGCGACAACGACCATGAAGAAGGCGACAACAACCAAGGACAAGAGGGGCTCGAAGGAGGGAGGGGAAGACTCTCCCTCTCAGTTGATCGATGCGAGAATCAAGGAGCTGGTTGATTGGCGGGGCGAGACGCTCGCTCGAGTCCGACTCCTCATCAAGCAAGCCGATCCCGAGGTGGTCGAGGAGTGGAAGTGGAGAGGGGTTCCGGTGTGGTCTCACGACGGAATGATCTGCACGGGCGAGACCTACAAGAACGTCGTAAAGATGACCTTCGCCAAGGGGGCCGCACTCGACGATCCATCAGGCCTCTTCAACTCCAGCCTCGATGGCAACACAAGGCGCGCCATCGATCTTCACCAGGGCGAGACGATCGACGAGGACGCCCTGAAGGCTCTTATTCGCGCGGCCGTGACGCTGAACGTGTCCCGCGCCCGATCGAGATAATGGGAAGAACAAGCCCTGTCGGGCCCCATCATAGGAGAAGCTTGGACCGACTCCTTTGCTGCCATCACGTCGTGGCCCGCCCGTACTCGTCCTCGAACCTGACGATGTCGTCCTCGCCGAGATACGAGCCGGACTGCACCTCGTTCAGTTCCAGCGGCACGTCGCCCGGGTTTTCCAGCCGATGGACCTCCCCCTGAGAGATGAAGGTCGACTCGTTCTCGTTCAGGATGAAGCTGCGCTCGCCGCAGGTGATCAGGGCCGCCCCCCGGACCACGACCCAATGCTCCGCCCGGTGCCGATGCAGCTGGAGCGACAGTCGCCCGCCCGGCTTCACCTTGATGAGCTTGACCTGGAATCGCTCTCCCGAGACGACGGATTGATAGGTGCCCAGGGTCGATGGGTCTCGGGGTGCTGGCCCGCCTCCCCGTACCCCTTTGCGGTCAGGAGCTCGACCGCCTGCTTGACGTTCTGCGCCTTGCCGCGATCGGCGACGAGGACGGCGTCGTCGGTCGCTACGACGACGAGGTCCGTCACGCCGAGCGTCGCAACGAGCCGTCCGCTGGACCGGACGAGGGAGTTTGTGGTGTCGAACCCGACACTCCGGCCGACGGTAGTGGGCGGTTTTGAAATCTGACGGGCTTGACGCGCCCGCGCAAGCTCCCACACTCCCCGTGATCGGAGGGAAGCAGCAGGACGAGATCATGGCTCTCCCGAGCCGCGATCATGCTGACCGCGACCGCGACTGCCGCGGTGTTGCGGCCGAACGGCTCGAGCACGATCGAGCCGGCCTCGACCTTCCGAACCCGCCCGACTTGGTCCCTGACCAGGAACCGGTGCTCCTCGTTGGCGACGAGCAGGGGCGGACGGAAAGCCGGTCCCTTCACCCGGAGGAGGGCCTCCTCTAGCAGGGTCCGGTCGCCGCCGAAGGCTAGGAACTGCTTTGGCATGCTGGTCGGGACACGGCCAGAGACGCGTCCCGTTGCCGCCGCACCTGATCACCGGCCGGATCCAACCTGGCTCTTCCAATCCGACCTGCTCCTGCCGCGCGCTAGCGGCCCGCTTCCGCAGACGTTGCCCTACTGACGAGGACCGGTCGGCATCCCGGTGGGTGCTCCGCTCGAAGAACTCGGCTCCGAATAGTACTTGAACGCGGGAGCGTCCTGGAGCTCCGCCTTGGTCAGCGTAACGTTGGCATGGTTCGGGTAGCCGTTATAGGCCGCCTGCTCGGCGGGGCTGCGGGCCGGGGTCGCGGGTGCAGCCGTTGCCGATACGCCAGCTGGGCCAGTCGTTGCGCCACCCGGGCCGGTCGTTGCGCCAGCCGGGGTGCCGGCGGTGCTCGGAGCCCCTGCGGTCCTCGGGCCGCCGGTCGTGGGAGCAACGGTTCCCGCCGGCGTGGCTTCCCCGCCGGTCCCTGAGGCTGACCTGGATGGTGGCCTGTCGTTCGACCAAGTCACGGCAGACCACGGGACGGCGACGTTCTTCTGCCCGATCCCGAGCAACCCGCCGACGCCGATGACGACCGCTCTCGCGTTGCCCTGGCCGTCGATCAGGATCTCGCTGATGCTGCCAATCTTCTCGTTATCGGCGCCATAAACGTCCAAGCCGACGAACTTGGAGGCTCGGAACTGGCTGATGGCCTGGTCCGTCACGAACTTCGAGCCGGTTGCCGAAGCAGACATGGCCGAGATGGGCGCGGTGGGAGCCGTTCCGGGGGTCGTGGCGGTTTGGGCGAATGCCGAACCGCCGAGCAGGCAAGTCGTCGACATCAGCAGCGCAGCTGCGCTCTTCCTCAACATGCGTCTCTCCACAGCATTTTCAGGCGAAAGCCGCTTCCCTGACCAACGAAGGAGGTGGGCTTAAGTTCGGCTCCGAGCCGCCTGCCCGGGGCGACGCTCATCTCCGCAAGCACGGCCACATCAGCGTGGCGAATGGCCCAATCCGGTGCTCGACAATCAATGACGGCGCCCCCCGCGCTCCAGCGGTGAACGGCTGAGTGCTGCGCCGTTCTCACCCGATTGGGACCTTAACCCAGCACCCGGATCGCCAAGCGGCGGCGCATGAGGTCGCGGTCCGAGGTGGCGCGGCAGCCTTCGACCGCGAGCGTCGTGTAAAAGAGCTCGGCCGTGTCGCCGACCTCGTCGAAATTGCGCCCCGTGGCCCCGCGATCGATCAGCGACGGGTACGCGATCAGCCGGCCGCCCGACCCGCACGGGTCGTCGTAGAGCGTGTGGCCGGCGAGCAGCAGCCGCGGCTCGTCCCAGTGCAGGAGGTCGCGCGAGGACGTCGTGTAGAAGCCCGGTTCGGCGAACCGCGCGCCGTCCGCCTTGGCCTGGAACACCGCGATCCAGGCGCCGGAGGCTCGGTGGCGGACGACCGCCCCGACCGGAGCCGGGAACGGGGCGATCCGGAGGCAGGGCCGCGGCTTCGGGTCCGACCGATACGGGTCGCCATATCGGATCGCGAAGGAGGTCCCGTCGAACGCGCGCCACGAAGAGGGGTCGTGCGGCGTGGTCGTCCGGAAGAGGCAGGGTCCCGCGCTCTGGCCGGTCCACCCCGTCGTGGATGACAGGAAGTAGCGGGCCGGCCCGTCCCCCACGATGTTCGAAGGGTTGAAGAAGCCCCGATGGCGGCCCTGGCCGACATCCTGGCGGAACGGCGCGGCGGCCACGATGGCGGGAACGGTCGGGCGCTCGAAATTCCGTCCGCCGTCACGCGACGAGACGGCGACGATGCTGTTGTACCAGCAGGCGAGATACTCCTTGAACGCGCAGCGGCCCGGATGGGTGTTCGCCTGGAACTCGTGATGCACGAGCGCCGCGACGCGGCGGCCGTCGTCGGTCCAGGTCGCCGTGATCCAGCTCGCGTCGTCGTAGCGGGCCGGATCTGCATCGCCGTTCGACCGCAAGGCCGGATGGCACTCGATCTTCAGGCGGTCGAAATCGGGCCCGCGCAGCGCCCGGTTCAGCGTGTGCATGGCGAACACGACCACCTGCCCGTCGGCGTCCCGGAAGGCGCGAGCCGAGGTGTCGGGGACGTCGTCGCCGTCGCAGGCGTCGCGCTTCGGATTGAACACGAGTTCCGGCGGTCCGACGAAGGTCAGGGCGGCGAGGGGCGGCTCGGCCGCGACCGCCGACATGGCGAGCGAGGCGAGCGCCAGCGCGGCCGACCAGCCGGTGAGGAATGTCGATGCCGCGCTCAACTGCGCCTCCGCTCGAAGCCGCTCCCGTCGCAGGCTGGACGGGTTCGCGGTCGCGCACGCTATCGGCTAAGGCTTGACGAGCCCTTTCGGAACTCCTCGATGCTCATCCTGATCTCCGGCCTCGTCATCTTCCTCGGCGTGCACCTCTTCACCACGCGGCGAGCCTCGCGCGCGGCGCTCGTGGGCCGGCTCGGCGAGGGGCCCTACAAGATCGCCTATTCCCTCCTGTCGCTGCTTGGGATCGTCCTCATCGCCTACGGGTTCGGCCTCTACCGCCGAACGGGCTGGGTCGACGTCTGGTACCCGCCGGTCTGGACGCGCCACCTGTCCCTGCTGCTCGTCTGGGCGGCGTTCGTGTGCGTGGTCGCGGCCTACATTCCGGGGCGGATCAAGGCGTCGCTGAAACACCCGATGCTGGCCGGCGTGAAGATCTGGGCGCTGTCCCACCTCATCTCGAACGGCGACCTCGGCTCGATCCTTCTGTTCGGCTCGATCCTGGCCTGGGCGGTTCTCGCCCGGATCAGCGTCAAGCGGCGGGGCGACGAGGTGCGGGCCCATGCAGGGCCGGTCGCGGCCCCGGCCAGCTGGCGCAACGATGTCGCGGCCGTGGCGGTCGGAACGGTCGTCTGGCTCGTGTTCGCGCGCTGGCTGCATCCGTGGTGGATCGGCGTTCCGGTCTGGCCGGGCGCCTGAGGCGTCGGTCGGAAGCGGCTTCGCCGGGACCTTCAGCCCTGACCCGGCTTCTCGCCTTGCCGGCCCCCATATGATACGCGGCCGCTCGGCAGACGGCGTAGGGATCGGGTTGTGACGGACGAATTCATCCGAGAGGTCGACGACGAGTATCGTCGCGATCAGATCGCCAGGATGTGGCGTCGCCACGGTGTTCTGATCGTGAGCCTTGCGGTCCTCCTCGTCGGCGCGGTAGGCGGCTGGCGCTACTGGCAGCACGTCGAGGCGCAGCGCTCGCAGGCGGCCGCGGTCCGGTTCGAGGATGCCGTCCTGCAGTCGCGCGCGTCGAAGTCGGATGAGGCCGAGACGATGCTCCGCTCGCTAGCCGGGGAGGCCCCGGCCGGCTACCGGCTGCTGGCGCGGTTCCGGCTCGCGGCGGAGATCGGCCAGGGCGGCTCGGAGGCGGGCGCCAAGGCCTATGACGCGCTCGCGGCCGACGGCTCGATCGACGCGCCGTTGCGCGACCTCGCCCGGCTCCACGCCGCGAGCTTGCGGCTCGATACCGGCGAGGCGAGCTCCGGCCTCAGCGAGCTCGAGCGGATCGCCGTGCCCGCCAACTCCTGGCGGCACTCGGCCCGCGAGCTCCTGGGGCTCGCTGCCCTGAAACGCGGCGATCTCGACGCGGCCGGGCGCTGGTTCGACCAGGTCGCCGCGGACCGCGATACGCCGCAGAACCTGCGGGCGAGGCTCGAGATCTACACGGCGCTTGCCGCCGGCGGCTCCGTCCCGACCACCCAGTAGTGGCGACGCTCGCGATCGTCGGCCGGCCGAACGTCGGCAAGTCGACGCTGTTCAACCGGCTGGTCGGGCAGAAGCTCGCGCTCGTCGACGACCGCCCCGGCGTCACCCGCGACCGGCGGGAGGGCGACGCGAATCTCGGCGGCCTCACGTTCCGGGTCATCGACACGGCCGGGCTCGAGGAAACCGAGCCCGGCTCCTTGCCTGAGCGCATGCGGAGGCAGACGGAGGCCGCCATCGAGGAGGCGGACCTCGTCTTGTTCCTGGTGGATGCACGCTCGGGCATCCTGCCGGACGATCGCACCTTCGCGGAGCTCGTGCGGCGCGCGGACAAGCCGGTCGTGCTCCTCGCCAACAAGGCCGAAGGCCGAGGCGGGCTGTCCGGCGCCTACGACGCCTTCTCGCTCGGGCTCGGCGACCCGGTCCCGCTCTCGGCCGAGCACGGGGAGGGGATGGGAGATCTCCTTGAGGCGCTCATGCCGCTCATCGAGGGCGAGGAGGAGGGCAATCCCGGCGACAAGCCGCTGAAGGTGGCGATCGTCGGGCGGCCGAATTCGGGCAAGTCGACGCTCGTCAACCGGATGATCGGCGCCGATCGGCTGCTCACGGGTCCCGAGGCCGGCATCACGCGCGACACGATCTCGATCGAGTGGCGCTGGCGCGATCATCCGATCCGCCTCTTCGACACCGCCGGTTTGCGCAAGCGCGCCCGGGTCGAGGACAAGCTCGAGAAGCTCTCGGTCGCGGACGCGTTGCGGGCCGTCCGCTTCGCCGAGGTGGTGGTGGTGCTGCTGGACGCCACGATCCCGTTCGAGAAGCAGGACCTCACGATCGTCGACCTGATCGAGAGCGAGGGGAGGGCGCTTGTCCTCGGCCTCAACAAGTGGGACCTCGTGGCCGACCAGCCGGGCCTCCTGAAGAACTTGCGCGAGGACGCGACCCGGCTGCTGGCGCAGGTCCGCGGCGTTTCGGTGATCCCGCTCTCGGGTATCGCCGGCGAGGGCATCGACAAGCTGATGGCGGCCGTCATCTCGGCCGCGGAGGTCTGGAACCGCCGCGTCTCGACCGCGCGCCTGAACGACTGGTTGGCGGAGGCGCTCGGCGCTCACGCCCCGCCGGCGGTGTCGGGCCGCCGGATCAAGATCCGCTACATGACGCAGGTCAAGGCGCGGCCTCCTCACTTCGCGCTCTTCGGCAGCCAGCTCGATGCGCTGCCGCGCTCCTACACCCGCTATCTCGTCAACGGGCTGCGGGACGCGTTCGACCTACCGGGCGTGCCGATCCGGCTGGCGCTCCGGACCGCCAAGAACCCGTTCGAGGGCCGGAAGAAGGTCTGGGACTGAGCCTGACCAGCGGCTCCGCTACCGGTCAGCAGGAGTTCCGGAACTCGGGCCCGCGCCCTTCGGCACGGCTTCGATGACGACGAAAGCCTGCGCGATCGGCGGATCGTCGGTCAGGGACACATGCACCACGGCGATGCACCCCTCCGGCGTCATTCTGCGCAGCCGCTCGAGCGCGCCCCCGGATAATTTCATGGTTGGCTTCCCCCCGGGAAGGTTGACGACCTCCATGTCGCGCCAGAAGACGCCGGCCCGGAGCCCGGTGCCGAGCGCCTTGGAGCACGCCTCCTTGGCGGCGAACCGGCGGGCGTAGGAATTGGCTCGGGTCGCGCGGGCGTCGCTCTTCGCGCGTTCTCCTGTCGTGAAGATGCGCCCGGTGAAACGGTCGCCGAACCGATCGATCGAGCGGGCGATGCGCCGGATGTCGCAGAGGTCGGACCCGATCCCGAGGATCATGTCAGCCCGCGATCCGGGCCCGGCCGCGATCCATCGCGTCCCGCATGGCCCTGACCGCGTCCGCCAAACCGACGAAGATCGCGGCCGAGACGAGGGCGTGGCCGATATTCAGCTCGACCACCTGCGGGATGGCGGCGATCAGGCCGACATTCTCCTCCGTCAATCCGTGGCCCGCATGGATCTCGAGCCCGATGGCGGCCCCGTGTTCAGCGGCTTGGTAGAGCCGCGCCACCTCGCGGGCGATCAGCCCGGGCTCGCCGGTCAGGCATGCCTCGGCGTAGGCTCCGGTGTGTAGCTCGACGACCGGAACCCCGAGCGCGGCTGCGGCATCGAGCGTCTCCCTGAGCGGTTCCACGAAGAGCGAGACCCGGACGCTCTCGGAGGCGAGATGTTCGACGACGGGCCGCAAGGCGTCATGCTGCCCGACGACCTCGAGGCCACCCTCCGTCGTCCTCTCCTGCCGCCTTTCGGGCACGATGCAGGCCGCATGGGGCCGGAGCCGCGTGGCGATGGCGAGCATCTCGTCGCTGGCCGCCATCTCGAAATTGAGGGGGGTCAGGATCTGGCGCTTCAGCCGTTCGACATCCTCGTCGCGGATGTGACGCCGGTCTTCCCGGAGGTGGGCCGTGATGCTGTCGGCACCGGCCATGATCGCTTCGTGCGCGGCCCGGCACGGATCGGGATAGAACCCGCCGCGCGCGTTCCGCAGCGTCGCGACGTGGTCGATGTTCACGCCAAGGCGGAGAGCGGGGACTGTCATCGCGGTCCTCTCGTGCGGATCTCCGGGAGACTCTTCTCTCCCGCGGCGCTGGTGGGCAGGCTTGCGGAGCCTACCGGTCGTTGTCGGTCGTAAGGTCCTCGGACCGGACGCCCTCGTTCGAGCCGCCGCCCGTCAGCGCGGCGCGCGCCTGCGCGCTCGCCTGGCCAAGCTGGCGGCTCACGCCCGCGGCCGAAGCGCCGAGCCGGTCGGCCTCCGCCTTGGCGGCTTCGATCAGGGCGACGAGGTGCGCGATGTCGGGCGGGGTCGAAGACATGGCCCGAGACTAGCACGGCGCCCGCCGCGCTTGCGAGCCTTGCGCCGTTGAACTGTTGACGTTATGGCACCACCTCGCGTTCCGCTCGGCTGGGGGCTGAACGGACGGCCTGTCGCGCGTCTTCGCTGCCAGGCAGGGTCATCGACGACCCGTCGTCCCGTGTCTCCGCCTTCGAACAACCGCTCGAGCCCTCCGGCTCGAAGGGCTTGGCGCCGATGGGAGCGCGCGAACCGGCTCCAGCTGCCATGAGGCAGGTCCCGAGCTGTCATCGTTTGAGGAAGAAGGGCTCCGCATGCCGCTCTACGAACACGTGTTCATGGCTCGTCAGGACGTGACCTCGCAGCAGGTCGAGTCGATGGTCGAGCAGTACAAGGGCGTCATCGAGGCTGGCGGCGGCGCCCTTGACAAGACTGAGATGTGGGGGGTCAAGGCCCTTGCGTACCGGATCAAGAAGAACCGCAAGGCGCATTTCGCCATGCTGGGCATCAACGCTCCCGCTCCGGCGGTGGCCGAGATGGAGCGCCAGATGCGCATCAGCGAAGATGTCCTGCGATTTCTGACGATCAAGGTCGACGCCTTCGAGGAAGGGCCGTCCATGATGATGCAGAAGCGCGACCGGGACGAGCGCAAGGATCGTGAGCGTCGCCGGCGCGACGATGACGGCTACGGGTACGGCGGTCCTCCGACCCTGTCCGAGGCTCCGATCGGCGTGACCGGCGAGGGGGTCTAAGCGATGGCGGCCATGGCTGGCGGGGCCCGACGCCCCTTCTTTCGTCGGCGCAAGACGTGCCCGTTCTCGGGCCCGAACGCGCCCAAGATCGACTACAAGGACGTGAAGCTCCTCTCCCGATACGTGTCGGAGCGCGGCAAGATCGTGCCATCCCGGATCACGGCCGTGTCGGCCAAGAAGCAGCGCGAATTGGCTCAGGCGATCAAGCGCTCGCGATTCCTCGGGCTTCTCCCCTACGTCATTCACTGACGAAAACGGGTCCTGCGGCCTTCGCCGCGACGATGTGAGCCGGGCGGATTCCCTGCCCGGCTTCGCTGAGGCGAACGAGCGCCTCTAACCCCGCGCCCCGCGCGGCGGGACAGCGAACGATGATGGTTCTCATCGCTTTGGGGCTGGGCGCAGGATTGGTGTCCGCGCTTCTGTTCGCGGCCGCCGGCACGGGTTCGATCCCGGCCGTGCTGCTCATGTATCTCGCGCCTCTGCCGATCCTGATCGTCGCGCTCGGCTGGCACCACCTGCTCGGCCTGCTCGCATTGGCATGCGGCGCGCTCGCAACCACCATGCTGATGAGACCAGCCGCCGGGACGGCCTTCGCGTTAGGGCCGGCCCTGTGCGCCTGGGTTCTCGCCTACGCGGCGCTGGCGCGACGGCCCGAACTCCGAGCGACGGCTGAGCGTCGGGGGTCCGTCGGTCTTCTCCCCGATGGCTGGTATCCGGTCGGCTGGCTTCTCCTCATCCTCGGCGTCGCGGGCGGGCTGATCGCGCTCGGTTCGCTCGCCGCCGCCATGGGGGGCGACTACGCCAGCTATGAGGAAGCCCTGAAGCAGGTCATCTCGGCGCTCGTGTCCCGAGAGCCGCGGGGGGCGCGGCCTGGACAGCCGCCGACCTCCGATCTTCTCGGCTCCGACTTCGTGCGGATCCTCGTCGCGCTCGCTCCCGCTCTGCTTGCCGGCATGCTGACTCTCATCCTCGGCGTGAACCTGTGGCTGGCCGGGAAGGTGGTGGCGATCTCGGGCCGGCTGTCTCGCCCATGGCCGGACATCGCCGCTGCACGAATGCCGGCAGCGGCCGTCGCGGCTGCGCTCGTCGGGACATTCTTGTCCCAATCGCGAGGCTTCGTGGGCGTCGCCGGTGCGGCGTTGGCCGGCGGCCTGACGATGGCCTTCGCCCTGCAGGGCCTCGCGCTCCTGCATTTCGTGTCCCGACACCGGCCGGGCCGAGGCCTTCTTCTGTCGGTCGCCTATTTCCTGACGATCGTGCTGGGCTACGTGTTCCTGCCCGCCTTCGCGCTGATCGGCATGGCGGACACCATGCTTCCGCTGCGCCGAATGCTCGGCCGCGCCGGTCATCCTCCATTCCCTCCGAAACCTCCCCAAACCTGATCTCGATACGGAGAAGAACGATGAACGTGATCCTGCTCGAACGCGTCGCCAAGCTTGGACAGATGGGAGACACCGTCCGCGTGAAGGATGGCTACGCCCGTAACTTCCTGCTTCCTCGCGGCAAGGCCCTCCGCGCCACCGGCGCCAACAACGAGCGCTTCGAGTCGCAGAAGGTGGAGCTTGAGGCCCGCAACCTCGAGCGGCGACAAGAGGCCGAGCGCGTCGGCGAGAAGCTCGACGGCAAGAGCTTCACCCTTATTCGGCAGGCCGGCGAGACGGGCGTGCTCTACGGCTCGGTCTCGACCCGCGACCTCGCCGAAACCGTCTCGGAGGGCGGCTTCAAGGTCGGCCGCGAGCAGTTCATCCTGAACGTTCCGATCAAGACGCTCGGCCTTCACACGGTCCCGGTCTCCCTCCACCCGGAGGTGGACGTGAAGGTAACCGCGAACGTGGCGCGCAGCCCCGAGGAGGCGGAGCGCCAGGCCCGCGGGGAAAGCGTATTCCAGCGGGACGATTTCGATCTCGACGAGCTCGGCCTGGAGGTCGGAGCGGCTCTGGCCGAGGCCGGCGGCGAGGACTGAGCCGCCGAGCCCCGGGACGCAGGGGGGCCGCCTGCGAGTACGGCATGACGAACGGGCTCTACTCCATCCACGTAGCGCTCGGGGACGGTCGCTCCGGCAAGGGCAGCGGGGTGCTGGTGTTCAGGAACGGCGAACCCTCGGCCGCGACGCCTTCCTGTTCATGTGGGGACCAACAGCATCCAGGGCTCGCTGGTGCAGGGGGACGTGGTCGTCGACCAGCATACCCGGGCCAGGACGCCGACCCGCTCTTCGGGGGAGGTCGGATCGGGTTCAGCGGTCCTTTCACCGACACCGAGGCCCAGCGTCAGGGCACCGCGCTCGTGGCACGCGAGAGCATGATCATCCGCGGATCGTTGAAACGGCTTGCCGGGTGCGCGCCGGCCTGAGTCGAAAGCTTGCCCGAGCGTTGATCACGTTCGCTCTTTGTTCTAATATTGAGACTGATCATCGGCAAAACGCGATGGTGGGGTGTGTATTGCGGGGAGATCGCGCGCCGGCGTGGTCGGCGTTCACCCGAATCGGTCCAATCGGCAGGACCGCCTGATTCCAGGTTCAAGGTTTGAGGCCTCATGGCTGCCGCGACAGCGCTCGTCACCCGACTCGAAACCGCGCCGCGCGAGTACCGGGTGCAGCCGAACAACCTCGATGCCGAGCAGGCGCTGCTCGGCGCGGTCCTGGTCAACAACGACGCCTTCTATCGCGTCTCCGATTTCCTCCTCCCCGCCCACTTCTTCGAGGAGGTGCACAGGCGGGTGTTCGAGGTCGCATCGAGCCTGATCAAGGCCGGCAAGGTCGCCAATCCCATCACGCTGAAGACGTTCCTCGGCGAGGTCGATCTCGGCGGGCTGACCCTGCCGCAATACCTCGCCCGGCTCGCCGCCGAAGCCACCACGATCATCAACGCCGAGGATTACGGCCGCACCATCTACGATCTCGCGGTCCGCAGGAACCTGATCCTGATCGGCGAGGAGGTCGTGAACGTCGCCTACGACGCGCCGGTCGAGACCTCGCCGCGCGATCAGATCGAGACGGCCGAACGACGCCTCTACGAGCTCGCCGAGACCGGCCGCTACGATGGCGGCTTCCAGTCCTTCTCGAATGCCCTGACCCACGCCATCGACATGGCGGCGGCCGCCTATCAGCGCGACGGCAAGCTGTCCGGCATCGCGACCGGCCTCGCCGATCTCGACCGCATCATGGGCGGCCTGCAGAAGTCCGATCTCGTGATCCTGGCCGGGCGTCCCGGCATGGGCAAGACCGCGCTCGCGACCAACATCGCGTTCAACATCGCCAAGGCCTACCGGGGCGAGAAGCGCCCGGACGGCGCGACCGAGACGGTCAATGGCGGCATCGTCGGCTTCTTCTCCCTCGAGATGTCGGCCGAGCAGCTCGCGACCCGCATCATCGCCGAGCAATCGGAGGTCCCGTCCTACAAGATCCGGCGCGGCGACCTGCGCGAGGAGGACTTCTACAAGATCACCGACGCGGCCCGCGAGATGCAGACGATTCCGTTCTACATCGACCAGACGGGCGGCATCTCCATCGCGCAGCTTGCGGCGCGCGCCAGACGGCTGAAGCGCCAGCGCGGGCTCGACCTCCTCGTCGTCGACTACATCCAGCTCCTGTCCGGATCGAGCAAGAAAGGCGACAATCGGGTCCAGGAAGTGACGGAGATCACGACGGGCCTGAAGGCGCTGGCCAAGGACCTCAACGTTCCGATCATGGCCCTGTCGCAGCTCTCGCGCCAGGTCGAGAACCGCGAAGACAAGCGCCCCCAGCTTTCCGACCTGCGCGAATCGGGCTCGATCGAGCAGGACGCGGACGTGGTGATGTTCGTGTTCCGGGAGGAATACTACATCAAGAACAAGGAGCCCCGGGTCGGTTCCGAGGAGCACATCAAGTGGCTGACCGAGATGGATCTCGTTCACGGCAAGGCCGAGGTGATCCTCGGCAAGCAGCGGCATGGCCCGACCGGGACCGTCCAACTCGCCTTCCAGGCCGACGTGACCCGGTTCACGGACCTTGCCGCCGAGGACAAGCTGCCGCAACGGTTCTGATGGGCTTCCGGATCATGGTCGGTGGCCCTAACCTCGGCGCCAGCGGAGGGAGCTCGCCATGGCGGTCGCCAAGCCGAAGGAGCCGGTCGGGAACGAGCCTCCCCGGGTGTCTTCGAGGCTCACGGGCTATGACCAGGATTTCTACACCTGGACGATCGAGCAGGCCGCCGCCTTGCGGACCGGCCAACTCGCCGATCTCGACATCGACCACCTTGCCGAGGAGATCGAGGATTTGGGCAAGGAGGTTCTTAGCAAGCTGCGCAGCTCGTTCCGGGTGATCCTGACGCACATGTTGAAATGGGACCATCAGCCGGAGCGCCGGTCGCGAAGCTGGACGACGTCGATCGCGGTTCATCGCATCGATATCGAAGACGCCCTGACGGAAAACCCCGCGCTCCGGCGGAGACAGGACGAAGCCGTCGCTCAGGCGTACCGCTGGGCACGGACCAAGGCGGCAGGCGAGATGGAGCGGCGAGACGAAACCCTGCCCCCCGCGTGCCCTTACACTCTGGAGGAAATTCTGGCGCGCGATTTCGAGTGGCCTGACGCTTGAGCCCATCCGCCGCTGGCGCGCAGTCCTCCCCCGACGCTGCGGGCGCCGTCCTCACGATCGATCTCGACGCGCTCGCCGCGAACTGGCGCTCGCTCCGGGACCTTTCCCGGCCGGCGGAATGTGCGGCCGTGGTCAAGGCTGACGCCTACGGCACCGGGATCGAGCCAGCCGTCCGGGCTCTCTCGGCCGCCGGTTGCCGGACATTCTTCGTCGCGCATCTCGGCGAGGCCGAGCGCGTTCGCGCAGTAAGCGCGGACGCGGTCGTCTACGTGCTGAACGGGCTCCTGCCCGGCATGGCCGGCCACATGATCGCGCTCGGCGCGCGCCCGGTTCTCGGCTCGATCGAGGAGGTCGAGGAATGGGCGGCAACAGATCCCCGGCTCCCGGCCGCGCTCCATGTCGATACCGGCATGAACCGCCTCGGGCTCTCGCCTGACGAGACCGCCGCGCTCGTACCCGATGCTCGCCTGGCGGCGTTCCGGCCTGCTTTGCTGATGAGCCATCTCGTCTCTGCGGAAGAGCCCGCGAACGCCTTGAACGCGCGCCAGATCGAGGCGTTCGCGGCCGTGCGGGCGCTGTATCCCGGCGTTCCGGCCTCGCTCGCCAACTCGTCCGGCATCTTCCTCGGCGCGAGCGCCCGTCACGATCTCGTCCGGCCCGGCTACGCCCTCTACGGCGGCAACCCGAGTCCCGGAGCTCCGAACCCGATGCGCCCGGTGGTGCGGCTCGAGGCGCGGATCATCCAGACCCGGAGCCTCATCGAGGGCCAGACCGTCGGCTACAACGCGCGCTGGACGTCTCCCGGGCCGCGCCGGCTTGCGACCCTCTCGGTCGGCTATGCCGACGGCTTTCCGCGGGCGTCCGGCGCGACGGATGCCGCCCGGGTCGCTGGCCTTGCGACGGGTGCGGCCCTCGTCGCGGGGCGGATCTGCCCCTTCGCGGGCCGGGTCTCGATGGACCTGATCGTGATCGACGTCAGCGACGTCCCAGAAACGGAAGCTGTCCGGGGCGCCGTCGCGACGCTTATCGGGGGCGTGCTCGACGTCGACGAGGTCGGCCGCCGGGCCGGCACGATCGGCTACGAGGTCCTCACTGCCCTGGGGCGGCGGTCCGCCCGGCGCTACCTCGGGGCGTGATGGCTGGAGCCCTCCGTGCTAGAATCGTGGGTAAGCGAGTGGAGAGGCGGTTAGCGCGCAAGCTCTATGATGCCCTAGAGCTATTTGACCCGAGCGGTGCCGACCCGTGGGAAACCCTAGAGGACGCCGAGCACCTCTATTTTGAAGCTGTTGTTGATCAGCTTGTGGCGGAACAAGGCGATTTGCTCACGGTCATGAAGGTCGCCAATCACGACTTCATAAATCGGAGTTCCCATTCCCGGAATGATGGAGCATTTGGCAGTTAACAGCAGGCGTTCCTGAAATAGACGATACGATAGTTCTATAGTCCACACCTTGGTCACGCCTTTTATTGGTTCGTTGGTTCGATTCTGCCCGAAGATGTAGGATATGTTTTTATCCTGCGAGAGAATCTGTGGGAGGCACAATGGTCGAAACGATCCGAAACCAAGTCCGGCAATCGCGTAAGAGAAGCACATCTTGATAATCGCCTGTGCAAATTCAACAGGCATAAACCGGACCTCGATCTTGCCGTCCCATGCGTAAGCTGCCATAAATGTGTTCAGATCGTCGGTAGGATAGGCCTTCGGCAGGAACTGCATTGTGTCCAGTTCCGGAATACTCCCTAGAAATATCCCAGCTCGGCTAAAATGAGGAATGAAGGCTCCGACGGGGTACTCTTTTACAGGAACCTTCCGTCTCCCCCGTTTGCCCTCTGCATCGATAGTACCAATCTCAATGTGAGTCGGCCTCTCTTTCTTCCGTCTTGTCGGAAATCCGTAGCGCATTCTCAAATTACCGAGAGTTGTCCGGCAGGTCGTGTACTCGTAGGCGTGGGTGACTTTCGCGCAATCGACGCAACTGGCTTGCGGCAGAACAAGGTGGCCGCCTAGCAGGCTGTTGAAGTAGGCTCGCGAACGGCCTTTAGGACGGACTCATCGCCGAGGTGGTAGTCGAATTCGATCAGGAGGGAGCCCATCGTCCTGGAGTTCGGCGGAGCCGGCGCCGGAGAC
>JAABUN010001658.1_pt1 | contig 46749 bp, 35 predicted proteins | sample 5559311 | NCBI WGS metagenome assembly JAABUN01 (sample SAMN10711877, study PRJNA513370) | rock metagenome | isolation source: Antarctica rocks | place: Antarctica: Victoria Land, Siegfried Peak sud
ATGACTTTTGCCTGTTCGATAGCCTTTTTCCAACTCCGCCCGTTGTTTGGCGGTCAATTCGATTATTTTTGTTTTACCCATCTCAACAAATAGTCTAACCTATTTCTGTTGGGGTGCTTAAGTAGTCCGACATATTTAAGTTAAAGTATGTCTGAATTTTGAAAATTTAATGAATAAGTTTTGTCCAACATCTGTCAAAGCTAATCTGATTTGATAGAAAAGATTTTCTTTATCTTGATAATCTGTTGGACTGAGCCATTCATATTTTAACTTTCGCCACAAGATTCAGGCGATATTCAAATGTGGCGAATATCTCGGCAAATAAAAGAGATACAAGCCTCTTTGCTGCCACACTTTGATTCGTTCTTTGATAATTCCGGCACGTGTGAATTCGGGCATTATCTAAAACTATGACCGTCATTTTTTTCAACTTGGTTGATAAATCTTCCAATCTTTCCAAGATGAATTGACCATTGATATTTTCTTGAGTAGTTTCAATCAAACACTCATTATTTCGCTTGAGCAACGCAAAACAATTCAAGCCGTTGCCTTTTTGGGTCGGCATAAAAACTTCTTCACCGGGAAATTGCCAACCATATGGAATACACGGTTCTAAGCTGACTTTGCTTTCATCCGAGTAATACAAATCTATCAAACCGTCTTCGGATAAATCTTCTAACTCGCCTAATATCTTTACTTTATGCTCATAAACTTCTTTGATCTCTTTGTTTTTCAAACGTCTTGGAATTCTTTTGTATCGACACTTAAAATTTTTAAGTAACGAGAAAGCGTCCGCCCGGAAAATTCTTTGCCTAAAGTGTCTTCTAATTCAACTTTGGCTATCGAAATTCGTTGCCGATGTTTTTGCACCGCTTTTTTGATCGCTTCAAAGTCTTCGGTTTTTGATAATATGGCAGGTCGCCCACGTCCCATTCTGACCAATAAGCCGTTGATTCCTTCCGCTTTATAGCGTTTCAGCCAATTGTTGACCGCTTGCTGACAAAACCCCAAAAATGAAGCAATTTCTTCTGATTTTCGTCCTTCGCTTTTTAACAAGACCATTTGACAACGAGTGCGAAAAGCGTGGCTTTTGCCACTTCGATAGCCGTTTTCCAGTTCTTTTCGCTGATTGTCCGATAATTCAATTTTAATAATTCTGCCCATACAGCAGATAGTTTAATCCATTTTTGTCGTATTACCTACCTTTAAAGAACAAGTAAAGAACAAGAAAATGTCATTTGAAATTTGGGAAAATTCGGATTAATGGAATTCATACTAAAAATTGGATTTTTTTTCAGTCTACTGATACCACCAAAAAATGGAATATATATATATTGTTGAGAACAAAGAAGTTATTCTTGCCGGTTACAAATATAAAGTGTGGCTTTATATTTGCGTCTTTGGTTGCAAATTGTCTGTTTATTTAGAGGCAATCAAGGATTCACAAAAAATTGAAGGAGAAATATATAATGATAAAACAACTTAAATTTATCTCTTATCTGTTTCTTTTTGTCTTCGGGTTATCTATGGTAACTTTCGGACAAGAAACAGTAGGGGATATTGAAGGGACTGTAAAAGACCCGTCCGACGCGGTAATTGCGAATGCAACAGTGCAGGTAACCGGCGTCAATCTTGGTTTTAACAGAACCGTGACGACGGACTCGAATGGTAATTTCCGGGTTTTGCAAGTTCCCCCCGGAAACTATAGAGTCGTGGTTAATGCTACGGGCTTTGCGGCATCGACCACCGATATAATTGTTAATTTGGGACAAACCTCTATTGTGAGACCTGTATTAGCGATTGGCGCTGTAGACGCGACGGTTAATGTTACCGGCGACGACTTTGTGGCGATTGACACAACCAGCAATACTATTAATACGAGTATCACTGAAAGAAAGGCGGAATTGACACCGAAAGCAAGTCCGAACTTTGCAGCTTTGCTTCGCATTTCACCGGCAGTTCGTGAAGAACCTCTCGGAGCGGGTTTTCAAATCGACGGTTCGAGCGGCGCTGAAAATACTTTTATCGTTGATGGTTTGGAAGTAACAAACTTCCGCACCGGTCAACTTCGTAACATTCAAAATATTCCTAACTCATTTGTTAGAGAAGTTCAGGTTAAAACCAGCGGATTTAACGCCGAATACGGCGGCGCTACCGGCGGCGTTATCAACGTTGTTACCAGAGGCGGCGACAATCAATTTCGCGGCGAATTCGGTACGCAATTTGAAATCAGCAAATTCAACGCCAGAAGCAGACCGTTTCTGTCCGGCAATTCCGCTGCTGTCGAATTTATTACACCGGGCGGCGGAAACTCGCTGCTTAGACCTCCGGGCGACGAGTTTACAAATTTTTATCCGGTCGGAAGATTCAGCGGTCCGATTATCAAAGACCGTCTGTGGTTTTTTGCAAGCGCCGCGCCGCAGTATTTTACTACAACCAGAAACAGCGTTTTTGGTAACGGAACAAATCGCGCCGAAACGGTCGAGCAAAGAAATGACTATTACCTGGGCAGATTAGATGCTCAAATCTTCAGCAAACTGCGTTTAACGGGAACATTTACGTATAATCCGCAAAGGGTTCGCGGTCAGCTCGTAGGTCTTAATACTTTTACTGATCCGGGTGATTTTAGTCAGCGCGGCGGGCAAGTTAATTCTAATAACACGACCTTTCAGGGGTTTTACACGGCTACGTCGAATTTGATTTTCAGTCTTCGCGCAGGACGGGCTTTTCTGAATGAAAAGGACGGCTCGTTTGGAATTCCAAATGCTACTCGCTTCCGTTGTTTAGGAAATTCAACCGTTTTGCGAAATAACTTTTCAAATTTCGGTTGTGGATTTGGAGATGACACCGGAAATAATTTCCTTACGAATAGGGACGTTTCAATCCGCAACACCCTTGACGCGGACGTGTCGGTGATCGCTCCCAATCTTCTGGGACGACATATTTTCAAATTCGGTTATCAACGTAACGCAATCGAAAACGATGTTGATCAGGGATTTTTTGATACGGGTCGTATCGACTTTTTCTTCGGTCAATCTTCATTCGGACAAGGTTCTGCCGAAACAGGAAACGTCCAATTAACCAGATTCGGAACGGTTGGATTAGCCAGTAGTACCAACACAGCTATATTTGCTCAGGATAACTGGCAGATTGCGCGTCGTTTAACGCTCAATTTGGGTCTTCGCGCCGAAAGAGAAAATGTTCCGACATTCTCGGCTACCGGAGTTCCGATTGAATTTGGCTTCGGCGACAAACTGGCGCCAAGATTTGGTTTTGCATATGATGTTTTCGGAGACGGAAAAACCAAAATTTTTGCCAGCTTCGGCTATTTCTACGACAGATTCAAATATGAACTTCCAAGAGGTTCTTTCGGCGGCGACCAATTCCTGAGAACATTTCTTGCTATTCCCGCCGGGGCGAATATCAGTCAATTTACGGTTCAGAGTATTCTTGCCAATCCGGCGGGTCGTACTTTGGATTTCCGCGTTCCGTCAAATAGTCCTGACGATAACCGAATCGACCCGGATTTGAAAGCTCAACGTCAAACTGAATTTACCGTTGGAGTTGAACGCGAGTTGTTTAAAGATTTAGTTCTTCGCAGTCGTTATACTCGCAAGAAACTCAATACGGCAATTGAAGACGTTGGTTTCTTTGACAATGATGGAAATGAAAACTTCTTTATCGCAAATCCGGGACAAGGCGTTGTCGCTCAACCCTTTGCTTCGGGTCTTCCAGCGACTCCGAAAGCAGAGCGACAGTATGACGCTTTTGAAGTAAATGTGGAAAAAAGATTTGCTCGAAATTATTTCGTTGACGCGACTTATACTTACAGCCGTTTGTTCGGAAACTTTTCCGGTCTTGCAAGCTCCGACGAACGCGGTCGTTCATCGCCAAATGTCAATCGTTTCTTCGACTTGCCGTTCTTAGGTTTCAATACTAACGGAGTCGCTGACAACGGAAGATTGGCAACCGACCGACCGCACGCCTTTAAAGTGTTTGGCGGATATACGCTGGATTACAAAGGAAGATTTTTAAACGGTAATTCAACGGATTTCACTGCTGCATTTATAGGTCAAAGCGGAACTCCGCTCTCGACTCAAATCTCCTTATTCAACGCCAACACGTTTTTGTTCGGTAGAGGCGACTTGGGCAGAACGGAAAGATTTACTCAGACGGATCTTGCTATGACACACAGATACAGATTTGGAAGAGACAACCGTTTTGGTATCGAATTAACGGCAAACGCCACTAACGTCTTTAACCAAAACCACGTTGTAGATGTGTTCACGAGTATTTCACCCAGCAGCTTGAGCGGACAGCAAACTTCAACCTTTACAAGAGCTGACGGAACTCCTCTTATAGTTGGAAGAACAGCTACCGGAGCTCCTATCTTAGCCAGAGGTCTTATAAATCAATTTACTAATTGTCCGGGCGGAGTTTGCGACGAGTTAAATGTAATTCGTGCAATTTTTGCCGGCGGATTACAAACTCAATTAGTGAATCTGGTTAATAACAGCGTTGTATTCAACCAAACATTTAGGGATGAAAACGGCAATCAAGTTGTTGGTAGAGCTACAGATGCCATAACTCTTGATGCAAGATATTTGCAGCCGCGAACTTTCCAGGATGGCAGACGTATTCGTTTTGGATTTGCTTTCAACTTTTAATTAAAATTGAAAGTATTTATAAAGCCCGGTCAGAAATGACCGGGCTTTTTTATTTTGGCAGAACCTGATTTGCAAATTTTATTTCGTCAAATTTTCTCTACAACCTTTCTTGAGGTGCAGCCGAATTTTTACAAAAACCTTGATAACTTGTTAATTTTTGATTATACTTATACACATTTTCAGCAATACAATTACATACATTTCAGCAACACAATTACCTCTTATACAGGATATTACGGAATTGTTTTTTAACACCTAAATTCCAAACGCAGTAAACAGGAAAGGAAATACCGAGATGAAAAATCAAAGAAAACACGCGACAACTTTAACGAAATTTATATTTAAGAATTCAGTTATATTTTTAGCTTTACTCTTTTTGACCGCCGCTAATAAAAATATAAGCGCAAAAACTCTCGGAGCGCTGAAAAATCCTCCCTTTTTAATCAATACGATTAGCGGAACAGTATTTAGCGGAAACCGAAGTCCAGTTTCTAATATTTTCGTCGAATTACAGGATGATTTTTACCGCTCTATAAATCGAGTAAGGACTAACGGCTCCGGTAGATACAGCTTTTCGGGTATGCGTTCAGGAAGATACGTTATTAAAGTTATTGCATCGCAGTTGGGTTATGAAGCACAAACGGTGGAAGTCGAAGTAGTCAATTTCGGTTCGACAGACCCTTCTGGAAGGTCTATTACGAGTAATGACAATGTTCAACAGGATATTTATTTACGGGAAAGAAAGATTTCGTCAAATGTCAGCCAGGTAACCGGGGTTATTTTCACCCAGGAGATACCTGAAAATGCTCAGCTAAAGTATGAGAAAGCTATTTCACTTATTGAAGGAAAAAATGAAGCCGAAGGATTAAAATTTCTTCAGCAGGCGGTAGATACATTTCCAAATTATTTTTTAGCTTTGAATAGGTTGGGTTACGAATATTTCAAGCAGGAAAATTTTACAAAAGCGAGCGAAAATCTTGCAAAGGCGGCTGATGTGAATCCCAGCGAACCGACAATATATTTACTGTCCTATTCACTATATCTGGGAAAAAATTATGATTTGGCTGCTAAAGTTTTAAATAGCGCGGTAAAATTACATAATTCTTCACGATTATACACATTACTTGGAGGCTCTCTGAGGTTAACAAAGAAAGTTAGAGAAGCCGAAGAAGCTCTAAAAAAAGCACAAAGTCTTGATGAAAAATATCCCGAGGCGCATTGGCAGTTAGCGTTGCTATACGGAAACAACTTAAACAAATTCGGAGAGGCGGCGAAAGAGCTGGAACAGTTTCTCAAACTACAACCCGAAAGTAAGGATGTAGAAAAAATTAAGAAACTCATTCAAATGTTTAAGGAAAAGGAAAAGGAAAAAAAATAAAAATTTTTAATTTAAAATCAAAGAGAGCCGAGAAATAAAACATTCTCGGCTCTGCGAATCGTTTTACAGTTTACCTACCAAATTTTGCAAAAATCAGCTTTTACCATTGTAGTGCCTTGCTTACAACCAAAGGCTTCCGCGAATTGCGGTAGATTTGTCAATGGTCCGTTAGTTCTATAACGCGCGTGTGAATGCGGGTCGGTCAACACTTGCTGGCGTTCAAATTCGGAGGTTGATTTAGTTGCCCAGACTTGCGCCCAACCGAGAAAGAATCTTTGTTCGGGTGTGAATCCGTCAATATTGGCGGGCTTGGGTTTGCCTTCCAGAGATTTTTGGAAAGCCGCGTAAGCCATCGTTAATCCGCCCAAATCAGCGATATTTTCTCCGAGCGTTAATTTGCCGTTGATATTTAAGCCTGGCTGAATTTCATAGGCGTTAAATTGTTCGGTAACACAGGCGGCGCGTTCTTCAAATTTGGCGCGGTCTTCCTTTGTCCACCAGGATTTCAGATTACCTTCGGCATCGAATTGACTGCCCTGGTCGTCAAAACCGTGCGTGATTTCGTGACCGATAACCGCGCCGATCGCGCCGTAATTGATTGCATCGTCGGCTTTGAAATTAAAGAACGGCGGCTGCAAAATTCCGGCGGGAAAAGTAATCGTATTCTGCGACGGCGAGTAAGAAGCATTGACCGTCGAAGGCGTAAATCCCCAACGGGTTTTGTCAACCTTTTGGTTAATATCTTTCAAATTGCGGGCAATCTCGAATTCGGTAATGTTTTTGCCGTTCTGAAAATATGAATCACGGGCAAACTTCAATCCCGCGTAGCCGCGCGGATTTTGGTTAAAGCCGATTTTGCGCTGGTAAGCATTGAGTTTCACCAAGGCTTTTTGACGAGTTTCGGGACTCATCCAATCAAGATTTGAAAGCCGTTCACGGTAAGCGGTAAAAAGATTATCAATCAATTCGCTCATTCGTTTTTGCGCTTCCGGCGTATACGCCTTTTTGACATATTCCGCGCCTAATGCTTCACCGACCGCATTGTCGGTTGCGCCGACGCAGCGTCGCCAACGCGGTTGCTGCTCTTTAGTGCCGGTCAGATATTTGCTGTAGAAATTGAAGTTCTCATCAACAAACGCTTTCGACAAACGCGGCGCGGCGGAATTTATCGTCATCCAGCGCAGATATGTTTTCCAATCAGAAACCGGAACATCAGTCAACATTTTATCAACTTCGGCGAAGAAAGCGGGTTGCCCGATATTTACTTCCTTAACGGGGGGCGTGCCGCGTGTTGTCGTATAATTAGCCCACGAAAAATTCGGTGTCATCTCGTTAAGCTGCGCCAGCGATTTTTTGTTATAATTTTCTTCCGGTTTGCGCAAATCGACCGGCGATTTTGAAGCGTTTGCCAGCCGCGTTTGAATCGCCATCACGGTTTTGGCATTCATCGCCGCTTTATCCGCATCGTCGCCGAGCAGTTTGAACATATTCGTCATATGCTCGACAAATTTAGCGCGGGTTTCAACTGATTTCGCATCATCTTTTGTATAAAAATCTCGATTCGGCAGACTCAGACCGCCCTGGCGGGCATTTGCGATATTTATCGAACTGTTTTTTGCGTCCGCGCCCGCGCCGAAGCTGAAAAGAACGGGAATTCCCATATTTTGCATCAGCGCAATCTGGCGTTGTAATTCCTTTGTATCTTTGACTTTATCAATTTGTTTAAAGTAAGGCTCAAGCGGTTTGATGCCGGCTTTTTCAATTGCGGCTTCATCCATACACGAAGTGTAAAAATCGCCTATCAATTGTTGAGCGCTGCCCGTTGCGGCTTTACCTTTCGCGTTAACATCCAAAATTTTTCTTAAAAGATTGTTATTGTTTTCTCCTAAGATATTAAAACTTCCCCAGCGCGAGTAAGCGGCGGGAATTTCGGTCTTTTTTATCCAAGAACCGTTGGAATATTGAAAAAAATCGCTGCAGGCTTCAACCGAAGTATCCATTCTGGTAATGTCAAAACCGATGCTCTGAGCCGGAACAGACAGACAGACAGATAAGAGGACAACCAGACCGAATGCAAATCGAAAACTTAAAATACGCATTTTTTTCTCCTGAACAATTATTTTAGATGGTTAGATGCGGCTTAATACGGGAAAGACAAAGAAATGTTTCAGGCACATTTAAAATTACCGGAAGCGAAATACTTGATTAACTTTGTAACCGAATTAAACTCAGACAACGGGAACGAAATTTTCATTTACTTTGTTTTGAAGCATTTTTGCCAGCTCTTTACGATTGGCGTTTTGAATTGGCTCGCTTCCGAAATTTATGACCGCCGTAAAATTTTTAACTTGAAAAAGCTGCCAGAGATGTTCGGCGAAAGTTTTTTCGTCCCACCAGCAAACCGTCTCGACGGCTTTCGGTGAATCGTTCAGGGTTTTATAAGTGATTGAAGCGTAGGAAACAGGCAAACCTCTCTGCGCCGCGAATTCTAAAAATGAAGAGTTAAACGGCAAAACCGTTTCGCCTTTGGTGCTTGTGCCTTCGGGGAAAACAATCACGCCTTCGCCGCTTTCCAATCTTTCGACGATTCGCGCACCAGCACGCGGAATGTCGCGCCTATTTTGCCGGTTGATAAAAATCGTTCCCATATCGCTGACAATTCTTCCCGCTAAAAACCAGCTTTCCATCTCGCCTTTCGCTACGAAAACACCTTCCAAAACAGAGCGAATCGCTGCAACATCCGTATAACTCAGATGGTTGGAAACAAGGAAAAATGGCGGTCGCGGCGGTACGCCGACGACTTCGACGCGCATACCTGAAATTTTGACGAAGGCGCGCGCCCAAGCACCAAAAGCCCATTGTCGCCACATTTGTTTGTTAGGCATAAAAATCGCGCCGATAAACCAAATGCTGTAAAGTCCGAGCGTCGAGGCGATAAATAATACAAACCGAAAAACCGCGCGAAGATATTTCATAGTTTAGCTTCAAAATGACATTGAAAACTTTTCAAATTTTTACAAACTACTTTAACTTCAACAGCAAAAGCCGAAGCCCTTAATTTACAAGACTCCGGCTTTTATTTAAATGCCAAAACCGAATTTTAACCAACCGGTTTTGGGAAACAAGTTTTGTTTTTCGGCGGATATTGATTTCTCGCTCCGCACGTGATTGGTTTCAATTAAAAATCAAACTACGGCACAAAAGCGTTTGGAATCGGTTTATCGGACGGAATGCCAAACTGCACAGCTCCAAAACCTTGTGTGCTTTTTAATTGATACCAAGTACCGCTTTCCGGTCGATAAACTGCTATATCCGTTTTGCCGTCGCCGTCGTAATCTGCCGGGACAGGCAAATCATTCGGAAGTCCGAACTGTACTGCCGTAAAGCCGTCTCTACTTCTCAAGATATACCAAACTCCGTTTTCGGGACGATAAACCGCTTGGTCTGCCTTGCCGTCGCCGTCATAATCGCCGACTACGGGCTTGTCCGTCGGAATGCCGAACTGGACGGCTGCGAAACCGGCGGTGCTTTGCATCAGATACCAAACTCCGTTCGCGGGACGATAAACAGCATAATCGGCTTTACCGTCGCCGTCGTAATCGGAAACTACGGGCTTATCGGTCGAGATACCGAACTGCACGGCGGTGGTTTGATTGTTTGCTATATTGAATACATACCAAACGCCGTTTGACGGACGAAAGACAGCCAAATCAGCTTTGCAGTCGCCGTCAAAGTCGGCTGGCTGCGGAATGTCGTCGGGAAGTCCGAACGGAATAGACGCAAAACCCGCGCTCGAGCGTTGCAGAAACCAGGTTCCGCCGCGATAAACAGCAATGTCGGTTTTACCGTCTCCGTCATAATCCGCCGGAACGATTTTGTCGGTTGAATTGCCGAACTGCACGGCGGAAAATCCCGTCAGAGAATTTAAGAAATACCATACACCGTTTTCGGGACGGAACACGGAAATATCTGCCAGATTATCGCTGTCAAATTTATAACGGTTTCGGATTTGGCAGGCTTCGGGATTGCTGCCGCCGCAGCCGGTGCTACATTGTCTTGTTCCAAAGACCCGAACGTCGTCAATCCGCGCGCCGGTCACCTGCTCGGAAGCATCAGTCGCAAAAACCCAGCGGAATTTAACCGTCTGTCCGTTCAATGCCGCGGGAAGATTAACGACCGTATTAATATAAGAACCCGAATTACCCGACCAAGCCAAGCGTCCGGCAAGCGTGCTGTTTGTGCGACCGAATATAAAAGAATTATAACCTCCGCTCGCAAATGAACCGCCGTTCGTAGTTACGTCAGCCCAAGTCGAACCGTCATTGGTTGAATATTCCAAAACCATACCGTCAAAAGTAGCTTCGGTATTGTAATAGTTCCTGAATGAAAGCTGCGCGTCTGCCGTTTGAATTTGAATCGGCGGGCTGACCAGCGCAGTCGTGTGTTTTCCGACCGAAGAATTGACGAACGCGTTATTCGGCGGCGAGGCTGGCATTGCAGTTTCCGTAACCCAATTGACAGGTACTCCGTTGTCAGGCGGTGTTGCCGCACTCACAAAAAGCTGAGCATTAGTCCAACCCGCAGGCAAAGCAGGCGCCGTTACGCCGTCGAAATTTTCACTAAATGTCTGTATTCGGACACCCGTCGTGAATGTTCTTGTAATCGTTCCAAGACTTGTTGCCCCGTCATTTAAATTAAATGTCAGGGTTATGGGAGAGCCGCAGCCGAGACCTGAATTAACCGTAAATGTAAAGTTTCTGGTTGCGCTGCCGCCGTTCGCGGCAATTGCGCCGAAATTTTGCGCTCCGCCCGTACTTGTAATGCCGCCGCCTGACTGCAGTGTCGCGGTTAAATTCGATGTAGCGGCAGCACCATTGTTTTGTATCGGCAAGCTGACGGTAATTTGCTCGCCCGGATCCGGCGAATTGTTTGGAGTGCCGCAACTTTCCGAAACGATTTGCGGAGTTCCCGTCGAGCTGACGGCAGTAACAGGGGCTAAACAGAAATTAACCGTTTGTGTCTCGCCCGCTCCCACGCTGGTGCTTTGCGCCGCGCTCGGAGTAAAGCCGAACCTGTCTGTGGTAAGAGTGTAATTTCCGGGAGAAACTACGATTGAAAAAGCTCCGTTTGAAGTAGTGAGACGATTGAAACCATTGATTGTATTGACCGAAGCCCGGTCTACCGGACTGCCGGTAGCGCAATTTGTAATTGTCCCTTGAACAGTTGCCTTCGGAGCGTCAGTGCATTGCGGATACCTAAACTTTCCGACGCGGCTTGACCAGCCTGAAGTACTATTAACTGCATAATACTCCTGCGTATACCAGAACGTGCAGTCATCGGACGGATCAACGTTCATCGCGCTGTAATCGCCCCAACGCCCGCTCGTGCTGAGCTGGATGCCGGTTGCCGCGTGCATCAGTGCCTCACCTTCGTTAAGTACACCGCTGTTTTGGACATTATTAGTGCGACCCGCAATTTTAATATCCGCTCTTTGAGTGGTACCGGCTTGGCTAAAACCGAGAGCGATATTTCCCCGATTATCTTGAGCAATAGCAGCCATCCAGTTGTTCAAGCCATTAGCACCGTCGCCGGGCGTAAGATTATGCGTTCCCTGGTCAAAAACCGAAAAGGAATCACCCGCGCGACGCATTTCAAACCATCGGATACCTGCTTGATATGTGGCGGCGTTTGTCGGATTGACACCGCTGACATTAACAGTGAAATTCCCGACATAAGAATTGACGGGATTTTCAGCCGTTCCAAAGTTTCGATAAGCGAAACGGTGCATCGAGCGTTCGGCAATTGAATCTAGATACTGATTTGTAGCCGCCCCTAATACTTCGATGTCATTACGAGTGTTTGGTGGTTGTCTTCCGTCAAACGGAGCTAACCGCACATCTCCCAAAACCGTTAAAGTCGAACTGCCGGGATTATCGAAATTCGGAACCCATTTATACATCCGCACTCCGTCGACCGGATCGCCAAGTTCATCAGCCCGAAATTCTCCGATAACCTGAGCCAGACCGACCGGCGGAGCGACATAACCATCAATATCGCCGGGAAGCGCGCCGCCGGATTGCCCGTCAAAATCACCGATATTCGTATAGACGGCGCCAGCATCCGGGTCACCGACCAAAGCTTTCTTGCGGTCTTGAGTTAAAATTCCCAATCCCAGGAATGGACTACCGCCCAAAGCGAATTGGTTGAACGTCATATGATAACCGTCAGTCCAGACACCTACTTTCGGATAGTCATTAAACCCCGCCAGCGGGTAAGCATAACTCCAAACGTAGTATTGCCCGGCTGGGTCTCCGGTTTTGGAAACCGCCACGCACTGATAATTAACATTAGCACCTCTGGGAACTCCGAACTGGCTGATATGCCAGCGGTCGGCAAGCGAATCATAAAGCACAATCGGGTCGCCGTCATTTGTAACTCGACACGGGTCATCTGCCGGCAGCGAGGCAAACAAAGCATTTGTTTTGACAGGACCGGCAACGACCGCGCCGGATTTATTAAAAACCTTAAATACCAGATTAACTGAACTGACATAATGATTCGGTCCGACATCGCCATTAGTATCGGGCGGAAGCAGCCCTCCGACACCTTGCGAAGCATTATCAACCTGCGATGCTCCATTAAAAGTCAGACTTGGTGTCGGCATCGCCGCCGGAGATTCGGGCGAATACAAGTTTGAGGCTTTCTTCAAAAGCGGGTCTTCAAATTTATCGTATCCGGCACCAGCACCCGGAACAATCTTTCTAAATGTTTTAGCGTTAAGTTTGTTGATTTCTTCGTCGTCATCAGCTTGAGCAAGCGCGTCCTGGGCTTTGCCTTCGGCTTTTTGTCTTCTTTCCGCACGCTGCTTTCTCGAGTCAATATAATTTGCCCGATTTACCAAAGCATCGGGATCGCTTGAAGGCAAATCACGCACGGCAGCCGAAACGGCAAAATTCTGAGGCTTTATCCTCATAACACCGTTTTCATATTTCGTTATTTTATCCTGCTGATAAGAAATTTTATCTTCGTTCGGTATAGACTCGGCTTTCGTATCCGCTTGTGACGGTAATTTAATCCAAATCACGGCAACTAAAACCATTACGACGACAAGCGATAAGTTAAACTTCCGACTCATTAATTTAAACTTCCGACTCATTTATTGTTCCTCCAAAAAAATGACTGCTCTGCTCGAAGAAAATTGCGTAAAGAAAAATATATTAGAAAACCGTGCCGAAAAATCTGCCGCGCATTCGGTAAATTATGCCCGGTATGCTATTCGCAGAAATATACACGGTAGTTTCATAACATAAAAACCAAACTTAACTTTATATTTACCGGAAAATTTGTGATGTTTTAATTGAGTGTATAAGTATGGTTACAAAACTTAACATTTGTTTTTTGATAAATGAATTTTACAACCGTCAAGTTTCGCAACTTAAGTTTATAAAGGGAATGAAATTCAAATACTGCAAATGAGAAGATATAAATTACTTCCTATTCGTCATAATAGTTACACAACAATTTACCTACTTTTTCGGGCGATGTCAATAGATTTAGGATTACGAATCGCCTATAAAGTTTGTCCGTAAAAATAAAATCTTATAACTTTAAATTTTAAGCAGTTCGCAAATATGTAAATTTCGCGTCAAAAAACATTATTCATCGAACTGCAATTCTTCAATAATTTCGCGCATAATTTTTTTTCCCTTGGCCAGGTCTTCCGGTTTGAGTGAAACCGCACCGACAACCGCGTGTCCGCCGCCGCCGTAGCGTTCGCAAATTTCCGCGATATTATGGTAGCGCGGGCGCGGCGACCAGGGATTCGAACCGACCGAGATTTTTGTCCTAAACGCGCTTTGCGTCAGCGATACGTTGTAGGTCGTCTGCGGATAAAAATAATACGGGATAAACTTATTATAGCCGTCAACCAATTGTTCGCTTAAATCAAAACTCACCACGCCGCGCGAATAGTTCGATTTTTCTTTGATAAGCTCAATCATTTGCCGATGCCGCTGCAAAATCGGCTTTAATTTTGTTTGAATCTCTTCGCCGTTCACAACTTCGTCCAAACTTTTTTCGGTCAAATCGCGGATGATTTTCTCGACAAACGGCGCGTCCTTTTCGCCTTCGATAACCTGCATCAGTTTCAGCGCGGGCGAGCGAAGCTCGACGCACTGCGCGGGCGATTCGTAAAGCGCGCCGTCAATAATGCGCGCCCAGTGAATGAGTTCGGCAAGCGATTCGTCTTCAAAACCGAATTTGTCGCGGGCAATGCGGGCGATAAATTCAGCGCAGGATTTACTCGTGGTGTCGAGAAATTTTTTACCAGAATCGTCAGTCAGAAAATCGGCTTCATCTTCGGGACAGAGAAATGCCGATTGATGATGGTCAAACCACCAATCGAGGCGTTTGTCAGGCGAATACTTAAAATCAACAATCGCGTTTTCGTCGCCGTCAAACTGTTCGGTGTCAAAAGCGTTTCCCGCGCGGTGCATCGTCGGCGTGTAAAAAATTTCCGCGTCCCCGTTGATTTTAGCCAGATAAAATTTGGAAAAAACGGCAGCTGAAGAAACGCCGTCAAAACAGTTTCCGTGATAAAGTATGCGAAGTTTCATAATGTTCGGTTTAATTTTGTAAAATGAACAAAACATTTTAGGTTAGACGGCAAAAAAGTTATCGTCAAGGAACAAGATATTATTCGAGAATCGAACATTAAAAGAAAACTTTCGTAATTCGTAATTGAAATATGAACATTCGCATTGCAAATTTAGAAGATGCCAAATCATTAGTTGAATTTAATCAAGCAATGGCTCTCGAAACTGAAGGAAAACAGCTTGACGCGCAAATTCTGCAAAGCGGCGTAAAAGCCATTCTGGATGATGAAAAGAAAGGTTTTTACACGGTAGTGGAAAGCGAAGGAAAAATTGTCGGTGGTTTGATGGTAACTTTCGAGTGGAGCGACTGGCGCGACAGTTGGTTTTGGTGGATTCAGAGCGTTTATATTCTGCCGGAATTCAGAGGGCAAAAAATTTACAGTCGACTTTACGATTTCGTCAAACAAAATGCCGAAGAAAAGGGCAATGTCTGCGGTTTTCGGTTATATGTCGAAAAGGAAAACGCTAACGCGCAAAAAATTTATGAAAAATGCGGAATGGAAGCGTCGCATTATTTGATGTATGAGGAAATGATTAAATAAAAAGACCGAAGCTCCGAGTCTGGAATTCCGGTCTTTTCTTAAAAATAAAAGTTTAAAGCGATAAATGTTGCTGTAAATTCAAAAAATCAAAAAGTCTGCCTGAAAAAGAATATAAAGTATCGCTTTAAATTTTTACTTTTCAAACTCTGCATAAAGCATCCGTTACAGCTTTCGGCGAATTATAAAACCCGCCGAAGGTTCTAAGCGTCTGCGTATCAAACCGCTTTCTTGCCCCGCATTGCAGGCAAGCGCGGTAAGCAGTCCTTTTATGGGAGAAAGGTCGGCTTAAATTTCGATGACCGCATCCGAATAATCTTACCAAGATACCGACCTTCTCGCCGAAAACCTGCATATCGACTTGCGCTTGGGATTCAAGCAAATTGCCGGTGTTTGTTTGAACTTTATTTTCCGTCAGCGTCGTTGTCATAATGTCTCCGGTTTAGTTTCCTCCCCGAATTAGATAACTGTAAAACCCCTTTTGTGCTTGACTATCCTCGTCTTTCGAGTTTCCCTTAAAACTTTTCGGCAATGTTCCGCCGCGTTTGGCAGCTATTCAGCAAGCGTTATGCCAAAGCGTGAAATCTTGAATTTGGGTAAAAAATCACAAATAAAATAAGCCTTTCTAAATTTAAGACAAATTTATTAAATCAAAGTTGATGTCTTTTTTGCATACAGCGAAGGTTTTTCCGCCAATCGGTCGTCTGATTTTAATTCGAAGCGAGGTTTGTGTTTTAATCGAATACAATGCCGGAAATCAATGAAAAAGAGTTTGCGCGGATTTGCGAAGAAATTTACGAAGACCGCGAAAGTATCTGCAAACACAATCCAATCGGAACGCCGGAGGAAATTCTTTTGTGGATGCTGCTCGGCTGCCTGATTGGTTATCTGAGCTTGTCGGAAATCGAAACGCCGTGTTTTAACGGCAAACCTGATGCTGAAACTTATCGCAGCGCGATTTTGTTTGTTTTGAAAAACAGAAAAGCGAAAGACTTTGACGCAGAAACTTATTTGAAAAAATTAACGGAAAGCCGATAAATAAAAAAACAAAAAATGATTATCGAAACTTTTGTCACAACTTTATTTCAACAAAACACGCGGATTTTGGCTTGTGAAGAAACCGGAAAAGCTGTCTGTGTTGACATCGGCGACTCCGCAAACGAAATTGCAAATTTCATCAACGAAAACAATCTCGAACTGCAAGCGATTACTTTAACGCACGCGCATCTCGACCACATCGGCGGAGTTTCCGATTTGCGCAAACTTTTTCCGCAGGCGGAAATTATTTTGCACGCGGACGATGAAGATTTGTACTACAGTTTGCCCGAACAGCCGCTTTTTATGGGCGTTCCCCGCGAGCAGTTAAAGGCTTTAGGTCTTGAATACGAAGTTCCGCCGAAGCTGACACGCAATTGGCAGGACGGCGAAACGTATGCGCTGGGAAAATTGAAATTTAAAATTTTGCATTGTCCCGGACACACGCGCGGTCACGTTATTCTAGCCGAAGAAACTTTGAGAAAAGTTTTTGTCGGCGATTGTCTTTTTGCAGACTCAATCGGCAGAACGGATTTGCCCGGCGGAAATTTTGAGCAGTTAATAGAATCAATAAATAATAAAATTTTGCCGCTCGGCGATGATTTCACGGTTTATACAGGACACGGCGAAGATACGAACATCGGACGTGAGAAGGCGACGAATCCGTTTTTGACGGGCGTTTATCAAATCGGACGGTGAAAATTTTTTAACGAAAAAAGCGCATCTGTTTTTATACAATGCGCTTTTCTCGTTTAGCTTAAAAAAATTATCCGTCGAATTAGTTAGGCATCAAAACCGTATCAACAACGTGAATAACACCGTTTGATTGTTTCACGTTAGTAATCGTAACCTTTGACATACCGCCTTTTTCGTCCGTTAGAACGAGGTCAGAGCCATTCATCGAAGCAGTTAAAGTGTCGCCTGAAACTGTGGTCAGCATCGCTTTACCGTTACCTTTTTTGATAGCTTTCATAATTGCTTTGGAGTCCATTTTGCCGGCGACAACGTGATAAGTCAGAACTTTCGTCAACATTGCTTTGTTTTCCGGTTTAAGCACAGTTTCTACCGTTCCGGCAGGAAGCGCGTCAAAAGCCGCGTTAGTCGGCGCAAAAACCGTGAATGGTCCCTTGCCTTTTAGTGTTTCTACCAAACCGGCGGCTTTCACGGCGGTGACCAGCGTCGTGTGATCTTTCGAGTTGACGGCATTGTCAATGATGTCTTTGTTTTTATACATCGCCGCGCCGCCAACCATCGGATTGCCGTTCATTTTACTGCCCGACATATTATCGCCTGACATCTGTGCCGAAGTGTTGTGTGCTTGAAAACCAAATGCAAATACCATTGCGAAAATCGTAAAAATTAATTTTTTCATATTTTTCCCTCTATCTGTATTTAAATTTAAGAAATAAAAGTCATTCTTTGTAATAGTTTTCGTTGAGTTCAGGAAAACAGATGCAGTCAAAAAAGTATTTTTAATTTTATTTTGCTTCGGACATTAGAAATCCTTATCAGAATTTAAAATAAATTGTGCGGGCAATTTTTCTCTCGCCCGCACAACAAACGTTATTCGTCGTAATTTTTATTTTTATGCGACGGTAATTTCCTTCGACAAATAAACGTCCTGAATAGCATTTAACAGCTTAACGCCTTCATCCATCGGGCGTTGAAACGCTTTGCGACCGGAAATTAAACCCATTCCGCCTCCGCGTTTATTAACGACCGCTGTGCGCACCGCGTCAGCCAAATCTGATTCGCCTTTGGACTCGCCGCCGGAATTTATCAGCCCGCAACGTCCCATATAACAATTCGCCACTTGGTAACGCACAAGGTCAACCGGATTGTCGGTCGTTAATTTTTCATAAACCAACTTGTTTGTTTTGCCATAAGTCGGGTTTCCGGCTAAATTCAAAGAATTGTAACCGCCATTTCTTTCTGGCAATTTTTGTTTGATAATGTCGGCTTGAATCGTTACGCCGAGATGGTTTGCCTGTCCGGTCAAATCGGCGGCGGTATGCATATCGCCGCCTTCGGTTTTGAATTTTGAATTTCTCAGGTAACACCACAAAATCGTCGCCATTCCGAGTTCGTGCGCATAAGCGAATGCTTCAGCGATTTCCGTTATTTGACGCGTTGATTCTTCAGAACCGAAATAAATTGTTGCGCCGACGGCGACCGCGCCCATATTTTTTGCTTGCTCGATTGTGCCGAAAAGAACCTGGTCGAATTTGTTCGGGTAAGTAAGCAATTCGTTATGGTTTATTTTTACGATAAACGGAATTTTGTGTGCGTATTTTCTCGAAACAATTCCCAAAACACCGAAGGTCGAAGCAACCGCGTTGCAACCGCCTTCGATTGCCAATTTGACGATATTTTCCGGGTCAAAGAATGGCGGATTCGGGGCAAAACTCGCACCCGCCGAATGTTCGATGCCTTGGTCAACCGGCAAAATAGACAGATAACCCGTGCCGGACAGCCTTCCGTTATCAAACAATGTCTGAAGCGAGCGCAACACACCGGGATTGCGGTCGGATTGCAGCCAAACTCGGTCAACGAAATCCGCGCCCGGAAGCTGTATGTTTTCCTTCGGAATCGTTTTCGACGTATGATTTAAAAGCGATTCGGCATCATCGCCGAGAAGGTTTTGTATCTTGCTGAAATTAGTGTCCATTTATAATTAACTCCGATATATAAAATTTTAATAAAGCGTTTTGCGACCGATTATAACACAGGGTTTCTTCGGAGATTTAACAAGATTTTTTCTTCTAAAAATTGATAAAGTAATATAGAATAACCCGGTATAAATCGTATTTAGCACGATTGTATCTCATAATTCAGTATTTCCCATAATCCAATTTCTCCGCGCTCGGCTCGCGGTAAAAATTCACTTCCAGAAATATAAAACTATGTCTTTAATTGCCGGAAAGCGTCTTGTCGGTCATTCTTTAATAAAGGTAGTCGAGAATCGTCTTTTTTATTTTGGATGCAAAAATCATTATAAGACGATTTTCCGCTTGAAAATAAAAAAAATTTAGTGTAGCTTAAAGAGCATTCATTTTTAACAACACTGTTTTCGCACAAAAATTTACATTATAAACGAATATGGTTGATTTTCTGTTGACTGCGGCTTTCGCCGATTTTTTTCGCTTTAATTCCCTAATTTCAAACTAACCCTAAGGAGAACTGAATGAAAAAAATTGTATTCGTATTGCTGGCTTTCGCGGTCGGCATTTTCGCTTTAAGTTACGCGCCTGTTCAAAGCACGGCACAAGCAGATAAAACAGATAAAATCAAGAAAGCTAAAAACAAGATTCCGGATCGCTACATCGTTGTCTTGGAAGAATGGGCGACGGGCGAGCCGGGCGTGAATTCCAACGCCGAAGCCGTCGCGTCAGAGTTGAGCATTGTCTACGGCGGCAAAATTGATAAAATTTTCAAACACGCGCTGAACGGTTTTTCCGTCGAAATGAATGAAAATCAAGCCGAAAAATTAAGCGAAGATTTGCGTGTCAAATTCGTCGAAGAAGACGGTGTGGTTTTTGCCGACACGACGCAGACCGGCGCGACTTGGGGACTCGACCGCATTGACCAGCGCGACCGACCGACCGACGGCAATTATAATTACACGCCGACCGGAAGCGGTGTCAATGCTTATATTATTGACACGGGCATTCGCCGCACGCACGCGCAATTCGGCGGACGCGCCTTTGTCGGTTACGACGCGATCGGCGACGGGCAAAATTCAAATGATTGTAACGGACACGGAACGCACGTCGCCGGAACGGTCGGCAGTTCGACTTACGGCGTGGCGAAAAATGCTCGCCTGTATGCCGTGCGCGTTTTGGGCTGTGACGGTTCGGGCAGCAATTCCGGTGTAGTTGCGGGTATTGATTGGGTTGCCGGCAACCACGTCAAACCGGCGGTCGCCAATATGAGTTTGGGCGGCGGCGCGTCAACCGCAACCGACGACGCCGTGCAGAGGGCGATTAATGCTGGTGTGACGATGGTAGTTGCCGCGGGCAACGACAATCTAAACGCTTGTAATTATTCTCCGGCTCGCGCCGCAAATGCTATTACCGTCGGCTCGACGACTAACACCGACGCGCGTTCATCGTTCTCGAATTACGGAACTTGCCTCGATATTTTTGCGCCCGGTTCTTCGATTACGTCGTCCTGGCATACGTCCGATACGGCGACGAATACGATTTCGGGAACTTCGATGGCGTCGCCGCACGTCGCCGGTGTCGCCGCTTTGTATTTGCAGGGTAATACGTCAGCTTCGCCTTTGACCGTTCGCAATGCGATTGTCAATACGGCTTCGTCGGGCAAATTAACCGGCATCGGCACAGGTTCGCCGAATCTTCTGCTTTACTCGCTCCTTTCGGGCGGAGGCACCACGCCGCCGCCGACTTGCGGAGGCGGAACTTACACGGGTTCGCTTTCCGGCACCGGCGCAAACGCTTATCAACCGAACGGTTCGTATTATCAATCAACGATCAGCGGAACGCACAGTGGAAACTTGACCGGACCGTCAGGCGCGGATTTCGATTTGTATCTGGAAAAATGGAACGGTTCATCGTGGTCAAGCGTGAAAAGCTCGACCGGCTCGACTTCGACCGAAAGCATTACGTATAGCGGCACGGCAGGCTATTATCGCTGGCGCATTTATTCGTATAGCGGAAGCGGAAGCTATTCGCTTTGCACAACTCGTCCATAAGCTAAGGCAAAAGTAAAAAGGTAAAAGGCAAAAGTTTGGATTCAATTCCCTGCTTTTGCCTTTTGCCTTTCACTATAAAATTTTTGGTAAAAATGTGAAAGTTCTATACTTTTCGCTTTTTTACTTTTTACTTTTAACCTTTTACTTTTTACTTTATAAATATGCTCAAACGTTTGATGCACAAACGCGAACGCCATTTCGCATTTCTCAATGACAATCGCATCGTGCATCCGTTCGGCTGGGGAACGGAATTTATCAAAGAAAACACCAACGGCGACGACCCGCGAAAATTTTTCCGTGAATACTCGAAAAAGATGCTGGCAAACAGCGGCGAGTTTTTCTTCGCTCCGAATGTTAATGACTACAAAATACAAAATTTATCTCTCGACTCTCGACTCTCGACCCTCGATTTATCTTGGACGAGCGGAATTGAAACCACCTCAATCGAAAACAACACAGCCTACGCCAAATTCTTTCCGCACGAAAAAGACAAAAAAGCCGCAGTTGTAGTTTTGCCGCATTGGAACGCGAAAGCCGGAAGTTATTTCGATTTGTGCAAGGTTTTTAATAAAGTCGGCGTGTCGGCTTTGCGCCTTACGTTGCCGTATCATGAAGAACGAATGCCGCCGGAACTTGAACGCGCCGATTATCTGGTTGCGCCGAATGTCGGACGCACTTTGCAATCTTTACGTCAATCGGTTGTTGACACACGCGCCGCCGTTGCTTGGCTGAAAAAACAAGGTTACGAAAAAGTCGGAGTCGTCGGAACAAGCATCGGAAGCTGTGTCGGATTTTTCGCTTTCGCGCACGACCGAACGATTGACGCGGGCGTTTTCAATCACGTTTCCGGCTACGTCGCTGATGTCGTCTGGCAAGGTCTTTCGACATACCACGTCAAACAAGGTCTGGAAAACGATATTTCTCTCGACGAACTGCGCGAGTTCTGGCTGCCGATTTCACCGATGGCTTATATGGACAAACTCTCAAAAATGCCGCCGCGCCCGCAACGTTATATTTACACGCTTTACGATTTAACTTTTCCCGTAGATTTATCGCGCCAAATGATGCAGGCGTTACGCGATAAAAACATTGAACACGATGAAGTTGCGATTCCCTGCGGTCATTACACGCTCGGCGAAAAGCCCTGGGTTTATCTCGACGGATGGAAGATTGTGAGTTTTTTGCGGAAACATTTGAGATAAATTGACAGATTATTTCTCAATTTTAATTTCTTTAACTTCAACATTAGAAATTTCGACTGACCATTTACCTGTTTCTATAAAACTATACTGAATCATAATTTTGGCTTTAATGTTCGTCGGCAAAAACTTCGATTCAAGCGCGGCTTTTTCGCTGGTAAGTTTGAGAATCGGATGTCCTGTAATCGCTGTCGCTTTGATAACATTACCTAGCTCGTCAATTTTTGCCTCAACTAACACGCTCGAATTTCCCCCAAATCTACAGTTGCAAAATGGCGGTGGCGGTTTCACTAAATCAACAGGAGTTCCAACAACATCTTTGTCGTCTTTTTCAATATCTGTATCAATTGTTCCGTCAGTTTTGAATTTATAAATGAGCAAGGCTTTCATGTTGAATGGCGAGCCACCGTTAATCAAAGTCGGCGCAAATTCTGCTTGTCGTGCTGCATATTCGTAGGCTGCTCGCAGTAATAAATGTCCTGAAATAGCCTTGGCTTTGACGACTTTTCCGTTCATATCAACAACAATTTGAACCGCGACAATTTGTTCTTCTTTTATTTGCAAGTGTTTTGGTTTGTTGAGATTTGCAATTTTTGGCTTTGGAAGAATTCGCGCTCTTTTATTGACGATTCCTACAACAATACATTTCTTTTCAGGAACAAAGTTATAAACAATAATTCCTTCAACTTTTACCCGAAAATGGTTTGTGCTGAATTTTGCTTTTTTCGCCGCTTCAAGTGCGGACTCTTGCAAAACTTCATTACCCGAAATAGCCTTCGCTGAAACTACATCACCGTTTTCATCAATCAGAACTTCTACTTGAACTTGTCCGCTTGCGCAAAAATCTTTTGCTTCCTGCGGATAATCAGGTTTCGGTAATTCTATTGCTCTGCCGTTTATAATTCCGCCGCTGATAACTTTTTCTTGTGCAAAAATAATTTGCGCCGAACAAAGAAAAAGTAAAATTGCAGCCGAATAAATTTTTATTTTCATCGCTTTTATAATTTACAATTTATTAGACACCAATTCCGCGTTTTAGTTCCCCAAAAGTGCGAATTATTAAAAACTTTCTTTGCTTCTTATTCGCTACGATACATTTGCCGAAGAACATAAATTGACGATTAAGGCAGTCCATCATTTAAAGTTTAAAATAAAAAAGGGCAACTGATGAAGTTGCCCTTTTTTATTGCTTTTTACCCAACATCAATCAATTATTTCCTTGGTCGTGCGGAACAATTATATCCGCGGTTGCGGTCGAAGTATTGCCCGCGACATCAGTTATGGTTGCAACGACGCGATAAAGCCGTCCGTCCGTATCGTTTCCGCGACGGCTTGCTTCTAAAGCAATCGAGTCAGTCCAACTGGCTGAATTCCCGCTTAAAGTTCTGGTCGGAATGCTTAACAGCGTGCCGTATTCGTCAGTAACTGTATAGCTGACGCTCGCCAAGCCGGAAACCGTGTCGCTTCCTGTGCCGTGAAGTTGAACGGTAACTGGTTTGCCATTCCGCGACCGGATTGTCGAAGGATTTGCCGTTAAACTGATGGTCGGCGCGGATTTATCAATTTGGATTGTTATATTTTTGATTGTTTCGACGTTTCCGGCGCGGTCGGTTGAGCGATATTGAATGTTCGTTACGCCTTCGTTGCTGATTAAAATGTTGTCGCTGTAAGGCATCCAGTTTGTGCCGTCCAGAGAATATTCGGTTGCCGCCACACCCGAACAATCGTCGGAAGCCGAAAGGCTGACTGTAACATCAGTTGTGTACCATCCGTTTGAGCCGTTTGGCGCTGGCGGATTAAGAACTGCCGAAGTTGTCGGCGCGGTTGTTTCCGGCTGCAAGTCGGCGGTCGTAACCGTTCCGGCTGAAACATTGGCAACGCATGAATAAAGCGTTTCATTGTTCAAAACCGCTTTAACGAGATATTGTCCCGGCACTAATTTAAGTCCGCCATAAAAGCCGCTGCCGTCCGTAACAGTCGAGCGGGTGCTGCCGTTTTCTAAATTGGTAATGGTAACAGTCGCGGCATCGAGCGGGCTTTCATCGGCACGTTTGGCAAATCCCATCACATAACCCTCTGTCGGTTGTGATTTCCATGGCATATCCGGCACGGGAACAAAAGTTGGAAACAGTGGAGCTAACATTATATCTTCAAAGCGCGTCGCTCCGTTGGCACTCGCGCCCGTGCGTAACGCGGCGAAAAAGTCGGCATTTGTGCGCTTCAGCGTTGAAACGCCGGGTGTTGGGTAAGAAAAGGGATTACTCGTAACGGCGGCATTTGTGCTGTTGTTTGTCGTTACGCCCGGAAGCGTATTGCCGAGCGCGTAAAAAATCACGCCGTCGGCTGCCGGAGCGTTTGAGGTTTCATAAGGCGGTCGGGCGAGAGCGCGCCGCGTTTGACGAAGCGAACCTTCAATGCCATTAAGATAAACTCCTAAGCCCGGAACAGATTGGCGATTATTATCGCTCGCCAATTTTTTTGAAAACGTCAGCCAATCGTCATACTGCACTTGCAGAGAAGCGGTATGTTCCTGTTTGTAAATCATCGGCGCGATAATGTCGAGCGTGCCTTCCTGCGTCCAAGCGCGCCAATCTTGAAATACACGGTAATAGGCTTCGGTTTTTTCCCAGCCGCCGCTTCCCGTCGGTCCCGTCCAAAAGCAAATCAGTGCCGCCGAAACTTTTATACGGGGCTTGACGGCGGTGGCGTTAAGATAAATTCTTCGCACGACGTTCGTTACCTGCTCGCGCCGCCAATTGTTCCAGAGCGGGTCATTTGTTTTCGGATAACCGACATCGTTGGCGGTAATATAGCGCGGCGCGGCGGTTGTGCCGACATTCGTTCCAATGTCGCTTGTCTGGTAATAAGTCGCCTGATTGCCGTAGCGGGCTTTGAACCGATTAACGCTCGTCTCATTGTAGCCGGTGTTGATGCCGAGCGGCTGACCGGCAGGTCGGTCAATCGGTGCTTCCGGATAACGAATGCGGTCGAGATGCAAGCCGTCAACATCATATTTTTTGACGAGATGTGTCAAAACATCAACGGTATAAGCAGCGGCATCGGGGTGTCCGAGGTCAACATACCACTCAGCTGTGTAACGCTGACCGTTAAAAGTGGTGCCGTCAGGATTGTGCGGCAGCGAGCGTGTTGACCACTGGCGCGAATCAGTATAAGGAGCATTCGTCGCCTTATCCCAAAAATGTTGATTAAAAACGTGCTTCGGGTCGCGCGGCACTCCTGTAACTGTCGGATGCGCATTGTAAATTGAACCGGCTATTACATAAGCATGCACTTCGATGTTCCGGGCGTGCGACTGTTCTATGAGATATTGAAGCGGGTCAAATGTCCATCTGCCCGTTGCATCCGGTTCGCCGACACCCGTCACCTGCGTCAGCGGCTCCTTCGTATCGAGATACCAGGAATCGCCGCGCCGCCGCACTTGCGCGAAAAGAGCATTCGCATTTGATTGCACCGCCGCATCTACAAGGCGGTCAATATCGGCGTGCGTCCCCATCTGCGTGTTGAATGTTTCCGCCCAGTAAGCGCGATATTCCGCGCCGCTCTGAGCTTTTACAAAACTCGGCAAAACAAGCAGGCTTAATACTACAAAAAACACTAAACAAAAAACGGATTTAAATTGACAAAATTTATTTTTTTTCATTTTCTCCTCCCAAAATTCGCAAAATTATTTGAATGCAGGTTGTCAAATGGTTCATCTCTGAAAGACAAAAACAGAAAAACAAAATCTGTTTCCAAGCAGAAGTTTCCTTTTTTTATAAACAATCTGTTGAATTTTAACTATCAATTAACCTTATTGTCAATAAAAAAACTACAACATATTCTTATTCAAAAATAGGAGGCGGGAAAAACAGACATATAAAGTTTGTAAATTTCGTATTTGTTTGACAGACAAATTTTCCGGAAAATTTTTAACAAAGAAAATAATCTCTCTCGCTTTCAGTATTGTGTTAAACTTTTCGCATCATTTTGCCGATGAGTCTTGCCGATAAACATAAACAAACGATTGATGATTCGCTTGCGCGACTGGTTTCACGCGCCGCGAATTCGCGCGGATTAAAGGTTGCGGATTTATCCGAGCGCGTCATAAAATCAATCGAAAAATACATTTTGCGCGACAACAAAAATGTTTCAAGCGCGGAAATAAAAGAATTTATTGACGCTCTACGGGCAGACGATTTGTGTTTGATAATCGCTTGCGAAAAAGGCAATGAAGCGGCTTGGAACGATTTAGTGAAAAATTTCGATTCGACTGTAAAATCGGCGGCGCGAAAAATTTCAAATAACGCGGAAGACGCGGAAGATTTGGCAAGTTCGATTTGGGCGGAGCTTTACGGTTTAAAACACGACAAAGACGGAAAATTGAAAACCAAACTTTCCTATTATTCAGGGCGCGGAAGTCTTGCCGGTTGGCTTCGCGCCGTTGTTTCCCAATTGGCGATTGACGGGTTTCGTAAAACTTCAAAGTTTGTGCAGATTGAAGAAACGCGCGAGTTTGAAAATTTAGCAAACGAATCGTCGGAAAATTCGGACAACGCAAAAATCATTCACGCGAGCGGCAACCCGGAAGAAAATTTCAGCGCGAAGCAGACGCAAAAAGATGTTTCAAACGCTTTGCGGCAAGCAATCAATAATCTCGAAGCCGAAGATAAATTGATACTTAAACTTTATTATTTCGACGATTTGAAATTGAAGGATATTGGAAACACTCTGGGTTTTCACGAAGCGACGGCGAGCCGGAAAATCGTGCGAATTCAAACTGAAGTCAGAAAATCGGTCGAGAAGATTTTGATTGCCGAATATGGCTGGAAGCGAGAAGAAATCAAACGATATTTAACGGACGCGGCATCAAAGCTCGATGTTGGTTTAGAGCGAATGTTCGCGGTTTTGCTCTTCGTCGCTCTGTTGCAAGAATTTTGGAACTGAGACGTTCCCACATTAAACATTTATCATTGAACATTTACAAAATCGTTCGATGCTAAATGCTAAATGCTAAATGGTAGAAGAGTTCGACAAAGAAATGGATACACTTTTGCGGCAAGCGGCGCAAGGCGAAACTGCGTCTGGAAATTCAAAATTCAAAATTCAAAATTCAAAATTGTCGCATCTCGACGCCGATGAAATTTCGCTTTTTGCCGAAAATGCTTTGCCGAAAAAATCTCGTGAGAATGCCGTTGCGCATTTCGCGGATTGCGGCAGATGCCGAAGGATTTTGTCCGATTTGATTTCCCAAAATCCCGAAAACGAAATCGTTTCCGCCAAACAAGCGGAAGTTTTCGCGCCGATAATTCCCTGGTATCGAAAACTTTTCGCCTTTCCGAATCTGGCTTACACGCTCGGCGCGTTGGTGCTTGTTTTTTCGGGACTCGTCGCATTTACCGTTTTGCAAAGCGTTGATAAATCTCAAAACGCGGAAGTTTCGCGAATTTCCGAACAACCGCTCAAAGGCGGACCGTTCTTGGACGACACGGCGATTGTCGAAGAACAAAGTGCGAATGTGATGATGTCGAGCAATATGTCAAACGCTTCAATGTCGAATTCGGCTTCGTCTTTTTCGTCAAACGCTATGATGTCGAACGCTTCGACCAATTCCGTCGCGCGAAGTTTCAATGCAAACTCGGCTTCAAACACGACAACCGCTTCAAACAAATCAAGCGTTTCCGCAAACGCATCGCAAAAAGACGAACCGCGCCGCGATGAAGACGCGGCAGGAAAAGTCGCAACCGATTTACCGCCGCAAAGCAGAACCGCTAAAAGCCTGACCGAGGAAAAACGAGAACGCGCTAAGGAAGACAAAAACGAAGCGGAAACTACAGACACTGCAAAATCTGCGCCGCCAAAACCTGAACAACCTTCGGTTTTAGAAAATCAGGTTAGGTCCGGTGCGCCGAGCGCAAAAGCAAAGAAAAATGCGCGGGCGCAAAATGTCGAAACAAGCAGTGTCGGCGGAAAAACCTTCCAACGCGCGGGCAATATTTGGGTTGATTCGGCTTACAAAGGTCAAGCGACAACCAACATTACACGCGGCACAAGCGAATTCAAAAAACTTGATTCGGATTTGCGCCGCATCGCGGAAAATTTGGGCGGGACGGTAATCATCGTGTGGAAAGCAAAGGCTTACAGAATTCAGTAAAACTTTCATAGAAAAAATTATGAAAGGACATATTTACATTTCTCATAAATACTGCGCTTTATTATGCTAAAATTCTTTTGAAATTTTGCGATGATTCCTTTTAAGAAATACATTAAACCGCTGGAAAATATCGAAACAATCGCCCGGCGTTTTTCGATTAGAGAATTGAAAAGTTTGCGTGAGAGATACGGCGGCGACAATTGGAGAAAGTTAAAAGGCAACGCTTATGTCGAATTGACCGACGGACAAATTCATTACGCGGAACTGCATTGGTATGAATGCCACGGCATTGGCAAACGAAAAATAAAAGTCAAACGGCTGCTCGATTAATTATGAAAGTTATCGGCTTTGCATTATGTCTGGAAAATTCCGATTGTGACGATTTGGAGTTAAATAAAATTTATCCGATTGTCGAAGCGGAAACAAACGATCCGGAAAGTTATTTGCGGATTATTGACGAATCCGAAGAAGATTATATCTACCCGCGAGAAATGTTTGAGATTATCAACTTACCGACTCAAATTCAAAATCGCGTTTTAGAAAACATCGCAGTTTAAAATTCTTCTCGTTTGGCATAAAACAAGTTAAAATAACTGTTATGAAAACGGTTCTTCTTTTGTGTCTCTTGTGCTTTTTCGCGGCAATTGCAAACGCGCAAGCTGTTTGGCAAGCGAATCTCGACGGCAAAGTTCGTTTTTATCAAACCACTGATTTCGGCGTGATGATTGCGGGAACGGACAATTCTTTGTATGCGATTGACGGGCAGACGGGCGAAACCGTGTGGCGCAAGCGGACGAAAGGTTTGGACGAAACTTCGATTACGCCTGTCCCTTCGACCGATTTGATTTTGGTTTCAACTGACGCGGGCGACAAATCGCGCGTCGAAGCGGTTGATTTGCTTTCGGGCGCGACGCTTTGGCGCAGCGATAAAGTCAAAGGCGATGTTTTGCAGCTTGCGGTTGAACCTGCGCAAAATTTGCTCGCGGTTGTTCTAGTCAAAAAGACAACCGGCAAAGTCGGTGAAGAATTTAAACGCCATCCGATTGTTCACGTTTTTAATCTTTCAAACGGCGACGAGTTGTGGAAAAAGGAATTGGAAAGCGACGTTGAAATGATGCCGTCGCGTTTCGGCGAAGATTTGGGCGAGGTTCCCTTCACTTTAGATAATTACCGCGCGCCTCTGATTTTAGACGGCAGACTTTTTCTGTTTTACGAAGGCGTGACTTCCTACGACGCGCAGACCGGACGGGAAGGCGAGCGCGAACGATTCAAGGTCAACGAAGACAATTTGGCTTTGACCGAAGCCGACCCGATTTTTGACGACAAATTTCTTTACACATCGGGACGCGGAAAAGTTCGCGCCGTTAATCGCCGGAGCGGAAAGGTTGAATGGGAAGCCAAAGATTTAGGCGTTACGCCGGAAATGGCGGTTGTCGGAAATGTTTTGTATGTTCGCACTGGCGGACAATTTACGAGCATCAAAGACGGCGAAATCCGTGAAAAAGGCAGTTTCGGAGTTTCGGCGATTGACACGCGCAACGGTAAAACTCTCTGGCGTTACAAAGGCGCGGACAAAGGTTTAACGAATTTTGTTTTTGCCGATACGAACACGATTCTGGTTGCCGACAAAGACGATTTGATTACAATTGACGCGCGAACCGGAAAGCGAATTGATAAGTTTGAACACGATGTTGAAAAAGCGCAGTTTGTTTTGATAAACGAAAGTGGCAAAGCGGTTGTCGGCGGACGCGACGAAATCGCAGCGTTTCAAGTTCAAGGTTCAAGATTCAAAGTTCAAAGTCAGTCGGAAGTTCAAAGTTCAAAGTTTAATGTTCAAGGTTTCTCTGAAATCCAAAATCCAAAATCCAAAATCCAAAATCGGGAAATTTGGCGTGTTAAGCATAAAGCGCCAGGTCGCGGAGTTTTGCGAACTGTCGCGGGAATTGCGCTTCGGGCAACCGCGCTTTATTTTCGATACGGCGGACTAGCGACATCGGCTTTGAATATCGCGCGCGGCGCGAGTGTGGCGCAATCGGTTCTCGGACTTCGCTGGTCGGGACTGAAAACGCGGTTTTCGTCGTTTGATCTGACGACACTGGCGAGCAATTCCGCGAAAAATTATGTTGCAAGCAGAATCAGCCTTTACGGAATCTCTGCGAGAACGCCGAATCTTTTAAATCGCATCGGCGGTTTGCAAAACGGCGCGGCGAATCTGCCGAATTTGCCGAATGCCGCAAACATTCGCGGGAGAATAATTGGAAAAGCGATTGACCGCGCAACGCCTTCACGCGCTGATGTGCAGGAAAGTTTGCTTGACCGGCTCGACCCGGTGCGGCAAGTCGAAAAACTTTCCGATTACTTTCTGCGTCGCAAACGTCTGGCTGACCTTCGGGGAAATTATATGTATTTTTACACCGATTTGCCGAAGCCGTTTGATAAAAAAGGCTTGGTCGGCGTAAATGTTCACAACGGCAGAGACGCGAGATTCATTTTAGTTTCCGAACCCGACGCGCGTTTTGTAACCGATGAAACCGTCGGCTTTCTTTATTCGGCAAACGAAAATCGCTTGCAGGCTTTTGATGTTTTAGAAAGATAAATTATGAAAACATTAACCTTAACTTTATTACTTTTTGCTTTCTTGACTTCTTGCCAAATCAAAGCTGAAAATGCTTTTGCCGATACAAATAAGATTGTCGAGGTTCAAACCTCCGTTTCGCCAACGCCTTCAATTTCACCAACAGCAATGCCAAACTTGGTGAACGACATTAACTCAAAAATTGGAATTGTAGATTACAATCAGAAAAAAGGCAGTTGCTTGACTATTCCAAACGCGAATTTGAAAAAAGGCGGCAAAGTGCAAATCATTTTCACAGATAAACCGCAAATCGTTTTGCAAGCGGAAGTAGTTGAAAAACTTAATAGAAAATGCCCATCAAGAAATACGGAAGTTGATAATAACGATTCGTTTTATTCGCTTAAAGTTTCAGGTGAAAATATTAAAGAATATGCAGTCGCAATTGGCTTAATTGATTCAAAGCAGATTGTTAAAGTAAGGAAAGGAATGGCAGGCATTGATGTTGACAGCGATAAAAAGAATGATTACTTTCGCATTTGCACAAGTTTTGAAGGATTACATTTGACTGTTTGGAATAGCAAGCCACTAATCGGCAAACGCATTTGGCACAGATATTATTATTTGGGATATGACGTTGATTCAAATTGCAAAGAAAAAGATTACGAAGGCACTGAGAATTAAGAATTATGTTACATAAAAAACCACTTGCTTTGTTCATTTTGTTCATTTGTTTCGTTTCCATATCCTTGGCTCAAAAGGCGAAAAAGGAAAAGCCAAATGAAGAAATCACCAAAATGCTGAAAGAAATTTCGGCTAAAAACATTGAAACGACGATTCGTAAACTTGTTTCGTTCGGAACGCGCAACACTTTGTCCGAGCAAGACAATCCGACGCGCGGAATCGGCGCGGCGCGTGATTATTTGTTCGGCGAGTTTCAAAAAATCAGCCAGGATTGCGGAAATTGTCTGACGGTTGAAAAGCAAACATTTTTGCAGCCGAAGGCAAATCGCATTCCTGAGCCGACGAATTTGACGAATGTTTTTGCGACTTTGAAAGGCACGACAAATCCCGAAAGAGTTTATGTTGTTTCCGGTCATTATGATTCGATGTGTACGTCCCCGACCGACGCTAAATGCGATGCGCCGGGCGCGAACGACGACGCTTCGGGAACTGCTGCCGTTGTGGAAATGGCTCGCGTGATGTCGAAAAGAAAATTCGACGCGACGATTATTTTTATGGCTGTTCCGGGCGAAGAACAAGGTCTTCTCGGCGCGACTTATTTTGCCGAACAAGCAAAGAAAAACGCGATGAATATCGAAGCGATGTTCACCAACGATATTATCGGCGGCGTGATGAGTTATAAAAACGCGACCGACCGTCAATCGGTGCGCGTTTTTGCCGAAGGCGTTCCGTCAAATGAAACCGATGCGGAAGGAAACACGCGGCGCAGCGTCGGCGGCGAAAACGATTCGGCTTCGCGCCAACTCGGAAGATTTATCAAGGAAGTTGCGGACGTTTATTCGCCGAAGTTTCGCGTTCAGGTCATTTATCGCCGCGACAGATACGGACGCGGCGGCGACCATATTCCGTTTCTCGAACGGGGTTTTGCAGCCGTGCGTTTTACCGAGCCGCACGAAGATTACACGCATCAGCACCAGAATCTTCGCACGGAAAATAACGTATTTTACGGCGATACAATCGAATTTGTTGATTTTGGTTATGTTGCAAATGTCACACGAATAAATGCCGCCTCGCTTGCAATGCTTGCGCTTGCGCCCGCGCGTCCAAAAAATGTCGGCATCGTTACAGGAATTTTAACTAACGACACAAATTTGAAATGGGACGCTAACACCGACGCGGATTTAGCGGGTTACGAAATAGTCTGGCGCGATACGACTTCGCCCTTTTGGACAAATTCGCTTTTTGTCGGAAACGTAACCGTTTACACGGCAAAGGAAATGTCGAAAGACAATTACTTTTTCGGCGTTCGCGCCGTCGATAAAGCAGGCAATAAAAGTCCGGTGAGTTTTCCGCGCCCCGTCAGCCAACCGCGCCCCGCCAGATAAGAATATGGTTTGAAGTCGCAGTTGTCGCTATGCTTTTGCTCGTCGGGCAAATTTTTGGCAGACATTTTGAAGAGAAAGCTCCGTGTCGGCGAATGCTTTGTAAACACACGCCCGGCATCGTCGTATTTGTACGGAAAATTTGTCGGGCAAAATCCGATGCGATGTCCCGCGCTTTGAAAATTTGCTGCAACGAATAGGGTTGCCGCAGTAAAAATTATTTGAACGTGAAATCGCAGGAAAATAAAAGGAGAAAACATTATGTTAGGCGGAAAATCTTCGGAAGAGTGGATTGAAGAGTATTCGCACAGCCATCAACACTCGATAAATAAGCTGACGCACAAAATCGGGATTCCGATGATTGCGCTGTCGCTGCCACTTTTTTTGGCGGCGATATTCGTCAGAGGCTTTTGGATTGTGCCGACTGCGCTGTTTGTCGTCGGCTGGGTTTTACAGTTCGTTGGGCATTATTTTGAGGGAAAGCCTCCGGAATTTTTCAAGGATTGGCGATTTCTGTTTGTCGGTCTGCGCTGGTGGCTAAAGAAAATGCGTGGATAATTCTTCCGTTAAAAAGATAAAGGCTGAAAGTCGTTAGACCTTCAGCCTTTCCTTGTTTTTGCCAACCTGTCTTTTTAGAGGTCGTCAATTTCATCTTCGATTTCCAACGAATCGTCCGATTTAAAGATTTCCTCTTCCGGGTTTAAATCATCAATTTCCTCGATTTCGCCAAAGTCATCAGATTCAATGCCCGGCACGTCCATTGGAACAGGCAAATCCAAACCGCCGCTGATAAGCGGAAAATCGTCGTATTCCTCTTCCTTTTTCTGATTAACGGTCGGGTCGTAATCGACCTTGACGTTGCGGTAATACTTCATTCCCGTTCCCGCCGGAATCAATCGTCCCATAATGACGTTTTCCTTCAGACCGCGCAGATAATCTACGCGACCGGAAATTGCGGCTTCGGTCAAAACACGAGTTGTTTCCTGGAAACTCGCCGCCGAGATAAACGAATCAGTTGAGAGCGACGCTTTCGTGATACCCAAAAGAAGCGGCTCGGCACTCGAAGACTGTCCGCCTGCATCCATTACGCGACGGTTTTCGTCTTCGTAGCGGAAGCGGTCAACTTGTTCTTCGAGAAGAAAATCTGTGTCGCCGACATCTTTGATTTTCACCCAGCGAAGCATCTGACGAACAATACATTCGATGTGCTTGTCGTTGATGTTCACGCCTTGTAAGCGATAAACTTCCTGGATTTCGTTGACGATATATTCCTGCAACGCTTCAGTTCCGAGAACGCGCAGAATATCGTGTGGATTCAGCGGTCCGTCCATCAAAGGCTCGCCTGCTTTAACATGGTCTTCTTCCTGAACGGCGATATGCGTTCCGCGCGGAATGTCGTATTCGCGCTCCGCGCCGTCATCGCCCGTAATGATAAGTTTGCGTTTGCCTTTGGCAATCGCGCCGAATTTGACCGTTCCGTCAATTTCCGACATCACGGCTGTTTCGCCCGGACGACGCGCTTCGAAAAGCTCGACGATACGCGGCAAACCGCCGACAATATCTTTCGTCTTAGTCGTTTCACGCGGAATTTTTGCGATAATATCGCCTGCTTCCACGGCTTGACCGTCTTCGACGTAAAGATTAGCGCGAATCGGCATTTGATAAGTTTTCAGGATTTTATTGCCGTTGCGGATTTCCAGACGCGGCTGTTGTTTTTCATCCGAGTCTTTGACCACGAGGCGTTTTTGTCCCGAAACTTTATCAATATCCTCTTCGAGCGTTTTGCCTTCCTTCAAATCCTGAAATTTTACCGTTCCCGAAACTTCCGTCAAAATAGCAAACGTGAACGGGTCCCAGGTCGCAAGCATATCGTCTTCCTTAACCTTTTGACCGTTTTTAACGTGAACGTGCGCTCCGTAGACGATTTGATAACGCGCGACTTCACGCCCGCGCTCGTCCATTAAAGCGAGGTCTGATTTTCCGCGTTTCATCGAAATCTGTTCGCCCGCGCGATTGGTAATGACTTTGAAATCGCCCAGGAAGTTGACCGTTCCATCCATCGAAGCCGCGTGTTTGGTTTCCTGTTCAAAACGCGCCGTGCCGCCGACGTGGAATGTTCTCATCGTCAACTGCGTTCCCGGCTCGCCGATTGACTGCGCGGCGATAACGCCGACTGCTTCGCCGATTTCAACCGTATTTCCGGTTGCCAAATTTCGCCCGTAGCATTTGACGCAAATTCCGCGACGCGATTCGCACGTCAGCGGCGAGCGAATGCGGACTCTCTGCAAGCCTGAAAGCTGCACCTGTCCGGCTAGGTCTTCGTCAATTTCCCGATTCGCTTCGACAATTGTAATGCCGTCAACCGGGTCAATGATGTCGTCCAAAGACGTGCATCCGACGATTCTGTCGCGCAGAGATTCGACTTCTTCGCCGTTGCGAATAATCGCTTCCGCCCAAATTCCGCGCAAAGTTCCGCAATCCTGTTCGGACACGATAACGTCCTGCGCCACGTCAACCAGGCGGCGTGTCAGATAACCCGAATCAGCCGTTTTCAAAGCCGTGTCCGCAAGACCTTTTCGCGCACCGTGCGTCGAGATAAAGTATTGCAGCACGTTCAAGCCTTCGCGGAAGTTAGCGACAATCGGCGTTTCGATAATTTCGCCCGAAGGTTTCGCCATCAAACCGCGCATACCTGCAAGCTGACGAATCTGCGCTTCCGAACCACGCGCACCCGAATCTGCCATCACGAGAATCGGATTCAGTTCCTTGCGGTCTTTCTCGCGTTTATTCATTGCTAAGAACATTTCTTTTGCAACTTTGTCGGTTACGTCCGACCAAATCGCCGTCACTTTGTTGACGCGCTCCATATTCGTCATCGTCGCGTCTTCATATTGCTTTTGAAGTTTGTCAACTTCCTTACGCGCATCTTCGATGATTTTCTTTTTGCTCGGCGGCGTAACCATATCGTCAATGCCGATTGACACACCGGAACGGGTCGCATAAAGAAATCCCATTGACTTCAAATCGTCGAGCATCACGACAGTCTGTTCGTGACCGAGCTTTAAATGACAGAAGCTGACCAATGACTGCAAACCTTTCTTTTTCAGCGTTCCGTTGACAAACGGCAAGCCGTCGCGCGTCAGACGCTCATTTAAAATCACGCGCCCGACTGTCGTTTCAATCAAGCTGTCAACCGGACGGCTGACCGCCCGCATCACATCCTGCGTGTTGTGTTCCTTTGTCAAATCAATCAAATCACCTTTCCAGCGCAACTTGATTTTGGTTTGCGTTTCAACCGCTTTCGCGTCGAGCGCGAGCAGAACATCGTCAACCGAATTAAACGATTTGCCTTCGCCCTTCAATTCTTCGCGGTCAAGCGTCAAATAATAACAGCCGAGAACGATGTCCTGCGACGGAACTGTAATCGGTTGTCCGCTTGCAGGTGAAAGCAAATTGTTCGAGGCAAGCATCAAAACGGTTGCTTCGATTTGCGCTTCGGCAGAAAGCGGAATGTGAACCGCCATCTGGTCGCCGTCAAAGTCAGCGTTAAATGCCGTGCAGACGAGCGGGTGAATTTTTATCGCTTTGCCTTCGACAAGAACAGGTTCAAACGCCTGGATTCCAAGTCTATGCAAAGTCGGAGCGCGGTTTAATAAAACCGGATGCTCGCGGATAACTTCTTCCAAAATATCCCAGACAATCGGCTCTTGACGCTCAACCATTTCACGCGCCTGCTTTATCGTCGCGGCGTGCGCGTCTTTTTCCAGTTTGTTGTAGATAAACGGTTTGAAAAGCTCCAAAGCCATTTTCTTCGGCAAGCCGCATTGATGCAGTTTTAATTCAGGTCCGACGACGATAACCGAGCGTCCCGAATAATCAACGCGCTTTCCGAGCAAGTTTTGGCGAAAACGTCCCTGCTTTCCTTTGAGCGTTCCCGACAAAGATTTCAGCGGACGATTGTTCGCGCCGCGCAGAACTCTGCCGCGTCTGCCGTTGTCAAACAGCGCGTCAACCGCTTCCTGCAGCATTCGCTTTTCGTTGCGAACAATGACTTCCGGCGCACGCAGTTCCATCAATTTTTTCAGACGGTTGTTGCGGTTGATAACGCGCCGATACAAATCATTTAAATCCGAAGTCGCAAATCGTCCGCCGTCGAGCGGCACGAGCGGACGAAGTTCCGGCGGAATAACTGGAATAATATCTAAAATCATCCATTCGGGATTGTTGCCGGATTTTAAGAAAGAGTTCGACACTTTCAAGCGTTTTGAAAACTTCAGCTTTTTCTGCTGCGAAGTTTCCTCTTTCATCTTCTGACGCAGTTCGGTAACGAGTCCGGGAATGTCAATTTTCATCAAAAGCTCTTTGATGGCTTCCGCGCCCATTTTCGCTACAAATTGATGCGGATATTCCTGCATCAATTCACGATACCGCTCGTCGGTCAACAAATCCTTTTCTTTCAATTCCGGCACATCGCCCGGGTCAACCACGATGTAAGTTTCAAAGTAAAGAATTTTTTCGAGGTCGCGCAAAGTTATATCAAGGAGATGCCCGATGCGCGACGGCAAGCCTTTGAAAAACCAGACGTGCGAACACGGAGAAGCAAGCTCGATATGACCGAGCCGCTCGCGCCGCACTTTCGATTGCGTAACTTCAACGCCGCATTTATCGCAGACCACGCCGCGATGCTTCATTCTTTTATATTTTCCGCACAAGCATTCCCAATCCGACACGGGACCGAAAATGCGGGCGCAGAAAAGCCCGTCGCGTTCCGGTTTGAACGTGCGGTAGTTAATCGTTTCCGGCTTGGTAACTTCGCCGTGCGACCAGGATTTAATTTTTTCGGGCGATGCCAGAGATATGCGAATCGCCTCGAAATTAGGTGTTAACTGCGTTTTGTTTTCGTTTTGAAATCTAAACATATTTTTTTCAAGTCCAGAGTCCAGAGTCCAGAGTCCAGAGTCAGGTCGTTTTTTTCGACTTTAGACTTTGGACTCTGGCCTCTGGACTGTTTTAATCTGCCCCCACTACTTCGCCGACACCAGCCAGCACTACGGTTGGGTCAATCTCGTCTTCGGTGATGAGTTCGACATCCAGACACAGCGATTGCAGTTCGCGCACTAAAACATTGAACGATTCGGGAATGCCCGGCTCGAAATTCGATTCGCCTTTGACGATGGTTTCGTAGATTTTCGAGCGTCCGGCAACGTCGTCGGATTTACAAGTTAAAAGCTCTTGTAAAATATGCGCCGCGCCGTAGGCTTCGAGTGCCCAGACTTCCATCTCGCCGAAACGCTGCCCGCCGAATTGCGCTTTGCCGCCCAAAGGCTGCTGCGTAATAAGGCTGTATGGTCCGATTGAACGAGCGTGAATTTTGTCATCAACCAGATGCGAAAGTTTGAGCATATAAATGTAACCGACGGTTACTTTCTGCTCGAATTGTTCGCCCGTTATGCCGTCGTAAAGTCTGGTTTTACCTGACAATCCGACCGATGGCGGAAGACCCAACTCGTCGTATCTGTCGTTCGCCTTCTGAATATACTGCTTGATTTCATTTTCGCTCGCGCCGTCAAAAACCGGCGTTGCGAAATGAAGTCCGAGAACACGCGCCGCCCAACCCAAATGCGTTTCGAGAATCTGACCGACGTTCATACGGCTGGGAACGCCGAGCGGATTTAAGACAATATCAACCGGCGTTCCGTCCGGCAGATACGGCATATCTTCTTCCGGCAAAATGCGTGCGATAACGCCTTTGTTGCCGTGTCGTCCAGCCATTTTGTCGCCGACGGAAAGTTTGCGCTTCATCGCCACGAAGACTTTAACCATTTTGATAACGCCCGGCGGAAGTTCGTCACCTTGTTTCAGCTTGGTGATTTTTTCCTCGTAGATGTCGCTCAAAATATCAATCTGACGCGCCGTGCGCTGTTCGTATTCTTTAGTTTCACCCGTCGTATCAATCGTTCCGGCTGCAACTTCCGCTTTGCGAAGATATTTGACATCAACGTTTTTCAGAAGGTCGCGTGTTAAGGTTTCACCTTTTTTGATTAGAACATTGCTGCCGTCGGTCAAGTCTTTGGTTAATTTGCGACCTTCAAAAAGCTCGTAAATTCGCTCGTCGCGCTGCTCGCTCAAAATACGAATTTCGTCTTCGAGGTCGCGCCGCAAATCATTTTCTTCGAGTGCTTCGATGTCGAGTGAACGCTCGTCTTTTTCCTGTCCTTTGCGCGTAAATACCTGAACATCAACAACCGTTCCGTCAATTCCCGGCGGGCAAGTCAAACTTGCATCTTTTACGTCACCGGCTTTTTCGCCGAAGATTGCGCGAAGCAGTTTTTCTTCCGCCGTTAATTGCGTTTCGCCTTTCGGCGTAACTTTACCGACAAGAATCGAGCCGGGTTTAACCTGCGCTCCGATACGAATAATTCCCGATTCGTCCAAATCTCTCAGCATATTTTCGCCGATGTTCGGAATATCGCGCGTTACTTCTTCTGGACCGAGTTTCGTATCACGCGCTTCGATTTCCAGTTCTTCAATGTGAATCGAAGTATAATAATCTTCCTTCACAAGACGTTCGGAAACAAGAATCGCGTCTTCAAAGTTGTAACCGCGCCAGGACATAAACGCCACTAAAACATTTCTGCCGAGAGCGAGTTCGCCTCTGTCGGTGCAAGGTCCGTCGGCTATAACCTGACCTTTTTTCACTCTTTCGCCAACTTGCACAATCGCTCTTTGATTGATACAAGTGTTTTGATTTGAACGCTTGAATTTGACGAGCGAATAAATATCCGCCGTAACTTCACGCGAAATCGTGCCGCCGACCTGGTTGTCGGCTTTGACGATAATGCGCTCCGAATCAACGAAATCCACCAAGCCGTCGCGTTTGGCAATAACCACCGCGCCTGAATCTCGCGCCGCGACCTGCTCCATTCCGGTTCCGACATACGGACTTTCAGCCCGCAGAAGCGGAACTGATTGACGCTGCATATTTGAACCCATCAAAGCGCGGTTCGCATCGTCATTTTCCAGAAACGGAACTAAAGATGCCGCAACTGAAACAAGCTGTTTCGGCGAAACGTCCATATATTCGATTTCACCGCGGTCAGCCGTGATAAATTCGCCTTTTCGACGAGCTGCGTTGCGTTCATTAACTAGGTTGCCCTTTTCATCGAGTTCGATATTCGCTTGTCCGATGGTGTATCTATCTTCTTCCCAAGCAGTTTGATAAAACGGAAACGGCTCAAACTCTGCCTGGCGTTCATCTTTTTTGAGCTTCTTGTTTGCCGCTTCGATTTGCTCCACTGGAATATGCTCGCGCGGTTTCAATCCCGTGTCGCCGCCGTTGATAATGTTGGCATATTCGACAACGCGCCCGTCTTCGACTTTGCGATACGGCGATTCGATAAATCCGAATTCATTGATTCTCGCAAAGCACGAAAGACTCGAAATAAGCCCGATGTTCGGACCTTCAGGCGTTTCAATCGGACAAATTCGTCCGTAGTGCGTCGGGTGAACGTCGCGAACTTCAAATCCTGCTCTTTCGCGTGAAAGACCGCCCGGTCCGAGCGCGGAAAGACGACGCTTGTGCGTGATTTCCGACAGCGGATTCGTTTGATCCATAAACTGCGACAATTGCGACGAACCGAAAAATTCGCGGACAGCCGCCGTAACAGGTTTCGCATTTACAAGGTCGCGCGGCATCGTCGTGAACATATCCTGTTGAATGGACATTTTCTCTTTGATGGCGCGTTCCATTCTTTCCAGACCGATGCGGAATTGATTTTCCAATAATTCGCCGACGGCGCGGACACGGCGGTTGCCGAGATGGTCAATGTCGTCTTGCGAAAAATTGTCGCTGTCTCTTTTCATCCGCAGCAGATAATTGACGACTTCATAAAAATCGCTGGCTTTCAAAAGCGAATTATTGATGTCATCGCGTTCGGGTCTGCCCATTTTGATATTGAATTTCAGCCGCCCGACGCGCGATAAATCAAAACGACGCGCGTCGAAAAACATTCCTTCGAGCAGACGGTAAGCCGTCGGCACCGTCGGCGGGTCGCCCGGTCGCATTTTGCGATAAATTTCGAGCAGCGCGTCAACAGGTTTTGTAATCGTGTCTTTCTTCAAAGTCTGCGCGATTATTCCGCCGATAACGTCCTTTTCAGGAAAGAAAACCGAAAAACTTTCAACGCCTTCTTCGATAAGCTGCTGAATTTTGGCAGCCGGAATTTCGGTGTTCGATTCGATAACGACTTCGCCCGTTTCGGTGTTGACCACATCGTCCAGAGCAAAAGCGCCTTCAAATTCCTGCACTGAGACTTCAACCCGTTCGATACCGAGTTTTTTGAGTTCCTTTAACGCGGAAGCGGTAACTTTCTTTCCGCTGCTGACAATCGTTTCCTTTTTATCCTTAATATCTTCTTCCGCACGCATTCCCTTCAGATTGGTTTCGCCGTCTTCTTTGATTTTTACGAAGAGTTTGCCTTTTTCGATGATTACTTCGTCCGTCGTATAAAGATGGCGCAGAATATCAGCATTGGTAAATTCGGCGTTTTTGATAACTTCTTCCAAGATGTTATCGGAAACGGTCTTCATATCAATTTGCGGATTGAGCCACAAACCGAGCGCACGCAAAAAGATGGTTGCCAGAATTTTGCGTTTTCCAAGCCGCGCGTGAAGAATGTTTTTCGCGTCGTATTCAAATTCAACCCAAGAGCCGCGATACGGAATGATTTTCGCCAAAAAAGTGTCGCGGTCGCCTTTGAAAAACACGCCCGGACTTCTGTGCAATTGCGAAACAATGACACGCTCAGTGCCGTTGATAACGAATGTTCCGTTGTCGGTCATCAGCGGAATTTCGCCGAAGAAAACGTCTTCTTCCTTAATATCGCGGATGGTCGAAACGCCCGTTTCCGCGTCTTTGTCATAAACGGTCAGACGAATTTTGACTTTGAGCGGGACGCTGTAAGATGTTCCGCGCTCCTGACATTCCTGCTGGTCGTGTTTGTGTTTGAGTCCTACGGGTTCGCCGCAATTTGTGCAGAGCTTCGGACGCACGATGTTGAAAGTTCCGCAATTGTTGCAGAGAACTTCAGCCGAGCCGAACGGATCAACCTTTATTTTTGCCGCGCATTCTTTACAGTTAGCGCGGAGATGTTCCAGACCTTCCAGATTTCCGCACTTGCACTGCCAATTGCCGATTTGGTATTCGACAAATTCGAGCGTTGCCGTTTCGCGGAAATCGGAAACCGGAAAAATGGATTGGAAAACCGTCTGCAGTCCGACCATATCGCGTTCTTCGGGTATCAAATCCATCTGCAAAAAACGATTGTATGATTCGCGCTGCACTTCGATTAGATTCGGAATGCGGGCGGATGTATAAATTTTTGAAAAATCCACGCGCTCTGGTGCTTTGCTGGTTCGGCGACCAAGCCCGTTGGTGTTGGTTTGTAGCGGATTGGCAATCATAATTTTTTATAATTTCAGAATCGGAAAAAATATTTGTTGATTTAAATGTCGTTTGTTGCTAAGATTTTCCGAGCGAGACATATTCATCAACATTTCAATAGAGACGGCAAATGCGGTCGCGGGTAAAACCTACCCTGACCGCTTAACTATTAGCAGTATTGCTATAATATAAATTTTTCGAGAGTGCCGAAAAAGACACTAGCTCTCCAAGTTGTCTACGAGAAACTTCCTTTGTTTGATGCAGAAAACTCAAAGCGAGTTTTCCAACCGATAAAATGACAAGCGTCAAAGTTTTTATAAACTTTCACGCTTGCCTTTCAGTGTAACAATCAAATTATTTAATTTCAACCGTCGCACCCGCATCGGTCAACTTAGTCTTGATTTCGTCGGCTTCAGCTTGGGAAACGCCTTCCTTAATAGCCTTCGGCGCGCTGTCAACCAATTCCTTAGCTTCTTTTAAGCCAAGACCGGCGACAACTTCGCGGACAATTTTAATGACGTTGATTTTCTGACCGCCCGCGGCGGTTAAAACAACATCAAAAGTATCCTTTTCTTCAGCCGCAGGCGCAGCACCATCGCCCGCGCCAGCGCCAGCCGCCATTGCCATCGGCGCGGCTGCCGCAGCAGCGGAAACACCGAAAACTTCTTCCAATTCCTTAACTAATTCCGATGCTTCAAGCAACGTCATGCCTTTCAAATACTCAACTACTTCATCTTTTGTAACTGCCATAATAATTTATATCCTCCAATAGGGTTCTTGTGTTTTTATTTGTAAATCGTTAATCGTCAATCGTTAATCGTGTTTTCTATTCACGATTTGCAATTGACTACCAACGGCTTGTTTATGTCAGCCGCGAGAACCCACGGGACGCTTTTTCGTTTGGTTGCACCACAAACTACAAATGCGTCCGAGCCTTGAAAGCGACCTGACTCATCGCTTCACTCGTTTTACCTTGAGTACGGCTAGAAAACTTTTTCTATTCTGATTTTTCTTCTGTCCCGGCTTCCGGTGCGGCACTTGATTCAGATTCTTGTGCCGTCACGGAACTTCCGTCTGCCTCGACGACCGGTTCAGAAACTTGTTCGGCTGCTTCCGATTTAGCTTCTTCCGGTTTTACTTCTTCGGTTTTTTGCTCTGCCGGAACATCCGTCTTCCCTTCACCGATTAGTTTGACAACCACCGCCAAGTTGCGCGGCACGGCATTGATAACCGTGACAATACGCTGTGCTTGAGCGTTGATGACAAACATCAGTTTGGAGATAAGCTCTTCTTTTGACGGCAAGCTGGCAATTGATTCGACTTGTTTCAAATTAACCACTCTGCCTTCGACAATACCGGCTTTGAACGTGTAAATATCAGCGTTGTCTTTGACAAATTTAGAAACCGTCTTCGATAAAACAACCGCATCGTTTTGCGTCCAGGCGATTCCTGTTACGCCTTTGAAATGCTCAGAGGCTTCTTCATAAGGCGTTCCTTTAATCGCAATACGCGCCAAAGTATTTTTAACGACTTGAAACTGCGCCCCGGCATCGCGTAAATGATTGCGAAACTCTTGATCTTTGTTGACAGTTAATTTATTGAAACTAACAATCATCGCTGATTTTGAATTGTTCAACTGCTCCGTGATAGCGTTTAAATCCGCTTGTTTTCTCTCTCTCGTTTTCATCTTTTTTATTCGCTCCTCACTCTTTACGCAAACGCTAATTCGTCGAGCAGAACGCCCGGACTCATCGTCGAAGCCAAGTTAATTTTTTTCAAATAGCGACCTTTCGCCGTCGTCGGTTTAGCCTTCATCACAGCATTAATTAAAACTCTGGTGTTTTCGAGAAGTTTTGCTTCATCAAACGAAACTTTTCCAACCGGCGAGTGAATAACGCCTGTTTTATCAACGCGATACTCGACTTTACCGGCTTTGGTTTCTTCGATGGCTTTTCGCACGTCCATCGTTACCGTTCCAGTCTTTGGATTCGGCATCAGCCCGCGCGGACCCAAAATTTTTCCGAGTTGACCGACTTTGCCCATCATATCGGGCGTCGCAACTAAAGCATCGAAATCGAGCCAACCGCCTTTGATTCGGTCAACAATATCTTCGCCGCCTGCAAAATCCGCTCCGGCTTCTTCGGCTTCTCTGATTTTGTCGCCTTGCGCGATAACGACGACGACTTTTGTTTTTCCGCCTAAACCGTGAGGCAAAACAAGTGTTCCGCGCACAAGCTGGTCGGCTTTGCGTGGGTCAACGCCAAGCCACATCGTCAATTCAACCGTTTCATCAAAATTTGCAAAAGCGACTTCCTTAACTTTGGCAACCGCTTCCTGCAGTTCGTATCTTTTATTCGGCTCGATTTTTTCCGAAGCCGCCGTATATTTTTTTCCTCTTTTCATTTTATCTCCAAGGTTCAAACGAAATGTTTTAATTTTGCGGTTTTAATGCATCCATTTCTCCCTCTCAAAAAGGCAAAAGAATTGAGACGAAGGATTTATTTATCCTTCAATTGTCAATCCCATACTTTTCGCCGTGCCTTCAATTGTCTTAACTGCCGCTTCAAGATTTGTCGTATTCAAATCAGGCATTTTTTTCCTGGCGATTTCTTCAACCTGCGAACGCGAAATTTTTCCAACTTTCGTTTTATTTGCTGTTCCCGAACCTTTTGCAATACCGGATGCTTTACGAAGCAAGTCGGCGGCAGGCGGCGTTTTCGTTTCAAACGTAAACGAGCGGTCGGCATAAACCGTAATAACCACCGGAACTTTCATATCCGGATCGTCATTCTGCGTTTTCGCGTTAAACGCTTTGCAGAACTCCATAATGTTCACACCATGTTGTCCGAGCGCGGGACCAATTGGCGGCGCAGGATTCGCTTTGCCTGCCGGAATTTGTAATTTGATATAACCTGTAATCTTCTTAGCCATAATTTTAATTAATGAGAGGTAAAAAATATAATTTTTTCATTTTATATTTCTCGTTTCTTACTTTTTTCACTCTTCTTCTGCAAATGTAACTTTTTCAACGTCCAGGAAATTGAGTTCAACCGGAGTCGAACGTCCGAAAATTGTTACGGTAACTTTTAGAGTCGTTTTTTCTTCGTTTATCTCTTCGACTTTTCCGGTAAAGCTGGCAAAAGGTCCCGATTTGATACGGACGACTTCGCCGATTTCATAAGAGAATTTCGGTTTCGGTTTTTCCGCCGCAATTTCCACGTTGTGAACAATCTGGTCAACTTCCGCCTGCGTCAGAGGTGTCGGCTGTTTTCCGCCTAAAAAACCCGTAACCTTCGGCGTAGATTTTATAGCGTGAAAAACATTGTCGGGAATTCGTGCCTGCTCGTTGCATTCAACTTCTACCAGAACATAACCCGGATAAAACATCCGCGACGATTCAATACGCTTGTTACCGCGCATTTCGACGACTGTTTCTTTCGGCAGTAAAACTTCGGTGATTTGTTCGCCTAGCTCCATATCACGGATACGCGCGTTAAGACTCTCAAGCACTTTGTTTTCATGCCCTGAATATGTGTGGATAAAATACCACTGTCTCATCTGTAATCCTTTATATACCGACAATTTTATTAATTAACCAGGTCAGAGATTCCAAAATATAAACCCACGCCCGGTCAACTAAAAAAAGATAAATAGCAAAGAAAATGACGTTGACGATTACAATAATCGTCGTATTTTTTACGACATCCGAAGAAGGAAACGAAGTCTTATCAAGTTCTTCGCGCGTATGACGAATAAATTCGCCGACACCTTCTTTGCCGCCTTTGTTATTATTGTCTCCTTTGTTATTATTGTCTAAGGTATCAACTGCTTCTGACAATTGTTTATCTCCTCGAAATTATTCTGGCAGGGGTACCAGGACTCGAACCCGGACCTACGGTTTTGGAGACCGACATGCTAACCATTGACACCATACCCCTTCTAGTTAGTGCAGAGTTAGGAGTGGAGAGCAGCGAGCGAAAAACCTTTTACTCACCGCTCTCCACTTTTATTACTCACCACTACCGTTATTTATTTTCTCTGTGCAAACGATGGCAACGACAACGATTGCAAAACTTTTTCAGTTCAAGCCTTCCGGGCGTGTTCTTTTTGTTTTTGGTCGTTACATAATTGCGTTCTTTACACTCGGTGCATTGCAAAATTATGTTATCTCTCGGCATAAACTCAACCTCTTAATTTTTTTACACTTATTCAACGACTTCAGAGACAGTGCCTGCGCCAACGGTTCTGCCGCCTTCTCTGATTGCAAAGCGTAAGCCTTTCTCCATCGCTATCGGAGCTATCAGTTCTATCTCCATCGCAATGTTATCGCCG
>JAABUN010001659.1_pt1 | contig 46740 bp, 33 predicted proteins | sample 5559311 | NCBI WGS metagenome assembly JAABUN01 (sample SAMN10711877, study PRJNA513370) | rock metagenome | isolation source: Antarctica rocks | place: Antarctica: Victoria Land, Siegfried Peak sud
CCGTGAGCGCCTTGACCAGCCCCGGATACTGCCGCAAACTCTCCGCCGTGCACATGGCCTGCCCTCCTCTCTCCTCGCACACCCGGAGGGTATACCATGTTCACGCTCGTATTCGGCATAGACTCTATTGTGGGCGCGGGGGCAACGACCTCGTGCTGGTGAGGGAGAACCGGCCGACTCTCCCCCGCGACATCGCCTCGCTCTCCGACCCGCCCGCCGACCTGCCCGCACCGCTGCCCCCGCTCGACCGCCGTAAGGCCGCGACCGTCGAGCGGGGGCACGACCGGGCCCGCGACCGGCGGCACCTCCCCGCCGAGACCGACTGCACCGGCTCCCTTGACCGGCCCGGCGCGACCCAGGTCTTCCGACAGGGGCGCACCTGGCGGGAAGATGGCACCAGGCACCGCCGGCCACACGACAGCATTGCCCGCATGCGGCACGACACGGCCCTCGGCCCGATCCAGCGGTTCGGCCACCAGGCCATCGCCTGCCGCCTGCGCTCACGCCGACTGCCCGGCGGCGGCGCTCACCCTGATCCTCGGTAGGCCATCTACTCGCGCATAACCCCTGCTGTTGTGACCAGGGCTTATGCGTTCTCGGATAGTGGAACGCAGAGGAAGCGCACCGCCTCGTCGGGATGGCGGCTGAAGTGGCGCTGGCGCGAGCCGTGGGGTCGGCGATTGTCATGCCCGGCTACGTCTGCGGCGAGGAGTACTGGGGGTTGACAGCAATGCTCCACGCCTACGCCTTCACCTTGGGGGTATCCGGCCCCCACCCCGCGCTCCTGGAGGCGATGGCCTGCGGCAATTGCGTGAGCGCCGACGCGTAGGCCACCAATGCCGAGGCGGGCGGCGATGCGGTACTATTCCACGCTGGCCAACAGGGCGGCGCGTCTTCGCCGAATCGACCCTGCTCGATGACTACGGCTCGCGCGGCGCGACGCGTCGCCGAGCGGTACAATTGGGACTGTATCACCGACGACTACGAAGCGCTCTTCCGACGGCTCGCCGTTCGGCACGGGCGCGGGAGAGCGGAGCAGGGTTAGGCGGGGGATCGAGCGTGACGAAAAGAGTGCATCCCCAGGCCTCGCGGTCTACCGCGCGCCGGAACGAGGAGGGCGGCCACGAGTTAGACATGCTGCTCAACGTCCTGCGCGGCGAGATGAGCATCGTCGGCCCGCGCCCGGAGCAGCCCTTCATCGCCGCGCAGTACCACGCCTGGCAGCAGAAGCGCACCGAGATCCGCCCCGGCCTGACCGGCTGGTGGCAGGTCAACGGTCGCAGCGGCAGGCCGCTGCACCAGCACACCGATTTCGACATCTACTACCTGGAGAACTACTCCTTCTGGCTCGACCTCCGCATCCTCGGCCGCACCATCGGCGCGGTGCTGCGCGGCGACGGGGCCTACTGAGCCGAGTATGCACCGCTGGCAAGCTGACCGGGGGGCGATGGTAGGGGGCCGTGACCGATGCTATACTGCCCCTTGCCACGGCCTGCCCGCGCATCGCAGCGCGAACACAAGGATTGCGATCGGAGAATCGAACACCATTGCGCTATGCAACAATCTGGCCGCACAATGAGACAGCGCTCCGTACCGGACCAACCGCGCTCGTCCGCGACACGGCGGTCGATGCCGCGATCCTGGCGGTGTCGTACCTTATCGCCACCTATTTCCGTCGGGCGCTGCCGAGCGGCAGGTTCGTCGGCGACGACTACACCTGGTTCAGCGCCAGCATCTATGCCCTGCTCGTTCTCGGCGCGATCATCGGCCACCTCGCTATCCTCCCCCTCGGGAAGCGCGACCGCGCCCCCGCCCAGCGTGACCGCCTTGCGGCGGCGTTGCTGAGTCTCGGCGCGGCCCTAATCCTGCTCAGCGTGTTGCTGCCGTACCAGTCGGGGCTGCAAAAAGGCTACTTTGCCGGTGCCGCCGCCGTGCTGATCCTGCTGCTCGTGCTGCATCCCGGCGTGTCGCACAGCGACGAGGCTGCCCCTACCGGTGCGGCGAATCTGCGACGTCTGTGGGCGAATCGCGCGCTCTTGCGGATCTGGGTCCGGTACAACGTCCAGTCGCGCTACGCGCAGGCATTTCTCGGCATCCTCTGGATCATCCTGCTGCCCCTCTCCAGCGCCCTGGTGATGAACTTCGTCTTCTCGGAATTGTTGCGCGTGCAGACCGACGTGCCGTTCATCTCCTTCCTCCTGGTCGGCCTCGTCTGCTGGGGCCTGTTCAATCAGGCGATCTCCGCAGGGATGCGCTCGATCCTGGGCGCAATGGGATTGGTGAACCAGATCTACTTCCCCCGCGAGATCATCGTCCTCTCCGCGCTCGGCGAGGCGATGGTCGATGCCTTCTTCATGCTCCTGGCGACGGTCGTCATCAACGCCGTTGTCGGTATCTACCCTACCCTCTATATCCTCATCTTACCGCTGATCGTCGTCATCCAGCTCGCCTTCTGCCTGGGGCTGATGTTCATCGTCAGTTGGTTGAGCGTGCTGATCCGCGACATCCCGCAATTGGTGAGCGTACTCCTGCAAATCATCTTCTACCTCTGCCCGATCATCTATCCCCTCGCCGCGCTGCCCAAGAATTTCCAGCCGCTGATCGCGCTGAACCCCCTCTCCGCCCTGATCAACGCCTATCGCGATCTGCTCATCTACGGGCGACTCCCCGACTTCCTCAGCCTCGTCTATCCGGCGGCGCTCGGGGTGGGGGTGCTCATTTTCGGGTACCGCCTGTTCAAGGCGAACGAAGATCGTTTCGCGGATATGGTGTAGCGCGCATGACTGCACAGATCGCCACGACCGTGACTCGCGACCCGATAGTGGAAGCCGAAGACGCGCGCCCGCCGGTGATCGTCGCCGACCACATCTACAAGCGGTATCGGCGGCAGGCGCAGCAGGTGAGCCTGCGCCACGAGGCGCAGCGCCTGCTCGCGCGCGCATTGCGTCGGCGGGCGGGGCCGGTCGAGGAGCCGTTCTGGGCGCTGCACGATGTTACCTTCACCATCCGCGCCGGGGAGTCGGTCGCGCTCATCGGGCGCAACGGCGCGGGGAAGACGACGCTCTTCCGCGTCCTCTGCGGCATCACCCATGCCAGCCGGGGGCGCGCCAGGATCAATGGGCGCTTCGCCACGCTGATCGCGCTGGGGGCCGGTTTCAACTTCGAGCGCACCGGGCGCGAGAACATGTACCTCAACGCCGCGATCCAGGGGGTGCCGCCGCAGCAGGTGCGGTCGCTGATGCCGGAGATCATCGCCTTCTCCGAGCTGGGCGAGTTCATCGACACGCCGGTGAAGCGCTATTCGAGCGGCATGATCACGCGGCTCGGATTCAGTATCGCCGCCCACATCTTCCCGGACATCATCTTCGTCGACGAGGTGCTGGCGGTCGGCGACGCCGCCTTCCAGCAGAAATGCATCGACCGCATCATGTCGATGAAGGCCGAAGGGCGCACGCTGATGTTCGTCTCGCACTCCGCCGATACCGTGCGCGATCTCTGCGAGCGGGCGATCTGGCTCCACCACGGGCGGGTGCAGCTGGATGGGCCGACGGATGAGGTGCTCAGGCAGTACGACGCGATGCTCACCAACACAGGAACACACATCGCCAACTGAGCCGCATTTCCCCGTGGTTCAGCCGCCCGTCCCGAATGCCTGATTGTCAGGCCATGCGGGCTCCGGCGGTAAATCAAGGGCGTCAGTCGGCTGCCGTGGCCGCACAAATTGCTGGTGCCTTGCCAACCTACGCGCCATGACCGGAATGCCCATCGACGCTTGAGTTACGACCAATCGTTGCCCATGCTTGCCCCACACTATCGGAACAGTGACTCGTCGGCGTAAGCTGATAACGCCCGACCTGGCGCGCAGTACCGGGACCGATGGTACAATCCCCCGACCTGAAGGCTGGCAGTCGGTCATCGTGCCCGTCGGCCGACACGACGCGGGAGGCGCGAGGAGGAGATGACATGCAGCGACTGATTGCCCGGATGTCGCGCCTGCGGTCCTCGGCGGCACCTCCCACGGCGCGTGACCTCTACCTGGACTTTATGAAGCGCTGCCTGACGAACTGGATCTACGCCGACGTCGAGGCGACCCCGTTCGATCCCGACGCGCGCCGCAACGGGCGCGACTGGCCCCCATTCGCGCACACCATGACCGGCATGAAACGGCTTGACAACGTGCAGCGCTGCGTCGAGGCCGCCCTGGCCGCCGGGGTCCCCGGCGATCTGATGGAGACCGGGGTCTGGCGCGGCGGCTCGACGATCCTCATGCGCGCGATCCTCAAGGCGCACCAGGTGACCGATCGCCGCGTCTGGGTGGCGGACTCCTTCCGGGGGGTGCCGCCGCCGAATGCCGAGCAGTACCCGGCCGATCGGGACGACCTGTTCTACACGTCTAAAGAGCTTGCCGTCTCGCTCGACCGGGTCAAGGCGAACTTCGCCCACTACGGCCTGCTCGATCAGCAGGTGCGCTTCATCGAGGGCTGGTTCCGCGACACTCTGCCCACCGCGCCAGTCGAGCGGCTGGCGGTGCTGCGGCTGGACGGGGACATGTACGAGTCAACCACCGACGCCCTGACCCACCTCTACTCGAAGCTCGCCGTCGGTGGCTACCTGATCGTCGACGACTACGGTGCTATCCCCGCCTGCAAGGAGGCCGTCCACGACTATCGCCACGCGCACGGCATCCGGGACGCAATCCAGACCGTCGACTGGACCGGCGTCTACTGGCGTCGCACCGGCACCTGACCCCCGCGCCTACGCAGGGCCCGCGCCCCCCTCCCGCCGCAACCAGCCGCCCGGCCAGTAGGTCACGTTCGCGGCGAGCGCGCCCGCGCGCGTCGGCCACGCCGGCTGCTCGAGCGCGAACTCCGGGTGGCGGGCGGCGAACTCCGCCGCCGCCGCGCCGGGGTGATCCCCCGCCCAGGCGGGATCGCCCCCCGGCACATCGCCCAGATCGGCCATGATCCCGTCGGCGACGACCAGGTAGGAACCCGGCGTGACCAGCGGGTGGTACGCCTCCAGCTCCGCCGCGACGTGCGCCTTGCTGTGGTCAGAATCCAGCAGCACCAGGACCGTCTCGCCGGGCCGGATCGCCCGCCGGACCCGCTCGACGATCGCCGGGTCGGTCGAGCTCCCCTCCAGGAGCGTGATCAGCGGGGAGAGGGGCGAGGAGCTGACGGCCCGGCGCGCCTCGGGGCGGATGGCGACGTCGATGCCGATGACCCGCCCGCGCCCGACCAGCCGGCAGAGGCTGGCGTAGTAGACCAGCGAGCCGCCGAAGAGCACCCCCGTCTCGACGATCACATCCGGGCGTAGTCGGTGGATCACCTCCTGCACGCGGATCAGGTCCTCGGGCAGTTGCTGGATCGGCGTGCCCAGCCAGCTCAGGTTAGTGTAGTACCCCAGGCTCCAGCCGAGTCGCAGCCACTGGGTCGAGAGGGCCTCGAACGCCTCCTTCGAGTACAGCGCGAGCTGCCGCCGCTCGCCCCCCGCCTCCCACACGAGGGTCCGCGCCTCGGTATCGATCGCCAGCAGCACACCGATCCCCCTTCCCGATATCCGCGCTCCCGCGCCGGTCGCACCGCCCGCGCGGGCGCGCACCCTCCGCCCGGCGCGGGTGGTGCATCGTGCCGGGTGGAATATACGCCATCGGCCAGACAAGGTGATCACGAATCGGGCGTGATTTTCTGCCCGGAAGTACGTTCCACTGTGTAGGTCCAACATCATCCTACCAACCGGGTATCGTCCATCCTGCGGATACCGCCCGGCCCAAGGGGAGGGTACATTGATCGCAACCTCCGAGGGGCGCGTCAACAAGGGCGATCGCCCGGCGAACGGGACGCCGGGCGCGGCGCGGCGGCCGACGGGCCGATCCTGCTCCTGCCCGAGGGGGCCGGGCGCGCGGCCGATCTCGATGCCGGGAAGGGCAACCTGCGCCGCATCTCCCGCAAGGGGCTGATCAAGGGGGCCGCCGCCGCCGCCGCCGGGCTGGCCGCGATGAGCATGGTGCGCCCGGAGGCGGCCGAGGCGGCCGACGGCGACGCCGTCACGGTCGGCCAAATCAGGGGCTTCGGCAACCCGGTGGCGATCCGCGACTGCCTCCTTAACGGCAGTTACCCCGGCGCCCTGGTGGTCGACAACAAGACCGTGGCGGCGGGCCGGGGCGGTCGCGCGATGCACGCCATCGGCCTGGACAACACCTTCGGTGCCATCTACGGCGTGGCGGACGGCGGTGGCGGGGCGGGCGTGATCGGGGAGAGCGACAGCGGCATCGGTGCTCGCGGCTATTCCGGCTCCGGCATCGGCGTGCGCGGGTTCTCAAGCAGCGGCGTCGACTTCCAGGCCTATGGGACCGGTCGGATCTACCAGTACCCGGCGGTGTCCGGCGTGCCGGGCGGTGCCTTCGGCAGGACCTACGAGCAGATACGCAACAACGCCGGCGAGATGTACATCAAGTCCTCCCTCGGCTGGGAGCGGGTTGCCACCGCCTACCCTGGCTATGCGACGCGCGCCGGGGCCGCGAACTTCCTCCTCAACCCCGTCCGCCTGCTCGACACGCGCGCCGGGGCCACCGTCGGTGCCTACCGCCCCGGCTCCCCCTACGCCCACAACTCCGCCCACGCCCTCAACGTCGCCGGAGCGGCCGGCACCGGCGTCCCTGCCGGGGCCAAGGGGATCATTCGGCAACATCACCGTCATCGCCGGGGCGAGCGGCGGCTACCTGACCGCCTACCCCGCCGACGTCGCCATCCCGTTCACCAGCAGCGTCAACTACGCGCCCGGGCAGGTCGTCAACAACGCGACCCAGGTGGGGCTGTCGGCCACCGGGGCGCTGGGCATCTACGTCTTCAACTACAGCACCACCGGCAGCATCGAGGTCATCATCGACATCGTCGGCTTCGTCTTCTACAGCGTTTCGCAGGGAAGTGTAATGCGCCAAACAGACACTCGACGGTAAGCCCTCGCCCTCTCCCCCATCTGTTACGACGAGAGAGCCACCACATAACCCTGCGAAACGCTGTAAGCGTCGGCGTCGTGGCCTAACGGGGTGCGGGGTCTCCCGCCCCGCGAGCGTCGCGCCGACCGAGGTAGGCGCGACGACGAGGAGACAAGGGCATGTCTGGACAGCCAACCGGCCCCGGGGGGGCCGCCAAGCAAAGCGGGGCCGCCGGAGCCGACCGGCCCCGGCGGATCGTCCGCAGGGCCGGCGACGGCGGCGGCCCACCGGCCCCGGCGGGCCGCCGCCGTCGCCGCCGAAGGAGCCCGTGGACGTGCCGCAGACCCCCTCGACGCGCGCGGCAGGGGCGGACGACCGCAACGAGCCGACCGACGTGCCGCAGGTGCCGGCCCGCCCGCGCTAGGGCGGGGTCCACAGTTTGTCGTCAAGCTCGGCACCGGCACGGGGCGATCTCTCGCCCCGTGCCGGTGCCGCGATACGAATGCGAGGCAACGATGTCATCACGCCCTGTCAGGGCCGCCCGGCTGCTCGGCCTGGTCCTGCTCATCCTCCTGAGCCTGCAAATCGCGCCGACCCGCGCCGCCGCCGCCGACCCGCCCAAGGGAGGCAAGGAGGCCGAGGCGATCCCCAATCAGTTGCTCGTCGGGTTCGAGGCGGGTGCCTTCGAGGGGGCGCGCGACGCGGCCCTCGCCACCGTCGGGGGGCGCACGCTGCGCGTCCACGAGAGCATCAACGCGCGGCTGATCGAGCTGCCCGGCGGGCAACCAACCGCGAGCGCGATCGGTGCGCTGAAGGCGAACGGCTCGGTCCGCTACTCCGAGCCGAACATCATCTACCACGCGATCGCCACCCCCAACGACCCGCAATACGCCCCCAACCTGTGGGGCCTCAATAACACCGGCCAGTCGATCCCCGCCTACGGGGGCGGCAACCGGACCGGCACGCCCGGTGCCGACATCAAGGCGTCCGCCGCCTGGGACCTGACGACCGGCAGCCGCTCGATCGTCGTCGGCGTGGTCGACACCGGCATCGACTTCACCCACCCCGACCTGGCCCCCAACCTCTGGAGCGCGCCGGCGGGCTTCACGGTCGGGCCGCCGGGCGGCGCGGCCTGCCCGGGGGGCAGCCACGGCCTCCGGGCGGGCGGTGCCGGCGCGACCATCAACTGCACCCCGCAGGACGACAATAACCACGGCTCGCACGTCTCCGGGACGATCGGCGGCAACGGCAACGACGGCGTCGGCGTCGTCGGGGTCAACTGGCAGGTCAGCCTGATGGGGCTGAAGTTCCTGGAATCGAACGGCTCCAGCGCCACCAGCGACGCCATCACGGTGATCGACTTCGCGGTCCGCGCCAAGCAGGCCGGGGTCAACCTGCGCGTGCTCAGCAATAGCTGGGGCTGCCTCGGCGCGAGTTGCTTCTCGCAGGCGCTACTCGACGAGATCAACGTGACCAGCGCCAACGGCATCCTCTTCGTCGCCGCCGTCGGCAACAGCAACAGCAACAACGACGTCACCCCGAACTACCCGTCCAACTACAACACCCCGAACATGGTCGCCGTCGCCGCGACCAACAACGTGGACGGACTCTCCGCCTTCTCGCAGTACGGCGCCAACACCGTCCACCTCGGCGCGCCGGGCGAGGGCGTCTACTCGACGATCTGCGCCACCAGCAGCCCGGCCTCCGGCTGCACGCACGACTACGCCTTCTTCAACGGCACCTCGATGGCCACGCCGCACGTCGCCGGTGCCGCCGCGCTGGTCCTCTCGGCGCCGGGCCTGGGCGCGCTGACCGTGGCGCAGCTCAAGACCCGGCTCCTCACCTGCGGCGACGTCGTCCCGTCCCTGGCCGGCAAGACGAGCACCGGGCGGCGACTCAACGTCTACCGGGCGATCACCAACACCGGCTGCGCGACCGGGCCGTTCACCGTCTCCACCAGCAGCTCGCCGCCGGGCGCGGGGACGGTCGCGGCCAACCCCCCGGGTCCCACCTACGCCGGCGGCACCGACGTGACGCTGACCGCGACGCCCGCCGCCGGCTACACCTTCGCCGGCTGGCAGGTGAATGGCATCGCGAGCGGCACGGCCAATCCACTGCTCATCCACGTCTACGATAACCAGGCCGTCGTCGCCCAATTCGTCCAGGCCCCCGTCAACAACGACTTCCCCGGCCTGACGATCGGCGTCCCCTACCAGGCCACGACGACCAACGCCGCAGCCACCATCCAGGCAGGCGAGCCGACGACCTGCGGCAGCGCCACCTACGGGAAGACGCTCTGGTACACCTACACGCCCCCCGCCAACACCACGATCACCATCTCCACCGCCAGCAGCGACTTCGACACGGTGGTCAACGTCTTCACCGGCAGCGCCGTCAACTCCCTGACATCGGTCGGCTGCAACGACGATTTCGGTGACTTCCAGTAGCAGTTGTCAGTTATGATCACCGGCGGGACCACCTACCACATCCAGGTCGGCGGCTTTCACTACTCCTCTGGCGATAGCTCCGGTATCCTGCGGCTGAGCGTCACGCCGCCCGGCTTGCAGTACTTCGCCCTGGCGAGCCCGGTGCGGCTGCTGGACACCCGCGCGGGCGCCACGGTCGGCTGCGACCTGCCGGCCGCCCCGCTGGCCGCCGGCGATCCGGCGCGCGTCGAGCCCGGCCGCAACACCTGCGGTATCCCGCTCGCCGCGCGGACGCTGATCGGCAACGGCACCGTCGCCGTCGGCGGCCCCACGACCCCCGGCTGCGCCGGCGCTGTCGGCTACATCACCCTCTACCCGAGCGACGCGCCGGCCCGCCCGACCGTCGCCAACGTCAACTACACGGCCGGGGCGATCGTCAACACCGCCTACACCGTCGGCCTCGGTGCCGCCGGCGCGTTCAAGATTTACGCCTCGACCTGCACCGAATTCATCGTCGACGTCTCCGGCTACTTCGCCCCGTAGGGGTGCGCGGGCGGCCCCGTCGGTCGCGCGGTCGCCCAATCGGCCCCCGGGTGTCACGGTCCGCCGTGCCCCGGGGGTCTCCCACGTCCCGCGTTCCCCGCGCCCCGCCCATGCGCGTCGGGCGGGGCGCGGGGACCTCTCGGGAGTCCGACGGCCAACGCGGCGTCGATCCCACGTCGGCACACGCTCGTGACGATGTTGGCGAAGCGTCAGGAGAGCAGGCGGCAGAAGCCGCTGCTTGTAGGCGCTCACGCGCCACGAAGCCTCTGGCAGAGCGCAGCGGGGCCGCCCTGCGGCGGCTGGAGCCTCGCAGCGCCACCGGCGTCGGCGAGGGCAGTTGCCCATAAACGCCCCAGCCCGCGCAGGCGGGCTTCGTGGCGCGTGAGCGCCTACAAGCAGCGGCTTCTGCCGCCTGCTCTCCATCTGACGCAGAAACCCTGCGACCGCGCCGGTTGAGATATGGGGGCGCTTGCGGTATCCTGCTGCGGTCGGCGTCGCGTCGGGAACCGGGGACGCCGACACGCGGGAGGGAGTACGCCGCCGCAGGTCGCGCGGCCGACCGCTTGCAGGAGAGGTATATGCCAGGGTGTTCGGTCATCATTCCCGTTCATAATCGGGCGGCGCTGACGCAACGCTGCCTGACGGCCGTGCTGGCCCATCCCGCCACGGGGGTCGAGACCACGATCGTCGTCGTCGACGACGCCTCGGACGACGCGACCGCGCGCATCCTCGCTGCCTACGGGGACCGTCTCTGCGTCGTGACGCAGCCGACAATTGGCGGGTTCGCCACCGCCTGCAACGACGGCGCGGCGACCGTCGCCGACGACTACCTCGTCTTCCTCCACAACGACGCGCTGCCGCAGCCCGGCTGGCTCGACGCCCTGGTCGACTACGCCGAGGCGCATCCCGAGGCGGCCGTCGTCGGCAGCAAGCTCCTCACCTCCGACGGCGTGATCCAGCACGCGGGCATCGCCATCGGGCAAGACGGGCAGCCCCGCTATCTCTACGCCGGTTTCCCCGCCGAGCATCCGGCCGTGAACAAGTCGCGCCCTTTCCAGGCCGTGACAACCGCTTGCGCGCTGGTGCGGCGCGCGGCCTTCGAGCAGGTGGGGGGCTTCGACACGGCCTTCTTCTCCGGCGCGGCCGACCTGGACCTCTGCCTCCGCATCGCGGCCGCCGATCGCGAGATCCACTATTGCCCCGACAGCGCCCTCCACCACCTGGGCCAGCTCGACGCGGCGTTCGCGGGGGGGGCGGTCGGGTCGCCCGCCGCGCGCGACGCGCAGCTCCTCCGCACCCGCTGGGCGCACCGCCTGCAGCCGGACGACGTGCGCTACTATGTCGAGGACGGCCTGCTGACGGTGGACTACGCGACCGGCTACCCCCTCCGCCTCACCGTCTCGCCGCAGCTGGCGGTGGTCGAGGGCGTGGGGCGCGAATGGCAGGCCGATCGGCTGCTCCACGCGCGCTCGCGGCAGGTGGCCGACGCCTTGCGGGACAACGCGCGCCTCACGCTGCGCCTGGACGAGCAGGAGCGGGACATCCAGGCGCTGGCGCGGCAGCTCGCCGAACAGCTCGCCTCAAGGACGGCGCAGCAACCCGAAGCAAAGAGAACGTGATGGACTCGACAAACGGAGCCCCCGCGCCCGAGCTGACCGGGCCGATGAACGGTACGAGCGCGCTGACGATGGCCGGGGAACGGCACGGCGGCACCCGCTCCGATGCCGTCGCGTGTACCATCATCTCCAAGAACTATCTCGCCTATGCGCGCGTCCTCTGCAACTCGTTCCGGACCCACCATCCAGATATTCAATTCGTCGTGCTCCTGGTCGATCGCGTCGACGGGTACTTCGATCCCGGCGCGGAGTCGTTCGAGTTTGTGACGCTCGAGCAGTTGTCGATCCCCGATCTCTCGCGCTTCTGCTTCCAGTACACGCCCATCGAACTCAACACGGCGGCCAAACCCTACTTCCTGGACTGGTTATTCACGGAACAGGGCTACCAGAAAGTCATCTACCTCGATCCGGACATCCTGATCTGTCGTCGCCTCGATCCGCTGCTCGCCATGCTCGATACTTGGTCGGTCGTGCTGACGCCCCATCTCACCGCCCCGCTCCCGCAGGACGGTCGGCAACCGCACGAATTGGGTATCCTCCTGGCCGGCACGTACAACCTGGGCTTCCTCGCCCTCAGGAAGGGAGCCACCGCGAGTGGCCTGCTCGCCTGGTGGCAGGAGCGGTTATACGATAAGTGCCGGATGGCGCTCGCTGAAGGGATGCATGTCGACCAGAAATGGATCGATCTGGTCCCCGGCTTCTTCCCCGATGTCTCGATCCTGCGGGAGCCGGGATACAACGTTGCCTACTGGAACCTCAGCCACCGGACGATAACACAGACGGACGGGGACTTCCTGGCGAATGGTCAGCCCCTGTACTTCTTCCATTTCAGCGGCTTCGATCCGAACCACCCACGGCGCATCTCGAAGCACGACACCCGGCTCACGCCCGAGACGGTGGGGCAGGCCGCCCTGCTGTACGCCCATTACATGACGCTGCTCCTGGCGCAGGGCTATCGCGAGAAGAAGGTGTGGCCGTACGCGTACGGGTATTTCGACGATGGTATGCCCATCCCCGAACTGGTGCGCGGGCTCTACCTGCAACTCGGCGACGACGCGCGCCGCTACGGGGACCCCTATCGGACCACCGGCCCGGCGACATTTTCCTCCTGGCTCAACGAAGCCCTCGGGCCACCCGCCCCGCGCGATCGGGCGATCACGCGGCTCTGGCAGGCCATCTATCATCGTCGGCCCGATGTCCAGCAGGCGTTCCCCGATCTTTTTGGCGCCGATCGCGACGCCTTCCTCGCCTGGTCGCGGACTCGCGGTCGCATCGAGTTCGCCATTTCGGACCACTTTGTGAACCACCCGCCCACCGAGGCGCAACGCGACACGGCGGTGCAGGCGTCCGCCGCAATGCCACCAGCCTCCCGCGACGATCGCGAATTCGGTGTCAACGTCGCGGGCTACTTACAGTCCGAGAAGGGGATGGGCGAGGCGGTACGCTCCGCCGTGCGCATTCTCAATGCCGCAAAAGTTCCCATCGTGTTGAATGACTTCGCCGACAGTGGCTCGATCAACGACGACCTGACCCACACAACGTTCGCCGAGGAGAATCCGTACGCCGTCAACCTGGTCGTTATCAACGCGGGGGAGTTGCCGCATTTCGAGCGGGCGAAAGGCCGGTCATATTTCAAGGGTCGGTACAACATCGCCCACTGGGCCTGGGAGCTGGCGGACTTCCCCTGGGAGTGGTTGCCGGCCTTCGGCTACTTCGATCAGGTCTGGGTCGCCTCGAACTTCATCCGGGACGCGCTCGTCCCCCTGACCACCGTCCCGATCAAGACGGTGCCGTACGCCCTGACTGGCGAATTGCCCACCCTCAACCCCGCGCACCGTCTGCGCTTCGGCCTCCCCCCGGATACTTTCACCTTCTTCTTCATGTTCGATTTCCACAGCTTCATGGAACGGAAGAACCCGCTGGGGCTGATCGAGGCGTTCAAGCGCGCCTTCACCCCGCGCGATGACGCGCTGCTCCTCCTGAAATGCTCGCACTCGGAGGGCGCGCCCGAAGAACTCCGGCGGCTCCAGGAGGCGGCGCGGGGGGCGAATATCCGACTGACCGATCGTGTCCTCAGTCGCGAGCAGACGCGCCAGTTGATGGCGCGCGCCGACTGCTACGTCGCGCTCCACCGTGCGGAGGGCTTCGGCCTGCCGCTGGCCGAGGCGATGCTGATGGAGAAGCCGGTCATCGCCACCGCCTATTCGGGCAACACTGACTTCATGACCGCCGACAACAGCTTCCCGGTGCGCTACACCCTGATCCCGATCGGGCGGGATCACGGCCCCTACAAGAAGGACTTCGTCTGGGCCGATCCCGACGTCGCGCACGCCGCCGAACTCATGCGCGCTGTCTATGACGACCGGGAACACGCCGCCGCGATCGGTCGTCGGGCCAGGCGCGACATCCTCGCAACCTTGAGTCCCGCAGCCATCGGGAAGTCGGTTGAGCGACACCTCCTGACACTGACCGGCAGATAAGCCACAGCGCGCCCTTCGGCCACCGTGCCGAAGGGCGCGGCCTGGCGCGACGCGGTTGCCGTTCTCGCCCGGCGGCACTCGCGGGCGTCCGACAAGGGCGGTGGCGATCGCGCCGTTCCAGGAACTGCGCTGGGGCCGGGCGGCATGGTCGATCGCACCAACAGGACAGGGCCGGCACGATCAGCAGCAAACCCCGCGCATTCCCCCCCACCCAGGACCCAATTCAGTGCGGTGTCGCCCCCGACTTTCGGAATGCGAGAATGAGTTCGCCGTGCAGGATGTATCGCGTCGCCTCGTGCTTGAAGCCCCGCTGTTGGAACAACTCGACCAATTCATCGTGGGTATAATGGGTGATATGTTCTTCCGCATAGCCGCCCGGGGCGGCGATGCCGTAGAGTTTCTCGATCGTCACCCACTCCCAGCGCGCGTAGTCCGGCGTGCCTAACACGAGTCGGCCACCCGGCGCCAGCACGCGGCACAGCTCGTCCAGGATCGGCGAATCCTTCGGGACGTGTTCGATCACCTCCGAGCAGAGCACACAGGGGAAGGATGCATCCCGGAATGGCAAGGCGAATCCCGAGGCATGGATCACGGGCGTGCCAAACTTCCGCGCGTAGCGCAGCTTGCGCAGCAGAATATCGAGCGCCACGCTGCCGGACGGCAAGGCCCCGATGATCCGGCTCGACCCGCAACCGACATCAACGACCGGCCCTTCCCCTGCAATCAACTCCGTCACATAGCGGTACCGGCTGCGTTGCCAATAGCGCTGTAGCCAGATGCGGCTATCGTAGGCCCGATCGTCGTAGTCGGCCGACAGGATCGAATTGCGCAGCCTCCAGAGTGACCAGAATGTGCGCAAGTAGGCGCGACCGAAACGCAGGACGCGCGCATATGAGCTGCCTTGTTCGCGCGGGAAATAGGAGAAGGGTATTTCCTGAATCTTCCACCCCTCGGCCAAAGCGTGGATGAGAACCTGCTGGAGGATATCGAAGTCGCGTGCGGCGAAGAGCTGTGTACGGAACACCGCAGCGTGATAGAGGCGAAAGCCACTTGAGAGATCGCGGAATGGCAGGCTCAAACCGACCCGGAGGAATCCGTTGAGGACGCGACTCAGGAGAAAACGACCGCGCGGCATATGCGCGCTGCCGTCCCGGACATAGCGGGAGGCGATTGTCACCTCCGCCGACTTTCGATGCCGCCACAGATCGTGGATAAATGCGGGCCGATGGGAAAGATCGGCATCCATCGTCATCACATAGTCGCCGCGCGCCAGCGCGAACCCGACGCGCAGGGCGGTACCATACCCCCCCCGCCGCTGCTCGAACACCCGGACCCCGAACCGCTCCGCGACCGCGATCGTCTCGCCATCGGAGTGGTGGGTAATAATCAGCACTTCGTAGGAGATGCCGAGGTCATCGAGTACTTCGCGAATCTGGGGCAGAAGAATGGCTAAATTCGGACCTTCATTGAGGGCTGGAATCACGACCGATAAATCAAGACCGGAATTCAATGCCTCTCCTCCATCCTTCTGCCAGCGAATCCACGCCCCGTCGCCGGAGGTGCCCCAAGCGCGACCACGACCGCTACGCTCCGCCACCGGCGGCATGATCGCACACTTCGCCTGCCGCGTCACGATCCTCCCCGCGCCCGGCGGTGGGCCTCGATCTCCGACGTTGCGAGACCAGCCATACGATCGCGAGCACGAGTCCGATGGCACCGGTGACGAGCGTGCAGAGCAGTCCGATGCGGAATGAGTCCGGCTCGTACGAGAAGGCGACCTCGTGCTCTCCCGCCTCAACCTGGATGGCGCTGAAGGCATGGTTCGCCCGCAGTACCGGTCGCTCCGTCCCGTCGATGCGTGCCTTCCAACCCGGATAGTAGGGCTTCGTCAGGATCAGGTACCCCGGTCGCGTGCGCGTTGTTTTCAGCCGTACCATTGTCGCATCTTCGGACAGAACCTGCGCCGGAAGGGCCGCCTCTACGCTCGCAGCCGACGGGGTGGCAGGCGTCGAGGCAACTCGGGTCAAGACAACGTCCCGCGTCGGATCGAAGCTGGGGTCCTGCAGCAGTTCCAGGGCGCGCGCATCCGATTCTACCGAGGTTGCCTGGTCCATGGTGTAATACCTGGACACACCGCCCAGGTAGCGATAGAGAATCTTATTCCGCAGCGTTGCGACCGCCTCGAAGTCTCGGAGGTTATAGCTCAGATCGAAGGCGAGCCCGCCGGGGAGTCGCTGCGAGCCGAACGTGACGACGCCACCAGGATAGGCAAGGTCGGACTTGGACCAGGCCGCGACCCCGTTCCCCGGTTGGCCGTCCGGTGAGGTGATCACCAATCGATAGGTCTTCCCTCGCGAGTCTGCGCGCGGGGGGAATGCTACGATAATGGCGTTGTTATCCGGCACGTCTTGGCAGGACAACACGCGCTGGCCGACGCTATTTCCGGTCGGCAACTCCTCGACACGAAGCTGGAGCGTGCAGCTATTCGCACGACTATACGTTGCCATCGTCACCGCAACGGCCTGCAGCCCATCCTTCGAGGGCGTAAAGGTTTGGACAATGTCGCGCCCGGCGCCGATCTCGCCGATCGGTTGGAGAACGGTTGCCTTGGCCTGCACTTCGGCGAGCTCGGTCTCCACGGCGGGCCAACTTCCCGGCAGGGCGATGTAGTCAACCCCGAACAGATCGAGGCCCCGCTCGCTGACCTTGTTTGGTATGCGCGGGAAACTCCCGTCGCCATAGAGGAGTTGATAGAGACGATCATAATACCCAATCCAGATCGCATCGTAACTACCCGGCATGGAGAACTTGTACATCATATTGGTATCGGGCGTGATGGTGTCATCCCCGGCGATGACGACGTTCGCGGTGCCGACGTGATCCTGGATTTGCGCGATCGAGGGCGTGACGGGATAGAAGAACCGATCGTCAATGGTCGGGATGAAATTTCTCAGCAAGAAACCGCCCTGTGCGAAGACCACGAGCAAGACAATGAGGCTCAGCGCGGTCTGCCTCCTCGCGGTGTGTGCCAGGCACAACCCGGCCAGTGCAAGCACTCCTACCCCGAAGGAGAGGGCAAACCACGCGACGTGGGCCGGTGCGTCGACCAGGAATACGCCCACATTCGGGAGCAGGAAGGGCAAGAACTTCCTGAGCAGCAATGCTATCCCCGCCAAGCCGGCCGCGAGAAAGGTCACGCCGCCAGCCAGGACGAGCAGTGCATTGCGCCCGCCCGCGTTCCCCGCGCGGCGTGCCAGATGATCGAGGCCCAGGGCCGCGCCGCAACTGACGCTGAAGGCCCAGATCACCTGACTGCGAGTTATCGGTACGATCGCGAGGAGCGGTAGGTGCGCGGCCAACCGGCCGGCGCCGAAGAGATTATAGGCATAGAACACCCACACCACTGCGGCACCCCAGAAGAAACGGAGACGGCTGTCCTGCCGGAGCCACAGGGCCGAGAGCCCGAACAGGAAAAGCGCCAGACCGCCGACGTAGCTCGTGTTCGCTTCGATGTAGTTCGTGATCGGGATGGTGTTAATCGCCTGGAATGCCGTGGTGGGATTGCCGAGCAGGTTCGGGTAGAGCCATAGCGGCAGCAGCGACTTAATCAGCGCACCTTCACCCGCTGTCAGGCCGCCGCGACCCTCGACCACACGACTGTTGGCGAGATACTCGAGGAAAGGCAGAATTTGTACCGCCGCCAAACCAGCGGCAAGCGCACCCGCGGCGCAGAACAATCCTCCCACCCCGAACAGCCGGAGCAGGGCCGAGCGGTCGCGATGCTGCGCGAGCCACAGACCGACCAGGCGGTAGAATATATACGCCGCTAACAGGAAGAACCCAAAGCAGAAGGTCTCTGGATGGCCAGCGACCAGGCCGATCGCAATACTGAGGCTGAGGGCAACCAGGTACCAGAAAGAGCGTCCGCGCAAGTGCGCGGTCAACGCGCCCGTGTGCGGCCGGGTCCGGTGGAGCACTTTCTCGACGAAGTAGAGCCCGGCCGGTAGCACGATGGCACTTTCGGTGTTGTGATACCCCAACCACAGGACGTTTTGCGCGGAAAACATGAATGCCGTCGCACCGAGCAAGGCCGCTTCTTGCCGAACCCCCAGTTGTTTCAGGAAGAGGAACGTGAAGAAACCCAGGGTGAAGAGCTTGAGGAACGGGGCAACCACCAATGCCGCTCGCAAACTGAACAGATAAAAAGGGAGGCTATAGGGAGAAAAGACCGCCGATTGGAAATTCGCGAGATGGGGTACGCCGCCACCATTGTACGGATTCCAGAGCGGCAGACGGCCAGCACGCAGGCTGTCCCGATTGAACACCAGCCAGGGAAACAGGACAACGACCGGATCGCCCGTCATGCCGTTGCGCGGGACGTAACCTGGCTGGACCGTGGTCAGGCTGGCTGCCTGGATAAAGTCGGCGGGAGAATAGTACCGCGTGCGAATATGCAGCAGCGGGGAGCTGAGGAAGACGAGGAGCAGCGCCGTCAGCACCAGCGCGCCCTGAACCGCTTCGTGGCGCGGCCACAAGGGCCGCAGCCGCTGGAGGATACCGCCGCCCCGGCGACGTGTCACCCCCGGGCGTGCGCCGACCGCACGCCCGGGTGCCGCCGTGGCGAAGACATCGGGCGGCATCGTAGCCATGCTCCTCCCCTCGTGCCGCCGCTGCGCTGCGACGGTCGTGCGTGATTGCTCGCCGCTCCGCAGGCGAGGACAACGCCGCCGCCGTACTGTGCCTCCGGCAGGCGGTAATCGAAGTGCGACTGTACGTTCAGACCTCATTGCACACCGCCAGAACGGGCCGCGAACCTGGCGTCGCCGCCGCTCTGGCACGGTGCGGTGCGATGACTGCTGCTAGCCACAGCCCGAACGGCTGCCGAAACATGGCGAGGGGATAGTACCACAGAGCACGGCCAGGGGTATCGCATCGGGGCTCCTGCGTTCTCGGCACGAACGGCCAGGCAGGCGGTTGCAACCGCCTGCCCCGTCCAGAACGCAGAAACCCTGAGCACCAGGGCTATCGCATCTTATTTCGGGAGGGTTGTCAGTTGGGCGGCCAGCGGGGCCAAGACGGTGGCGAGATAGGTCTCGTCAAGGGCGGCGGTGAAGCGTTTGGCGGGGAGGCTGCCCTGGCGGGTGCGTTCCCGGCGGAGGAGGTTGAGGGCGAGATGGCGCAGCACCGCGAGGTTCTGGGCGGCGTGACCGGCGCGGACGCGACAGGCGTCCTCCTGGAAGGTCATGTCCAGGACCCAATGGACGCGGTTCTCGATGCCCCAGTGCGCGCGCACCGCGCGCCCGAACGCCGCCGCTGTCTGCGGCGCGCTCAGGAGATAGTAGCGGGCCTCGACGCTGACCGTCTCGCCGTTGCGGCGCTCGGCCTCGACCAGGCCGATGGCGCGCAGCCCCGCCCACGCGCCGCGCGGGTCGAGGTAGGCGAGGAGCGCGGGATCGTGCAGCACCCGGTGCTGGCGGATGTCCAGGCGCCCGTGCCCCTTGTCCACCGTCCGGGCATCGTCGCGGGTGGCCGGGGGGTCGGCGACGAAGCCGTCGGCGCGCGCCTCGGCGAAGGTGCCGCGCACGTCCTCGTGGAGGGTGCGGTGGTTGTCCTTCAGCGCCAGCGCGTCGTCGCCGCCCTGGCCGACGATCTGGGCCGCGATGGCCGTCTGGCAGCCCATCGCGTCGATCGTCACCGTGCAGCCCTGCAGGTCGAGCAGGCGCAGCAGCGCGGGGATGGCGGTGATCTCGTTCGACTTGGCGTCCGTCGCGACCTGCCCCAGCCCCAGCCCGCGCTCCGCCGCCCAGGCGCTCACCAAGTGCAGCGCCGCCAGGCCGTTGCCGCGATCGTGCGAGCGCCGCAGCGTCTTGCCGTCGATCGCCCGGTAGCGCTCGGCGGCGGGGGGCGCGCGCGCCCGCGACAGCGGCGGTCCAGGCCAGGAAGCAGCGCCCGAACGCCTCCGGGTCGAGGCGCGCGAAGACGCGCCCGCTGGTGTCGTGGCTGGGGCTCCCGCCCGGCAGGGCCAGGAAGGTCCGCAGCCACGCCTCCTTCGCGCGCCCGAAGGTCTCGATTGCGGACCACCCGTCGGCACCGCAGATGGTGCCGCACAGCGCGCGAGCCACGATGTCCAGCAGCAGATCCGCCTTCGTGCGCGCCACGCGCGGGTCAGGGAGCACGGCGAAGGCGCGCGTGATCGTCGTCGGGCAGGCACCTGGCATGGCGGGCCTCCTCTGCGGGTGGCGGCGGCACGGCGACCAGTATCCGCGAGGCCACGCACCCGCGCCACCACCGCCTCCCTGGCCGCCCAGAACGCCACCTGTCCAGCATTTAGATGCGATAGCCCTGCCCTGAGCACTCATCGACGACTCGATGGAGAATTGCCTATGCTATAGTTCCCTGCCAGAGTCCGCCAGCGCGGTTGGCGGGGGCATTCGAGGGAGTTGTGAATGTCAGCGTTCAACCCGCTGGACCACCCGATCTGCTATGCGTACCCGCTCCGCATCGCCGAGTCGTCGTGGCTGGAGCATGTGCCGTTCGGGATGCTGCTGATCGAGCTGCTGCGCCCCCGGACGGTGATCGAATTAGGCACCCACTATGGCATCTCCTATTGCGCCTTCTGCCAGGCGGTGAAGGCGCTGGAGACCGACACCCGCTGCTACGCCGTGGATACCTGGCAGGGCGACGGCCATAGCGGCGCCTACGGGCCGGAGGTCCTCGCGGGGTTGCGGGAGCACCACGATCCCCTCTACGGCGGCTTTTCCCAACTGGTCCAGAGCACCTTCGAGGACGCGCTGCCCTATTTCGAGGACGGCTCGATCGACCTGCTCCACATCGACGGCTATCACACCTACGAGGCGGTGCGCCACGACTTCGAGACGTGGCTGCCGAAGATGAGCCGCCGCGGGGTGGTGCTGCTCCACGACATCAACGTGCGCGAGCGCGAGTTCGGCGTCTGGCGCTTGTGGGACGAACTCACGGAGCGGTACCCGCACTTCGCCTTCAGCCACGAGCACGGCCTCGGCCTGCTGGCCCTGGGCGAGATCGACGAGCCCTTGCGCACCTTCCTGCAGACCCCGCAGGAGGACTTGCCGGAGTTGCGCGAGTTCTTCTACCAGCTCGGGCAGCGCCTGGCGACCCGCCTGCAAGTGGAGCGCCAGGTTTGGCATTATACGGAGCAGATCGGTATCCGCGATCGGGCAGTACACCAGCTCACGACGCAAGTGGCCGATCGCGAACAGGCGGTGCAGGCGCTGACCGCACAAGGACTGAAGAAGGACACCCACGCCCGGTCGTTGCAGGACGAGCTGTCGCGGCAGGTCGCCGCCGCACCGGAGCCGCTGAGCGACCCGGCGCGGCGCGATTCGGCAGAAGACGAGCAGCGCACACAAGCGCTCGAGATCGAGCTGGCGGGCTTGCGGACGCTGTTCTACGACGCCCACCAGCGGCTCTTGTTGCAAGACGAGGACACCGCGCAGATCCGGGCGCGCGTCGAGTTACTGCGCCAGGCGATCATCGACAAGGACCGGCACATCGGCAACCTGGAGGTGACGCTGCGCCAGGCGATCACCGACAAGGACCGGCACATCGGCAACCTGGAGGCCAGACTGGGCGAGCATATCGCCGCCGCGCAAGCCGCGCGCGAGCAGCTGGCGACCCGCGCGCAAGTGCTGCGCAACCTCGACGGACGACTGGACGAGCAACGGCAGGGCGTCGCCGACAAGGACCGGCACATCGGCAACCTGGACGCGCTCCTGGCGGCGAGCGAACTCGAGCGACGCCGCCTCTTCGAGCAGTTGCACGGCATCCAGTCGCGCGCGAGCTGGCAACTCCTGGAGCGCGCCTGGCGCGCGCAGTTGCGCGTCGCCCCGCCAGGCAGCCCGCAGGGCAAGCTCTGGATGGCCACCGCGCGCCTCGCGCGCGGCGGCCTGCGGCTCGGGCGGGCGGATGGTACGCACGCCGGGGCCCATCCTGACCGCTCCGGCCCGGACGGCACGGAGGGCGATAGAGTACGCCCCGCGAATGGTGCGGGTATCGCCCCCCTCGTTGCGGCGACGCTGGCGCGCGACGGTCACCAGCAGGACGAGTACACGACCTGGCGCGCGGCGTTCGAGCCCGGCCCGCAGGAACTGGCCGCGCAACGCGCGCGGGCGGCGCAGCTCCCCCGGCGACCGCTGATCAGCGTCGTCACACCGGTGTTCAACCCGCCGCCGCGCATCCTGCGGGAGACCATCGCCTCGGTCGTCGCCCAGACCTATGACCACTGGGAACTCTGCCTGGTCGACGGCGGCTCCACCGACCCGGCGGTGCGAGCGGTGCTGGCGGAGTTCGCGGCGGGGGACGCGCGGATTCGCGTGCGCTATCTCGAGCACAATCTGGGCATCGCCGACAACACCAACGAGGCCGCGCGGCTGGCCGGGGGCGAATTCCTCGCCTTCCTCGATCACGACGACCTGCTGGCACCGCAGGCGCTCTTCGCGGTGGCGGAGGCCGTGGGTACCGACCCTGGCGCGGATCTCGTCTACTTCGACGAGGACAAGGTCAGCGAGGATAGCGCCGCGCGGTCGGAGCCGTTCTTCAAGCCCGACTGGTCGCCCGAGCTGCTGCTCTCCGCCAATTATCTCATGCACTCGGTGATCCGGCGCGAGCTCTTCCTGGCGCTCGATGGCCTCGACCCGAGCATGAGCGGCGCGCAGGACTGGGACCTGGCGCTCCGCTGCGCCGAGCGCACCGACGCGATCCTGCATGTGCCGCAGGTGCTCTACCACTGGCGGCAGATGGTCGGCTCGACCGCAGCGACCTTCACCGCCAAGCCGTACGTCTTCGAGAACCAGCTGCGCTGCGTCGCCGCCCACCTGCAGCGGCGCGGGCTCGCCGATGCCACGGCGCGCTTCGAGCGCCTGGGGGTGCTCCGCGCCTCGTGGCCGGTCCGTGGGGCGCGGGTGTCGATCGTCATCCCAACGCGGGACAAGGTCGGGCTGCTGCGCGCGTGCCTGTCCTCGCTCCTGCGGCGCACCGCCTACCCCGACTACGAGATCATCCTGGTGGACAACGAGAGCCGCGAGGCGGCGACGCGCGCCTACTACGCCGAGCTCGCCGCCGACCCGCGCGTCCGGATCGTCGACTACCCCGGGCGCTTCAACTACTCGGCGGCGAACAACCTGGGCGCGCGGCACGCGACCGGGGAGTTGCTGCTCTTCCTCAACAACGACATCGAAATCCTCGATCCCGACTGGCTGGAGGAGCTGGTGCGCTGGGCGGAGCGCCCCGACATCGGGGTGGCCGGAACGAAGCTCCTCTACCCGGATGGTCGTATCCAGCACGCCGGGGTCATCGTCGGCATGGAGGGCCACGCCAGCCACATCTTCTGGGGCGCGCCCGAGCGATACGGCGGCATCTTCGGCTCGAGTGAGTGGTACCGCGACTACATGGCGGTGACGGGTGCCTGCATGATGATGCGGCGGTCGCTCTTCGAGGAGATCGGTCGCTTCGACGAGACCTACGAGTTGGCTTTCAGCGACATCGAGATCTGCTTACGCGCCGACGGGGCGGGCTACCGGAATGTCTACACCCCCTTCGCGCGACTCCGCCACCACGAAGGCGGCTCGCGCGGCCAGCACATCCCGGCGAGGGATGTGCTCCGAGGATTCGAGCAGATGCGGGATGTCGTCGCGGCGGGCGACCCCTACTACAACCCCAACCTCAGCTACGCCGGGCGCATCCCCCGGTTGGTGCAGCGCGACGAGGAGTCCCGCACGGCCCGCCTGCGCCGCGTCTGCGGCCTGGCGAACATCGAAGTGCGCACAAGGTAGGTTGTATTGATCGCGAACACGGAACTTGCGAGGACGGACGCGCCCGCGCCCGCCCCGGCTGATCTGCCGCGCACGGAGCGCCGACGCGCCCGCCTCGCGTTCTGGGGCGGCATCGCCGTGCTGCTCCTCTGCACCGTGGCCTATTTCTGGCGACCGCTGCTGACCGGCAGGATCGCCGCCCCCCTGGACATGGTTTTCGACAAGAACCCCTGGTATGCCGCCCCGCCCGAGGGCTTCCAGCACTTGCAGAACGGCATGATGGAGGACATCGCCTTCGAGTTCTACCCGATCCGGCAGCTCGCCTGGAGCGAGTGGCGCCACGGGCGGGTGCCGTTGTGGAACCCCGCGATCCTCGGCGGCGTCCCCCTGCTCGGTGCCGACCAGTACGCCGTCTTCGATCCGCTGAACCTGCTCACCCTCCCCTTCCCCTTCCCGGTCTCCTGGCTCCTGGTGAGCATGGCGCGCGTCTTCCTGGCCGGGCTCGGCACCTATCTCTTCCTGCTGCGGCTGCGGCTGCGCACCCTGCCGGCCACCTTCGGCGCGATCACGTTCATGTTCTCCAGCACCATGATGATCTGGCTCTACTGGTCGCACTCGGATGTGACCTGGTACCTGCCCTGGCTCTGCTGGGCCGTCGAGCGGCTGCTCTCCGACCGACCCTGGCGGCTCGCCCCGACCTTCGCCCTGGCCGCCCTCGTCGGCGGGCAGTTCCTCGCCGGACACATCGAAATCTCCGTCATGGTGCTGATCACCGCCTCGCTCTACCTGACCTGGCGGGTGCTCGCGGTAGCCCGCTTCGCGCCGCGCCGGACGTTGGCGTACCTGACCAACTACGCCGTCGGCGTCAGCTGGGGCTTCATCCTCGGCGCGGTGCAATGGGTCCCTGCGGTGCTCACCGTCTTCCGCAGCGCCGAGTTCGCCTTCCGCCAGGATCAGAAGCAGACCGATATTGTTCTGCCCGTGGCCTCGCTGAGCACCTGGATCCTCCCGAACATCTACGGCAACCCTGCCCACGGCGTCGGCCAATATTTCGGTATCGGCAATCTCAATTACAACGAGCACGCCGGCTATGCCGGCCTGGCGGCGCTCCTCGCCGCGTGTTGGAGCTGGCGGGGCGCGTCGGCGACCAAGAATCGGAACGTCTTCTCACTCCTGCTGGTCCTCATCGTCCTCGCCATTGGTCTCGTCTACGCCGTACCCGGCCTCCATCTCCTCGCCGCTATCCCGCCCTTGAACTTCATCATCATCACCCGCTTCAATCTGATCATCTGCTTCGCGCTGGCGATCCTGGGGGCGTTCGGTATCCAAGGCCTCTTCTTCACCCGCCGCCCGAGTTCCCCCGTGGTCGCCAGGCACTGCCCGAATTGCGGCACGCCCCTGCCGCAGAGTCCCGCCGATCACGCATTGCTCCTGGCAACGCGCCTGGTACCCTGGGTGCCCCTCGCCCTCCTCGGCGGGGTCGCCAGCGCGATCCGACTCGCGCAAGTCGAGCCGCTCTCCCCGAGTCGGCACCTGTTCGCCGGGCTGTTCCACGTCCTAGACGCCGGCAAGACGCCGCGCTGGCTCGATTTCGACCTCCGTTGGGGCCTGGTCGCGGCGCTGATCGCCCTGGTGGTCTGGGCGCTCCTCCTCGTTGGACTCGTTGCCCGGCCGCAGTCGCGCCGGGCGCGTACCCTGGCGGCCGCCGGCCTCATCGCGCTGGCCTTCGGCGAGCTGACCGCGATCAACGGCAGCTACAACCCGAGCGTGCCGGCCTCTTGGGCGACGATCACCCCGCCGGCCCTGGCCGAACTGCAACGGCTCGCCGGCACGACCGATCGCGTCACCGCCAGTCCGCAGCTCTTCCCGCCCAACACCGGCATGGACTACGGCCTGCGCGAACTGCGGGGGCTGGAGCCCGCCGAGTCGTTCCGCGCGGGACGTTACATCACCGACGGGCGGGAGGTGACCGGTCGAACCCTCGCCACCCCCGACGCCGCGCGCCTGGCGCTGGCCAACGTCGCCTACTTCCTGACCGAGGGACCCGTGCCGCGCGCGAAAGCCGTCGCGATCGAGGGCAACAATGCGGTCGTCGGCGAGATCGTCGGCCCCATGGTCGTCAGCCAGCAGTTCACGCCCGCCGACGACGGGCTGCAGGGCCTCGCCCTCTTGACGGCGACCTATGGCCACCACCTCTCCGACTATCCGGTCAACTTCGTGCTGACCGACCGGACGACCTGCCAGGCGCTAGTCCGGCAAGCCTTCCCCGGCGGCCGCATCCACGACAACCTGTACCTATACCTGCACTTCCCCACGCTCTACGGCGTCGCCGGGCATCTCCTGCAGCTCGACGTGAGCGCGCCCGACGCCCGTCCGGGCGACGCGCCCCTCATCTGGATGCGCGGCGATCTCGCGGTGCCGGGTAGCCAACTCCTGGTCGACGGGCATCCTGCGGCCGGAACGCTCTCCTTCCGCGCCTATTACGCCACGCCCGACAGCACCCCCTTCGAGCTGGTGTGGTCGGATGCGTACAACGCCATCTGGCACAACACCCAGGTGCGCCCCCGCGTCTACCTCGCCTCCGAGGTCCGGTCCGTCGCCACCGCCGACGAGGCGTTCGGGGCGTTGGCCGGGCTGGTATCCCCAGGTCCTGCCGATCCGTCCCGCGTCGCCGATCGGCCGGTGGTGATCGAGGCGACGCCTGTCGGCACGGTGGCCGTCGCGCCCGGCCAGGTGAGCGTGCGGCGCGACGTGCCGGGCGATGTGACGATCGAGAGCGAGACCGCGGGGCCGGGGTTCGTCGTGCTGACCGAGGGTAGCGACCCCGGCTGGCGCGTGACCGTCGACGGTCGGCCCGCGCAGTTGCGGCACACCAACTACCTGTTCCAGGGGGTGGTCGTGCCGGAGGGCCGACACACGGTGCGCTTCTATTACCTGCCGAGCGAGTTCGTGGCGAGCGCCCTGGCGAGCGTCGGCGCGCTGTTACTCGGCTTGGTCGGACTCTTGTTCATGGGCCGTCGGCTGCGGTCGCGGACCGCCGACCCACAAGGAGCATGAACGATACAGCGTTTCGCAGGGAAGTGTAATGCGCCAAACAGACACTCGACGGTAAACCCTCGCCCTCTCCCCCATCTGTTACGACGAGAGAGCCACCACATAACCCTGCGAAACGCTGTAACGGTAGTTTGTTGCCTCGGGATGAGCGGGTGAAATCAGGGTGCCAGTAGGGGTCGATTGTGGCGTGACGCGCGCGTACATGCTGCCACGCTCCCGATCATCCGGTGACCGATTCTTGCTGATCCGCCCGAGGCAACAAAGTACCGGTAAGGTGCAAGGAGTCGGCCCGGCGTGGCCAAGCGGAAACTATTCCTCGACGAGCCCTTGCACCTTGGGCGCAAGGGGCGCGTCCCCGCTCCGACGCGGCCATAAGCGTCGCACACAGAGTACACCAAGCACGATGAGACTGAGCGCAGCCAGCGCGCTCAGCAGCACCCCAATTTTGACACTCTGCGGGTCGTACTCCAGGATCACGTCGTTGACGCCCGCACCGATCGGCACCGCGCTAAAGGCGGTATTCGCCCGGAGCAGTCGCCCGGACTGGCCGTTTACGGTGGCTTTCCAGCCGGGATAGTAGGTCTGGAGGCCGACGAGCCAGCCCGGCATCCCCCGCTCAACGCGGAGATGGATGCGGGTCGGCGTCTGCTGCAGCACCTGCACCGTGCCAGGGGGCGTATCGGCCTGGCCCACCGCAGGGTTAGCCCCCATCTGATTCGCGTCGAGTATCACCGTGCCCGCCGCGTCGAAGGTCGGCTGCGCGAGGAGCGCGAAAGCTTCGGCGTCACCGCCAACCACAACCGCCCGCCCAACCGCGTAGTACGGCTGCACGCTCCCCGGAACCCGGAAGAGCTTAAGGCGCCCGTCGGTCCACACTTCCTGCAACCCGGGGACATCGGAGGTGTAGGGGTCGATGACAAGGCGCTCGGAGGGTGACCCTGCCTGGCCTTCCGTCGACGCGATATACAGCACGCCGAGCGCATTGTCCGCTGAAGCATCGGGACTGCTGATCGTCAAGCGGTATTGGCGCGTCTTCGAGTCCGGCTGGGCGGGGAACCCGAAGGTCACGGTGTTATCGGCCTGGACATTGCGGCACGACGCGGATGATTGTGCCAGCGCCTGCCCGGTTGCCGTATCCGCGAGGTTCAGCAGGAGCGTGCAGCTGTTACTTCGCCCGTATGTGGAAACCGCGAGCTTGATGAAGCTCAGGTTGGACTCCTCCACCTTGAACATCTGGCTGACAGGGCGATCCGACACCAGGGAGGCGACGCGGATATCCTGCGGCTTCGGCGACACGAAAGGCCGCGCGCGATAGATGAACGGGTAGCGCAGCGGGGTGACGACGTACTGGATGCCCATGGTTTGGAGGGCCTGCAATCCGATTGGTCGCGCGGTCTGCTCCGCCGTCCAATCGACCTGGTGCGGCTCGCGCACCCGCAGGAGCTTCACCAGGAGGTCCCCCTGGCTCTTCACGCCCATCCCGTCGTAGTTCGCCACGCTCGACAGGCCATACATCAGGTTCGCATTCGCGGGTATGCCCGAGTCGTCGGCCCGGAGCGTCAGGGCACCGCCGGTCTGCCGCTCGATCTCTGCCAGGGCAGGGGTGACCGGGTAGAAAAGCCGGCTGTCGATCGTCGGGTTGAGATCGCGGTGCATGAATCCCGATTGCAAGAAGGTGAGCGCGATCAGCAGCCCGCCGAGCAGGGCGAACGGTCGGGACTCGTGCTGACGCCCGCGCCATGCGGCGAAGGACACGATGCCAGCCGCCGCCAGGACGTACGTCAGGCCGATGAACAGGAGATGGAGGAAGGCGACTCGCCGTGCTCCGGGCGCGCCAACCATGTTATTCGGTTGCCTCGTCGCCCAGCCCAGGAACGCGAACGCGCCCACGTAGGCGATAACCAGCAAGCCCAGGGACCACAAGGCGGCGAGGCCCACGAGGAGGAGATGCGGGTCACCGCGCCGCCAGAGGCGCGGTGGCCCTCCCCAGGTATCGGCCACATGATGCACACCGAGCGCCGCCAGGCAGCTCAGGCCGAACAGCCAGATGTCGTGGCTCCGATTGACCACCCCGTATGCCAGGCCCGGCACCGTCTGCATCCACATGCCGATGCCGAGGACATTATAGGCGTACACCACCCAGACGCCGACGACGCCCGCGAAGAAAGCGACCAGGGCGGAGCGGTGCCACAGCCATGTGATGACGGCCAGGCCGGCGAGGAAGAGGACGATCAGGCCGATATAATTGCCGGTGAGTTCGTTATAATTCCCGCCGCCGTAGATCGCCGGGTCCTCGTACCGCATAGAGGGATTGCCGAGCAGGTCGGGGAACATGGTCAGTGGCGCGAAGATGATGCCGAGTTGCCCGCGCGACTGCTGCTGCGCGCGCAGGGCCAGCAGCGTACTGCGCGGCACATACTCGAGAAACGCCAGGAGTTGCGGGGCGACGAGCGCGAGGGCAGCGACCGACGCGAGGCCGAACCCGAGCACATGCTTCAGGCGCATCGCCCAGTCGAATTCCCGGTGCAGCAGCCGGAAGAGCAGGTACGGGCCGACGACGAGCACGCTGAAGAAGAAGGTCTCCGGATGGCCGGCCAGCAGCCCGGCGGCCAGCACCAGCGCGAAGCCGATCAGGGCCAGCGCGCGCCGCGCGAGTTGCTGCCTGCCGCTCGACTGGAAGGCGAGTTCCGCGAAATAGAGCCCCCCGGGGAGCGCGACGGCACCGCCCACATGTGCCCAATTCAGCCAGACGAGCTGATAGCCGCTGAACATGAACGCGACCCCGCCGACCAGCGCCGCGAAATGATGGACGCGCACCTGCCGGAGGAACAAATAGGTGAAGTAGCCGAGCGAGAAGAGCTTCAGGAACACGGCCACGATCAGCGCCGCGCGAAAACTGAGCAGGTAGAACGGCAAACTAAAGGGCGACAGCACCGCCGATTGATAACTGGCCAAGTGCGGTGCCCCGTACGCATTGTAGGGATTCCAGACCGGCAGATGACCGGCCCGCAGCTCCTCGCGGTTCAGGTACAGCGCCGGCAGCATCTCGAAGACGGTGTCGCCGATGAGACCATTCTCCGGTCGATATCCCGGCGGCGTACTATTCGTCAGCGGCCACGGCTGCATCAGGTCGGCCGCCGCATAGTAGCCATTCTGGGTGAGCGGCGTCCAGAGAAAGACGAGCAACAGCCCGGTGAGGATGAGTGCGGCGCGCGCCGACTGCGAAGATAGCAGGGCACGGCCCGCGCGCACCATCCGCGGGCGAACTGATGACGGCGCAGTGCTTACCCCCCTGCCCTGTTCCACAATTTCCGTGGCCATGTCTGTAATGTCCTTCTCTCGCCTGGCGGTGTGTCTCGTGGCGGTGCCGCAACTGCCACCGCGCGGCGTCCTCAACGATACGCTGTCGCTATTTGTCTGCGCGCGGCGCGCCCGTCACCTGCTCCAGTTCCAACTCGAACCCCGCGCTGACCGCGTCGTCGTAGAACATCTTCACCGTCTCCAGCGAGTACTCGTCCAGATCCTTCCCGACCAGGTCGAGCTTCTTCAGGATGTCGTTGGTCACGGTGATGACCTGGCAGCCGATGCTGTCGGCGTGGAAGATGTTGAGGAGTTCGCGCGGGCTCGCCCAGATCAGCTCCGCCGCCGGGTTCGGGCGCAGGATCGCGACCGCCTCGGCCATCAGCGGCAACGGGTCGCGCCCGGTGTCGGCGATCCGCCCGGCGAAGACGGAGATGTACGAGGGCGCGCCCCCGGCGACGGCGTCGGCGATCGTCCGGACCTGCTCGAGCGTCATCAGCGCGGTGACGTTGAGCTTGACGCCGCTGCGGGAGAGCCGCCGCACGATGGCCGTGGTCGGCTCACGCCGCGTGGTCGTCACGGGGATCTTCACGTAGACCTGCTCGCCCCAGGAGGCGATCTCGCGGGCATGGCGCTCCATCTCGCCCACGTCGTCCGCGAAGACCTCGAAGGAGATCGGGCGATCGGGCAGGGCCGCGAGGATGTCGTGGGCGAACGCGCGGTAGTCGGTGATCCCGGCCTTGCGCATCAGCGTCGGGTTCGTGGTGAAGCCCTTGATGTACGGCTTCCGGTACATGTCGAGCATCCCGGCCTTGTCGGCACCGTCGGCGAAGATCTTCACGCGCAGTTGCTCGACACTCGCCATCATCCTACCCTCCACCACTACCTCCGGATCGCCACAGTTGGCGACGCCGCACTGTGCGCCAAGATCTGCCGCATCGCCGCCGCGACATCGGCGGCCAGGTAATCCGGCGTACTCCCCCCCCGCTGCGCCAGCGCCTGCGGGTGCTCGATCAGGATCGTCCGGCAGCCGGCCCGCTGCCCGCAGAGGACATCGCTATCGCGATCGCCCATCATCCACGATTCTTGCAGGTCGAGAGTATACACCGCCGCCGCCTGCAAAAGGAAATGCGGCGAGGGCTTGCGACACGCGCACGGCCCGCTGAATTCCGGCACGATCCCGCGCGGGTGGTGATAGCAGTAGTACGTCGCCAGGAATGTCACCCCATTGGCGCGGAACTGCTCGGTGACCGCGTCGGCGATCGCCCGGATTTCCTCAAGGGTCGTCTTCCCCTTCGCATACGAGGGCTGATTGGAGACGATGAAGAGCGCGAACCCGGCCTCGGCGAGTCGGCGTAATGGGGCCACCGTGTCCGCGCAGAGGACGAGATCGGCGAGCGTGTGCGGCGACTCGTACTCGGCGGTGGCCGGATTCCAGATCGGCTCGGTCAGCACACCGTCACGATCGAAGAATACCGCCCGACGTGCGCCGCCCATACCATATCCCGATCCGCCTACAAGGCCACTATATGATCGCGGCAGACGAATCCGCAAGGAAGTCTCGTCACTCCCGTGCTGTCGCGCAGCGAAGCTTGCGCCGCTCGCCGGATGGTACCCGATGGTGAACCATCGCTGCAACGGCGCGCGGTCCTACCGGACCGACTCCCACTTCGTCTGCACAGCCTTCAGGCGCGGATGCGAGACCATCAGGTGCCACACGACCGCCTGAAATGCCTCGCTGTGCGGCGTCACGTTGTCCGGGTTGACCGTTGGCACGACCACGCAGGCATCGGCGACCCGGGCGGTGTACCCTTCCGCGCGCCCCACGATGCCGATGATTTTTGCCCCGATCGTCTGCGCATACTGGATGGCCCGGACGAGATTCGGGCTCACATTGCGCTCGATATCGCCCCCCCCGACCGACAAAATGAAGAGGAGATCGTCGGCGCGGAGATGGCTCACGCGCAACCAGCCCTCGAAGACCCCGGCCCAACCCTCGTCGTTCGTGCGGGCGGTCAATTCCGAGACGTTGTCGGTCGGCGCGTACGCCTCGATGCCGACGATCTTCCGAAAGTCGTTCACCGCGTGCGACGCGTTGCCCGCGCTCCCGCCGACGCCCAGGATGAACAAGCGCGCCTGCCGCTCGCGCGCAGCGGCGACCAATTCGACCATCCGCTCGATCGTCGTCTCGTCCAACTGCGCGACGATGCTCGCCGCCTCGGTGAGAAAATCCCTGGTGAATGTCATTTTGCGCGGTCCTCCCCGCTGCTGCGCAACACGAGATAGCGACGCAGTTCCTCGATCCCCTCGTGCGAACCAACTTCGTAGAAGCGCTGCCCGACTTCGTGGGCCGCCAGCGCATCGCGGAGCGCCAGGTCGTGGTAGATCGTCGCCAGGTCGGTCGGTGCCTCGGTCGGCACCCCGGCGAGGAGCGTCGGGGTGAGTATACCAACCCCATAATCGATATGGTGCATGCGCTCGTTCCGCCGCCATTTATCGTAGCGCACGAGTTTCCCGTCGACATACTCGACATTGCTCGTATCCCAACGCCCCTCGTTGCGAAAGACCGCCATCAGGGCAGGCTTGCCACCCTCGATGAACGCGCGTTGCAACGCGCCGTAATCGCAGTCGAGGTAGGCATCGCCATAGAGGACGAAGAACGGCCCGTCGAGCAACGGGAGCGCTTTGCCGAGCGACCCGGCGGTGCCGAGCAGGATCGGCCCATCGAACGAGTAGGTGACCTCCAGGCCGAACCCGTCCCCGTCCCCGACCACGTCGCGGATCATCTCGCCCAGATAGCCGACGCAGAGCACCACGCGCCGCACACCCGCGCGCCGGAGGAGCCGCAACTGATGAGCAACAAACGGCTCACCTTCGATGTCGATCAGCGCCTTCGGGATCAACTCGGTCAGCGGACGCAGCCGCGTCGCCAGGCCCCCGGCGAGGACAGCGACCGGGAACAACGGCCGGCTCACGACTGCACCACCACCTTCGTCCCCTCGAAGTCGAACCGGTAGCGCACTTCCGTCAATCCGGCCTCGTGCATCGCCCGCCGCAGTTGCGCCTTGTCCTCGGCATAGAACATCAGGAAGCCGCCGCCGCCGGCCCCGATCAGCTTGCCGCCCAGGGCACCGTTCCGCCGACCCAGTTCGTACCAGTCGTTGATCTGCTGGTTGCTCATCCCCGACGATCGCTGCTTCTTGTGCTCCCAGTGGACGTTCATCAACTCGGCGAAGCGGTGGAGATCGCCGGTCTCGAGCGCATCCTTACTCTCGCGCCCCAACTCCTTGGTGAAGTGCAGGTTGGCGATCATCTCCTTGTCGTTCTGCTTGCTCTTCTGATCCTGCTCGCGCAAGATCGTCGAGGCCGGCCGCGAATAGCCGGTGAAGAAGAGCAGCAGATTGTCTTCGAGGTCGTAGAGCGTCGACGGGTCGACCTTCAGCGGCCAGGCCTCGACCTGCCCGTTGGAATGGAAACGGAAGCAGGTGATCCCGCCATAGGCCGCGATGTACTGATCCTGCTTCCCGATCGGCTCGCCCAGCAGCTCGATCTCGATGTGGCAGGCCTGCTCCGCCAGTTCCTGCACATGCACCAGATTCTTCTTCAGGGTGTGCAGCGCCTTGAGCAGCGCCGTGGTGAAGCTCCCCGAGGAGCCCAGGCCGGTCCCGGCCGGGATATCGGCCATGCTCGTGATCTCGAGATGCGAGGGGATCGTATCGGTGAGGCGCAACGCCTCGCGGATGATCGGATGCTGCAACTCCTCCAGCGAGCGCACCCGCTCCAACTTGGAATACTTGACGATCAAGTCCTCCACGAAGGTCTGATGCAGGGTGATGTAGATGTACTTGTCGATGGCCGCCGAGATGATGAACCCGGTATGGTCGCGATAGTACGAGGGGAGATCGGTCCCGCCGCCGCCGAGGGAGATGCGAAGCGGGCTACGCGTGATAATCATGCGGCCCCATCCCGATAGACTGTTGCGACGATCCGGAGGGCGGCGCGGGCATCGGCCAGGCCGGGCCCGCGCAGGTGTCCTCGTTCGATGTCGGCGACGAACGCCGCGAACTCATCCTCCCATGAGCGATCGCGCCCCGGATACTCCCACATCATCGTCTCGGGTGGCCCCATCTCCGGCAACATGCGATAGACGGCGAGGCGTTCGGTGCCGTAGCTCCCGCCCAGGCCGGTCACTTCCAACTTCCCCACGCGCCCGAAGAGCTCGAAGGAGAACAGGTTCTTCCACTCGGTGCAACTGGCGTGGAGGAAGGCGGTCTGGCGCTGTTCGGTGCGCAGGGTGAGGAAGCCGTTATCCTCCACCGCCATGTCCCAGAAATAGGTGTTGATCGTCCCACGGATGTCGGTGAAATCGCCGAGGAACCAGCGCGAGAGATCGATCAGATGGACCCCCTGATCGATCAACTCCCCGCCGCCCGACAGCGCCGCGTTCGCCCGCCACTCCCGCTCATAGCCGAGACGGCCACCGTGACCGTAACGCCCGCGTATGTAGAGAAGATCGCCCAATGCGCCGTCATCGACCAGTTGCCGCGCCCGCTGGAAGGCCGGATGGTAGCGGTGATTGAAGCCCACGCGGACAATCAGATCGCGCCCCGCCAAAGCGGCGAGCACCGGTTCGAGGTCGCTTGCCACGCGCGCCGCCGGCTTCTCGACCAGGACGTGTTTCCCTGCATTGATCGCCGCGAGCGTGATCTCCGCCAGGGCATTGTGCGTCGTCGCCACAACCACCGCATCGACGCCGGGATAGGCGATGGCATCCTGCCACCGCTCGACCGCCACCGCGCCCGGCACGGTGTTCGCCAGCGCCTCGGCGCGCGTCGGCACCATATCCGCACAGGCGATCAACCGCGCGCCCCCAAGTGCCGCCGCCCGCTTATGCCCGATCAGACCACAGCCAACGATCGCAATCCCAAGCATCCTCAGCCCCAGTCCTGGCCACGCTCGGCGGGTACGATGCGTCGCAGGGTGTAGATGTCCGACGTTGCCAGCGCCTCGGCATAGTGCGGCAGTTGCTCCCACGGATCCCACACCGCGCTGAGCAATTTGCCGGTGATCCCGTCACTCGCGCGCGAGGCGAGGAACACGCAGAGCGCGGCCCCCCGCTCCAGCGGGGTACCGCCCTGCTCCTTCTGGCGCAGGGAGGCCGCGTAGAAGCTCTGCCCCACTTTATCCGGGCCGGCCTCCAGGATCTCGTCAAGCAGGCGCGTATTCAGGGCCCCCGGTGCCACCGCATTGACCTCGATCCCGGCATCGCGCACTTCCTCGGCCAGGGTTTCCCCGAAGCGCACCACCCCGGCCTTCGACGCCGCATAGGCGCTCAGATTCGGCAACGGCTTGGTCGCCCCTCCCCCCGACAGCAGGATGATCTTCCCCTGGCCCTGTTGTAAGAAACCAGGCAGGACCGCGCGACAGGCGAGAACGGTCCCGAGCAGATTGATGGTGATCGCATCGCTCCACTCTTCCCAGTCGACATCCTGGATCGCGCCCTTCGGCCCGTAGACACCGGCATTGGAGACGAGGATATCGAGGCCGCCGAACGCTTCGATCGTGGTCGATACTATCCGGTCCAGGTCAGCAGCCCGGCTCACATCGGCGGCCTGCGCCAGGATCGTTCCCTCGGGGAACTCGGCCGCGATCGCCCGCCGCGCCTCTTCGAGCGTCCGTGGATTGCGCGCGCACAGCATCACCGACGCACCTTCGGCGACGAAAGCGGCGGCAACGGCCCGCCCGAATCCCTGACTCGCCCCCGTAACGATCGCCCGTCGGCCTGCCAGCTTCATACGGACCTCCCGACCGATCTATACATCACGCGCTCGTCCCGGGCCAGGTTCTGTTCGAGATAGCGACCGGCATCGAGGACAAGCGGCGTCGCCATCCAGGTCAGGAGATCCCCGGCGGAGATTTCTCGAAACTCGGGGCACTCCGTCATGACGAGCGCGGCGACGGCACCAGACAATGCGCCCTGCGCCGATTGTTGGAGGGCGATGAATGACGCGAGTTCGGTCGGCAACGCCCGGAGCGCGGGATCCCACGCGGTAATACCCGCGCCCTCCGCCGCGAGCCAGCGCGCAACCTCGATCGCGGTGGAACGGCGTAGGGTATCGGTCCCCGGCTTATAGGTCAAGCCGAGGAGGGCCACCCGCTTCCCCCGGAGTTCGGGGATGAGCTGCCGCACTCGTTGCCGGACCCATTGCCGGTGCTGGAGGTTGCTCCGTCGGATAGCCGGAGCAACCTCCAGCGAGAGGCCATGCTGCGTCGCCACCTCGGAGAGGAACACAATATCGCGCGCCAGGGTTCCCCCGGCAAAGGCGCTCCCAGGCCGCAGGTAGGCGCGCTGGCCGACGCGGATATCGCTCTTGAGGCCCTTCGACACATCGCCGACATCCGCGCCGGTCCGCTCGCAGAGGGTGGCGATCTCGTTGATGAAGGCGACAGACATGGCCAGCCACGCATTCAATGCGTGTTTCGTCATCTCCGCCGATTCGACCGCCATCCACAGGATATTCTCCGTGTACGGTCGAAATACCGTCTCGAGGCGGCCACGGTCGTGCGCATCGCGGAGACCCACAACGACACGCTCGGGCCTGGTGAACGCGTCGATCGCCTGGCCAAGCCGCAGATTCTCCGGCGAGTAGGCGAACGTGGCCGTACCATGCGGGGCTGCGCGGCGGTAGGCCTGCTCCAGCGCGGCGGTCGAACCGACGGGAAGCTGCGACGAGACGAGGACGAGTGTGGCCGGACCGAGGGCGGGGAACAGGGCGATGACCCGCTCGGAGACAAACGCGACATCGGCGCGATCGTCGTCATCGACCGGAGTGTCGTGGGTAATCCAGACCAACTCGGCCCGGCCCAGCACCTGCGGGTCCACCGAGAACCGCAGGGTCCCCGCCCGGCGTGCCTCCGCGATCATCTCGTCCAGGCCGGGCTCGAAGATCGGCAACTGTCCGGACAGCAACGCCTCGAGCGCGGCGGCATCGTCGGCCAGCGCAACGACCTCATGCCCGGAGGTGGCGAGGCAAGCGGCCGTGACAAGGCCCAGGTGCCACAGGCCAATAACCGCGATCTTCATGAATGCTGCTCCAGCACCCATTGATTCTCGCGGAGGTACTGCACCGTGCGCAGCACACCCTCCCGGATGGTGAGCTGCGGTTGCCAGCCCAGGGCGCGAATCCGCGCACAGTCGAGGTGGATCAGCGGGCTGTCGCCGATCCAGCCGCGCTCACCACCGGTGTAATTCCGCTCCGGATTGACCCCGAGTGCCTCGCAAATCCAGGAAAGCGAATCTTTCACCTGGCAGGACTCGTCGGTACCCAGATTGAAGATATTCACCCGCGCGTCTGCCCGTTCCAGGGCGACGAAGATCGCGTCGATGCAATCTTGCACGTAGAGATACGACTTGCGCTGCTGGCCATTGCCAAGCACGCGGATCGTGCGCGGGTCGCGCCTTAACTGGGCGTAGAAGTCGAAAACGTGGCCGTGGGTGTAGCGTTCGCCGAGGATCGAAACAAAGCGGAAGATGTATCCTTGAAAGCCGAACCCTTCGCAATAGGCCTGGATGAGCCCCTCACCGGCGAGCTTCGAGGCGCCGTAGAGCGAGGTTTGCACCGGGAAAGGCGCATCCTCCGGGGTTGGGAACACGCGAGGCTCGCCGTAGATCGAACCGGTCGAGGAGAAGGCAAGCCGCCGAATGCCGTTCGCGCGCATACCTTCCAGCACATTGAAGGTGGCGATCGTGTTTTGCTCGAGATCCATGCGCGGATGCTCCGTCCCGAAGCGGACATCGGCATTCGCCGCAAGGTGGAAGACAAAGTCGCACCCGGCCATCGCGGCCGCGAGTGCATCACGATCGAGCGTGTCGCCGCGCACGAGAGTGAAGCGCGCTCCACCCTTCGCTCGTTCCAGGAAGCGCTCCTGCCCGGTGACGAAACTATCGTAACCGACGACTTCATGACCGGCAAGCAGCAACCTGTCGACGAGATTACTCCCGATAAAACCGGCACACCCCGTCACGAAATAGCGCACAGCCCCCCCGCTCGCCTCATCTCCCGTTCGCCGCCATCTACGCGCGGCGGTGCAGAGGCATCAGTCGATACTTCAGCCCTGCCCACAACCAGGTGAGTGGATCGCGCAGAACATTGACTTTCTTTCCTTCGTTGAAAGACCGCGACCGATAGTTCACCGGGATTTCGAGCGGGGTGTAGCCCTTGCGCAGGAGTTTGGTAACCAACTCGACATCGAAGTCGAACCGACTGCACTCAAACTCCAACCCGTGCAGGCAGTCGCGCCGGAACACCTTATACATGGTGAACGGGTCCTGCATACGCTGCCCGTAGAGCACATTGAGGAACGTGGTGAAGAAGACATGCCCCACGTTGAGGAAATTTGCCAGCCCGGGCTGGTCATTGAACTGGCGCATCTTCCAGCTCATGCCATGCCGACGACCGAGCACAAAGGGGGCCTCATAGGCCAATACCGGCGCGAGGAGCGCATCATAGTCATTGAGATCATACTCGAGATCGGCATCCTGAATCAGGATGATATCGCCCTTCGCCCGGGCGAGACCCTGCCGTACGGCGTGTCCCTTCCCCCGGGGGCGATCCTCGAGGATAAGCGTCACCTCGGGGTGATCTCGATAGCGCTCGGCTATTTCGCGCGTGCCATCCGTGGAGTTGCTCTCGACGATGACAATCTCTTTGTCCATATCTGCCAGTTGCTTTTCAACCAGCGCCTCCATCAGGATCGGAAAGGTCTCGTGCTCGTTGAATGCCGGTACGATAATTGAACAGAGCGGCCTTGCGCGCGTTTCATTGCGCCGGCTGGTCACAATCATGCCCGACGACATGACGCGCACGCGCTGCTGGTGAAGGGTGCCGGGAAGCATCCGATAGCCACGCATGACCGCTCTCGTGAGCAAGGTACGCGGGAAAGCAACGGCGCGGTCGTTGATATGTTGCAGGGTATACAGTCTCCGATCCGGCTCATTCCAAGTCTCGGTGAAACCCTCCTTCTCCAGGAGTGACTGGATTGTTTCCTGATTGAAATAGTAACGATTCTCGGCGCGCCACTCGGTCCACTGGCTACCGAAGAAGCGTGCTCTGCGAGAGGAGACGTTCGGCAGCGCCAGGAGCAGCACACCCCGTGGGCGCAAGGCACCATGTATTGCGGCAATCGCGGCCCTTGGCGCGCGCGACCGTTCTAGCTGATAGAGAACGACGGCACCGTCATAGACGCCATCGAGCGTACCGCCCGCATCAACCTCATCGATCGTGAGATGCTTCTCGATTGAATACCCTTGTGCCAGCGCAAGTGCCGCGAATGGCTCACCGGGCGGTGCAATCAAGAGCAGTCGCCCACTGCTTAAGCCTCGCTCCTGCAGGGCGAGCAGGTAGCGGCTCGCGGCATCACGTTCGGTCACACCGTCAACCAGCATCAGGCGCGGATCGGCACCGCCAGGAAATTCATCGCTGTGGGTATCGAAATGCTCCATCTCCTGATCGAACGACACGAGGCCACAGCCGGGACAACGCACAACCGGGAAGCCGTGAATCACAAAGAGATACGTGTGTTGGTATTCTCCGCAGACAGGGCAAGTAACAGGCTCGCCGCCAATACGAGCGAATCGAGGGGTACTCCGTAATTGCGCGCGCATGTACGTCCCTGGCCCTGATGTAGCACAACTGAAGAGACAACGACCTTCGCCGCTCGATATCATTGAGTGGAACACATACTGCGTTCACTGTGTGAAGATACAGGCTCACCCTCACTTCGTCAAGCCGAGAATATAGGGGCGAGTATGAGGAGTCCGCCTTGTATACTGGAGTCCATGACTGGTCAGCCTCCCAGTAAGGCAATGAGGAAGGGATGGATTCAAGTACTCTCCATCGTGTCCAGCTCCTTTTACGCACCAACCCGCGCCTCTTCTGCATTCGCGTGGTTGCATATCTCCGACTCCTCCTGACATCGCGCCACGCGCTACGTCTGCTGCTCGAAAGGCAGGAGCGCACTATCCGCTCCGATCAGGCGTATCGCGATTGGCTTGCTGCTGTGACCATCACCGGCGAATTGCCCGCACTGGACAAGCCGCTCCTCAGCGTCCTCATCCCCGTCCATAATCCCCCCGCCGCTGTGTTCGAGGCGGCGCTGGAGAGTGTCCCGGCGCAGACCTATCCGCACTGGGAGGTGTGCATCGCCGACGACGCCTCGACGCAGCGCCATGTGCGCGACACCATCGAGCGCTACGCGGCGCGCGACGCGCGGGTACGCGCCGTTTTCCGCCCGGTCGCCGGGCACATCGCGGCCGCCACCAACAGCGCGCTGGCCCTCGCGCGCGGCGAGTTCGTCGTCCTGCTCGACCACGACGACTGCCTGGCCCCGGACGCGCTGGCGGCGATCGCGGAGGCCATCGCCGCCGAGCCGCTGGTGGACTGGGTCTACAGCGACGAGGACAAGCTGAGCGAGGACGGCGAGCGGATCGCGCCCTTCTTCAAACCGGCCTGGTCGCCGACGCTCCTCCTCTCCTGCAACTACGTCACCCACCTCGCCGCCGCGCGGCGCGCGCTGGTCGAGGCGATCGGCGGCTTCCGCCCCTCCACGGCGGGGAGCCAGGACTACGACCTCTTCCTGCGCCTCGCGGAGCGCGCGCGCGCGGTCGCGCACCTCCCGCGCCAGCTCTACTCCTGGCGCATCGTCCCCGGCTCCACCGCAGGCGTCGCCTCGGCCAAGCCCTACACCCTCGCGGCCGGGCGCCGGGCGCTCGGCCACGCGATCGCCCGGCGTCGCCTCGCCGCCCGGCTCGAGCCGAGCCACCTCAACGGCCTCTTCGCCACGCGGCATCGCGCCCTCGGGAACGTGGCCGTGTCGCTGATCGTCGTCGGGCGGGGGCGTGCGTGGCGCGCCGCCCTGCGGACCGTCGGCGTCACCATCCGCGACGTGGCCCATCTGCCGCTCGCACCGGGCGAGCGCCTGGACCGTCGCCCCGGCGACCCGCCGCGCGAGACGACGATCGCGGCGCTCAAGGGCGATTACCTGATCTTCCTCGATGCCGGGACGCGACCGGAGCCGCGGGCGATCGAGAGCTTGCTGGCCCACCTTCGCTATCCGCAGGTGGGGGTCGTTGGCGGTGAGACCTTCGCCCAGGGGACGGTGGCCCAGGCGGGGGTCGTCATCGGGTCCGGGGGGCAACCACGCTACGCCTACGCCGGTATCGGCACATTGCCGGTGCGCGATTTCTACCTGAATCTGAAAGACCTGGCGCGCGAGGTGAGCGCGGTGGCCCTCGGCGCGTGCGCGATGCGGCGCGCGACGTGGGAGGAGCTGGGCGGCTGGAGCGGCGATTTGCCGCCGACCCTCGCGCTGGCCGACCTCTGCCTGCGCGCGAGCGAGGAGGCCGGCTACGCGACCGTCTTCACGCCCCTGGCGCGGTTCACGCGGCGCGCGCCGCTGCCCGCGTTCCCCGACGTCGCCGACCACGACTGGCCCTGGCGCGATTTCGCGGACCCGTTCTGGAACCCCAATCTCGACCCCAAGCGGCCCGACGGGCTCCCCTTCCGGCATCCCGCCGATGTGAGTGCGCGCATCCGCTATCGCGGCCCGCGCGGCGCGTTCGTCTCCACTCGCCCTCAAACTGCTGTGGCGACCGACGGAATTGTGGCCCGGTAGAAAGTCAATTATGGGTTACAGCGTTTCGCAGGGAAGTGTAATGCGCCAAACAGACACTCGACGGTAAACCCTCGCCCTCTCCCCCATCTGTTACGACGAGAGAGCCACCACATAACCCTGCGAAACGCTGTAATGCGTCGTTCCTCATTTATGGTGCAGATAAGGATCGGCACTACTACGCACAATTCCGGCGTGATGTCCAATACGTACGCGTCCTCGTATGTGGACCGTACTTCAGGAATGGCGCAGTAAGGTTGGTGCTCCGGGCCGTGGCAGGACGAGCAGCCACCAACCTCTCGGAGCGGCGATCGCCGGACGAAGCTGGTTGCGCGGCCTCGGGCAAGCGGGACCGCGCCGCACATCGGCGCGCGCCCTTTGACCTCCTGCTTCGGCGGCTGCAAGGCGCGATGACCGCTCGGCATTTCTCCAGCGGCGATCCTACGCTTCGTCGATCACCGGCCCAACGTCCCAGGACAGACGTGCCCCCCCGCCCAGGACCTAACTCCTATTCCCCACCACCATTCGCACACCTACACTGCTAGTAGGTGTTCCATCGCCAGGAATACTCTTCACCTGGACAAGCGCAATTGGTGCGCGTAACCGCCAGCTATACCGCCGGACGGAGTAGGAGAGCTACCAATGGTTGGGCTTGTGCAACGCCCCGCCGTCTTGGAAGATGGCTATGCTGAGCGCCTTGCGGCTACCCCGCAGAAAGCCAGCGCGGGCACCTCAGCAAGTCTGACCTCCTGCCCCGTGATCGCGGCCATCCCTGCCTACAACGAGGCCCGTTTCATCGGGAGTGTTGTGCTGCAAGTCAGGCGCTACGCCGACGTGGTGCTCGTTATCGACGATGGTTCGCGCGACCAGACGGCCGAACTTGCCGAGGCGGCGGGCGCGACGGTGCTGCGCCACAATGGGAACCTGGGCAAGGGCGGGGCGCTCAACACGGCGTTCGCGCAGGCCCGCCTCCTGGGTGCCCGTTGCCTGGTATTAGTCGATGGCGACGGCCAGCATCTGGCGGAGGACATACCGGAGGTTATCCGCCCGGTGCTCGACGGGAAGGCCGACATGGCGGTCGGCTCGCGCTTCCTCGCGGTGCGCAGCGAAATCCCCTCTTATCGCAAGGTTGGGCAGCACGGGCTCACGTTAGCGACAAACCTCACCTCCGGCGTGCGGCTCACCGACTCCCAGAGCGGGTTCCGTGCCTTCTCGCCCGCCGCGATCGCGGCGCTCTCCTTCCGCGGGATGGGCTTTTCGGTCGAGTCGGAGATGCAGTTCCTGATGCGCGAACACAAACTGCGCGTCGTCGAGGTACCGATCGGAGTGGTCTACGCGGAACCGGCCAAGCGCAATCCTGTTGCGCACGGCATGGCCGTGCTAAACGGGATCATCCAACTCGTCAGCCAGGGGCGTCCGCTGTTCTTTTTCGGCATGCCGGGATCGGTCTTGATCCTGCTCGGCTTCCTGCTCGGGCTGCGGATCGTCGCCACCTACAATGCAACAGGTGCCCTTGCCGTCGGCTACGCGATCCTCGTCCTCCTCCTGATGACGATCGGCATTCTCAGCATCTTCACCGGCATCATCTTACACGCGATGCGCCTGATGCTGAACGACATGCAACGGATACAGCGGGCTATCCGCTAGTTTTACAACGTGACTTTCCAGAGGCGGCTTGCAATGTCCCCAGTGCCAACGCCAAATCCAGGCTATGCAACCGCCAGCGGCGAGCGTCAGAAATGCAGGCACAGCGCCAAAGTCACGTTGTAAAACTAGTGCGTCGTTCCTCTCTTGCGGTGCAGATACGCATCGTCGCTACCGGGCGCAATTCCGGCGTGTTGTCCAGTACGTACGCGCCCTCTTATGTGTACCATACTTCAGGAACGGCGCACTAGGCCACCCCCATCACACCATCCCAACACATCAGGGTGGGTGCATCGATGTCCTCAGCTCGACGCAGGCGCGGTAACCTCGCTTGTGGCGCGGCCATGGCCGCGCAAGATGTCGATCAACTCGTCCGCCCGGTGCCTGAAGGTATGCTGCGCGAGGACCCGCTGGCGCGCGCGCGCACCGACCTGACGACGCTCATCATCGTGCGCGAGGAGCCAGCGATAGGTCTCCGTGGCCTCTTCCGCGCTATGAACGACGAAGAGCTCCTTGCCCGGCTCGAACCACTCCTCGATGCCCTCGTACGGGTTCGAGACGATGCAGCAGCCGAGGGAAGCAAGTTCGAAGGGCCGCGAGGTCGAGGAGGCATGGACCGAGGCGTGGGCCTTGCGCGTGATGTTAAGGTTGATCCTGCTTCGGCAGCAGTACTCGCGCAACTTGCTGAACGAGAGATATGGCAGGCGCTCGGTCGTGCCGAGATCGATGTCGAAGCGGGTGCCGCGCAGGGCGAACCGGCTGCCCGTGATGGCCTTGCTCGGCATCGTCAGCATTGCCTCGACCCATTCGCGACGATACTCGTAGCCATGACCGTAGAAGAAGGCATCGAAATCCTGCGGCACATCCACCGGGGCGAACACCTCGGGGTCGGCACCATAATAGAGTACGTCCGCCCGCCGGGCACCCATCGCGAGCAGCTGCGCGACGCCGCCCTGCGAGTTCGAGAGGAAGCCATCGTACTCCGCCAGATCGGCACCCTGGTAGATGCGGAAGCCCGATTGGAAACCGGCGAAGGAAGGCAGGCTGGCGGGCACATCGCCGTCGTAGAACCAGATCGGGATGCCGTAGCGCTGGCGGAGATGCGACGGCAGGCCGGTCAGGTGATTGAGCGGCACGGTGAGGACCAGGATCGCGTCAAGGTCCGGGTGCTGCTCGATCGTGCGAGCGAGATGTCGCTCCCAGCGCGGACGAATCCATCGCTGCGCCACCAGGCGTGATGCCTGATCGGCGCGGCTCTCCCTTGCCGATACAGACACGGCACCCTGCGGCTGCGCACGGAAGCGATTGCCGGCAGCACGCAACCGCCTGAAGACCTCGCCCTCAACGTAGCAGGGATTGGGGATACTCGCCCACCACAGGCTCTCCAGGGCCTCTCCCTGATATGTCGTTGCCAGCACCTCGACGCCGCTTTCGTACAGCCCTTTCAAGAGCTGCCACCAAGCGGGCGTCGAACTGTAGGGGTAGCGCAGGTCGAGCGAAGAGCAAAGAGCAAGGATTTTCATCTAGCCGTCGCCGAGTACGGTGGTGTGTCGAGAACGTTGCGGCAGTACCCGGCCACAGCATCGAAGCGCACGGGAGTACAACTCAGCACCTGCGATATACCGTACCCGCCACCAGGCGCAATAAGCGAGACGCTTTCGGCCCAAAACATTATCATCCCTCCTCAGTAGTCAGGGACTGCGCACGCCAATATACGGCAGTATAGTACACTCCGCGCCACAGGCTACGAGGGTGTCAGCATAGCAGCGGTTGGACATACGTACGCAGCAGCCCCATACAGCGGTCGTGCGCCGCTTCCGCTGGGAGAACGATAAGGGAATGCCCAAACTGATCGTGGCGCATCCACATTTCATGTATCCCGGCGGGGCCTCGACTGCTATTCTGGAGACGATGCAGCGCCTCGCTGCCTATGGGTACGATATTCACATCATCTCGCTACGCCATCCGCCGGGGCTCATCTCGCAGTTCCCCATGCTCGAATTCCACGCACTTGGCGGGGCGTTATCGAGCGAGTTGCGCTATTGGGTGACCGTCCCAGTGCGGCAGCGACACTTCAGTAGCCTTGTTGATCGCCTCGGTCCAGATATCCTTCTCGCCTCGGTTTTCCCCGCTAACTACTGGGCTTTCTTCTACCGCCTGCGCCATTCGCGCGTGCCATGCGTCTGGTATTGCCAGGAGCCAAGCGCTTTCGTCCACGACTGGGACGTCATCAATGGCGTCCCCTGGCCGATGCGCGCGGCAGTACTCGCCGCTAATCCCGTGTTGCAGGTGCTCGACCGCTGGCTGACGCACGCCGCCGACGCGATCATCGTGAACAGCCGTTACAGCGCGAGGCGTGTCCGTCGGGTATATCGCCGCGTCGCCGTCCCCGTGCGCCTGGGCGCAAACGCGGAACGCTTCGCGCCCGACACGGCGAAAGAACGCATGGTGCTCACCGTCGCCCGGCTGACCCGCTTCAAACGGATCGACATCCTGCTAGCGGCAGCGGCAATCCTGAAACAACAGGGCTATTCGGACGTGCGGTGGGTTATCGCGGGTGATGGGGAAGAGGCGGCGGCATTGCAACAGCGCGCAAGTTCGCTTGCGCTGACCACGCAGGTCGAGTTCGTCGGGCGTCTCCCTACGTCCGCACTGATCGACTATTACAACCGTGCAACAATTGTGGCTGTGACCGCGATTGGCGAGCCGTTCGGCCTTGCACCGGTCGAAGGGATGGCGGCCGGCGCGGCAATCGTTTGTAGTGATAGTGGCGGCCCGGCGGAGACCGTGGAAGATGGTGTCACCGGGCTGCATTTTCGCTCGGGCGATGCACAGGATCTCGCGCGCCAGGTCGGTCGCCTCCTGGATAACCCGATCATTGCGCGCGCGATGGGCGAACGGGGAAGGCAGCGCGTCGCGACCACCTATACCTGGGAGGGTACAGCCAGCGAGGTTCACACGATAGTGTCAGGCCTCTTGTCAACGTTCGGATAGTCCTGGGCGCGCGGCGTGGCGCGACGAAAAGCGCTACTAGCGCTGCCTAGTGCGCCATTCCTGAAGTACGGTGCAGATACGGCATCGCGTACGTACTGAATATTATGTCGGATTTGCGCCTCGTAGTGCCGATCCTTATCTGCACCGTACTTCAGGAATGGCGCACTAGTTTTAAAACGTGACTTTGGCGCTGTGCCTGCATTTCTGACGCTCGCCGCTGGCGGTTGCATAGCCTGGATTTGGCGTTGGCACTGGGGACATTGCAAGCCGCCTCTGGAAAGTCACGTT
>JAABUN010001660.1_pt1 | contig 46702 bp, 49 predicted proteins | sample 5559311 | NCBI WGS metagenome assembly JAABUN01 (sample SAMN10711877, study PRJNA513370) | rock metagenome | isolation source: Antarctica rocks | place: Antarctica: Victoria Land, Siegfried Peak sud
TTCCGCGCCAGCGCCGTGACCGGCGGCTGTGCCTCGCCGACTTCTTCCGGTCACAGGAGGTGGGGGAGCCCGACGTGGTGGCGTTCCAGGTCGTGACCATGGGGTCGCACGTCTCGGAGGTGACCGCAGAGCTGTTCGCGCGCAACGCCTACCGCGACTACCTCGAGCTGCACGGCCTTTCCGTCCAGCTGACCGAGGCGCTGGCCGAGCTGTGGCACGCCCGGATCCGAGCCGAGCTCGGTTTCGCCGCCGAGGACTCACCAGACCTGCAGCTGATGCTGTCCAAGCAGGCATACCGCGGCTCGCGCTACTCCTTCGGCTACCCGGCCTGCCCGGCCGTCGAGGACCAGGACAAGGTGCAGGACCTGCTCGAGTGGCAGCGGATCGGGGTGGTCCTGTCGGAGGAGTCGATGCTGGTGCCGGAGCAGTCGACGGCGGCGCTGGTCGTGCACCACCCCGGGGCCAAGTACTTCGCGGCGCGGTAGGGATGCTGCAGGCGGTCCTGTGGGACATGGGCGGGCTCCTCGTCGACGCGGCCGCTTGGTCGCGCACCTCGAGCAGCTGATGACCGGCTCCGATGCGTGGACCGACCGGCGCCGCGATGAGTTCGTCGGGAGCCTGAAGGGCAAGTCAAGGCTGCGCCGGTACCTGCGCCGCACAGGCGGCGGGCTGCTGCGGGTCGACGCCACCGCGATCAAGCGCGAGTCGCACCTGGACGGCAAGTGGCTGCTCCGCACTTCCGACAGCACCCTGACGCCGGACGACCTGGCCGCGGCCTACAAGACTCTGCTGCAAGTCGAACGCGGCTGGCGCGACATGAAGGGCGCCCTCGGGCTGCGGCCGGTGTTCCACTACCGCGAGGACCGGATCCGGGTGCACGTCCAACTGTGCTGGCTCGCCCTGCTGCTCATGCGCGTCATCGAGAACGCCAGCGGCGACACCTGGCGCAACGTCCGACACGAACTCGACCGGATGCACCTGGTCACGCTCGCCACCGCCGACGGCCACGTCGCGCAACGCTCCGCCACCACCGCCGGCCAGAAGACCATCCTCACCGCGCTCGAGCTCGGCGAGCCCGCCCGGTTCTTCGACTTCACCGTCGACACCGACTGACCGCCGCCGACACCGATCCGCGCCCTCACACCGGCCGTAGTGACACGACCCCATCACGCTGATTCGGCGTTTCCACAGTTCAACGCCATGATCACGACGATCGTGTGCTCAACATCTGCGGAAGTCCGGCTTGACGGTTTGCGAGTAATACGCCGTCAGGCAGTCGACGGCAGTCACCTGCTAGCCGCGCGCGAGGCACACCTCAGTTAAGGTGGCTGCTGATGAAGCCGGCGGCGCCAGTGATCAGGACACGGGTCATCTGTGGCACATTTAGGGGAGTGCGGATACCGCTCGGCCACGACGGCATCGAGCTCGACTAGGAGGCCGCGGACGTAGTCGTCGAAGGTGAAGCGCTCCCGAACCGCGGCGCGACCCACCGCGGCGAGTCGAACAGCCCGGTCGGGGTCGGCCCGCAATCCGTCGATGGCCCGTAACCAGTCCTCCACCGTGCCATCGACAATTAGACCTGATTGCCCGTCCTCGACATACTCATCCACCGCCAGTGCTCGGGTCACCACTGTAGGACGTCCGAGGTGCATGGCCATGAGGAAGGTGAGGATGCCGGCGCTGCGCTTCAAGCCGGTGCGAACGGGGACGGCTACGACGCCGGCGCCGCGCAGCAGCGTGACGTAGTCCGTGTACTTCGCAGCTTTCACACTGACGTTGGGCGGCAGTCCGTCTGGCTCGACCACCTTGGTGATGAGCAGGAAGGGCACATCCGGACGACACCTGGCAGCCTCGATAAGGGGTCCGTAGTCGCGAAAGGAGTCGCCGCCGGCCATGACGTGGTCACCGAGCGGGGCCACGGGATCATCGGGACCGAGGCCGTGTTCAGCCGGGTCGAAGTAGAACAAGACGGCACGCACCTTTGCCGCGTCGACTGGCCAACACAGAGGGAACACCTCGGCCTCAGCTTGAGACGGCACGAGGTAGCGGTCCACAGCTCGATCGGCCAGGCGCACCACGAGGCGCTCGACCACAGCCTGGGGACCTATACCCGGCTGCCACATCTCGCCGACGAGGACCGTCGGCGGGCGGTGACGTCGCGGCATCAGCCCCAGTAAGGCGCAGGCAATCAGGTCGGGCTTGAGCGAGCCCCGCGAGCTGTAGAGGATCAGTTGACGGCCTCGGGCGGCGGCAACAAGGATCCTCCTCAGGAGGCGCAGTTGCAGCCGGACCGTAGCCGGCTCACCCGCCGGACGCAGCGGGCTGACCCGCTGGCTGAACAAGTCGTGGCGCAGGTCGAGGGTCGAGGCAATAGGCCGTGGCTCCGGTGCGCTCACGAGTCCGCCCGAGCCGCCCTGTGGAGGATCGGCCCGCTCAGGAGACCTGCCCCCCAGAACAAGTGCACGATCGGCACCGCCGCTGCGGCGCGCCACGGGGACGTACCGTCGGTGTGGGCTTCGGTGGCTCCCGCTCCGCCTGCCGCAAGCACGTAGAGCCCACCCAAGACGCCTGCGAGCCTTCGGTCCCGCACTGCGGTAGCTGCCCACCAGACGATCAGCCCCGTGGGGGCAAGCTGACGAAGTCGCAGGGACTCGGGGTGAACTAGAAGTGTTCTGGCCTTGTACGAGCCGTAGCGGAACATCTGTCGCGCCAAGGCCCCCGGCGGCTCCCGCACCCTCCACGTGGAGCGGGCCGCCGGCTCGAGCCACACAATGCCGCCCCCCGCGCGCAAGCGAGCGTCCAGTTCGAAGTCCTCGTTGGCCAAAAACCGCTCGTCGAAGCCGCCAGCGGCCAGCAACGCGCTGCGACGGTAGGCGGGCGAGAAGGCATCATCGACCGGGCCACCGGCGCCGCCGACGCGGTGCCGGGCGCCACCCATGCCTATGGGCCTACTAAGCACGCTGGCGATGGCCCCGCCCCAGGCGCCCTCGCCGATGCTGGTCATGGCACCGCCGACTGCCACAACCTCGGGCCGCTCGTCAAAGACCCTCACAACCGTCTGGATGTAGCCCGGGGCGTATGTCGAATGGGCGTCCACCGGGCCACAACATCCCCGTCGGCGACCTCTACAGCACGATTCAGGGCTGCGGAGACGCGCAGTTGAGGGTTGTCCACGACCCGCAGGCCTGTCCCGCTGAACTGCTCCGACCACTCGCGGGTCCCGTCGGTCGATCGACCGTCGGCAACGACGACCTGGTCGGGCCGTCGGGTTTGACCTTGCTGGCCAGCAGTTCGGGCAAGCTGTTCCGCTCGTCGCAGCAGGGGACAACGACGACCACGGAACACGCAGGTGCAGCCTCCCCCCTGCCGGCCTTCGTGCTTCATGACCGACCCTCGCTCACTGTCCCAGACACAGAACGCACGGTAGCCGAGCAAGCCTCCCAGAGGGGCGCTTCCGCTATCATCATGCGATGGAACCCCGTCGGATCGGCTACGTCGTGTCCCGGTTCCCCAAACTGTCCGAGACCTTGTCCTGCGGGAGATCGACGCACTCGAGCGCCTCGGCTGGTCCGTCGAGCTGTTCCCACTGCTGCGTGGCCGCGCCCTGTGCGTCAGGCTGACGTGAGACACCTCGGGTAAGCACTTCCTCCTCCCGCACGTGGCGAGAACAGGCTTGATCACGTTGACTCTCACCACTGCAGACCTGCCGGGCGCGTCGCTTGAGAATGGGGCGATGAGCCCTCGTTCGGACCAGCCCAAGCGCCGGTCGTTCACCTGGAAGTACGAGCTCGACATCTGCACCGAATGCGACGCGCCAGCCCGGCCGAGCGTGGCGTGCTGCTGCGCCGCGAAGGGCTGTACTCCTCGCACCTGAGCGAGTGGCGCAAGGCCCGCGAGGCCGTGGCCCTGTCAACTCGATTGGCCCCGCCACGACGGCTTGATTTGGCCCCACCTGGGTTGTTGGTGGGGAGCTCGACGCGGTCGCCGCCCACTTTCTGATCAACTTGGTCGAACGCCGCTGTTGCCTGGCGTAGACTTTGCCCACATGGACGTTTGAGATGATCTCAAGCGGACTTGTGGCTGCCTTGAGCAAGGCGCCGGTTCAGCCGCCGTGGACACTCGGCGGCGCCGGGCATTGATCTCTGCAGGCGCGCAGGTCGTGGAACGATCCCTCAGTTTCCGACCTCTGAGGGGAGCAGCGTGTCAAATGCAATCGGAGACAAGTCGACGCCGGCACCGCGGATGGCTCAACCCCGGCGTAGCCGTCGTTGGCCGAGCAGGTGAACCATGCAACCGGTTGAAGACAGGTCGACTATCGCGCGAGCGGACGTCTGCGTCATAGGCGCCGGGCCTGCGGGGCTTACGGTCGCAGTTGACTTGGTGCGTGCCGGGTGGCGCGTCATCGTGCTGGAGGCCGGTAGCGGACCCGGTGGAGCGTCGGTGGACACGTTGGACAACGTCGGACTCCCCTATCCATTGTCCCGTTCCAGGAAGGCCGGCCTCGGAGGCAGCAGTCACTGCTGGAACATCCCGTCGCCGAGTGGGGAGCCCGTCGTCCGCCTGAGGGCGCTCGATCCGCTGGACTTCATCTCGCGTCCCGGTCTCAGAGCGGGTTGGCCATTGTCCTACAGCGACTTGGAGCCTTGCTTCGAACGTGCCTGGGGCACGTTCCAGCTCACCCCACCAGCTCCCGCACCCGCAAGCACGTCCCTTCAGACGGCGGTCTTCGGCTTCGGTCCGGCTAGCACCTTCACCCAGCGACTGCCGGCTGAACTCGCCGTCTCGCCACTGGCGCAGGTCCTGAGGGGTACGTGCGTGGTGAACATCTGCACGGACGAGGCTGCAACTAGGGTCGCTTCCATCAACTGCATTGGACCAAGTGGGCCGTTCAACGTGCGAGCCAAGGAGTACGTTCTGGCCGGCGGTGGTCTTGAGAATGCGCGCCTGCTGCTGACGACACGGGCGAGAAATCCGAAATTCCTGCGCGCTGAAGCGTCGTGGATCGGTCGCGGCTTCATGGAGCACCCCCATTACGCGTCGGGGATTCTTGTCCTTGACGACGGCAGGACCGTCTTTCATGACCGAGCCCGGTGGGATGTCGTCTACTCGGCGGGTCGCGCCAGTCAGCGCATGTACATGTTGGACGACAAGACACTAAACGACCATGGATTGCCAAACGCCGGCTTCTTTGTGGTCCCGAGACCGGCCAGCAAGCCAGTCCTCTTTGCGCCGGGAGGCCGCATTGACCCGAGGACGACGTCGGCAGTCCACGATGTGCGGATGGCTGTACTGGAGGAACGCTGGGATCGCAAGGCCGCTGTGCAACTGCTGCGTGCCGCACGAGCCGCTCCTAGACTCACGGCAGCAGCCCTGCAACAAGCTGCTGCCCTCAGGGCGGCGCGGCGAGGACGGGCGAATGGGTCACCAGTCGTCTTCACGCTCGTGGCGATGACCGAGCAACTGCCGTACGACGAGAGTCGTGTTCGCTTGACGAACGGATTAGACGATTTTGGGGTTCCGCGTGCAGCGCTTGAGTGGCACGTCAGCGAGATTGACCGCGCCGCCATGCAGCGAAGGCATGACCTCGCTGCCCCAGCACTCGAACACCTGTTCGGGGGACGCGTCCTCTCCTTCATTGACGCACTGGGAGTCCCGCACCTGGGAGAGGGCTACCATCACATGGGGACGACCCGCATGAGCCTGTCGCCGACAACAGGCGTCGTCGACGCCGACTGCCGCGTACATACCATGCCCAACCTGTCCATCGCCGGCTCGTCCATATTTCCTACCTCGGGCTTCAGCAACCCCACGCTGACGCTCGTCGCTTTGGCGCACAGACTCGCATACCGGCTGGTGCGCGAACTACAACCCGCTCCGTGACGCCGGGCCCGTCGCAGGCGCAAAGGTCTGAGTCCGAATCCACCGCCTCGCCTTGATCGTCAGCGGCCTACCGAACGACCGATAGCACATCTACCTGGGACGAGCACCCCGTTTAGAGGTCAAGACTTGCCAGACGGAGGGCACCGGCTCATGGGCGGTCGTGCTCCTCGCGGTAGATCGCGTTCAGCAGACACTGTGGGCCGCACCCCTTCGCATGCCGGCTCTTCGAACTTGAGGGGAAGTGACACCCTCAGCGGGCGGTGCCCGGCGGTCGTGCCGGGTGCAGGCAAACCGTACTCGGCGGCGTTGGTTGTCCATTGCGGAAGCCGTAGGCGGTGCGCGCGGCGGTCTTCACGGTCCTGTTCATGGCCTCTGTGCAGGCGTTGGTGATGCCGGTCTGCAGAAAGCGGGACTGCTGCAGGACTGGTTGACACTCCGTCTGTGGGACGTCGTCTCGCAGGAAGGATGTCGCTGTGCCGAAGAAGTTCTCGCCCGAGTTCAAGCGTGACGTCGTCCGTGTGGCCCGCCGCGGTGATCTGAGCCAGGCCGAGGTCGCTGCCGACTTCGACATTTCTGTGGAGTCGGTTCGCCGCTGGGTGCGCCAGGCCGACGACGGCGTTTGACGGCCAGACCAGCGCCGCAGAACGAGCTTGTGCAGCTGCGCCGCGAGAAGCGGCGGCTGGAGATGGAGAACGAGATCCTGCGCAGAACATCACCGACATCACCGAGCACCCGACCGCCGAGGGCAAGCTCTGCTGCTGCGCGATCAAGGACCTGTTCAGCAACCGCATCGTCGGCTACGCCCTCGACGAGCGGATGACCGCACAGCTCGCCGTCACCGCTCTGCGCACCGCGGTCGCCAGGCGGCAGCCGGCCGGCGCCGTGGTGGTTCACAGCGACCGCGGGTCGCAATTTCGCGCTCGGAGCTTCCGCGCCGTCCTGACCGCCGCTGGGCTGCAGGGGTCGATGGGTCGGGTCGCCTCCGCCGGGGACAACGCCGCCATGGAGTCCTGGCACGCGCTGCTGCAGAAGAACGTCCTGGATCGCCGCCGCTGGCGCACCCGCGACGAGCTGCACGAGGCGATCGTGTTCTGGACCGAGCACACCTACATCCGCCGGCGACGTCAGCGCGGGCTCGGCAAGCTCACCCCGGTCGAGTTCGAACTGGCCTTCACCGCCCAGGCCGCAGCCGTTGCGGCATGATCACCACTCACCCGGCGTCAACCGACCCTGCAACAGTCCCAGGCGGTCAGGATCTTGCCGGTCGCGTCGCCGTCGACCAGGTCCTTCCACACTTCACGAACTGCTTGTTCGACAGCCGTTCCCGGCCGCCAGCAGCCGGCGGCGGGTCAGCCCAGGCAGGGTCGCTCTTGCGGCCGCGGCGGCCGTGGGTGTCCCAGGTGACCCGCCGACGGACGTCGGTGACGGCCTGGTTGGCCAGCCGCACGAGGTGGAAGTGGTCGGCGACGATCCGCGTGTTCGGCAGCGCCTCGCGCACGGCGGCCCGGTAGGTCGCGCACGGGTCCATGGCGACGACACGAACGGCGTCCTTCCACGCCTGCCAGCGCTCGTTGAGCCAGGCGATGACGTTGGCCTTGGTACGGCCAGATGTCAGACCAGCAGGCCTTGCGGCCGGCGAGGTCGACGAAGTTGGTCTCGACCCGCTCGGTCAACCTCCACTTGCCGGTGGTCTCGTCCTGCACCCACGTAGGCCGTCCGCGGTGGGTCTCGTCGACTGCCAAGCACCGCGACCTGCTCCGGCTCGGCCAGCAGCGCGTCGGCGTGCACGACCCAGGCGTCGTGGGCGATCGGCCAGCTCATCAGCCCGGCGCACGCGACGCTGACGGCAGCACCGTCACCGACCGCCTTCGCGACGTGCCGGCGCAGCCGCCCGGTCACCCGTGCACCGGCCGGCAGCCCGGGATCTGCTCGGTGACCGCCTTACGCTCACACGGCTTCTCCCGACAGGCGTACTGCACCTTGTGCCACCGCACCCTCAGCCGCTCCTCCCCGTAGGGCAGGTCCCGCGGCTGGGTCCTGCGCCGCTGCCGCACCGAACTCGACAGCACCCCGCACGCCGGGCACACCGCCGCGCTCGGGTCGTCGGTCACCAAGTGCACCACCCGCGTGCCGTCCCCGACGCGGTCGACCTCGCGGACGCGAACTCCACGCAGCCCAAACAGGATCGTCGTACCGTCTTGCCTCACTCGTGGCCCCTTCGCTGTCGGCTCGTATCCACCGCCAGCATCGAGGGGCCACGGGCCTATCAGCCCAAGGCCGCGCTACTCACAAGATCGTGTCGTTCCCCCTCAAGTTCGAAGAGCCGCGATGGTCGGCACGCGGCTCGACGTCGCCGTCCCGCTGCTGCTGTCCTCGATCGGGCTGAGCGCCGAGCCGGCTCGCGTCTCGGACGCCATGGCCTGGCTGCTGCAGCGGATGGTGGAGCTCTACGCGAGCCCGTTGGAGCTGATGCCGGGGCCGCCGAGCTGATCGCCGAGCTCCACTCCGCCAGGGTCCCGGTCGCCCTCGTCTCGTCCTCCTACCGGGTGCTGGTCGGTGCGGTCCTGGCTCACGGGACCGGACCCTTCTCCCTGAGCGGGGTCTGCGACGAGGTACGGCACGGCAAGCCCGACCCTGAGCCCTACCTGCGAGCAGCCGGTCTGCTCGGCGTTTACCCGGCGGCGTGCGTGGTGTTGGAGGACTCGCCGGCGGCAGTGGTGAGCGGGCTCGCGGCCGGCTGCGCGGTGGTCGCGGTGCCGAGCGTGGCCGGGGTGGTCGTGCCGGCCGCCGGTCGGCTCCGGACCGTGTCCAGCCTCGCGGAGGTCGACACAGCCGTCCTCGCCAGCTTCGCAGGAGCTCCCGGCGCAGCCGCGGTCGTCAGCGCTCGCGGTGCCAGGCGACCTGCTCCTTGAGGCCCTGCGCCACCGAGCGGGTCGGCTGGTAGTCCAGGTCGTGCTGGGCCCGTGCAATGTCGGCGGCCGTGTCGCGTGCGTCCCCGCGCTGGGATGGCTCGTGGCGCACGGTCAGGGTGCCGGCCTCTTCCCGGATGATGTCGAGCGCCTCCAGCATGCTGATGCGCGATCCGCCGCCGAGGTTGTAGCAGCCGCCGACGCGGCCGTGCTCCGCAGCAGCGAGCGTGCCGTCGACGATGTCGGCCACGAAGGTGAAGTCGCGGGTCTGCAGGCCGTCGCCGAAGACGGTGAACTCCCGGCCTCCCAGGGCCGCGTCGATGGCCCGGTGGAACGCCATGTCAGGTCGCTGCCGTCGTCCGTAGACGCTGAAGAATCGCAGGCTGACGGTCGGCACGCCGAAGGAGCGGTGGTAGAGGTAGCAGAGGTTCTCGCCCAAGGCCTTGGTCGCGCCGTACGGCGACAGCGGCTTGAGGATCTGGTCCTCGCCGGTCGGCAGCGACTCCGCGTCGCCGTAGACCGAGGACGACGAGGCGAACACGAACTTGCGCAGGTCGGCGGCTCCCCTGGCGGCCTCGAGCAGCCGCTGCAGCACCGTCACGTTGAGTTGCGTGTAGACGTCGAAGCTCTGCCCCCAGCTGGCCCTGACCCCGGCTTGCGCGGCGAGGTGGAAGACGAGGTCGGCGTCACCCACCAGGGTCGCCAGGTCGGCGTCGAGGACGTCCTGCTCCAGGTAGGTGCAGCCGGGGTGAGAGGAGAAGGCCTGCGCGTTGCGGACCTTCGTGGCGGGGGAGTAGTAGGTCGTGAGGCAGTCGATGGCCGTTACCTGCCAGCCCCGGGCGAGGCACGCCTCGGTCAGGTGCGAGCCGATGAACCCGGCAGCACCGGTGATGAGAACGCGGATCATGCGTGCAATCTAATGCGCTCTCAGCGCTGGGACGCTCGTTCGGCGCACGCCTCGTCCAGGGCCGCCAGGATGCCGGTGACGTAGCTGTCGAAGGTGAAGGCTGTCCGGACCCGGTCTCGGGCGGCAGCAGCCAGCCGGTCGGCTTCCGCCGCTGCGTCGAGCAACCGACTGAGCGCCTCGTGCCATGTGGCGGCTGAGCCGTCGACGAGCACTCCCGGCATACCGTCCTCGACGTACTCGTCCATCGCGAGAGCCCTCGTGGCGACGGTGGGACGACCGAGTCACATGGCCATGAGAGCGATGAGCAGCCCGGCGCTGCGATGCAGGCCCGTCTGAACGGGAACGGCCACGACCCCTGCACGGGCGATCAGCCTGCAGTACTCGGCGTAGGGGACTGACCGGATCTCAACGTTCGGCGGCACGTCGACTCACAGCGGCATCTTGGTGACCAGTAGGAACGACACGACGGGCATCTGGCGAGCTGCTTCGAGCAGTGGACTGTAGTCGCGGAAGGAGTCACCCCCGGCGACGACGCAGCGCTCGCGTGGTGGCAGCGGTGCCTCGTCGCTCAGACCGTGCTTGGACGCTTCGAAGTAGAACCGGCGGACACGCGTCATGGAGGGCGTCATCGGCCAGACGCGGGGCAGGTGCTCGGCCTCGGCCTGTGACAGCACGAGGTAGCGGTCCACGGCCCGGTCGACGAGCCGCTCTAGCAGGGCAACCGGTCCCGTGCCGGGCTGCCACAGCTCACCGACCAGCACCACCGGGGGGACGGGCCCGCCAGAAGCCGAGCAGAATGCACGCGCACAGGTCCGCCTTGAGGCTGCCGCGCGAGCTGAACAGGATCAGGGCCGACCGTGCCTCGCCGCACGCAGGATCGCGCGCAGCAGCCGCAGCTGGGTCCTCGTCGTCGCGGGCTCGCCACTCGGCCGGAGCCGGTCACCTTGCTGACGGAAGCCCTCGTGCATCGAGAAGTCCGAGCGTCGACGCGATGCGCTGGCCGACGGGCGGCACAGCCGTCGGCTTTCCGGCCACCACGTCGTCCACAGGCGCCCTCCCGAGGCTGGCCACAGCCACAACCCAGGCCCGTTCTCATGGCGGCCGGGCCGTCGCGACAGTACCCGTCCGTCCACCGTCCGCTCCCGACAGTGACCGGGTCCTGCATCGACGGCACCGTGCTGGGCGGTAGCATCGAGGGGGCCGGTCGGCGCGTCCTTACCGGGCCGCTGACGCCAGGTCACGGCCGGCTCGACACCCGAGGAGTCCGACGTCCCATGCCGGTCATATCCGTCCTTCGGTACTGGCCGTTGATCCTCCTGGTCACAGTGGCGGCCGTCGGCGGGGCGATCGGCGTCACCACCACGACGACCCCGCTCTACGAGGCCCGCGGCACCTACATCATCGGACCGTCCGACGCGCTGAAGCAGCCGGAGGCGATCGTGCGCAGCTTCGACTCGCTGCAGGGGCAAGGCATTGTGCCGACGATGGTCGAGCTGCTCTCGAGCAAGAGCATCGCCGAGACGGTCGGGCGGCGCCTGGACCTCGACCCGACTCAGGTAGCCGAGTTCGAAGTCCGGGCGAACGTGCTGTCGGCGTCCAACACGCTCGAGCTCACTGTGATCGGTCCCGACGCCGAAGCCAGTGCTCGGCTCGCTGACGGGGTCGGTTCGGATGCCTCGGCGGTGTTCGAGAGCCTCTACAGCGTCTACCAGATCCGGCCGCTGGACACTCCGACGGCTCCCGAGGAGGCCTTCAGCCCCAACCCGGTGCGCAACGTCGTCCTGGGCGCCCTGCTCGGGCTCACCCTGGGCACAGGTCTGGCCTTCCTGGCAGCGCGTAACAGGGAGACCCGCCCTCGGGCAGACCCGGCACCGGCTCGCGGACGGCGGCGTCGTCGTCGACAGACCAAGCCGACGGAGACGGGGCCTTTCTACTACCCGTCTGTCGAACCCTCGGAGCTCGAGCCGCCGGTCCTGGCGACACTGGTTGCCGACAGCGCGCCTGATCCAGTCAGCAGTGTGGTTCCGGAGCCTTCGGCCGAGGCAGCGCCGCTGGCCGCCCGCGCCCCGCTGCCGGACAGGGCAGCAGCAGCGACGGGGGCAGGTGTGCCCGTCGCCGCCAGCGACCCGCTGCCGGACGGCGCCGGGGCACCGGTCGAGGTGGCGACCGAACCGGCGACCAGAGCGCCCGCGCCCGAGCTGAACCTTCCCGTCGACCCGCCGACGCACGGTGTGCGAGCAGTCGACAGGGTGCCCGAGCCGGTCAGCGCGGCGGCGCGAACGACGGCGACGGCGACGGCAACCGGCTGGCCGCGGCCGGAGAGAGCAGTGGACCGAGAGGTAGCGATGACCAGCGCCGTCCCCCGCGTTCCGGTGCCGGACAGAGACGGTGTCGCGGACGTGGCGGCGCTCGGGACGACAGAGACTGTGCCCGTGCCGGTCAACGCAGCGGCACCGGAGGCGGTGCCGGCGCGGGGACGGACGCCACAGGGGTGATCCCCCCCGCCATGGCGCGACGGACGGCCACCGCTGACCGCGGAACAGGTGACGTCCCGGACGGGAGCGCGTCCTCGGGCCGCACCTTGCTTCCCGCCGTGCTCGCCGTCGTCGGTGTGGCGGCCGGTCTCGTCGTAGGCGCGCTCGCCGGTTCGGGGGCGTCTCCCGTGCTGATCGCGGTGGCCCTGGCCTCCCCGGTGGTCCTCGTGGCCACCCTGGTGCGGCCTTCGCTGGGCCTGCTGGTCCTCGTGTTCATCGTCTTCACGCACCTGTCAGACGTTGCCGTGGGGGTGCACGGCACGCCGTCCGTGCTCCAGCCCTACCTACTTCTCCTGCTGGCCGCGGTCCTGATGCACGTGGCCTGGGAGCGGCGACTGCCCGACGGCCTCGGCACACCGGCGCTCCTGCTCTTGTCCTACGGCATCGTCCTCTCGCTCGGGCTGTTCTTCGTCCGGGACCGCGGACCCACCGCGTTCGCCCTCAACACCTACCTGCGCGACGCTGTCGTGGCGCTGCTCGTGGTGGCGCTCCTGCGCACCGGGCGACACCTGGAGCGGACGGTCTGGGTGATCGTGCTGTCCGGTGGCGCCCTCGCTGCGCTGGGCGTGGTGCAGTACGTCACCGGGTCCTTCTCCAACGAGTTCGGCGGTTTCGCCCAGGCGAGCATCAAGAACATTGCGAGTGGGCAGGACGACTTCCGGATCTCGGGCCCGATCGCGGACCCGAACCACTGGGCGCAGGCCCTGCTGGTCGTCTCGGCACTGGCCCTCGGCCGCGCGCGGCGATCCCGCACGTGGCAGGTGCGCTGGTTGGCCGCAGGCGTGTTGCTCGCGAGCGTGCTCGCCATCGTCTTCTCCTTCTCGCGCGGAGCGCTGGTGGCCCTCGCGCTGACGGCCGTCATCGGCGTCTGCCTGAGACCGCCCCCCGCGTGGTCGTTGGCCCTGCTCGGGGTCGTCGCGGTGCTCGCACTGCCGTTGCTCCCCGCTGGGTACGTCGACCGCCTAGGACAGCTGGCGCAGGCGGTGCCAGGGATCAGTGACGGCCGCACGGGGGAGGCGTCGCTGTCAGGGCGCTTCTCGGCGCTGATTGCCGGGCGCGATATGGCGCTGGACCAGCCGTTGCTCGGTGTGGGAGCCGGGCAGTTCGCCGCGCGCTACCGCGAGTACTCCCTCGGTCTCGGCATCGACACCACCGAGGGAGGGGTCCAGCCGCACAACATGTACCTCGAGGTGGCGGCCGAGACGGGTTACGTAGGGCTGCTGACCTGGGGTGCCGTACTGGGAGTGACGCTGCAACGGCTCTACCGGGGGCGGATGGCGCTCCGACGGCGCGGACGCTTGCACGAGGCCGGACTGCTGGAGGACTTGGCGCTCGGACTCGTCGCCTACCTGCTGGGCGGACTGTTCGTTCACAACGCCTACCCGCGCTTGTACTGGCTCCTGATCGGCACCGCGCTAGCGACGCCGGCCGTAGTCCAGTCTGTGCTGGCCGCCCGCGACGGCGCCGGACCGCCAACCGACGTCGGGCAGGTGCATGGCCCCGGCCCGAGCGCCTTAATAGCGGCGCACGCGGGAAGTGGGCGTCGCGCCGCAGCGCTGCGGTGACGGCCGCGCATCCTTCCCGTCCTGCTCGCCCGCCTGACAGTGTTCGTCGTCAACCGCAACCGGCGCGACGCACACTTCGCTCCGGGGGCTGCGAACAGGGCTTCAGCGCGTAGGGCGGCTGCGGGCCGAACGTCCTTTCTGACCCCGGGGCTCGGTCGTGCTGGACCGGTCGTTCGCGTGCGAAACGAAGATGGCTCGGCGGGTGCTAAGGTCCCGCCGGGTACGGGCAGCAGTACGCCCGCCACCGGTGGTGCAGACGGCGGTCGGCGACGTCCACGCCCGACGTCGATGGCAACTGCCCTTGAACAAGCTGGCGCATGCGCAGCCGCTGACGAGTACTCCTGACCGCCGGGAACCGGTCAAGAAGCCTGCCGCGTGGTGACGGTGATCGCGTCCGATCCCGTCCCGTCGGAGCTCCGACCCCAAGCTGACCGGGCCAGGGCGCCGACCTGGCGCACTGTCGAACGGCTGACCGCGGCCAGGGCCGCGACGTAGGTGATCCCGCCGGTGATGACGAGCAGCACCAGCCGGGCGCCGCTGGGCAGTTCGTCGAGCAGGACCGCGACACCGGCCACGCACATGGCCATGCCCGCCGTGGCGACCACGGCGGGCATCAGCTCTCCGAGGATCGCCCGGGTGGGTACGCGCATGATCCGGCTCGCGACCGCGAACCGGATCACGGTGAAGACGGCAGACAGCGCGAGCGAGCCGGCTGCCACTGCCACGATGCCGGAAGGCGCGAGCAACCACAGCGTCGGCGCCGCGACCGCGAGGTAGAGCACGGCCAGGCGGTTGAGGACCTCCACCCTCCCGATCGCCTTGTACACGTCTCCCACGTTGAACGCCACAGAGTTGAGAGCTGCACCGAGCGCTAGCAGCTGCATGACCGGAACGGCGGGCTCCCACTGTGGACCGAAGGCGAGGGGAATGACATCCGGAGCAATCAGGGCCAGGCCCACCCCCACCGGCAGAGTGATGAGGGACACCAGACGCAGGGCGGACCGATACCCTCGGCGCAGTCGGTCGGGGTCGTCGCTCACCTTTGCGTAGCTGGCGAAGAGCGCACCGCTGACCAGGACGCAGAGGTGCAGAACCAGCAGCTCGGGGAGCCGGAAGGCGATCGCGTACTGCCCCAGCGCCTCCGCATCGAGTTGCAGGCCGATGATCAGCTGGTCCATCGTGGTCCTCGTGGCCGACAGCCCGCCGAGCAGCGTCACAGGCACGCCGAAACGGAGGAGGGCGCGCGCGATGTCGCGGTCGACGGCGGGTCGGAAGCGCCACTCCGACACCGCCCAGTACAGGCACGTCGTCACAGCCGCCCCCGCGACCTGCCCCCAGGCCAAGCTGTAGACCCCCGCGCCGGCGAAGGCGAGTCCGATCGAGAGCCCTCCCTTGACCAGCGCCCCCGTGATCTCGGGCATGGCGGTCCGCGCGAACTGCAGCTCCTTGGCCAGCCTCGACTTGTGGACGATGCCCATCATGCGGAGCAGGAAGCTCAAAGCGATCACCTGGACGACGCCGGTGAGTCCGGGCTCGTCAAAGACCCGGGCAAGCAGTGGCGCGCAGAGGGCAGCAAGGACCGTCAACACCGCCCCGGTCGACACCGCGAGGACCACAGCCGTGGCGGCCGTGCGGTCTGCCCCTGCCTCGCTAGTCTCCCGCCTCTGGATGACGGCTGGACCGACGCCCAGGTCTCCCAAGACGTCCAGGTACAGCACGACCACGAGGGCGAGCGCCAGCAGGCCGAAGTCTGCCGGCTCCAGGACCCTTGCCAGGACGATCGTCGTAAGCAGCAGCAGCCCCTTGCTCACGCCGAAGGTGAGGGTGCTCCAGGCGGCGCCGCGGGTAGCGACTCCGGACAGGCCTCCGCGCAGCTGCGCCGGCGCCCTGCTCACGCGACAGCTCGGGTCAAGCGGGGTTGTGGGATGTCGAGAGCCTGGTCGCGCGCTGCTCCACCGGCGACCGAGCCGGAAAAGGACTGACATCGGGCGAACGCCATGGCCACGCTGTGCCGCCTTCGCATACGTATGCCGACGATGTTGTCAACGCTCGGGCAACCTCGACGAGCACCTGCCACCATGCGCGATTCTGCCACAGCGGGCTCTGGCGCGTCTCTGGCGCCCGGACCCCTGGCCCTCCTCATCAAGCGGCGGCAGGGCGCTGAAAAGCAGGGGCGCGTCGAGCAGACTCGGCAGGGTACTGCACCGACGGCGCCACTATGGTGACCGGGTGATCTGGCCCGCCCAGCCGCGTCGTATCGGCTACGTCGTCTCGCGTTTCCCGCAGCTGTCCGAGACGTTCATCCTGCGGGAGATGGACGCCCTCGAGCAAGAGGGCTGGCGCATCTCTCTGTTCCCGCTGCTGACGGCGTCCGCGGAGGTCGTGCACCCCGCCGCCGTGCCTTGGCTGTCCCGGGCTCGGGCGCTGCCCGTGCTCTCTCTCAGCGTGCTTATGGCCAACAGTCGGGCGCTGGCGAAGGGCCCTTCGTCTTACCTGCGGCTCTGGTGCGCGGTCCTCTGTGGCTATGCCGGCCAGCCCCGATCACTGGTGCGTGCCTTGGCGCTCGTGCCGAGCTGCGTGCACCTGGCCGAGGTCGTCCGGCGACAGCGTGTGCCACAACTGCACGCGCACTACGCGACCTACCCCCTCCTGGCCTGCTGGGTGGTCCACCAGCTCGTCGGGACGCCCTACAGCGTGACAATCCACGCGCACGACATCTTCACCGGCACCCCCATGCTGGCTCGCAAGCTGCACGCCGCCACGGCAGTCGTCGTAATCTCCGAGTACAACCGAGACTTCCTCATCCGAGAGGTGGACCGAGACTTGCACGACCGTACGACGGTCATCCGGTGCGGCGTGGACGTGTCGCAGTACGCCGGGGAGCACCCGGCCGCAGCAGCAGACGGCCCGCTGAGAGTGCTATGCGTCGGTAGCCTGCAGGAGTACAAGGGTCAGGTGCACCTCGTAGAGGCGTGCCGGCTCCTGGTGGAGCGAGGGCGCGCCGTCCACTGCGTCCTCGTGGGAGGTGGACCCGATGGAAGCGCGTTGCGTCGTCACATCGAGGAGGCAGGGCTGGAGGGCATCGTCGAGCTGGCGGGCCCTCGCCCGCAGGATGAGGTCACCAAACTCATGCGATCGGCCGACGTGTACGTGCAGCCGAGCGTCATCGCGGCTGACGGGCAGATGGAGGGGATCCCCGTGGCCCTCATGGAGGCCCTTGCCAGCGGGCTGCCGGTGGTCGCCAGCGCGCTCTCCGGGGTGCCCGAGCTCGTGCGCGACGGGGAAACTGGCTGGCTCGTCGAGCCTGGGGACGCTCGCGTGCTCGCGTCAGCGCTGGAGGAGCTCATGAGACGGCCCGACGAGGCCGCGGTGCGGGCGAGGGCGGGCCGCTCGCTCGTCGTCACGGACTACGACCTCCATAGCAACGTGCGCAGGCTGTCCCGCCTGCTCGCGACCGTCGCCCCGTCGTAGCGGCGGGGGACTGCCCCCTCGAGATCTGCCGCCTTAGCGGTCAACCGCCTTCCGGCCCGGCGTCCTCGCGGGGCCGCCAGCAGCAGGTCGACGAACCAGGCATGGTGCCGTAGGCGGTGCACGACGGCGGGAGCGCGGCGTCCACGCGGTTCAGTGTCCAGACGATGCAGCGGTGCGACCGCCAGGACCGCAGCGGCAACCTCGCAAGGGTCAACGGGTGCTAGAACTGGATGTTGACCGTCCCGAACCACCGCTGGCAGCAGCGTGGGGTCGTCTCCGACCAAGGGCTTTCTCATCGGGCGTGCATCTGCGTGTCCAACTGCGGTTAGGCCTTGATCAGCCGGTTGTGCCCCTGGGCCTCAGGAAGTGCGCGCTGCTGTCCGGTGACAGCACCCGGGCGAGCCCAGCTCCTGCGTGCGATGTCGAGGTGGCGCGAGGCGCCCGTGGCGAAGACGAGGTCGACACTGCCGTCCGCCATGTCCAGGCTCTCGTCGGTCATGGTCTCGAACCGCAGGCCTCCCAAGCCCGTTCGACAACAGGTCGATGTGCCCTGTCCACGGCGACGGTGGAGATGGCGATTTCCAGGACGATCGTCGCCACGGACGCGGAGTGCGAAAGCCAGGAAGCCAGTGCCGCAGCCGATCTCGAGGACCCGCTTTCCGACAGCGCGACTGCGCACCCGGTCCCGGAACCGACCCGCCCGTTACCGTCCGAGCCGGCTTCGGCGTAGAGGGCGTCGGAGAAGCCACGCTCGCGGCCCGGGCGGGTGCTGTCCGAGCTCATCCGTGCGTCGACCGATTCACACGCCCGCTGCCGCGACCAGCGCCGGCACCCTCTCCTACCAGGACAGCCGTCGCGATCCTGCGGCCTCGATGCGGGAGCTACACCTCAAGGATCTCGCGCCACTTCCCCGCCACGGCATCGGGGGAGTGCTCGGCCGACACATAGGCGCGACACCTGGTGCTGAGCGCCTTCTGGTCATGTCTCGTCAACCACGTCTGCTCCGTCGCGGCACGCAGATCGCTCATGCGACCCTGGCACGCCGTGCCCAGCGCGTGCCGCCGGATCAACGAGTCGGGGTCGTGCTCCAGGGTCAGTGCTGGGATGCCGCGGCTCCACGCCTCGAGGAAGATGTTGGGCATGCCCTCCGACGAGGAGGTGCTGACGACGGCGGCAGCGCGGCACATCAGCTCGAGGAGCTCAGGGCGCGAGCACGGTGCGAGCAAGTGCAGGTTCGCCACGGACGCAGCCTCGTGACTCAGCCGCGACAGCAGCAGCTTCCCTGATTCCATGGCGTCGTCCGGGACCGCGACCATCCAGAACGGGACGTCAGGCAAGGACCGGGCGAGCTCCACGTAGGCAAGGGGCTGCTTGTAGTCGAGCACCCTGCCAGCCCACAGGAAGGCCTCAGGTACGGCCGTGCGCAGCGGTGCCGGCTCGGCCAGGGACCGGATCACGGGAGGCGTTCGACCAAGCTTGCTCGCGCACAGCTCCTGCTGCTCTTGCGTCTGAGCGACGATCGAGTCGGCGAGGCGCAGGCCGGTCTCGAAGAGCAGCACCTTGGCACGATGGGTCTCAAAGCTGCTGAACTGAAAGTCGATGACGTTGGCGGCGGAGTAGACGAACCGCCGGCGGGTGATCTTGGCTGCGAGGGCGACCAGACCGGTGTGAGCACCTGCCTGACGCGTGACGACGACGCGCGAGGGTGTGTTGCGCAGCGTCGACAAGATGGTGCGCGCCTCCGCCACCGGGCCGACCTGGTGCGGTGGTCGGCGGACCACGGCCACGCCCTGGTCCTCGTTCGGCAGGCCGGGGTAGTCGAAGGCCACGACCGCGACCCGGACGCCGGAGGCCACCAGTGCCCTGGTCAGGAGCCGCACCTGCGTCTCAGCCCCGCCTGGTGGCTGGCGGGAGTCGTCAGCCAGCAGGGGCGCGATCGTGGGAATGTAGAACACCACGTCGTACGAGTCGGTCCTCGTCCTCGGCACGCGCGTGCCCTCCTGGTCAGCCCGGTGATGGCGTGCTCACGGCTCTGCTCAGGTAGCGTGCAGTGCGCGGACAGCTGATGCCTCGTCCTGGGACATGCTACCGGCGGGCGTTGGCTACGATCACCTCCCATGTGCTCCGGCGATGCGCCTCAGACGGATACCGCGGCCTCGCCGGGGCGGCCCCTTGCGCTCCTGGTGCTGACGCGTGACCCCACCGGCCGCATGACTGGGCGCAAAATGGTGCTCACGACGGCCGCCCGTGGACTGGAGCAGTCCGGCTTTCGGGTCGAGGCGGTGGTGCTATCGCGCCACCCCGTACCCGCCTCATGGGACGGCCGTCCGCTGCACCGGGTCGACTTGCCCCCGCTGGCGCGGGTGGGGCTGAACGCGGCCCGGGTGATCCTGCGCGGGCGGGGGACGCTCAACGAAGCTCTCTTCGACAGTCCCCAGGTTCGGCGCCGCACGGCGCAGTTCGCCGATGAGCGAGGTGCGGACGCCGTCGTCGCGGACGGGCTCCGTACGACCGGCGCGGCGATGGCCTGCGGTCTGCCTGTCGTGATCCACCTGGACGACCTGCTGAGCGACCGCTACGCCGCCATGGCGGGCACAGCCACCTCCTCGACCGACGTGCTCGGCTACTTCGCCACTCAGCTGCCGGCCGCTTTGCGTCGCCCCGCTAGCGCTCTCGCCCGACGCCTGCTGGGGATAGAGGCCCGACGAGTCGACCGGCGGGAGCACCAGCTCGCCTACGACGCGGACGTCGTCGCCATGACGAGCCAAGACGAGGCCGACGAGCTGACACGTCGCACGGGTCGGGCCGTCGTCGCATTGCCGATGTCCGTGACCGCGCGGGAGCCGGGTGACCCGTCTGCGGCCCCGGCATCATCGTTCGTCTTCCTCGGGGTGCTCGACTACGCGCCGAACCAGCAGGCCTTGGCCTGGTGGGTGGCGCAGGTGCTCCCGGCTCTGGACGCTGCAGGCGGGGGAGACATCACACTGACGGTGGTCGGTCACCGCACGCACGAGAGCGGCGCGCTAGCGGATCCTCGGTTGCGGTTCACCGGGTACGTCGACGACCTCGGGGAGGAGCTGCGCCGCCATCGGGGCATGGTGGCCCCCGTGCTGTCCGGGGCGGGCGTGAAGACCAAGGTGCTCGACGGTTGGTCGGTCGGGCTGCCCGTCGTCGCGACGCCGGCGGGCGCGGCCGGACTTCCCCGGGACGACGGACTCATCGTCGCGACGGACGCCGCGGGCTTCGCGGCAGCCGTGCTGCACCTCCGACACGACGGGGCGTTGGCCAGCCGGACCGGCCGGGCGGGCTGGCAGGCCCTTCAGCGCGACTGGTCCCCCGAGGCGGTCGGCGAACGGTGGGGGGGCACGGTGCGTCCACTGCTGCGGAAGGACACACGTTCCGCTGAGACCTTCTCGGGGCGACGACACGAGGGCGTTCCGGGGATAGGCGAAAGGCCTTATTGATGAGGTGATCGTGATGCCGTACGAGGGCTGTGGAACGGCGTGATCTTCGCTGCGCCGGCCATGCCGGCGCCGGTCCTGTGGCTGGTGGCGCCTACAGGCATTCTGGACGTCGGGTACGCACCCGCTGCGGTGGCTGATGCCATGACCGTCGTGCAGCTTGTCGTGCCCATCCGAGTCATGGCGGCGCCGGTCCTGGCCGAGTTGTAGCCGGCGGCTGCGGCCGGTGCGGTGATGAAGTACGTGTGCTCACGCACGAGAGTGCGCCGGACCTGGCCCGGCTGTTTGTGACCGTGCTGGTCGGAGGGCCATCGTCCGTCGCCGCGGTGGAGGCCCTCAACAGTAGTATTGTTCGAATGCTGATGGGATTGTTGTGAGGTACACGGACGCGTTGGCAGACGCCCGCGGTCGTGCCCGGATGACACGCCATCGCCCCGTCGTCCATGTCCTCGACGACCTCGAGGTCGGCGGGGCGCAGCAACTCGTCCTCACCTACGCTCGCCACGCCGTGCGTACCGGGGTGCCGGTGACCGTGGTGTCGCTGCGACCGCCATCCGACGACGTGCTCACCAGCGCGCTCGACGCGGCCGGCGCCCGTGTGGTCGTCCTGACCCGGAGACGCCGTCCGACGATGAAGAGCGCTCCCCTCCAGACGGTGGTTCTCATCGCGACGCTCCTGCGGCTGCGACCGCGGATCATCCAGACTCACCTGCTGTACAGCAACGTCATCGGCGTGATGGCCGCTCGTCTGTGCCGGCTGCCAGTGGTGGCGACGCTGCACAACGCCCGGGTCGAGGTGGACTGCAACAGCCAACGTGCGGTGCGTCTGGAGACGGCTGTGCTGCGGCGACTGCCGACAGGTCTCGTGGCTGTCGGCCCGTCTGTCGAGCGTTCCCAGCGGGATCGCGTCTTCCCGCGACGGCTGACCGTCGTCCCGAACGCCGTCGGCCCGGGCCCCCTGCCGGAGCAGGCGACCCGTGCTCGCCTGCGGTCACAACTGGCCCCCGGGGAGAACACTCTGCTGGTCCTGGCTGTCGGTCGGCTGGTGCCGGCCAAGGGCTACGACGACCTCCTTACGGCCTTCAAGCGGATCCTTCGCGCCGTGCCGAACGCGGTTCTCGCCATCGCTGGCGACGGACCCGAGTACGCCAGGATGCGGAACCGGCTCGACGGCGAGGGCCTGACAGACGCGGTGCTGCTGCTGCGCCAGCGTGACGACGTGCGCGACCTCTTGGGCGCGGCCGACCTCTTCGTGAGCGCTTCGCACTGGGAGGGCCTCCCCGTTGCGTTGCTCGAGGCGATGTCGGCAGGGCTGCCCGTGGTTGTGACCGCGGTCGGCGACGTTCCGGCGGCGATCGGACCCGACGGCGGTGTGCTCGTCCAGCCGGGAGAGCCTGTCCGCTTGGCAGCCGAAGTCGTCGCGCTGCTACAGGACCACAGCCGACGAGAAGCTCTAGGGCGCGCCGCAGCCTCCCGTGTGCGAGAGCACTTCACCGTCGAGCGGTGGGTCGCCGCACTGGATCGGGTCTTCGACGATGCGAGTGGCGTGCCTCCTAAGGACACACCAGTAGATAAGTAATGGATTTGGCGGTCGGACCGATATCCTGGTTGCGGCGTTGTCGTAGGCATCGCCGACCGTCCCGATCGAGGTTGAAAGTCCTTCCAGTGCTGGGTTTCGGTGAACCGCACGGACGTGTATCGCCCGGACTTAATCGGTCGTCGCAACACCGGCTTGGTGCAGCGACTGTAGATGCTCGTTGAGGGCTTCTGCTGGTGTCTTCCAGCCGAGGGTCTTGCGAGGCCTGCTGTTGAGCGCAGCGGCAACGGCCTCGACCTCCTCGGCGCTCCACCGGGCCAGGTCGGTTCCCTTGGGGAAGTACTGGCGCAGCAGCCCGTTCGTGTTCTCGTTGGTGCCGCGCTGCCAGGGGCTTTGCGGGTCGGCGAAGAAGACCGGGATGCCTGTCTCGACCTTGAACTGCTTGTGCGCCGACAGCTCCTCGCCCGGTCCCACGTCAGCGACCGCCGTAGCTGCTCGGGCAGCGTGGTCATGCTGTCCGCGAGCCGTTCATCATCGTGATGGCGCCGTAGCCGGCCAGGCCGGGCCGTTCTTCGTCCGTGGCACGACGCCGTAGCCGTCCTTGCGCGGCAGGTGCAGCAGCAACGTGAACCTGGTGGTGCGCTCCACCAGCGTGCCGATCGCCGAGCGCTGCAGACCGATGATCAGATGGCCTCCCAATGCCCTGGCACGGCTCGGTCCTCCACCTCGGCCGGCCGTTCGCTAATCAACAAGTCCGGCGTCACGTGACCCCACGCCTTCTGCCGCGTCCGGGCGCGAGGCACCCTGAACGCCCGGCCGGTCCGCAGGCACGCCACGAGCTCGCGCTGCAACGCGCCCCGGCCTTGGACGTAGAGCGCCTGGTAGATCGCCTCGTGCGAGATGCGCATGCAGGCATCGTCGGGGAAGTCGATCGGCAGCCGCTTCGCGATCTGCTCCGGACTCCAGGCAGTGACCCACCTGCGGTCCCCGCGGTGGGGCTTGTTGCGTCCCTTCCACGCCGGCCCGGCGAGGCCCACCTCCCGCTTGCCGACCTGTGTCGTGACGGCCCCGGACAGTCGTTGCTGCACGTACTCGCGCAGCACCTGGTTGCCGGCCAGCTTCGCGAGCTTGGGCCGGCGGCCCCGGCGCTCGGCGTGCCACTGCGCGATCGAAGCCTTGTAGGCCAACTGGTAGGTGCGCGTCGAGGCGTTCCGGCGAAGCTCCCGCGAGACCGTCGAGGGATCGCGACCCAGGCGCCGGGCGATCTCACGCAGCCCGAGCTTCTGCGCGTGCCAGCGCGATGTCCTCGCGTTCGGCGAAAGACAAGTAGCGACCGGACACAGTCTCGGGCAGAGCAGGGTTCACCCCGCCAGCGTGGCGAAACATCGCCCGGGAGTACAAGTCGATCGCGAAGGCGACGTAGACGAAGCCGCACCAGGTCCGGACGTAGGTGAAGTCGATGACCCAGGCGTGGTTGGGGCGCGGTGAGGTGAAGATCCGGTTGAACAGGTCGCCGGCGCGGACCCCGCAGGTCTTGGCCGGCACCGTGGTCCGGGCGCTGCGGCCGCGCACGAGCCCGTTCATGCCCTCGTCGCGCATGAGGCGGTCCACGGTGTGCTTGGAGACGTACGGGAAGCCGTTGCGGGCCAGCCACGCGGTCATCTTGCGACGGCCGTACAGGACCTCCGGCAGTGGGCGCCCGTCGGGCCCGCCGGTCCGGCGTGCAGCAACATGTCCAGCAGCGCTGCGTCGCTGCGGTCCCGGGCGCACGCCTGGCTGCTCTTCCAGGCTCGGTAGGTGCGTGGGGCGACCGGCCGGCCCAGCTCGGTGAGGCGGTTGCAGATCGACTCGACCCCACGTCCCAGGGCGCGCTGCTCGTCGATGAACGCGCAGCTCAGCGCCGTCGGGGTCGAGTTCCCCGGCGAAGAAAATCGAGGCGGCCTTCAGGATCTCGTTCGCCTCGGTGAGGTCCCGGACCTGCGACTTCAGCGCCTTGATCTCGGCGAGCTCCTCACTCGACGGGCCGGGACGGTCACCGCCGTCGACCTGGGCCTGCAGGATCTTCCGCAGCGCCTCGGCCCGACCCCGAGCTTCGGCCCCAGGGCCTGTGCTGCGGACCACGGCGAGGGTAGTCGTCGAGTCGTTCCAGGGCCCGGTCCCGCTGATTCGTCGGGTACTTCTTCGGCATGACAGGCATCCTTCGCAAGACAGGAAGCGGCATCAAACCCGGGACGGTTCAGACTTGGGCGACACGCCCTAGCTCTCGACCTCGATGACGGCGCGCCGCCGTTGTGGGTCCACGGTGACGGTGCCGTTTTCGAACTCGCGCCGCCAGCTGTCGCCCTCGAGCATCCGCGGACCGGTAGGAGGCCCGAGGTCTTCTCTCGTCGTGGCGTAGGTGTCGTACAGCCAGAATTGGTTGTAGGAGTCGTATGCGGTGTAGCGGAAGGAGGCGGCGTTCTCGTCGACCATCAGGAACGACGCGTACGCGAAGCGCTGCTCCTCCTCGTCCTCTCTTTCACCGTTGGCGATCAGCCAGACGTGCTTGCCGGCGCGCTGAGTCTCCTCGGCCCTGTCGAGCCGCACCGCCCAGGGCAGGTCATCGCCGAGCCAGTTCTCCGTCATGACGCCGTCCACGTGCCTGAGGAAGCGCGCGCGGACCTCGCCCGCCACATCTCTGTCCTCCACCACGTTCACCTCGAGCGGCCGGCCTTGCTCGCGAGCCCACTCGCTGACATAGCGCAGGAAGTCCTCGACGGCCGCCGTCCACGCCGCATCCGTCGGGTATCTCGCCGGCGTCCGCCCTTGGCGGCCCTGCTTGGCAAGACTGGCCTCGACGTTGTCGAGGAAGACGCCGTCCCAGTCGTTGTCCTCCTGGAAGGCCTGCAGGCGCTCCAGGAAGAAGGCCCGCCAGCCCGGGTTGGCAGGGTCCATGTAGTAGAAGCGGCCGTCCGACTCGCCCTCGCTGCCTACCGGCATCCGATCACCGTTCGTGTCCAGCAGGAACCAGTCCGGGTTCTCCTCAGACACGAACTCCCAGTCACCCTCCCGGTGCGCGACTTGGTTCTGCCACGTGTAGTCCAACTCGGTATTATCCATGATCGCTTCGAAGCGCACGTATTGCAGAAATGGTCCTGGCTCGCCGAGGTCGCGTAGCCCGTCGCGAAGCGGCTCGTCGAGATGGGTCAGGATGTAGCGCTGTGCGTGAGTCGCCAACTCCCTAATCTCCACGTTCGCCGGCGGGCGGTAGAACCAACCCAGTGAGGCTGCGGCGGGGGATCCCCCTGTGCTGGCTCCAGACGTCACGGTGACCAGCAGCAGCCCGAGCATCAGCGATCCCGCCAGCACCCAGGTCCACGGGCGTCTGATCACTGCCTCACTCTACCCGCGGCTGATCCGCGGGCGCCTGATCGACGCCCCAGCAGGCCGCAGGGCGCGCATCACCGGGAGCGCTGGGTTGCACCCCCACGAGCTGCCGGGACCCGCCGCACTCGCACGACCTGGCCGCACGGAGGAGGGCCGGAGAGGCAGCAGACACCTCCGTACCAATGGACGCGCGATCCGCGCCCGTTGGTACGGAGGTGCCTACGTGGACTGCCTGGGCCAGGGCGGTCCAACGCCTGCCTTGCCGGGTCGACGACTGCTCGCTGCAGCTCCCGTCAGCCGGTCGACGGAGGTGTGCGTCAAGGCTGGATTAGCTCAGTCTCGTAGACCCGGACTGCGAGGCGCTTCGATGACTGTGCGTAGGCGCCATCGATGCCTGAGAACATGGTCGTCACCTTCCGCTCCGAGGGGGCGAGCGAGGTGGGCATAGTCCGCACGCCCGTCGCCTGCCCGACGACCACACCGTTGATCGTCAGCCTCCAGGCGCCATCGGTCTTCCCGGGGGTGTTGGGCGTGAAATCGGCGACGACCTCGTTCATGCCGGTCGGGAGCCTGTTGGCGTTGTTGTTCGCCGGCGTCCAGAGGGTCATCTCCTCGTTGGTCTCGTGCTGCACGCCGAACTTGGGTGTCTTGTACAGCAGCGATTCGATCCCGAAGTACACGCGCCACTCGTTGGCATCTTTCGCCCCGACCACCTCGCCGCTGCCCGACATCTTGCTCGGCCAGTTGTCGATGTTGAAGAAGCGCATGTACGACTCGTGCTGGGTGTAGAAGTCAGCAGGCAGCCAGAACTTCGAGCGCATGATGAAGCGTCCGTGCGGGCCAGTCGCGTCGATGTAGTGGTTGTCGCGGGCAGGGAGGTTGCGCACGAGCCGAGAGAAGTGCGAGCCGGCCTGCCAGCCTCCCGCCTCGTGGTACGTGTAATCCTGAGCGACCGTGAGCAGTTCCGAGCCTCCGGCGTCCGGACGCTTCGCCGTCTCCCATCCCGGCGTGAGGACGCTGTTGGCGACCGTGGCCTTCCGGCTGTAGGCCGGCGTCGGCGAGGAGGTGGGCGACGTCGTCGGAGCGGTCGTGGGCGAAATCGTCGGGGTCGGCGCGGATGTGGGGGAGACCGTGGGGGCGGTGGTCGGGGCAGCCGTGGGTGCGGATGTGGGTGACGGCGCGGGGGCCGTTGTCGGCACTGACCACGTTGTCTGGTCGATCCGGCGGTCGCGTAGCCCGTCGCGAAGCGGCTCGTCGAGATGGGTCAGGATGTAGCGCTGTGCGTGAGTCGCCAACTCCCTACTCTCCACGTTCGCCGGCGGGCGGTAGAACCAACCCAGTGAGGCTGCGGCGGGGGATCCCCCTGTGCTGGCTCCAGACGTCACGGTGACCAGCAGCAGCCCGAGCCTCAGCGATCCCGCCAGCATCCAGGTCCACGGGCGTCTGATCACTGCCTCACTCTACCCGCGGCTGATCCGCGGGCACCTGATCGACGCCCCAGCAGGCCGCAGGGCGCGCATCACCGGGAGCGCTGGGTTGCACCCCCACGAGCTGCCGGGACCCGCCGCACTCGCACGACCTGGCCGCACGGAGGAGGGCCGGAGAGGCAGCAGACACCTCCGTACCAATGGACGCGCGATCCGCGCCCGTTGGTACGGAGGTGCCTACGTGGACTGCCTGGGCCAGGGCGGTCCAACGCCTGCCTTGCCGGGTCGACGACTGCTCGCTGCAGCTCCCGTCAGCCGGTCGACGGAGGTGTGCGTCAAGGCTGGATTAGCTCAGTCTCGTAGACCCGGACTGCGAGGCGCTTCGATGACTGTGCGTAGGCGCCATCGATGCCTGAGAACATGGTCGTCACCTTCCGCTCCGAGGGGGCGAGCGAGGTGGGCATAGTCCGCACGCCCGTCGCCTGCCCGACGACCACACCGTTGATCGTCAGCCTCCAGGCGCCATCGGTCTTCCCGGGGGTGTTGGGCGTGAAATCGGCGACGACCTCGTTCATGCCGGTCGGGAGCCTGTTGGCGTTGTTGTTCGCCGGCGTCCAGAGGGTCATCTCCTCGTTGGTCTCGTGCTGCACGCCGAACTTGGGTGTCTTGTACAGCAGCGATTCGATCCCGAAGTACACGCGCCACTCGTTGGCATCTTTCGCCCCGACCACCTCGCCGCTGCCCGACATCTTGCTCGGCCAGTTGTCGATGTTGAAGAAGCGCATGTACGACTCGTGCTGGGTGTAGAAGTCAGCAGGCAGCCAGAACTTCGAGCGCATGATGAAGCGTCCGTGCGGGCCAGTCGCGTCGATGTAGTGGTTGTCGCGGGCAGGGAGGTTGCGCACGAGCCGAGAGAAGTGCGAGCCGGCCTGCCAGCCTCCCGCCTCGTGGTACGTGTAATCCTGAGCGACCGTGAGCAGTTCCGAGCCTCCGGCGTCCGGACGCTTCGCCGTCTCCCATCCCGGCGTGAGGACGCTGTTGGCGACCGTGGCCTTCCGGCTGTAGGCCGGCGTCGGCGAGGAGGTGGGCGACGTCGTCGGAGCGGTCGTGGGCGAAATCGTCGGGGTCGGCGCGGATGTGGGGGAGACCGTGGGGGCGGTGGTCGGGGCAGCCGTGGGTGCGGATGTGGGTGACGGCGCGGGGGCCGTTGTCGGCACTGACCACGTTGTCTGGTCGATCCGGCCACCGACAACGGTGAAGGTAGCCTTGGAACCGGAGTTCCACCGGCCGTTGTTGTTCCAGAGAGCCGCCGCCGTCCAGGTGCCGTCCGGGACCTGTGGCGAGGTGCTGAAAGTGCGGCTCCCCTTGATGGTGACGTTGTACTGGCGCCCCGCGTCGCGGGAGTCACCGGGTAGAGCGGCGTTCCGCAGCATCAGGCGCACCTCGTCCAGCTGCAGCTGGGACGGGACCGTCAGCGTGAAGTTGAGCGCCTGGCCGAGATGCGTCGTGGCCGGTGAATTCCGGCCTCGCTCGTATGTGGTCGAGCTGACCTCCACCAGCTCGGGCGTGCCTGAGGTCACCCCGTCGATCGTGCTGACCTCGGCAGCGGCGCCGGTGGCACCGAGCTGGACGGCTCCAGTCAGCAGGACGGCCGATGCCGTTGTGGTGATTAAGGCGCGCAAGGTCTTGCGGGTCACGAACAAACGCATTGGTCCTGCCTCTCATCGGTCCAGGACCGGTCCGGTTTCGACGGCTCGGCTCACTCCGGAAGGAGTTCCGTGGCTCTGCGTCCCCGCCTTGCGGCGGGTTTGCCCTTGTCGACCTGACCTGGAGGGGAACGGGTTCCCTGACTTCATCGGCAGTTCAGGCGTAGGGCTGCACGGGGCCATCTGGGTGAACGCGCTTACTTGGGGGCACTCACGACGGCGCACCGAAACCAGACCGGTCGTCCATGTGATCGACGACCTCTAGGTGGCTGGTGTGAAGCGGCCCGTTCTGCTGGGCCGGTGACGAAGGGTGGCCGGCTGAGAGGGCTTCTCGGGCGCTGAGACGCCCGGCCGTGTCCGGGCCGGAGGCCCGCTGTCGCGGCCGGTCGTGGCCGTGGTGACCACTGAGGGCGGTGCGAGCCTCCGAGCGGCTCTTCCCGCTCTACTCAGGCGGTGGCCACTGTCCATCCTGTTGTTGTGGAGCGGATTCCGAGCACGGCGAGGCGGGCGAGGTTGTGTGCGGCGGCGAGGAGGTTGAAGTCCGCGTCGATCTTGGTCGTTCCACGCATCCGGGCTCGTCGTCCGCCGTGCTTGCGGCGCATCAGGTGACCGAGCTTGCGTTCAATCTTGGGCCGGGTCGCGCGGTAGTTCGCGACCCAGGCCGGGTCCTGCTGCTGCCGGCGGGCGTCGGCCAGGCGCTGCTCGTAGCGACCGACGGCGATGGTCCGGCCCTCACGGGAGGTCGTGCACTGCGACCTGCAGCGGGCAGTCGTTCCAGGCCGGACCGAAGTAGGCGATGCCATCACCATTCTTGCCGCGTCGGATCGTCGTGCTCTGCCCGGTCGGGCAGGTCACCATGTCGCGCTCGAGGTCGATGTCGAACTGATCCTTGGCGAACCGGCCCACCGGCGCGCTGGGCGGTGGGTCTTGCAGTGCGAGCCGATGCCGGCGCCTGCCAGGGTGTCCTGGAACTCGCCACTGCCGTAGGCAGCATCGCCGTAGACATCCGGCGCACCACCGGCCGCGTCGGCCGCGTCACCGGCGTCAGCGGGGGCGTCCGGGGCGGGCTCGTCGTCCGCGTCAGCCGGGGCGTCCGGCGCGGACTCGGCGGTCCGGTCCCGGCCCAGCAGGTCGCTGATCAGGTCGGCGGCGACCGCGGCGTCGCCGACGTTGCCGGCGCTGACCTTGGTGTCGGTGATGATCTCGCTGTCCGGGTCGGCCGCGACATGGCCCTTGAAGCCATCGAACCCGCGCGCCTGGGTGTTGTGACCGTGCCGGGCCTGCGGGTCGACGGTGGAGATGACCCGGTCCTTCGCGACCCGCCGGGCGATCCGGAACGTGCCGTCCCCGGTGGTCTCCAGGTCCTGCCCGAGCACCGTCGCGAGCAGCGCCGCCACCTGCGCCAAGTCCTCGTCGAGTTCGCGGCCGTCCAGCAACGCCAGCAGCGCGTAACCGTCCCGCGCCCGCGAGTCGATCAGCTCACTGCGGGCGGCGCTGTCGTCCCAGTCGACCTGCGGCTTGCTGTTGCTGAGGTAGTCATCGCCGCTGCGCAACACTGCCCGCAGCTCGCCGGCGAGCTCGGGACCGGCAGCCTTCAGCACGGCGCGGACCGCCGAGCGGATCAACGTGATGGTGTCCATCGTGGCGACCGCGTCATACAACGGCGTGGAGTCCAGCACCCGCTTCGAACCGACCAACCCCCCTGTGGGCAGCCACATTCGATGAGGATGACCGCGCCACGTTCGCTGACGACGACACGCCGTAGTTGGTCCTCATCGTGGATGTCGTGGTGGTCCTCGCGGTCTCGCAGGATTCCCTCGCGTGGGCATGGCTGTGCCAAGGCCCGACCCTGTGGCTACGGGCCGGCGGGTGCCAGAAGACGACCGTGGGTCATCAACGCGATGGCCTCCCACGGAGTTCGGCTACCGCCGAAGAATCGCTTGGCCGCCGCGGCTGCGGTGGCGAGGGCGTCGCCCAGGGGCGAGCCAGCAGGTTGCAGCGGGGGCAAGCTCGCGTCCATCGAGATCGCCAACAGGGTGCCCAAGAGACGCAACGACGCGTGATTGCTGCGGGCTCGCCGCAACCAGCCCCGGACAGTATCGGGCGGCAGTTCGAGCCTGACAGCGATCGGTCGGTGTCCCTCGCCACGCACATGCGCGAGCAAGGCCGCGCCGATCGTCGCGACCTCGTCCAGACGGCGAGGCAGACAGGACGCGCTGAGCAGTACGTGCGTGACGCCGCAGCTGCCGCAACGGACTCTTGGAGGGCGCAGCCGCAGAGCCGGGAGAGCACGTCGTCGCACGAGACGGCCGCGGGCGAAGCCCCAGCGCCGCAGCCGCCCCTTGCAGGACGGACAGCACAGCGCGCCAGAGCTCAGGGCGGCGTCGATCACGGCCCCAGCCTGGGCGTCCTGGACCATCAGCACGACGTTGCTCTCCTTGCACCTGCTCAGCGTGCCGTGCCGTTCACGGGCCAGGAAGGGGCGGTTGGTGTTGGGACCTTCGCCCATCGCCGGCCTGCCGGCAAGCCCGAGGGGCCGCGTCGGGCAGGGACGATTCCAGGCCCGTGACCAGGCACTTCCCCGACGACATTCAAGGTGACGACGAACGGTCCTCAGCCAACGTGACGCCGATGCCCCTCCACGTCATCAACCAGAGCGACGCTCAACACCCGCCGCCGACGCTGCCTCCAACGCCACCCGGAAGATCCGGCGCGGGTCCTTCGAGGCCGCCAGCCGGGCGCGCATGTCGACCAGCACGGTGTGCGCGAACTGCGCCCACCCGTCTCCGTCATAGCCACCGACACCAGCCGCGTAGCGCCACCGGGCGTCGAAGGCATACCGGTCGACCGCCTCCCGGTCCGACAAGCCCTCCAGACGCTGCAGCACCATCACGGTCGCGACCACGCACGCAGGGACACTGCGCCGGCCACGGTCGCTGAACAAGTCCGCGAACGAACAGCCGGTCCCGTTCCCGGTTCAGCAGCGCATAGACCGACCTCGCCGGCACCGCCTGCTCACAGAACCGGTTCAGATCATCGAGCAGATCGGCCTGCCGCTCCGCCAGACCAGCGTCATCAACCACTCCATAAGAAGTCCCTGCACCTACAGGGATTCTCGCAAAAAGATCACGAAGGAGCCGGGACCGCCACTCCACGCGGCGAAAGACACCAGTCACCTAGGTGGGCGGCGCGCAGCAGCTGTCGGTCAACGACGCAGGCGAGGCGTCCCGCCGTGGCGACGACGAGCTGATGGCCGACCTCGCTGGGGCACCCCATCAGGGACAGGGTGCGGCGGCAACTCCAGTCGACGGGGGCGGACGTGGTCCGCAGCGAACGCCTCGGTCCTGGACCCGGGCGGGGCCGTGCGACAGGTGCTCACTCTGCGCTCGTTGCTGGCGCACCGACGACCCTAGAGCTCATCGTGCTGCACACGATAGATGGGACAGTTGCAGTCATCGGCGCCGGTGGTGGTCGCTGACGTCTGCGTGGTGGGAGCCGGTCCAGCCGGCCTGACCACCGCGTGCGACCTGCTCCGTGCCGGTCTGGACGTCCTCGTGCTGGAGGCGGGCCAGCAGCTCCGGCTCCAGGTGGGGACGACGTCCAGGACGCTGATGCGGTCGGTCTTCCCTACCCTCTCCGGCGCTCGCGCGCGGTCGGTATCGGAGGCAGCAGCCTCCGGTGGAACATCGACACTCCGGTGGGGGGCCCGTACGTCCGCCTGCGGCCGCTCGACGCGCTCGACATGGAGTCCCGACCCGGCCTGTGTCCCGGCGGCCCCTGACCCGTGCTGACCTCGAGCCCTGGTACACCCGGGCCTGGGCCACGTTCGGCCTGCGGCCAATGACGCCGGAGGCGCAGGGGAGCACGCCGGCTCCGCTGGTGCCGACCGACTACGCCTTCGGGCCGGCGGAGACGTTCACCGCACGCCTGCCGCGCGAGGTGCAGCAGGCACTCCGCGGTCGCCTCGTCGCGTCGACGAGGGTGCTCGAGGTGCTGACCGGCGAGGACGGGGCGGAGGTTCTCCGGTCTGCGGTGCGCTGGCCCCGAGGGTCCCCTCACCGTCGTCGCACGTCACTACGTCCTCGCCGGCGGGGGAGTGGATAACGCCCGGCTGCTGCTGGCGTCCCAGTCGAGCGCTCCCGAGGGCCTCGGCAACCTCCACGACCAGGTGGGTCGGTGCTTCATGGAGCACCCGCACTACACCTCGGGGCTGGTCGTGGTCCCTGACGGCCGCCTGCTCTGGGATCGGGCGCGCTGGGACGTCGTCCCGGTCGACGGGCAAGCGCAGCAGCGCAAGCACCGCCTCTCGGACGACGTCCTACGGCAGCACGACCTGCCGGGTGCAGCCTTTTTGTCACCCCCCGACCGGTCGGCAAGCCGGTTCACCTCGACCCGGGCGGAGAGCTGGACGCCGAGGTGACCGCCGCGGTGCACGGCGTCCGGATGGCGCTGCTCACCCGCCGGTGGGACGCCGTATCGACGCGCGACGGCGCCCGCGCGCTGCTCGCCGCACCTCTGCTGGCCCGGAGCGCCTGGCAGCAGCGACGCGCCCTGGCTGCAGCCCGGCGCGGCAGGACCTCGGGCGGGCCAGTCGTGTTCTCGCTGAGCGTCATGGCGGAGCAGCTGCCTGCTCCCGTGAGCCGTGTCAGCCTGATCCCGGCCCGGGACGCGTGGGGAGTGCCGCGGGCCCTGCTGGACTGGCAGGTCGGGGAGCTGGACCGAAGCGCCATGGTGCTGCGACACCGCCTCGCCGCCCCTGCGCTGGAGCGGGTGTTCGGCGGTCGGGTGCTCTCCTTCGTAGATGCGGTCGCCGTACCGCACCTCGGAGAGGGCTACCACCACATGGGCACCACGCGGATGAGTGCCGATCCGGCGTTCGGGGTCGTCGATCGCGACTGCCGGGTGCACGGGACCCGCAACCTGTGGGTGGCCGGGTCGTCCGTGTTCTCCTCCGGCGGGTACGCCAATCCCACGCTGACGATCGTGGCACTCGCCCACCGGCTGGCCGACCGGCTCGTCAGATCGGGCGGAGCTACCTGATCGGGGTGCGGTCCGGCTGACGCTACCGAGAGCTCAGCCGCCCCGCCGGGACACGACACTGAGCAACCGTCATAGAGCAGGATCCGCAGGTCGAGCCTGAGCGACCAGTTCTCGATGTAGTAGTTGTCGAACCTGGCCTGGTCCACGATGGAGGGGTCACCCCGCAGGCCGTGCACCTGCGCCCAGCCGGGACGCGGTGGCGTGCGATGTACCGGGGCATGTTCGAGGAGAAGCTGTCGACGAAGTGCGGTCGTTCGGGCTGTGGGCCGACCAGGCTCATGACCCCCCGCACGATGTTCCACAGCGGGGCAGCTCGTCGAGCGAGTACTTCCGCAGGAATCGACCGGCGCGGCCCAGCCGCTCGTCCCGGGCGACGTTCCAGCGGGCGGCGGACTCGTCCTCGTCAACCGGGCGCAAGGAGCGGAACTTCAGGACCTCGAAGGAGCGCCCGTCGAGTCCGACTCGCGTCTGGCGGAAGATCACCCCCGGGCCCTCGGCGCGCACGGCTACGGCGATGACAGCCATCACTGGGTGTCAATGGCCAAGTCGCGGTCCCCGCTGGTGGCCAGCGAAAGTCGCCACCTCGCGTGATGGGTTAGCGCTTCGAGGGGCGACCTCCTGACCGGCTTCGGGCCTCGCGCATGCGGTAGCTCTCGCCGTCGGTGGCGACGACGTTGTTGTGGTGCAGGAGCCGGTCGAGCAGGCTGACCGCGGTGCTGTGCTCGGGTAGGAAGCGGCCTCATTCCTCGAAGGGCCAGTGGCTGGCGATGGCCAGGCGTGGCGTTCGTAGGCGGCGGCCACGAAGCGGAACAGCAGTTGGCTGCCGGTGCTGTCCAGCGGCGCGAACCCGACCCCGTAGCAGATGTTCAGGTCGTTGCGCAGGACGGTCTCGATAAGTTTGCCGACGCTGTTGTCGGCAAGCCGCGGTAGAGGTTCTCGACCAGCTCAGCGGCGGTGAAGTACGGACCCGCATCCCAGTGCCAGCAGCATCGCGCCTCAGACCTGGGCCTACCTGACCTCGCTGGAGTGGAGCGCGGCCAAGGAGAACATCACCTTCATCGCGCCGGCCGGGACCGGCAAGAGCCACGCCCTGATCGCGCTGGGCCAGGATCCAGCCTTCCCGCGAGAATCCGACCGGCCGCCCGAACCGAGGTGCGCTGGGTCGCGGCCAGCGCCCACACCAGGAACGCGGCGCTGCCGGGTGCTCACCACCGGTCGGCGACTTGCCGGATCAGGCGTAGCGGAACAGCGCCAAGTCGGGGAACTGGGCTGCGCCGGATGGCTGTCAAGTTCGTGCTAGGTCATGCACCTGCTCCCGCCGGCGTTCGTCCAGGACGCGGTTCTTGAGCCGCTCGAAGCGCGCCGGAGCGGCAGTGTGCAGGCGGTCCGGGGCGCACCCCGCGGCTGACGGCAGATCGAGCACAGCCGGGCCCGGCCTGGAAGCCGCGTCTTGAGCCCAACGAGATGCGCTCCCGGCCGCTGAGCTGGTCGCATCACACGAAGTGGCCGCGTGGATCCGCGTCGCGCCAGCGCCGGAGGCCACTAGCGAGGTCGGTCTCCCACCGGAAGCCCGAGTCGACAAGTGCCTTTGGCACGATGTTCGTGGACGCCACGAGCTTGCGGACGCGGTCCGCGTCCAGAGGCGTGGCCGGCAGTGCTGAGAGCATGGCGAGCGCGGCCCGCATCACCGGCGCGGGCAAGGCGGGAGGAGCCGGATAGCCAGCCACGCGCTGGAACGTGTCGCAGATCTGCTCGATGCTGCTCACGACCGGATAGCAGTAGTTGCAGGTGAAGATCGGATCGGCCAGGTCGACCGACTCCTGCAGCGCCCGTATGAGGTCGCTGACGTAGCCGCACGCCTTGAGGGTGTTGCGACGGCCGGGATAGACGAAGCGACGGCGTCGCAGTGCCGCAGCGAGCCGGGTGAAGTTCCCGTGCTCGCCTGGTCCGAATACGACAGCCGGCCGCACCACCGCGAGCCGGCGATTCGAGTCGCTGCTTGCCCACTCCCGGTGAATCTGCTCCGCGAGCAACTTCGACCGCCCATAGGCCGAGTTAGGGCGAAGCGGTGAGGTCTCGTCCTTCGGTGTCTCGGTTGGGCCGTACACGGAGATCGAACTAGTGAAGCACAGGCGCCTTACGGCGGTCTGGACTGCCCAAGCTGTGATGTTGAGGGCCCCGCCGACGTTTGTGTCGTAGTACTCGTGATCCGGATGGCCTGGCGTCCGATGAACGGCGGCCAGGTTGTACACAATCTCGGCTTCGAGGTCCCGATCGAGGGGTTGCCGGACGTCACACTCCCAGAACCCGGCTCCGGGTGCTAGCGACGCCGGCCGAACGACATCGGCCACCACGACCTGGCGGCCCTTGTTCAGCAGGTCGGCGACGAGGTGACTGCCGATGAAGCCGGAGCCGCCAAACACGACGGTGACAGGCACGGGCGTCTCCTGGCGAGGTCGAGAAGTTCCCCAGATGGTAGGCGAGGCGCCTTGGGGGATGGCTTCGGGTCGCCCGTGGTGGGCGTGGGGGACATGCGAGTACCCGAGCCTTCGCTCCTGGTCCGAGGCCAAGCCGCTGATCCGCGAGGCCGTCTCGATCGAGCCCACGATGCTGTTGCCCCCACGCATCGCCCTTCTGCTGCGCTCCTACGGCAGCGTCGAGCGCGTCATAGAGAGAACGGCGGTGGCCAGGCAGACGTCCACACAGTGAGCGACCAGCCTGGTCAGATCCACCACCGGGCGGGCGGCTGCGTACGGGCCACCGCCGAGTGGCACCCCCGGTGAGCTACAGCCCGATGCCCTCGTAGTTCTCCACTGCCGCTTTCGAGATGAGCCGCCGGCCGTCGATGACTGCGGGCGATGTGCTCGTCTGCCGTAGCAGCTCGGGCAGCCGCTCGAAATGCTCCCAGCGCGTCATGACCAGGATGGCATCCACGTCCTTGATGACGTCCTCGAGCGTGTCCTCGAAGCGCACGGCCCCGCCGAACACCAGCTCGGCCTTCGACCGGGCGATCGGGTCGTAGGCCGAGACGACGGCGCCGGCCTCCAACAGGGCCCGCGTCACAGGCAGGGACGGCGACTCACGAATGTCATCCGTCCCGGGCTTGAAGGCCATGCCCAGCACCGCGACGGTCGCGCCCTCCAGATCTGGAACCCGTCGGCGTAGCAGCTCCAGCATCCGCGCCGGCTGCCGCTCGTTGGTCTCGATGACCGCGTCGAGCACCGGCATCGGGCTGCCGGAGGCGTGACCGAAGGCGATGAGCGCCTTGACGTCCTTGGGGAAGCAGCTGCCGCCGAAACCGCAGCCCGCTGCCAGGAAGCTCAGGAACCCGGGGCTGACCCGGGACCCGTCCGCAGCCATGGGGCTCAACCTCTTGTCGAGGTGGACGCCACCTAGGGCCTCCACGGAGTCGACGCCCACGGCCGCGCAGAGGTTGCCGATCTCGTTGGAGAACGAGATCATCGTGGCCAGCAGCGAGTTCGCGGCATACTTGATCATCTCGGCCGTCGTCGGGTCGGTGCGGATCACGGTGGCGTTGTGGAAGGAGGTGTAGAGATCCGCCAGCGCGTCGCGGCTGCGGTCGTCGATCCCTCCGACCACGATGCGGTCGGGTGACATGAAGTCGCCCACGGCCGCACCCTCGGCGAGGAACTCCGGGTTCATACCGACCCCGAAGTCGGCCCGGCGCTCTTTCCCGACGCAGTCTCGAGCGCAGGCAAGACGACGTGCGTCGTCGTGCCGGGTACGACGGTGCTCTTGACCACGACGGTGTGGTAGCTGTCCTTGTCGGCCAGCACCTCGCCGATCTGACGGACTGCCTCACGCACGTACGTTAGGTCGATCTGCTCGCCGTCGAAGGGCGTGCCCACCGAGATCAGCGTCAGCTCGGTCGCGAGGATCGCACTGCGCAGGTCGGTGGTCGCGTTCAGCCGGGTGCCGACGTTCTTGGTGAGCAGCTCCTCGAGCCCGAGCTCGTAGATGGGCGGGACGGCCTTGTTGATGAGTTCGACCTTGGCCTGGTCCATGTCGACGCAGATGACATCGTGACCGACCTCGGCCAGCCCGACACCGGAGACGAGTCCGACGTAGCCCGTGCCTACGATCGACAGGCGCACGTCAGGACTGCTCAGCCACGGAGTTCGCCCTGTACCAGATCAGAGCGCGTCGCAACCCGTCGTCGAGTGCCACGCTCGGGTCGTAGTCGAGCTCCGTGCGCGCCTTGGCGATGACCGGGCAACGCCGGTTGGGGTTGTCGACGAGGTAGTCGGCATCGCTGCTCGTGCCCAGGACGACGGAGCCGCTGTAGCCCCACAATTCACCGGCGACGGTCACGAGGCGGCGAGCCAGCTCTGCCATGCTGATCTCGGGAGACTCAGTGCCGATGTTGTAGGCCTCCCCAGCGCGGCCTCGGACGAGGATCTTGTAGTAGCCGACCACGGCGTCAGCGACGTAGCAGAAGGTACGAGTCGGGGTCCCGGCCGACAGCATGACGACGTCGCGACCCGCCAGGATGGCGGCGGCGAAGTCGCTGATGACGCGCCCGTCCGTGACCTTCAGCCCCGGCCCGTAGTTGTTGAAGGGGCGAGCGACCGTGACGGGGATCCCCTGCTGCTGGGCGAAGTTGACGCACAGCGTCTCGCCGTACCGCTTCGACTCGTCATAGCAAGCACGGGGGCCGGTGCAGCTCACGTTGCCCCGGTAGGTCTCCGGCGTCGGGATCTGGTCGGCTGGCGGGTCCCCGTAGATCTCGCTCGTGGAGTAGAACAGGAAGCCGTCCAAGCCCCGGCTCGCGCGCTGCTCCTCCAGTGTGTACTCCAGCAGCGTGCGCAGCCCGTTGACGTTGGCATCCATCGTCTCGATGGGTACTTGCGGTAGTAGGTCGGCAAGGCGATCGAGGCGGCGTGGATGATGTAGTCGACGTGGCCCAGGTCGTCCGGCAACGGACCTCGGATGTCGAACGTCCTCAGGGTGAGGTTGGGGGTGCCGTCGAGCGCCTGCAGCCATGGCGGCACGCCGCGGGAGTAGTTGTCGTACACGACGACATCGATCGGGGCGAGTCCGCCGGACGCTCGAGTCGCGTTCCAGTGGACGGCGGTCTGAACGAGGTAGTGGCCGAGGAACCCGGCCCCGCCGACGATGAGCAGGCGCTTGCCGGACAGGCGGGCGAGCTCATCGGTCAGCCCGTCGCAGATGTGGTCGAGATCAGCGACGACGACCTCCTGGGCCGTCTGCGGCTGAGTCATCCGGCGTCACCCGGAGCAGCGGCCGGAAAGAGCTCGTCCTGCTCACGGCGGAGGGGATGCACGGTCGTACCTGAGGGCAGCTCGACATCTGCGTAGGTCAGCACTTCGTCACTTTTCACATCACGCAGGAGCCGGCAGCCTTCGGCCAGACCCATGGGGAGCAGGTCCTGCGACCGGGTCACGTCGTAGTTCTCACACTGGCCGTAGGTCATGTAGTAGCCGAGGCCGTCGAGTACCTCGCCCGCCGAGCGATCAGTCTTCATGGTGGTGATCACGTCGACCACCGGCCCGTGCGTCGGCGCGATGACGCTGTCGCCGAACAGGACGACGCGGGCGACGGACAGAGCGACCTCGAAGACCGTGAGGTGGTAGGGCACGTAAATGCTGTACAGCGGCCCCTTGCCCAGCTTGCCGTAATCCAGGTACAGCGCCTGCGCCTCGTCCTGCGCCTCAGCGAGTACGTACACGCCCGGGCTGGGCTGGCTGCCGACGACGTACTCGACGATGCCGCCGAGCTCGCGGATCCGATCGAGGTCGTACAGGCCGGTGAGCTCGTCCACGTGCCCCTTGTGCTCGAGGCCGATCATCCCGCGTTGCGCAACGCGCATGCCGGTGGCGTTGGCGACGAGCGCCTGCTCGAAGGAGATCTTGGTGCCGTCCGCGAACGAGGTGACCATGTTCGCCGTCTGCCCCCACTGCTTGGCGAAGCCCGCTTGCGTCGTGGGGTTGCGGTAGCGGTCCTGCAGACCCTTGATGTTGCCGGCCACCAACGGTCGCAGTCCGATGGACTCGACGAAGCGCAGCAGGTTCATCTGGACGCCGGGCTGGTCGCCGTCGCACCCGGTGTAAACGATGCCCGCCGCCTCGGCCCGGCGTCGGAGCAACGGCCCGACTGTCGCATCGAGCTCGGCGTTCATGAGCACGATGTGCTTGCCGTGCTCGATCGCGAGGACGGTCACCTGCGCGCCGTACTCGACGTGCCCCGTCGCTTCGACGAGCGCCTCCACGAGCTCGGCGGCGCAGACCACCGCCGGGTCGTCGGTGACGGCGTGCCCGCCTGCACGGACGACCTCCTCGAGCTGATTCGCCGTCGTCACCACAGTGACGTCCTCGACGCCCGCCTGGGCGAAGGCAGCGACGGCGGCGTCGACGGAGCGGTTGCAGATGGCGACCAGGTCCATCCCAGGGGTGTAGCGCGCGATCTGGTTGGCGATGCCGCGGCCCATGAACCCGGCGCCGAACATCGCCAGTCGCACCGGGTTGCCCTCTTGCGCGCGCCGACGCAGCTCCGTGTCGATAAGGATCATCGGGTGATCACCAGACCTTCCACGGCGCGCGGCCGCTCTGCCATAGCTGCTCCAGGACCGTGCGGTCATGAAGGGTGTCCATGGGCTGCCAGAAGTCGGAGTGCCGGTACGCCGACAGCTGGCCGGCACGAGCCAGCCTACGCAGGGGCTCCTGCTCCCAGACCGTCTCGTCTCCGTCGACGTAGTCAACGACGGAGGGATCGAGCACGAAGTACCCGCCGTTCACCCAGGCGCCGTCCCCACCGGGCTTCTCGCTGAACTCCTCGATGCCCGTCTGGTCGGCAACCAGCTGCAGAGCGCCGAAGCGCCCAGGAGGCTGCACCGCGGTCAGCGTCGCAAGGCGTCCCTCGTCACGGTGGAAGCGAACCAGGGCCGTCACGTCCACGTTCGAGACGCCGTCACCGTAGGTGAAGCAGAAGGGCTCATCATCGAGGTGCCCGGCCACGCGCCGCAGCCGTCCGCCTGTCATCGTGCCGTCGCCGGTGTCGACGAGCGTGACGCGCCAAGGCTCCGCCTTCTTGGCATGTACCTCGACTGCACCCGTGGCGAAGTCGAAGGTGACGTCGGAGGTGCGCAGAGCGTAGGAGGCGAACCAGTCCTTGATGACCCCGCCCTTGTAACCGCAGCAGACGATGAAGTCGTTGACATCGTGGGCCGAGAAGGTCTTGAGGATGTGCCACAGGATCGGGAAGCCGCCGATCTCGACCATCGGCTTCGGCCGGATGCTGGTCTCCTCGCTGAGGCGAGTGCCGAGCCCGCCCGCCAGGATGACTGCCTTCAATGACCTGCCTCTCCGCTCAACCGACGGGGACTGCCCGCAGCGTAGCTGTCACAGACCATCACGAGGGGCTCTTCGACGTTCGCTCGCAACCTCACGAGCTGCCACCGCCGAGAGAGCCGACACGCTGTGTCGGTCGCCGCACTACGCTGCTGAGGTGGAACTTCTACCGCTGAAACTGCCCGGACCTGTGCTCATCAAGCTGAAGTTGCGACAGGATGACCGCGGCTTCTTCGCCCGGTCCTTTGACCGCGAGGAGTTCGTCGCTGCCGGCCTTGATGCAGTGGTCGAGCAGTCCAACCTGTCGTTCAACCATCGTGCTGGCACGTTGCGGGGGATGCACTACCAGGCCGAACCCGACGTGGAGGCCAAGCTCGTCCGCTGCACCCGAGGGGCCATCGTCGACGTCGCCGTCGATCTGCGACCTGGTTCTGCGACGTACCTGCAGCACGTCTCCGTCGAGCTTACCGCCGACAACCGCTGGGCTCTCTACGTGCCGCCGCTGTTCGGGCACGGCTACCAGACGCTCCAGGATGCTTCGGAGGTGAGCTACCACGTCAGCGCGAGGTACTCGTCCCGATCAGAACGTGGACTGCGCTACGACGATCCTGCGCTGGCCATCGACTGGCCCATGAACATCTCGAGCGTCTCGGACAAGGACATGGCCTGGCCCTTAATCTCCGACGGTGCGCTCGCATGACGCCGGCATGGGGAGCAGTACGGGGCAGATGCCTCGTCGACCATCGCGAAGCTCCACTGCGACGAACGTGGCGTCACTCGGACCTGCCGTTCGATCCAGGTTGAGTTCCTTCGTCAGAGTGGCTCATCGACGACGGCAGGACGTCGTCGACGTCGGCACCCAGACCCGCGGCCCGGTGGTTCGGAACATCGTGCGGTCCCAGGTCGGCACGATGACCCGGAACCGTGACCACGGCCAACCACGCGCAGAACAGGTTCGTCCGGGCGACACGCGCACTCCGCGCGTCATACGCCTCAAGAATCTCCATGACCTCCCTGCTCGACTTCGTCAACGCCCCTCCAATGGGCTCGTGGATGAACCACGAGCCCACCGGGAAACCGAGGCGTAGCGGTGAACATCGACCTGGAGATCTGGTGTCCGCCGACCAGGAGAAACGTGTCCGTCAGCCGGGAGTCATCTGTCCGCCCACCGGGAGGATCCCGTGTCCGCTGTCACAAGAGTCACCGGTTCGCGCAAGAAGCGGGTGACGGCCTCCCGGACGCGTGTCCATCGTCCCGCCTCCGGCTGGTGCAGGCTCACGTCAACGACCTCCCGTTCTGCCCATGGTCCTCGTCGGACGGCCTGACCACCGACCAGCTCCGCTCCCTCGACGCTCCCTAGCTCCAAGCCGTCCGCGGCACTCACCACCACGTCGAGCGCGGCGTCGTTCGCCAGCGCCTGCGGTAAGAGCCGCAGCCGGTAGCGGCCGTCAGTGAGGGGGACGCTGTAGCGCAGCTCCAGCTCCACCCGGCCGCCCCTCGGCAGCGTGACGAAGGTGTGCACCCGCGTGCGCTCCGCGCCGGGCCGTACATCTCCAGTAGCCGGCTGGCCGTCCTGACGCAGGGACCGAAACTGCGCCTGCGGTGAGATCGACAGCTCCACCCGCTCGACGACCGTGCCAGGCGTGTCTTCGCCGGCCACGTACGGCACCAGGTCGACCGGCGCACGGTTAGCCAGGACCACCCGTTGCACAACCTCGACGCTGTCCGGCGCGATCGTCGCTTCAACCTGCACCGAGCGGTCGACGTAGTAGTCGAGCTTGTTGGCGTTGAGGTTGTTGACGCTGACCAGGGCGAGGTCGTCGCCCTGCGAGTCGGCTGACCCGGCCACGCCGAGCGCCTCTAATTGCCTCTGCTCGTCGGCGCGGGCCGACCACACCGCAAGGTGGCGACCCCTGGCCAGCCGGCCCAACTCCTGCACCACGGCCAGCGGTGCCACATCATCCGTCAGCAGCTCCGTGACCGTCTGCCCAGCGGCGGCGCGCAGCGCTGAGCGCCGAGCGTCCTGGTCGGCAAGGTTCGTTCCGGCCCGGGCGTAGGTGTCCACCAGGAGAGCCTCGGTCAGCTGGTCCGGGCTGACGGTCGACCCGTCCGGCAGCCGGACATCACGCTCCGCAACCGCGACGACCGCCGCGAGCGCGGGAACGTCAAGCAGCAGGACGACGTCGGGGGTCTCACCGAGCAGGACACCGGCCACATTCGCGGTCACCGAGGCGGCGTCTGGCACGTCCGGAGACATCGTCCACTCACGCCACAGCGTCGTGTCGGCGAGGAAGGGGCCGAAGTCCTCGACGTACTCCGGCGGTGCTGGAACTGTGCGCGTCTGTCCCGGCGGGTCGTTCACGTCGAGGATGTCGCGGAAGGGCTGCAGTTCCAGACGGCCGCCGTCAACTTGACCGGTGGCAAAGGTGGACACATAACCGCCCGTGCCGCGCAGCTCCGCGTTGTTCTGCAGCGCCACGAGTACGCGACGGGGCCCGTCGGCGCCCAGCATCCCGGCCGCGAGCTGCGCACCCTCGGAGGTTCGCAACAGTCCCTCCACCACCGGTTCCAAGGCGGCCTCGGCATCCGCCACGGCTGTCTGCACAAAAGGAGGCGTCAGGCCGGTAGGGGTGCGTCGGAGCGCCGTCAACTCCTCGTTCGCTCGGGCGGCGAGCGGAACCAGGCGCGTTCCGAGCGCTTGGAGTACCTGCACGTCCACACCGCCGGACGCGCCGATCTGCGGGCCAGCGTCCACCACAGCACGGACGCCGGCGAGCGCACTGCCCGTGGCTTTGACGACGGCGCGCTCGGCTTTCAGGGAGCGACCGAGCAGCGGGACGGCGGCGACCACCCGGACAGCCGGTGCGGACAACCGCGCGTCGGCCCGTCGGAGCAGCGCCTGCGCCTGCTCGACCGCCTCGCCCAGTTGCGCGATGTCTGGGCTGCCGTCGCGGGCCGCCTGCAAGCCGGACCTGGCTTGTTGCAGGTCGCGTGCGGCAAGGGCAGCGCTGCGGGCGACCAGGGCCCCCAGCGCGAGCAATACCAGGAGAAGGACCCCGGCAACCGGCATGACCCAACGACGAGCGCGCCAGCGGGACTGCGGGGTACTGCGCGAAGTCATGCCTAGCGGTCAGCGCCCGCGGCACGGGCACCGACCTGTCGGCAGATTGACTCAGGCAGTGGTAACGCCACGCCGACGGGTGGCAGCGACGAGCACGGTGCCAGCAGCGAGTGCGCCAGCACCTACGAAGCCAAGCAGGAGAACCTCACCACCGGTAAACGGGAGGGTTGCGGGCGTCGAACTGCGGCCGGACACGCTACCTGAGCCACCCGACGAGTTGCGGTCTGACCCGGCGCCCGAGACACCCGACGAGTTGCGGTCTGACCCGGCGCCCGAGACAGCGCCGCGGTTGATCACGTCGGACTCCACACAGGTGTCCGAGTAGCTATTGCAGGTGGCCGTCTGGGCAATGGCTGCCGGCGCACCGGCAAAGCCGACAACCCCGAGAACAACTACGCCGGTGGCAAGGCGGGCAGTGCGACGCATGAGATCTCCCCGAAGTTATGGCGGTGCGAGTGGCCGAACGGTAACACTACATAGCGTCACCTGTCTGGTAAAACTCGGGTGAACTTCTGGTTCAGTCGAGATGTCGGGATCACTCGTGCTGATCCGCTCCCAGATCGGCTGGAACGGTAGTCCTATCGGAGGAGTCGATGCTGGTGCCCGAGCAGTCGACGGCCGCGCTGGTCGTGCACCACCCCCAGGCCAAGTACTTCGCCGCCCGGTGACGCTGGCCGCGGTCCTGTGGGACATGGACGGTCTGCTCGTCGACACCGAGCCGATCTGGACCGTCGCGGAGGTCGAGCTCGCCGCCGCCCTCGGCGGCACGTGGACCGACGAGATCAAGGCGGCGGTGGTCGGCACGCGCCTCGACGTGTCCGTCCCGACGATACTTCGCTGGTACGAGGTGGAGCCGACGCCTGCGCGGGTGTCCGAGACGGCGGCCTGGCTGTTGCACCGGGTGGCCGAGCTGTACTCGGGCGCGCTGCCGGCGCGGGCGGGGGTTTGTGAGCTGCTCGCGGCCCTGCGCGAGGAGGGCGTGCCGGTGGCTCTGGTGTCGTCGTCGTTCCGGGTGCTGGTCGACGCGGTGCTGGCGCACGGCTACGGGCCGTTCGACGTCACGCTGGCCGGTGACGAGGTGGCGTGCGGCAAGCCTGATCCTGAGCCCTATCTCACGGCGGCGGCCCTGCTCGACGAGGATCCGGCGAGTTGCGTCGTGCTGGAGGACTCACCGTCCGGGGTGGCGAGCGGGCTCGCGGCGGGGTGCTTCGTGCTCGCTGTGCCGAGCGTCGCCGGCGTCGCGTTCGAGGCCGGACCGCGGCTGGCTGTCGCGGCGGATCTGTGCGACGTCGACGTGGTGGCCCTGCGAGATCTGGTCTGCCGCCGATAGCGACGTGCCATGTGTCCTACCTCCTGTGCTACCGTCTCGGGGTGGTTCCCCGACAGAAGCGCTCGGTCTCCCTGCCCGACGCCTTGGCACAAGACATCGATCGTGCCGCCGCTGCAGAGGGCACGACCTTCAGCGGCTGGCTGGCTGCCACAGCCGCGCATCGGCTGCGGCTCGACCAGGGCCGACAGGGGATCGCTGCCTGGGAGGCGGAGAACGGCCCGCTGACTGCTGAGGAGATCGCGGAGGGGCTGGCCCGCGCACGCCGACTCGTCGAGACGGCTGAACGCGGGCGGGTTGCCTCGCGTCAGTCGGCGTAGATGCCCGGGATCACTTATGACACCGGTGCACTCATCGCTGGTGAGCGGGGCGATCGGCGTATGTGGGCTCTGCACGCCGGCCTTCTCGCCCTAGGCGTCAGTCCTGTCGTGCCTGCGCCGGTGTTGGCGGAGGCATGGCGCGGTGGGCCGCGGCAGGCGAATCTGGTTCGGCTGCTGAGCCTGTGCGCGGTCGAGCCGATGAGCGATGGACAAGCTCGTCGCGTCGGCGTCTTGGCCGGCAACGCCGGTCATGACGATGTCGTCGACGTGTCGGTCGTCGAGGGAGCGCTACGACGGGCCGGCGGCGTGGTGACCTCGAACCGCGGTGACATCAATCTCATTGCCCGTGCTGCGGGGGCTCAGCTCCATGTCGAGGATGTGTGAACCCACCCAGCGTGAGGCGTCGGGGAACGCCTATGGAGACATCGGTGGCCGGTGTGGCGGGCTGTGGGCCGGGGTGAAGCCGATGGCCTCGAGATCCCGCAGATAGCGCGTGAACGGCCACCACCAAGGGAGATCGTTTCCGGCCGTGACCAGGAAGGCGCGGGCCGGCCAGCGCCCCTGCCCTACCGCGAGAGCCAGGCCCGCGGGCGCGAGCACCTTGCCGGCCAGTCCGACGGCCGCGACGAGGCCGCCGTGCTCGGGCCGTCGGGCGACATCGAGGTAGAGGACGCCATACAGGCCGATGACCATGCCCAGGCAGGCGGCAACCTCGGGGCGCTCCGGCGCGGGCAGACCCGCAGTTCGATAGAACGTCTCGGGCCGCAAGGCGGTGCGCACGCCCCAGGCCAGATTCCACACCC
>JAABUN010001661.1_pt1 | contig 46690 bp, 40 predicted proteins | sample 5559311 | NCBI WGS metagenome assembly JAABUN01 (sample SAMN10711877, study PRJNA513370) | rock metagenome | isolation source: Antarctica rocks | place: Antarctica: Victoria Land, Siegfried Peak sud
CGGTCACCCCAGGCGTGACACCGACGACGACACCGGTCACCCCAGGCGTGACACCGACGACGACACCGGTCACCCCAGGCGTGACACCGACGACGACACCGGTCACCCCAGGCGTGACACCGACGACGACACCGGTCACCCCAGGCGTGACACCGACGACACCGTCGGGTACAACTGGTTCGAAGCCAGTTGCCGGAAGCACGACCAAGGTGAATGCTCTGCCGAAGACCGGTCAGGGAAGTGCCCGCGATTCCAGTCGGACAGGGCTGGCTCTCTTCTTTGCGGCAATGAGTTCCGTGACTCTGGCGGCTGGTATCGGGTGGCAAAGGCGCCGCAAGATTTAGTTCAATACGAGTTTGAAGGAAAAGGCCAGCCATACTGGTTCTGAATCGACTTGCCAAAGAGGTCGAATAAGATGATAGAGCCGACCCTGTCGGGTCGGCTCTATCATGTGAGATCGCGACACTGTAACAAATAAACAAGGAATGAGGGAGACCCCGTTAACCGCAATGAATCAGTAGATGGACGCCGTTGGCATCGGAACTTGGTTAGTCCAACCATGATCGGTTGCACATGACGGAAGACCTTTCACGCGAGGACCTCCTCACGAATTCGGGACATTATGCTCGCATTCGCCGGAATGGAAAGGGGCTGTTTTGGAAGGCACAGGAACCTAACAAAATTCTACATTCTCACGCGCACGCGCAAGGTCCAAACCTCGACACGCTGGCGATGGCCGCCGCGTTGCTGGCACGGTGGAAGACGCGCCCGGATATGGTGCTCGCCTTCGATGCCTGCCGACTTGTGCAGATGCGCGCGTTCCGCCGTCGGCACGGTGGACGCTACTGGCGAGCGGAGCACGGGCCAAAGTCACCGGCGTTCGACTGACACAGAATCTATCTCAAAAGTAGTACAAAACCTATGCGCCACACTTGGCAGAGCGGACGCCCGCAACACGGACCGTGGCGTTGTTTCCGGCGCCATCATGACCTTAGACGTTTACGCGCCCAAGATCGCGCTACGGGCTTCCTGCGTGCTCACAGCGGCAGTGTGGGCGCAATCGCTGTCATGAACTGCCGGAACGATTACGCACGCGACCACGAACGGACGCCGAACCCTGAACGGCGATGACGACAGCACGCGACAAAACGGACACTGAGACAACAGACCGGCCTTGCATGACGCGGAGGGCGGTTCGCTGCGTTCGTCGCGGTATGGGGCATCCTGGCGCGTTGAAACCCCCTTGTCGTGATGGACACCCCTTGTCGTGCCGGTTGAACACCCCATGGCACCGTGAACACCTCTTGTCAGACACGCGGGGATCGAAACCCTCATGGCAGCGTGGAACCCCCATGGCACGAATCACCGGCGCTCTCATGTACGGCCGGAACGCTCATGAGACATCACCTCGTGATTGGCAATCCCATGCACGCAGGGCAATCCCATGCAACGATCACCCCATGCACGACCTGACACCCCATGTACGGCTAAGGATTCGTCCATAACCGTCCATAAACCCGTCCGCAGGACAGGGCCGTTCGCTGACCGCCGCCGGCATGCACGACCTGCGAGACGTTTACGCAGGGGGGAACGTCGTGACGGGCCAGTGAGCGTGCCGCAGGTGCATCTTCGATTCCTGGCGCTGGCAACACTGAAGCGGACCCAAACCGCACCGAACCCGTACCGGATTCCCAACCATGATAGGGGATCGATACAACTGCATGACGTTCGTAACGTATTGGTAACGAGATGCGGAGACAGATCCGGCGATGCACAGCCAAGGCTGCACAACTTCCGAAAACTTCCGCAGTATCGAGCTCATGCCCGCGTGTGTGGGGAGACACCGAACTTGCCAAAGCGTACACCTGAAAAAGAAGCCTCATGCCCGCGTGTGTGGGGAGACACCCCATGAGTGGCGGGGCACCTCGTGAGTGCCGTCCATCGGTAGACATAGGGCAGGGAGAAAACTGTATGCAAGGGAACTGGAAACGGTGGTTTTAAAGGCAGTGGCACCCCGTCGCCGGCGAACGTCCTGATTGCTACCCTCATGGACGCATGGAACCCTCATGGACGAACCGTGCGATTGATACGCCCATGCACTGCCGCAACCCCCATGCACGACATAGCCGGATCAATCGAGGACGCCCCTGAATCGCAAGGTGCGACGCCTGGTACGAACGCCGCAATAGGTGCGACCTAACGCACCCGCAATCGTGGCCGTGGAATCGAGACCGGGCTTTGCATTGAAAAACATTGAAGCCCCACGCACGCGGGGAACAGACGCCGCTTTCTCACTTTTGGTGTAATTCTGGGTACTCACGCGCGCGCTCGCGGGGGACAGATGACGCACAACTTCCGAAAACTTCCGCTGAACTCGCCACGCACGGGGGAAAGGCGTACCGAACCCGTACCAACCTGAAACCCGTGCGCGCGGAGAATAGACGCGATACTAATTCCGCATTTCCCCACTACCCCCATGCCCGCACAAGCGGGGGCGAGAATTTTTCGTTTTTTTGCGACACGCAGAAGGATCACGTCCACGCAGGCGGAGCATACGGCAAATTATGCCGATATATGAACACCCCATGAGTGGCGGGAACCCTCATGAGTGCGAGCGATCACCCCATGCAAACGCGGACACCCCATGCACCCGTCCATCGGTACACATAGGGCAGGGAGAAACTGTACGCAAGGGGACTGTAAACGTGGCACGAAAGGCAGTGGCAACCCGTCGCCGGCGAACGGCCCGAGTGACCGCTGTTCTGTTGATGCGTCTGGCGCACTCCATGGCCTACACTGCTGGTTCCAGATCAGGACGGTGATGAGCCGGTTGTGACCCCGCGACACGATGTCTCCGCGCCCCGACACGTTGCCATCCTTGCCGTTCCTCTGCGTAGGTCGATGGTGTCGCGACGCACGGTCATACGCCCCTTCAGATTGGTCAGCCATGAGCCATCCCACGATGCTGCCGGCGGAATTTCAACGCAAGTGGATTGCGAGCGAACTGAAAGAGCGTTCGGCGTCGCAATCGCATTTCAACGATCTCTGTGCCGTGCTCGGCGTGCCGACGCCCACGGACGCGGACCCCACCGGCGAATTCTATGCCTTCGAGCGCGGCGCGACGAAACTGCGCGGTGGCGAAGGATGGGCGGATGTCTGGTATCGCAACCATTTTGCCTGGGAGTACAAGGGGAAACGGGCCAACCTGAAAGCGGCCTACGAGCAACTGGCGCAATATCGCGAGGACCTGGAAAATCCCCCCCTGCTGATTGTGTCCGATCTGAATCGCATCGAGATCCACACCAATTTCACCGGCACCGTCAAGAAGGTCTATCCGATCGATCTGGCGACCTTTGCCGAGCCGGAGAGCCTGCACACGCTGCGGGCGATCTTTGACGACCCGGAATCGCTCAAGCCCACCCAAACCGTGGTCTCCGTGACCGAAGACGCGGCGCGCAGCTTCGGCATTCTGGCCACCGGCCTGCGCGGGCGTGGCGTGCCGGCCGAGTATGCGGCGCATTTCCTCATGCAGCTGCTGTTCTGCCTGTTCGCTGAGGATATCGGTATTCTCAGGAACAAGCTCTTCACCCGGCTCCTGGAGTTCGGCCATCGCCTGCCGTTCGAATTTTCCAGACAGGTCGAAGCCTTGCTGCGGGCGATGGCGGACGGGGGGTACATGGCGCTGGAAGTGATCCCGCAGTTCAATGGCGGACTCTTTGCCAACGTCCACGCCTATGAGCTGACCGCCGACGAGATCGGCCTGTTGGCGGAAGCGGCCAAACTCGATTGGTCGGCGATCGAACCGGCGATCTTTGGCACACTCTTAGAACGCTCGCTGGACCCGGCGAAACGATCCCAGTTAGGTGCCCACTACACCGGCCGGCGTGATATCGAGCGCGTGGTGGATCCCGTGGTGATGGCTCCGCTACGCAAACGATGGGAGGTCGTGCGGGGGGAACTGGACACGATCCGGGCGCTCTCGGAAGCTGCCCCAACCCCGCAACGCCGGCGCAACCAGCAAGACCGGTACATGCAGGTGCAGGGGGCGTTTCTGGATGACCTGGCGGCGGTGCGCGTGCTCGACCCCGCCTGTGGCTCTGGCAACTTCCTGTACGTGGCGATGGGCCGGCTGCTGGAACTGGAAAAGGAAGTCATCCGGTACGGGGCAGAGGCGGGCTTGCCGATTGGGATTCCGAACATTCGCCCGCATCAACTGCTCGGACTGGAGATCGATCCGCTGGCGCGCGAGCTGGCACAGGTGGCGATCTGGATCGGGTATCTGCAATGGATGATCGCGAACGGCTTTGGCTGGAAGGAACCGGTCCTCGAAACGCTGGAAACGATCCGGTTGCAGGATGCGTTGCTCGACTTCTCCGGCGACAAGGTCTGTGAAACCGTGTGGCCAAAGGCAGATTTCATTATCGGCAACCCGCCATTTCTTGGCGGCAACAGACTCAGAAACGGACTCGGAGACGACTACGCAGAGCGATTGTGGAGCGTATTCTCTCGTCGCCTTCCTCCATCTTCAGACTTTTGCTGCTACTTCTTCGAGAAAGCGCGCGAGGCGATCGAATCGGATAAAAGCGCAAGAGCCGGTCTCCTAGCTACAAATTCCATCAGAGCGGGCGCAAATCGTGAGGTTCTCAACCGAGCGAAGCAGACAGGCGATATCTATATGGCTTGGTCTGACGAGGCGTGGATATTGGATGGGGCAGCGGTTCGAATCTCTATCATCGGCTTCGATGATGGAAGCGAAGTTGACAAATTTCTCAATGGTTCGCCAGTCGTAGAGATTAATAGTGATCTGACTTCCAATTCAGATATTACGGCTGCCAAAGTTTTAGCCGAGAATCAGAGGCTCACTTTTATCGGCGTAACTCCCATTGGTCCATTTGAGATCGAACCACTTCTAGCTGAATCATGGCAATCGCTGCCTTCAAATGTGAATGGTCGCCATAACTCTGACGTCATTCGTCCATTCGTCAATGCAAGAGACTCGGTCCAGAGGGGAAAGCTTAAGTGGATCATCGACTTTGGCGTAGGCATGTCTGAGGAACACGCTGCCGACTACGAAGCACCTTTTGAATATATCCAACGTTTCGTGCTTCCTGAAAGACTAAGCAATCGTCGCGCGTCATATAGAGAGAAATGGTGGCAGCACGGAGAGGCACGGCCGGCCATGCGTGCTGCACTTGTAGGTCAGGCGCGATACTTGGTAACTCCTCGGGTTTCAAAACATAGGTTGTTTCTTTGGTTACCAATTGAGGTTCTACCAGGCAATAAATTGGCCGTCTTTGCGCGGGAAGATGATTATTTTTTAGGAGTGCTCCACTCTCGCGTTCACGAAATTTGGTCTCTGAGAATGGGCGCATGGCAGGGTGCTGGCAATGATCCTGTTTATCAGAACACTCTATGCTTCGAGACGTTCGCGCTGCCGTGGGCACCCGGCACCGAGCCGGTGGACGATCCGCGCGAGATCGCGATCGGAGAAGCGGCGAAGCGGCTCAACGAGTTGCGCGGGAACTGGCTCAATCCGGATGGGGCGTCCGGGGAGGAGCTCAAGAAGCGGACGCTGACGAACCTCTACAACGCGCGGCCGACCTGGCTGGCGAATGCGCACGCGGTGCTCGACCGTGCCGTCTGGACGGCCTACGGCTGGACCGACGATCCGGCTGAGACCACGGAGGACCAAATTCTTGAACGGTTGCTCGCGCTCAACCTAGAACGCGCTGCAACGGTGTAGAGGTGTGTACGCCTGCGGAGTGGGCTGGCTCATGCCGGCCCACTCCGCACCACCTTCTAGGCGGCTTCTGCTTGACCGATGCCGTGGCAGCGCTCGCAGGTGACGTTCTCGAATCGCACCGTCCGGCCATAGGCGACCGTGGCCGGATGCGTGCCGTGCCCGTCGCAGGTGCGACACGTCGCCACGACTGCCTGCGGTTCTGTCGTAGGCGCTGGCGATCCTTCGATCCAGCCCAGCGCCGCCATGAGGGCCGCGTAGTGCTTGCAGCGACCATGTGCCACAAATCCCCGGCACTCGCAACTGTAGCCCGTGACCATGTACCGCTTGTTTGGCGTGCTGGGGCTGGAAGCGTAGTAGCGACCATCCGACCGATCCCGGAACAGTTGCACGCCCTCGTGCAGCGCCTTCGCTGCGAGCCGAACCAGCGCATCCGTTCGTGATTCCCGCGTCTGAAGCATCTGGACTGCCATGGTGTGCCCGCTTTCTGCGTGTGACCGGGGCTACGAACTCCCAGCCGCTCGAATCTGGTATCAGGGATTCCATGTCCTGATAAGTCTATTCTAATCTATTCTTATCTAATATGTCAACAGATATGCTAAACTATTCTCATGTATTCATGGACAGTGAGAGGGCAGCATGGACAGCGAAAACGAGTTCGTGACGATGGCAGAGGCGCGGGCGATCCTGGGAGTCTCGAATTACACGATCTGGCGCATGGTGCGGGAAGGGGAGGTGATCGCCTACCAGTCTGCGGCTGACCGGCGACGCAAGATGATTCGCCGTGCCGACCTCGACAGCCTGCGAGAACTGCGGCCGATTGACCGGCGCAAAAAGGCAGCTACGCACGAAAGCACGTAGCCGCCTCTGGAATCCCTGACACGGTTCGTAGCCGCGTGGGGCATCGCTAGTGTGGCACAGGATTGCCGCAAATTTCCGCGAATCGAGCCTGTCGGGATTGCTGGGAACGTTCGACAGGGACGCGCTACGGACGCGCGGGGCAAATACAATCAGGCCAGACGCTCAGTCCGACTCGAAAAACCCTATGGATTCAACTGTTCTGTGGAGCGGGTGATCGGACTCGAACCGACGACATTTTGCTTGGGAAGCAAACACTCTACCAACTGAGTTACACCCGCAATATCCCTACGAGGGCGGAGTATAGCACCGTGCCAACAGGTTGTCGAACTCGTCCGAAATCGGTCGGCGGTCCAACGCCCCTCCCATTGAAAACGCATGGCATGCTCATCAGGTTTCCTCTTGAACTTCGGGATGATTTGGAAGAAGCCGCTCCCACACACGCTGCCTTGAGGACAAGCGCAATATGTCTATATTCATTCTCAAGCCGGTACGAGCCGAAAATCTTCTAGGCGGATTGACGTTTTCGCCTGAAATGCGTATACTCCTTCAGGTTCTTAGGGGACATAGCTCAGTTGGGAGAGCGCTACAATCGCACTGTAGAGGTCGGGGGTTCGAGTCCCCCTGTCTCCACCGAGGAGACAGGAACACACCGCCCGGGCAATTGGCGGCGGTGTTTCCGTGCAGGAAAGAATGGTTCGTTCTGCGAGGAGGATTCTCGACCCTCAGCGGCGACTGTTATTCCTGCCTCCACTTTGGCTCCACCAATGATTCGAGCGAAAATCGATGTGCCGACCCAAGCATGCCGACACCATGCGAATCATTTCATGGAACTGCAACATGGCATTCCTGCGAAAGTCGCGATCGATCCTCGAACTCTCTCCCATGATCTGCATCGTTCAGGAGATCTCGATGCATGATACATTGGCAATCAACGCTCCCTTCAGTCGATGGATCGGCTCTTCTCCGCACAAGGGACTGGCGGTTATTGGCTTCGATGAGGATGTCATTGCACTCGATAATTCGTGCCCACCCGAGCTTCCATGGGCGATTCCGTTCACAGTAGGCGACTTCAACATCCTGGCGGTCTGGGCAAGCGTCCATGCGGGCAACATGCGTTACGTCCGCGTGCTCCACCAAATTATCGATCGCTATGCGGCGTTTCTCAGAGCGAAGCCAAGCATTGTGATTGGTGATTTCAACAGCAATACGATGTGGGATGGAAAACGGCTCTCTGGTGGACACGCGGGAATTGTCGACAAGCTGCAACTGATCGGCTTGAAAAGCCTCTATCACTACCAGACGGGCGAGCCGCAAGGAGAAGAGAGCCAACCAACCTTCTATCTCTACCGGAAACCCGAGCGACCGTACCATCTCGACCATGCGTTTGTGCCTGAGACGGTTTTAGATCGAACTCGACTTACGATCGGCGACCCGGATATCTGGCTCCAGTTGAGTGATCATATGCCGCTCGTGGTCGATATCGCCACCGAGACCGCGACAGATCGTTCCTGACGAAGCGTTCTGTCGCATGTTCGAAAGCGGTCGATCGCTAGTCCGCAGGCTGGGGCCAAAGTCCACGGCTAGGCGGTGGATCCTGGTCCTTGGAGCGAGGATCGGCACGATCCGGAATACGGGGTTTCACCGCATCGACATCCGATGCAACCTCACGAGCTCTGAGCGAGGGCCGACCGGTTGGAGGACCAACGAGATCCGGCTTTGGACGTGGTGAGTCAAAGAGACTCTCAAGCTGTTCGTCATCGATCGTTTCTTCACGAATCAGCAACTGCGCAATAGCGTCCAGCCTGTCGAAGTGCTCCCGAATGATTCTCTGGGCGGTCTCATGTGCAGCTTCGATGATTTTGTAAACTTCTTCGTCGATCTGGTAGGCGACCGGATCGCTGTAGTTTCGTTGAGCGTTGATATCACGACCAAGGAAGACGAGTTCGTCCTTCTTGCCAAAAGCAAGCGGACCAAGGCTACTCATTCCGAACTCGGTAACCATCCGGCGAGCGATCGATGATGCCCGCTCGATATCGTTGGATGCGCCAGTCGAGATTTCCTCGAACACGGTTTGCTCTGCGACCTGCCCAGCCATGAATACGGCAATGTCATCTTCGAACTGTGCTTTGGTCTTGAAGATTCGGTCTTCATCCGGAACAGTTCGCGTATATCCTCCGGCCATCCCGCGCGCGACGATCGATACCTTTCGGACTGGATCAGCGTGCGGCAGCATTCGGGCAACCAGTGCATGACCGGCCTCGTGATAGGCGGTCATGAGACGCTCACGTTCCGAAATCACTCGGCTCTTCCGTTGCGGACCAGCGATCACCCGGTCGATCGCTTCCGTTATTTCCCCCCTGCCCACCGTCTTCTTGTTCCGCCGTGCTGCAAGAATGGCGGCCTCATTGACGAGATTTTCGAGATCTGCGCCGGAAAAGCCGGAGGTCTGACGGGCTAGTCCTTCGACGGAAACCGCCTCTTCGATCGGCTTGCCTCGCATATGGACATGAAGGATCTGAACGCGACCCTGAATGTCGGGACGATCGAGGACTACCTGGCGATCGAATCGTCCCGGCCGTAGCAGCGCGGGATCGAGGACATCAGGTCTGTTTGTAGCTGCGATAACGATGACATTTACATTGCTGTCAAAGCCATCCATTTCGACGAGGATCTGATTGAGCGTCTGCTCACGCTCATCGTGGCTCCCGCCCAGCCCAGCACCACGCTGACGGCCCACCGCGTCGATTTCATCGACGAAGATGATGCAGGGAGCATTCCGCTTTGCCTGATCAAAGAGATCGCGAACACGGCTGGCCCCGACGCCCACAAACATCTCGACGAATTCTGAACCCGAGATACTGAAGAACGGCACGCCAGCCTCACCAGCCACCGCCCGGGATAGAAGCGTCTTGCCCGTGCCAGGAGGGCCAACGAGGAGCACTCCTCGTGGAATCCGCGCACCCAAGGACGCGAATTTTTCTGGGTATTTCAGGAACTCCACAACTTCGACAAGTTCTTCCTTGGCCTCGTCGACCCCTGCGACATCGCTGAACGTCACGGAAGGGCGGCTGCTCGAGAACAGGCGCGCCCGGCTCTTCCCAAACGACATTGCCTGATTGTTACTACCCTGGCTCTGTCGCATCATCAGCACGATGATACCGAACAAGAAGAGAAGCGGTAGCAGAAACGCCAGAGCACCAAATACCGCACCCCAGCGGCTTGCCGGATTGACCTCGACCGGAACCGCATTCGCCTCAAGCCCCGCACCGCTCATCACCTCGATCACATTCGATCCTGGTGGGAGTCGCGCCTCGGTGACAGGTGCACTGGAGTCTTTATAGTGAACCTGGACTGTCGTGGACCCCTCATGCGTTACGAGCTTGTCTACCTTGTTTGCCTTGATGTCGGCTATGACCGACGAGTTAAAATCGACGCTTGGCAAACTGCTCCTGTTCCCGGCGAAGGTGAACCAGACGACAATTATGGCCAGGACCAGAACGCCCCAGACTATTCCGCTGCGCAACCACTTTCTCTTGGGCATGCCAACTTCCTCCGGAACAAGCACGGCGAAAGCAAAACTCCTCGAGCTATTGCGACCGCCGGAGGCCATTACGAGTAATCAACAGAGCGGCGTCAGGAGCTATGCCTCCGATTCATACACACTTGGATCCAGCACAGCGACATATGGCAGATTTCGATATTGTCCAGCGTAGTCCAGACCGTATCCAACCACGAACTCATCTGGTATATGGAAGCCAACTCGATCGACCTGAACCTCAACCGCATCTGCCTTGTCTTTTTTAAGCAAGGCGACGACACGGATATCCTGCGGCGATCGCCTCCGCAAGACGTCGATCAGATACTGAAGCGTGAGGCCGCTATCGACGATGTCTTCCACCACGATGATACGGCGTCCTGCGATCTCATCGTTCAAATCCTTCAGAATTCTCACTACGCCCGAGGATTTTGTCGACGCTCCATAACTTGAGATCGCCATGAAATCGACAATGAGTGGAATCGTCATCGCCTTCATCAGATCTGCCATGAAACAGACGGCACCGGTAAGCACCCCAACCATGAGCGGAACGTCGTGCCCATACTCATCGTCGAGTTCCCTGGCCATGGCGCGGATCGATTCCTGCAACTCGTCATCCGAAATCAAAATTCTGGCAACGCCGCGTGCGCGCAATTCGACTTCCGATTCAGCGCTTTTGAGATCCACGGTGATATTCGCTGGCATCCTGTTGAATTCTCCCTGACGCTCAAACATGGGTTGATGTGCTGGTCAGACTGTCGCTTCTCGGGTTATTCTGCCACGTTTGAATTGGTGGGAATGCCGGACATTGGAGCAGGTAGAGGTTGATCGCTGAGAGGGTATGCATCTTTGGACCACTGCACGAAGCAGGCATCCGGGATCCTCGCCGCAATTCGAATGCCGGGAATCAAATACTCGGCCAATGGATTCGCTCGGCACATGATCGAGACAGCCATGATTCGCTTCTACGCGGTAAGCTTGGTGCATTCGGGTATCGGCGACGGGCCGTCCAATAGACAGCTCGGCCAGCGTCCCGCACGAGTGAATGTGTCCGTTCCGACAAGGAGTCAGAAATGACAAACGTAGACCTTTGGTTCGACCCGATGTGCCCATGGGCGTGGATGACGTCTCGATGGATGCTTGAGGTTGAGAATGTGCGCAACGTCCACACCCGCTTCCACGTCATGAGCCTTTCGGTACTCAACGAGAACCGGGATGAACTCTCAGATCAGTACAAATCGATGATGGAGAAGGGATGGGGACCCGTCCGCGTCGCCATCGCGGCTGAGCAGGCCCACGGCACAGAAGCGTTACGGGACCTATACACCGCACTCGGAACCCGTATTCACCTCCACAAGGCTCCGCTCGACGATGACCTTTACGTCACAGCTCTGACCGAAGCCGGCCTTCCGGTTGAACTGGCAGCGGCAGCAGAATCGACCGAGTATGACGAAGCATTGCGTGCAAGCCATCATCAGGGCATGGATCCGGTAGGCGACGAAGTCGGCACTCCGGTGATCCACGTTCCGGGCGATGATGGGAGACCCATCGCATTCTTCGGTCCGGTTATCACTCCCGCCCCAAAAGGCGAAGCCGCCGGCCGCTTGTGGGATGGAGTTCTGCTCGTGGGCGGCACAGACGGCTTCTTCGAAATGAAACGCTCGCGCGATCGTGGTCCAATATTCGATTAACCGGTAACAACGAGTCGGGAACGACAAGCTTCTCACCACTCCGTGACAACCCCTCTGGCATCGGGGCTGCCGGAGGGGTTGTACCATCACTACTGCATCAGCATGTCAATCAAGTACGGACTTGCAAAAGAAAGAGAGCCGTTCCTTTAGGGAACGGCTCTCTGCGTGATTCGGTGGTGGGCGATACTGGACTCGAACCAGTGACCTCCACGATGTCAACGTGGCGCTCTAACCAACTGAGCTAATCACCCGAAGGCCTGCTGAGTATAAAGCCCAATCGGTCAATCAGCAACCTGTTTTTGCGTGTGATCTGCGCTGTATTCTGAAGCCAGCTCTACAAGGTCTTTGGCTGTGCGCACCAATCGACCACCACTCCCTTCGATAAAATACTGGACCTGCAGATTCACGATTGAACCATCGTTGTCCCCCGCCAGCCGGAAATCCGTTCGTATGCCCGACACGAACTTCCCTTTTGCGAAGGCATATCCCATCTCTGCAGCCGTTCCCGAGTCAACATCAACTCCATCGAGCACGCCAAAGACAGCGTCTGCCGCATCGATACTCGCACAGTTCGCTCTGCCGATTTTCATGTTGATTTCATGCAGGCGTCGATTGCGCACGTGCCTGTCGTTTTGCTCGTCCAGTTCTTGAAACTCCGCCGCAAACCCCTTGTCATCCCACGGGTTGAGAACATCAACATGCGCCGAGAGATCCTTCACGAGTTCGTCCATGAAGGCTCGTGTCGATTCGGCAAACCCAAGAGGGGAAGCCAGATAGATGCGTGTTCTCGTCATGGTTCATACTCCGTTCATGCGAATTGAAAGAAAGACAAAGGAAGGTCCCAGGCGTCTCTCATGAACACCGATCAACGAAGCGATTTGGATCCGGCAGCATCCGCCCGCAAAGACCTGAACAGCGCCATGTTCATTGCTCTGGTCATCACGCTCGTGGCACTTGTCTTCATCAAGGCGGCAACCGGCATTGTGTGGTTCAGCGCGATCCTTGTCGCCGTCCTGCTGTTCACACTCAGTCTCGCCTGTGTACTGCGAGTCAGGCGCGGCATCCGCCAGTAGTCAGGAGTCAGTCAGTGGCCCAGGCGTTTGACTGAATTTGCGCGCGAATGCCAAACGAGGGAACTGCTCTTATACCCTTTCAGCAGGTCTCGTACTCGCTGTGCCAAGGGCCTAAGGGGCTCAGCATTGATCTTCCACAACCCCTGAACCTGATTCAGGACGAGCTTGCTATCGCCATTGATGAGAATGGTTGAGCCTGTCCTATTGCCCGCCAATGAGGTATCGAGCCATTCCAGCGCCCTGATCAATGTTAGATACTCTGCCTGATTGTTCGTCACGTTGGCGCCAAAGTCCTCGCGCTGATGGCGCAGAACCGATCCCCCTGAGGTGACTTCATAGCTGCCGTATCCCTTGCCCGGGTTTCCGAGCGATCCCCCGTCAAACACGATCTCGAATGCGGCGCTTTCCATTACATTGCTTCCCTGTGTGTCGTGTTTACCGTGCAAATCGGTCACGAACGTCGAGATCTCCTGCCCTGCCACGGTAATACACGGGCTGAAAGTTAATTTGTCCCGATCACCGCCAAGAAGGTTTCCGTCAAGAGAATGCCGTAAAAAGGCAGACGGTCGTGCGAATCGGACATTCTGGGTCTGGCTTCTTCGGCGCGACCGGAACGATCATACGCGATCGTGCCAACGCATACCCCGCCCTCCCAAGCCATATACATATATGAAGTTTCAGGATTTGCATCTGTGACGGTCTGCAGGATCTACGCATCCGAGCCAACCAAGGTCGCTCCTGACCTCTTCGATATCGTGATCCCCTCATCCCTTGCCTATGTGAGAAGCGTTCGGAATAGCCGACTCCCGGGGCGACTTCCCTGTATTGGCACCTCATTGAATTCGATGCCTTGGACGACTGGGCCGATCGCAATCGTCAGGTTTCGATTCTTGCCCCACCTTGCATCCACCGAAAGCTGTTCGTCTGCTGTCACGGTTCGCAAAGCAATCATATATTCAGTTGGAAAAGCACAATAGGGAAGCGCTCACTCACCAAATGCCGATCGGATAGTCGATGCAGAACCCTGCCACCAACACGTCCTCCAACCTCAATGACGCCCGCTCATAACCACCGAGTATGCGGCAATCAGCGCGGTATCAGGCCACGAACATGGTATGTTGGGGGGCAGTGTCGAAGCCTTCAAACCGCAGATCGATTCGTCCAGAAAGACATCCTAAGCTATGTGATCGGTTCCGGCATCCACGTTGGATTCCATCGTGCACGTCGCGATCGCCGCTCAGGAGAAACCAAATTTTCTGGAGCGGTTGTGGTGATCTACCGTCTGAACCCGCAGTGGCGATCATCCTCTATGCAATGCCATCCGGTCACTTGCCGATGGAAATGGAACGTGACTGATGCTCACGCCCGTCAGCCAGCATCCTGCAGGTGGTTCAATTGCCCAACTGGGGATGCTCCGCTTCCACGCAGGCGCGGCGAAACAGATAGGCATCCCCTCTCACCGTGCACTTTTCTCTGGGGAGAATGCCGATGCTCCGTTCGACCCTCTCGTGCGATCCAGCATCCTCACTGCGATGATCGACTCGGAACGCCGCTATTTCCGCTCTCTGGTAGGAACCGTTGATCTGAACGACGCAGTTGAAGCAGTCGGCTGGATGCGAGCATCATTCAATGCGTTGGGAGCCGATACCGCCCTGAGCTTTGCGATCGCGAACCCGCTCGTAGACGAGGCGTAGCCCTTCGCTTGTGAGGTCCGGTTCATGGTGATCGATCATCGGTGACGCGTCTGCGAAGATCTCGCTGTAGCCTCCGGTGATGATCACTTTCGGATTTCCCTCGAGTTCGGCCTTGATGCGGACGATCATGCCCTCCAGCATCGAGAGGTATCCCAGCACCACTCCTGATTGGATGGCCTCGGTCGTGGTGCCTCCTATCGCGTGCTCCGGCAGGGTCAGTTCGACCGAGAAGAGACGTGCCGCCCTGCTTACCATCGCATCGAGCGCGACGACCAGACCAGGCGCGAGTGCGCCTCCGATGTAGTTCCCCTCTGCGTTCACGACATCGAAGTTGATCGCGGTGCCGAAGTCAATGGAGATGATCGGATAACCATATTTGTGAATCGCGGCGATCGCGTTCACGAGACGGTCAGTCCCGATTTCCCCCGCATTGGCATAGTCGATGCCAATGCCGAGATCGAGATCGATGCCGACCACAATCGGCTTGACGTGCAGCCGTTCCTCTCCCATCGCGGTGAGCCACCTCGTCACGTTTGGGACCACGCTACTGATTACCATATCGGTCAGATCGTGCGGCTGAATGCCGGCAGAACCCAGGACCGGTGCGAGGATCGCGTACCATTCATCCGGCATCCGGTCCCGACGGGTCGACGCTCTCGCGGACGTCAGTAATTGCCGGGCATCGCGATCGAATACGCCAAAGACGGTGTTGGTATTCCCGACATCCACGGTGAGCAACATCGATCTGGTGCCTCTCTTTCAATGGTCCGCCGTGCAGGGAAGTGCGACAGATCGTTGCATCCAAAATCTTCAGGAGAGCGTGTGGCAGATCAGTCATCTCCGGCACAGGCCGATCTCGGTCAAACGGGCGAGTCACCCGAAACACCTGAGCGATCAGGCACGAAACAAAGCGGCCACTCAACATCGCGGGCCCATCATTATGTACGGTTGACTGCATTCATGCTTATGGTCCTCATTGTCGGGGTCACGGCAGGAATGCTCGTCGAGCGATACCTGGTCGCCGACAGGGCGACTTCAACACCTCAGTTTCCGGATCTGGGTGCGGTCACATCCATCCTGGAGAACGACTTCTATTATCGTCCGTCCGACCCGGTTGCGGAAGCAACATGGACGGCAGGACTCGAGCAGCAGGCTATCGGTGGAATGCTCGGCGGTCTCGATGATAAATACACGCGCTACCTCGAACCTCAGGCGGCGACATCCGCATCCAATCAGCTCTCGGGAACGTACGGTGGAATCGGGGTTTCGATCGGAACTCCCAAGGATCAGGTGACGATCACCACCGTGCTGCCAGTCGGGCCGGCGGCCAAAGCCGGGATTCTCCCCGGAGATATCATCCTCGCGGTCGATGGACGTGACGTGACGGTCGAAAGCGACATCTCGGCGCTGATTCAGGGACAGATCGGAACGAAGGTGAACCTGACGTTGCAGCGCCCCGGAGAGACAACACCGCGGATGTTCGACATCACGCGCGAAGAGATTGTTACCACACCAGTCACCTACACCATGATTCCTGGAACGAAATACGCGGTTATACGGATCGAGATTTTTGGAGACCAGACCACGGCGCTTGTGAACACCTATCTGAAACAGGCTGAATCGGACCATGCTGCCGGAATCATCCTCGACCTGAGGGGAAATGGCGGCGGCTGGGTTAACTCTGCCCAGGAAGTGCTCGGGCGATTCGTCCCCTCAACGAGTGGCCCAGCCCTGTATGAAGACCCGACATCAGCCGCTGGCGGGGAAGTGTCACTGCCGATCTTGAACGGTGACGAGGCAGTCTACGCTGGACCTCTCGTTGTCCTCGTCGATGCCGGGACGGCAAGCGCAGCCGAGATCGTGGCCGGCGCGCTACGAGACTATGATCGGGCAGCGATTGTCGGTCGCAAAACGTTCGGCAAGGGTTCCGTTCAACGCATCTACGACTTCAAAGATGGCTCATCAATGCGCGTGACCGTTGCCGAATGGCTGACTCCGACGAAGCGTCCAATTCAGGCGGTTGGCATTTCTCCCGACGTCACGGTGAGCCAGGACGAGCACGCGTCAAGCGATCGGGACTCAGATCTTGTACAGGCGATCCTGGTGCTCAACGCCGGTGCAAGCCAACCCTCGGCATTGGTCTCCTCCGGATCGCCGGAGGTCTCACCAATCGCCTCCCCCTCAATTCCGTAGTCGATTCTCCATCAATGCGCGTTCATTTAACAATCACTTTTCCGGGATTTAACCTGGCGATTACCAATCATTAACCTTTGCCCCCTAACATTCGGTAAGGGCGGGAAAGTTCTGCTCGAACTCGCGGATGGTTCAGGGACGGAGACGGTTTGGTGAGTATGACAGGCATCGATCAGAAGGATGTGTCCACGGTCCTCGTGGTTGAAGACGATCCGACGTTGCTGAGCACGCTTTCATTCAATCTGTCACGACAGGGCTATCACGTGCTCACCGCCGAAACTGGCGAGGGTGCACTGCGGATGGTCGCAGCGCACGCGCATGAACTGGACCTCATCATGCTCGACGTCATGCTTCCAGGGATAAACGGATTTCAAGTGCTGCGCAGTGTGCGCAAGGACTACGACATCCCGGTCCTCATGCTGTCCGCCCGCGGGGAAGAACAGGACAAGATCGACGGTCTCGAACTCGGAGCCGACGACTATGTTGTGAAGCCCTTTGCCCTGCGCGAGCTTCTCGCCCGCGTTCGCGCTGCGGTTCGACGCCGCAGCACGCCTGCGCTTCGCCCGCCAAGTGTTCTGTATCGGGGCGATCTCCGGATCGAACCGGATCGACGACGCGCAGTCGTTCAGGATATTGAGCTTCAACTCCGACCAAAAGAGTTTGGTTTGCTGGTGACCATGGCGATGGAGCCGGGACGCGTGTTTGAGCGTCAGGAGCTTCTCGACCTGATCTGGGGAAGTGATGTCATCGTGGACGAACGCACCGTCGACGTCCACATCTCATGGCTTCGTGGAAAATTGCAGACTGCTGGACTCACACACGATTGCATCCGAACGGTGTACGGCAGTGGATATCGATTCGTCGTGGCGCCAGAAACGCCAGACGTCGACATCCCCGTGGTGGAATGCGCCTGATTTCACCAACTTACCTACTCTCGGGTACCCGGAAGCATTCTCTGGGCCGAATGCCAGAATTTGCCGTGAGACGTCTCAATACACAGGTTGGCGGTGTCGTCTTCCTGCACGCTTTATCTCGAAGGAGTTTTGTTCCATGGTTCTCAATCGTCATCGAATGACTCGTCGTGGTTTCGTCGGCGTCACCGCCGGCGCGGTCGCAATCTTTGCAATCAGCCCACTGGTTTCAGCGCAGGATTCCACTCCCGTTCCTTACGAGGCGCCATCCAACATCGGCGATATCAGTGGTTCGTTCGAATCCGACGGTTCATCCACTCTCGGCCCATTGACCGAAGCCGTGATCGAAGAGTTCGCTGCAGTCGCCCCGAGCATCAAGATCACCAACGGTATTTCGGGCACTGGCGGCGGCTTCGAGCGCTTTGACAAGGGCGAGATTGCCATTGCCAACGCCTCCCGCCCAATCAAGGATGCAGAAGCCGCCGCCGCCGCCAAGGCCGGAATCAGCTGGTACAAGTTTGACGTCGCCTACGACGGCATCACCGTCGTGGTCAGTTCGGCTAACGATTTCGTCGACACGTTGACCGTCGAAGAGTTGAAGAAGATCTGGGCCGTCGATGGCGGCGTCAAGACCTGGGCAGACGTCAACCCGGAATGGCCAGCCGAGACTATTGAACTCTATGGCCCTGGTACCGCATCGGGCACATTCGATTTCTTCAACGGCGCGATTCTCGGTGCAGATACGAAGGTCCGCGCTGACTACACCCCGAGTGAGGACGATAACGTTCTCGTGCAAGGCGTGGCCGGAAGCAAATATGCCCTCGGCTACTTCGGATTCTCGTATTATGAAGCCAACACCGACACCCTCAAGGCGATTGCGATCGATGCAGGATCGGGCGCCATTGCCCCAAGCATCGAGTCGATCTCCGACGGAACATACAGTCCTCTTGGTCGAACCCTCTTCATCTATGTAAGCGCGAAGGATCTGACGAGCCGACCGGAAATCGCCGAGTTCGTCAAGTTCTATGTCGCCACCGCCGATGAGCTCGCGCCAAGCGTCGGGTATATCCCCCTTCCTGGAACACACGAGTTCGAGCAACAGGTCAAGCTGAATGGTGCGCTTGACGGATCAGTCGCTCCTGATAGCGAAGCGGGAGCGGCTACGCCAGCAGCCAGCCCGGCCGCGTAAGATTCTTTCATTGCAATCAGTTACAGCCCGGTCTTCACTGACCGGGCTGTAACGACATGGCAAGCATTTATCAGGCACACCGAATCACGCTCGTTCGATCCCGTCTCGTTGCAGCCATGGCGAGACGACGAGAGGGGACAAGCCGCCGGAGCTTCTCTGAACCGGCCATTTCCGTCGGCTCGCTTCGAGCGGCATGTGTTTCTCTGGGAGGCAGATCGTGGCGAGTAGAACGATATCCGACGGCTCAGGTCCAGACGAACCATTCGTGCTGGACCTGAGCAGAAAACGAAATCAGCGGCTATCCGAGCAGGTCGTCAAGTGCTTTCTAATCCTGTGCGCGGGTCTCACGCTTCTGACTACGGTGGGCATCATCGGCATTCTCGTCTATGAATCCTTTGAATTCTTCCGCAGCATATCGATCTGGAAGTTCCTGACCGGAACAACCTGGACGGCGCTTTCCCGCGGCGATCAACAGCACTTTGGCGTGGTACCGCTGGTAACAGGAACCCTGACCATCGCTTTCGTATCCGCTCTTATCTCGATCCCGCTTGGACTCTCGGCTGCCATCTACCTTGCCGAATACGCGGGTGAAAGAACCCGGGGTGTTCTCAAGCCGGTCCTCGAGATCCTCGCCGGCGTTCCTACAATCGTCTATGGCTTCTTTGCCCTCACGTTTATCACTCCCAACCTGCTCAAGCCGCTTTTTGGCGTCGGGGCCTTCAACGGTCTTTCCGCAGGAATCGCGATCGGCATCATGACGTTGCCGATGGTCGCCTCCCTTTCCGAAGACGCGCTTAGGGCGGTCCCTGGATCCCTCCGCGAGGCCGCATTTGGACTTGGCGCAACCAAGTTCGAGACGGCGGCCAAGGTCATCGTGCCAGCGGCCATGTCCGGAATTATCGCCTCATTCATTCTGGCCATCTCCCGCGCTATCGGCGAGACGATGATTGTGGCCGTCGCCGCTGGCGGTTCTCCGGCAGGCCAAACCGGCGTCAGCTCCGGCCTCTTCGACCTGACGCAGAGCATGCAGACGATGACCGGCTTCATCGCCTATACGTTCAGCAGCGACGTTGCACGCGGTAGTTACCAGTTCTATTCGCTCTTCGGAGTAGGTCTCCTGCTCTTTGCAATGACTTTTGTCATGAATGTCGTGAGTCAATGGGTCTCCCGTCGCTTCCGTGAGGTGTATGAATGAGCGCTCAACCGCAAGCCGAAAGCATCGCCCATGCGGCGACTGCATCGGTGGTCACCTATTCCCCCCGGATCTCCACCCGACGACGGATAGGCACCCTTTGGCAATGGATCTTCTTTGGAGCCACTGGATTTGCGATCCTGCTCCTGGGCATGCTGCTCTGGTCGATCGTGGAACCGGGCGCAAGCTGGCTAAGTTGGCATCTGATCACCAGCATGCCATCCCGGCTACCCGCCAAGGCCGGCATGAACTCCGCCATCTGGGGCTCGATCTGGATCGTGGTCGGTTCGGCCCTGTTCTCGTTCGTCATTGGCTTGGGAAGCGCAATCTATATCGAGGAATATGCCGAGCAGAATCGCTGGACCGATTTCATCCAGACCAACATATCAAACCTTGCCGGGGTTCCTTCAATCGTTTATGGTCTGCTGGGTCTGGTTATCTTCGTTGACTGGCTCGGTATGGGCCGCTCGGTTCTGGCCGGCGCGCTGACGATGGGTCTGCTCATTCTGCCGGTCGTCGTCATCTCGTCGAGAGAGGCGATCAGGGCCGTCCCGCTCAGTTTGCGTCAGGCCTCATATGGTCTCGGAGCCACGCAGTGGCAAACGATCAGGCACCATATCCTGCCTGCGGCGGCACCCGGTATCCTCACCGGAGTGATCCTGTCGATGTCCCGTGCAATTGGTGAGACCGCTCCGCTTATCGTTGTCGGAGGCGCGAGTCAGGTGCTCTTCCGCCCAGATGGACTGCTCTCGCCGTTCATGGTGATGCCATTGCAGATCTTCAACTGGACGTCACGGCCGCAAAAGGACTACGAGCATCTGGCTGCCGCTGCCATCATTGTGCTGATGGTCATCTTGCTCCTCATGAACTCCTTCGCCATTATCCTGCGTCAGTATTTCAGCAAGAAGAACAGGTGGTAATCAGATGGTAGCGCAGTCCAAGGAAACCAGAATTCCGAATGTCACCGCCGGTATGACCAACACGGTTGGCCTGGATCACACGGAATCCATCCTCGATTTCAAGGATTTGAATGTGTACTACGGCGATTTCCATGCCGTATCCAACGTCGACATGGAGATCCCCAAAAACCGGATCACGGCATTCATCGGTCCATCCGGATGCGGCAAGAGTACCGTCCTTCGTTGCATCAATCGCATGAACGATCTGGTGCCGAGCGCTCGGGTCGAAGGCGAGATCCTCTATCATGGACAGGATCTCAACTCGAAGAAAGTCGACGCCGTAGAGGTGAGACGCCGAATTGGCATGGTCTTCCAGCGACCTAATCCATTCCCGAAAAGCATCTTCGAGAATGTGGCGTGGGGGGCCAAGATCAGCGGATTCAAGGGCAATACGGCGGAGCTGGTTGAACGATGCCTGCGTCAGGCCGCTCTCTGGGAAGAGGTCAAGGACAAATTGAAGGCGAGCGGTCTTTCGCTCTCCGGAGGGCAGCAGCAACGACTCTGCATTGCTCGAGCCCTCGCCACGAGCCCGGAAATCGTCCTGCTGGACGAGCCCGCCAGCGCCCTCGATCCAATCTCGACGCAGAAAATCGAAGAGTTGCTTCGCGAATTGCAGACCAATTACACGATTGTGATTGTCACCCATAACATGCAACAGGCTGCGCGAGTATCCGACAAAACAGTTTTCTTCTCACTCGGCGAGCAACGAAGTGGCATGTTGGTAGAGGCGGGTGACACCAAGCAGATGTTCACCAACCCTACAGATCCGAGGACGGAAGCTTATATTACCGGCCGATTCGGATGAGTCGTCCGCTAGATGGTTTCAAGAGCTCCACGGGGACCAGCGTGCACTTTCTTTCCCTTCAAGACAAAGAGCTCCCCATCGGTTGCGAACATGGCGAGAGGTGTTGATATGAACACGAACGGAACGCGCGTAGCGTTCGAGCAAGAAATCCAGAACGTTCGCGATGATGTCGTTTCGATGGCGAGCATGGTCGACAAGGCAATCGCCCGTGCAATCGACGCCCTAAAAACTCAGGACGTCCAGCTTGCGCGCGAGGTCAAGGCCGGCGACAAGGAGATCAACGCCTACCGATGGCGTGCCGAGGAACATGCGCTCGTCATCATTGCCACGCAGGGACCGATGGCAGGCGATCTTCGCCTGATCGCGGCGGCCCTGCAGATCTTTACCGATCTCGAACGGATGGGAGATCATGCAGCAGGAATCGCCAAGATCGTCATTCAGACTGCCTCTGAACCCATACTCAAGCCCCTTGTGGACATCCCTCGCATGGCGATGATCGCCCGGAGCATGCTGAACGATTCCATCACGGCGTTCATCGAACTCGACGAGGAAAAGGCACGGAAGGTAGCAATCCGCGACGACGAGGTGGACATGCTCTACGATCAGGTCTATCGCGAACTGCTGACGTACATGATGGCGGATCCTGGGACAATCAATCGGGCGACCCGCCTGTTGTGGGCCGCTCACAACATCGAACGGGTTGGCGATCGAGTAACCAACATCTGCGAGCGGGTTGTCTTCACCACTTCCGGCGAGTTCGTCTCCATGGACGGAGGCCGAAAGAAGCGTCAGCGAACCAAGTTGGCTGAATCCGCAAGCTGAGCGTCCGGGTTCTCAAGCCGCCAGACGTTGAATACCTCATGCAGGTAACGGACGATCACATCGATATCAAGAGGCGCTTGCAGAACAGCCGCGATCGAAAGGTCGCGGCGTTCGTCATTTCCAAGTTCCAGCACGTCCTCGGACACGATGACTAGGGGCGACAATGTGCGGGGCGTACGGTCCTCCACCCGAGTAGAGGTGCCGCGAAGGCGTCTGATCAATTCCATTGCCTGGAAGCTCTGCAGACCGGCGTCGATTACCACCATATCGAACGCCCGCAAGCGAAAGACCTCCAGAGCCTGCAGGCCGCTCGCGATGACCGATACCCAAAACCCGCCAAGCGGCAAGCCTTCGGCGAGGAATTCGGAAAGTAACGGATCATCGGTGACGACCAGCACATGAGGTCGCTCATTCACTTGGCGCGCACGGATTCGCGGATGATCAGTCATGTTTCCATCACCTCCAGACCTGCAAGATACAAGGCGTTGAACAAGAGATTGAATGTCACATGAGTTTGGGCTCGAAAAACCGGTCGAAGACTCATCAGCGTTATCGCTCCATCACCAATCGGAACATCGACGACAGCATCGAGCCCAGCCAAATGCTTCTCCCCTCGCATCCAACCGGAAACCACGAGATTTCCTGACGGATACCGGATCGGTGCCTGGTATGTTGAGTTTGGACCCAGCCTGCGGAAGGCGGTCTTGCCATTGACCATGCATGGCATTGACGGCTGCAGCCCCCAAGTCAATGGGTGATTCACGTCCACATCCGTTCGAATCATTGCTCCAGGAGCGTAGAACTCGGTATCATCCATTCCAACAAGTGGTTCTTCGACCGGCAGATCGAATTGTGCGATGCAGGCTTGGGCTGCTCCGTCGACCGCGACAATCCTGCCTCCGCTCGATGCGAACGCTTTCAATTGCGAGAACCCGGACTCACCAAGGACCTCGTCAAATCCTTTGGGATAATCATCAGCAACGTGACGTTGACTCAGTACCGTAGCGCTGAGATGTGGCAGGAGAATGACATCGAATCCGTCGAGGCTGGACGATCGTACGTCTTCGTCCGAGAGAACGTCGTGTGGAATTCCGTGGCGTTCGAGTACGAGCCTTGTCCAGCCGCCATCCGTGGCATTGTGTCGCGATGCGATATGCACGCCTATGTGGGGCTGCCGTTGTTCCACCATGCCTTCTGCCACGGGCAGAATGCTCCAGGACCTCACCGCCAACCGCTCGGCCCGCGATACGACCTGATCCAGCGACGCGCCAGAAAGTATCCACGTACCCGGATCGAACACCCGGCCCTCCGAGAAATGCGCTCGCACCAGGCGTCGAACACGCGTTCCCATCCGAAGGGCATGATTGAACGATTGAATGGTTTCGTGACTCCGGGCGTCGAGAGCGATCCAGCGTCCTCCACCTGCACGCCGCTCGTCGAGCGGGCGAATTTGGTCGAGCAACGCCATATCTAGAGGCGACGCCTTCCACTCTGCAGCCTCGGCTACCGCTACAATTTCTACGCCCATCTGGACTGACAGCGAATGCGACGTGGTGTCATACGGCCGCGATCCCGGATCGGTTTCCGTATAGATAGTAGGCGGCAAAAGCGCGTGTGCCCAGCCAACAAAGGGTTGGTTGCCGCTAACAAGGAAGGAGCCACGACTCTGCTGGAGGCCGTTCACATCCTGGACGGGTTCTTTTAGAGTAGCGATCTCTATCTCACCTGCCGCCAGAATTCGCAGAAGCTCCCGCGTGGAGGCCGGGTCGATCTGATGCTCGAGTGGCGGAATCAGGTAGGAGATATTACCTGGATTATCGAAGGTTTCAGCGAGCACATGCCATTGCCGATCGATCCACGCGTCGCGGTTTGACGCCGCATGCTCGACCGTGGCGAGTACCGCCTCCCGGTGATAGTTCATGATATCCCGCAACCTCCACGTGCCTCCATGCCACGGCAGAGGGTTATGCACGCCTGAACGTCGCGGATCAAACCCGCGTGATGGGGTGAGATCATTGAAACCAATCTCTATAGGGCTGGCGATTCGTGAGCTCGCGGCTTCGGCGAGAATGCGGACGCACCCGTGATAGTGCGAATAGGCGCGAGATGGAGAGAAAGCGTCGAAAAGTACGCCGCTGGTTGTGCCTTCGAACCGGTGTGCCACCATTCGCGTCGCGATGTGCGCTCCAAGTGCCGTGCCACCGGCAACGATTGTCGGATGAACATTTCCTTCGATTGGGTCGATGTAAGGCGGCACAAAGTAGCGGGGACCATTCGTGGTCATCTGGTGCAGATCGAGCACGATATGCGGCCGCCATGCACGGTGAATATGGGTCACGACATTTCTGGTTTCGACAAGCTGCTGATGGATCCAGTCACGATTGTTATCATGGCCTGCATGGCGATGATAGAGTGCCGGCGGCACGGTTCCCTCCGCGCCGGTGTTCAACGTCTTCTGATACCAGTCATGGACCAACCCCATTCCATCCGGATTGAGGGAAGGCACGATGAGCAGGATCACGTTGTCCATCATCTCCAGTGTTTGCGCATCGTTGCTGGTGGCCAAGTGATGGATGAGTTCAGGGCAGAGTTGAACTGATCCCACTTCGGTCGCGTGAATCGCAGCCGTGACCAGAACGACCACATATGTACCTGCAGCAGAGTTGACACTTGGCATCGGATTTCGCAGCATTTCGGGGTCGGTGAGTCGGGCTCGCAGCTGCCGGTGCAGTTCGAGGTCACGAAGGACATCAGGGTGGGCGACCGTGATCATCACCATCTCCCGCCCTTCGGTCGACGTGCCAATCGATTCGCAGGCAACACGTTCGGATTCCAAGGCGATCATTCGAAAATACGCCAACATGTCGTGCCATTGAATGAGGACGCGGTCGGCACCCGGAACGGCGTCGAAGTACCTGTTTGCTTCTGGAATATCGGCCGACGTCTTGGCCGTAACCGCCGGAGACCGCATGATCACCCTTCCAAAATTAACGCAGGATCGCAATCGCCGCCCTAGGGCGAAAACGACTGAGGATTTACTATATCCGACGATGCCCGCTCGCCGTGATCGTGTTCAACCTCTGGAGTCGAAACCCTTGAAGCTGGATCAATGTAACGAACACGTCACCACGCTCATCGAGCGCTATGTCGATCGACTTCAATTGCCGGCCGAAAACCTGTGGATCACGACGGATCGCTTCGTCTATGCCGAATGGCTTGGCCGCAAAGTGCCGTCCGCCTACGGCGGCGCGTATTGTTTCATCCGTAGCCGACAACGCCATGCAATTCTGATCCATCTCGATCGCATCGACCTTGATCGACCGCGCGCACTTGAAGTCGTTGTGGCCGAAGAACTCGTACATATGAGGGACCACCTTGATGGTGACCGACGGCGCCATTCCAAACATGGCCACGATCGCATTGCCTACCGGGTTTCCGAGCTTACTGGCGCCACACTGGAGGACATTCGTTCGGCGCTGCGTCCGGTAAAGCATCGCACCCATCGTTATATGTACGAATGTCCTGGATGTGGCGTCCGCGTCCCGCGTCGCAAGTCTGGAACCTGGTCGTGCGGGAGATGTTCGCCGCAGTTCGACCGTCGTTTCGTTCTGCAGATCGTCGAGCACCTGCAATGAGCGTCCATCGGCCATTGATTGGGCCAGGTAAAAGTACGCTGAACCGAAACTGCTTCACGTTCGCTGTCGAAGCGAAACGGTTCGAATGCATGGGAGAACCAAAGGTCCTATCATTGATGCCTGAATGTCGGCGAGAGACCGAAACGCGCATCCCAGGGGTCATTGCCTTCTGCTCGTGGAACTGTGTGTACCTGCGCTCCATTCGTTTACATATTGGTGGGCTATGATTCCAAAAACACTGCCTCTTGCAAGAAGCCTCGGCTTGGCATTTTTGCTGTTCCTGACAATGCTGCCCGCGCTCGGGTTCCGAGGAACCGAAGCACAGGAAGCGGACCAACTCGGGGTAAATTCCAAGCACTATATCGTCGTCAATGCCGATTCAGGTGACGTGTTTGCCCAGAAAGGCGCGAATGACCAGGTTGCAATTGCCAGCCTGACCAAGGTATTCACCGCCGTCGAAGCGCTTGAACTCGCCCCACTCGACACCCACATCACGACGAACGAGTCGGATCTCATGAGTGCGGATGCCACAACCATGGGATTCGGACCAGGCGAAACCTACACCCTCAAGGACATGCTCTACGGCATGCTTCTCCCTTCAGGCAACGACGCGGCTCATGCGATCGCTCGCTCGCTCGGTGCCAAGCCCGGTGACAGTGACGATCAGGCGGTCAAGCGTTTCATGGACCTCATCAACCAGCGCATAACCGATATGGGATTGAAGGACACACATCTGGTCAATCCTCATGGCTGGGGAGTTCCTGGACATCACTCCTCCGCATGGGATGTTGCCACGTTCATGCGATATGCCATGAATTTCTCGACCATCGTCGAGATCATGGGGACATCGGCCTACACAACGTCCAATGGACTCATCACCGTCACGCAATCCAACAAGATGATCAATACCTACGCACCACTTATCGGTGGCAAGACGGGATACGACAACGATGCCGGCTGGTGCCTTGTCAATCTTGCCCAAGAAGACAAGACGAAGATGATCGCGGTCACACTCGACGGAGTCGCACCTGATGACTGGTACGATGACAACCGCGTGCTCCTCGATTACGGGTTCAGCCAGCAGACCGCGCTGACACAATCGAAAGCGGCGTTCTCCGGCGATGTCGTTGGATATGTCGATCCCGCTGCTGCTCAGATCTCGCGCTCGGTGAAAACCGGAGCGAACGTCAGCGGTCAAGAGAAGCCGATTGCAAAGGTGAGTAACGACAACGCTGCACCTGTCGCCCTAACTGCGCAGGAACCTCTCGCCGCCCCGTCACCACTCAAAAAGGAAGGCGGGCCCTCTACCTGGTGGATCGGTGCATTGGTGTTTGGACTTGTCCTGATCCCCGGATTGATCACCTACCGCGTTCGATGGAGTCGTGCCAACCGGATTCGCCACGGCGTTGACACAACTACGGCGGATCACTAAGCTTCAAATCAACAAGTAAAGATTCGCGACGATCAGGAACATACGTTCAGACGGGCGAGACAGCGATTCCGGACATGGTGAAAGCCGGATCTCCGCCATTTGACACGGTACCGCCTGTGAGCAGAGCCGCAAACATCGCCCCTAGCGATTGGTAGTGGTTTCCGGGTTGCCTCCGATAGCGGGCCAATCAAGCGAACGACGTGTGCTCCTCCTCGCACGCGTTCGAAAGAAGGGTGGAACCACGTCGGCCCGGCGTCCCTTGCGGACTTCCGGGCCGTTTCACGTTCGCTGCGTCGCGCAGCCCATCACTCCCCTGGAGGATCATCATGGCCTCGGAAGCTGAAACAATCGAACATATGGATATCGCCGTCGACACCGAAAACACTCGTGAGTTCGAATTGGCGCGTATGCGTCATTCAACCGCTCATTTGATGGCAGAGGCCGTTCAGGAGATCTTTCCGGACGCCAAATTTGCGATCGGACCAGCGATCGCAAACGGGTTCTACTACGACTTCGATCTCCCTCGCCCGCTGACGCCCGAAGATCTCAAGGAGATCGAGAAGCGGATGCGCCACCACAAGAAGAGGCATGAAGTCTTCGAACGCAAGGAAATTACGCGTGCCGAGGCACTCCAGATTTTCGGGGAGAACCCATACAAGGTCGAGCTCATCGAGGCGCTACCGGAAGACGAAGTCATAACCACCTATCAGCAGGGCGATTTCCTCGATCTGTGCCGTGGACCGCATCTGAGCAACACCCGGGAAATCGGTCCGTTCAAGTTGCAGAGTGTTGCTGGCGCGTACTGGCGGGGCGACGAAAAGCGCCCGATGCTTCAGCGCATCTATGGCACCGCCTGGTTCACCCAGGAAGATCTCGACGATTACCTTCACCGGCTCGAAGAAGCGCAGCGTCGCGACCATCGTCGCCTGGGGAAGGAACTCGATCTTTATTCTGTCTCCGAGGAGATCGGACCCGGCTTGATCCTCTGGCATCCGAAGGGCGCCATGATCCGATATCTGGTCGAACAATTCGAACAGCAGGAGCAACTGGCGCGGGGGTACGATCTCGTCTACACACCGCATATCGCGTCCGAAAAAATCTACAAAACGTCGGGGCATCTCGAAACCTACGGCGAGAACATGTATTCACCGATGTCGATCGAGGATGTCGATTACTATCTCAAGCCGATGAATTGCCCGGGGCATATCATGATCTACAAGAACTCGGTGCACTCGTACCGGGAACTTCCGATTCGACTGGCGGAACTCGGCACGGTCTATCGCTACGAACGTTCCGGCACCCTCCACGGCATGCTGCGCGTGCGCGGCTTTACGCAGGACGATTCGCACATTTTCTGCACGCACGATCAGGTAGTGGACGAGGTTGCCGGCGTCATCGATCTCGCGGTCCACATGACCAACATTTTCGGCTACCGATTCCAGGCATACCTCGGTACCAAACCCGAGAAGGCGATCGGCGATGACAAGTCTTGGGAAGATGCGACCAACCAGCTGAAGCAGGCGTTGGCATCGCGAGGCCTCGACTATGTCCTTGACGAGGGTGAAGGGGCATTCTACGGTCCCAAGATCGACATCAAATGGCTCGACGCGCTGGGTCGGGCTTGGACGGGGCCAACAATTCAGGTCGATTTCAATCTGCCCGAGCGGTTCGATGCGAATTACATTGCCGAGGACGGTGAACGTCACCGCGTGGCGATGATCCATCGCACGTTGCTCGGGTCGATGGAACGCTTCGTGGGTGGCCTGGTCGAGCATTACGCCGGCGCCTTCCCCGCTTGGCTCGCCCCTGTGCAAGCCGTAATCATTCCGATCACCGACGATCAGAACGACTTCGCCAAAGGCGTGGCCGAATCACTCAAGTCGGCAGGGCTCCGAACAACCGTTGACACCACGAGTGGACGCATGCAGGCGAAGATCCGCAATGCACAGCTTCAAAAGGTTCCATACATGCTTGTCATCGGTGGCCGCGAAGCGGAAGCCGAATCGGTTGCCGTTCGTCTTCGGTCTGGCGAAGATCTGGGTGCGATGAAGGTAGAAGATTTCCTGAAACTCGTACTTCCCGTGATTCAGACAAAGTCGCTCGACCTTCAGGTCCCGCGAAATGCGGACGCCTGATTGCAATCGACTATCCGTCTCGCGTAGCGATATGGAACGGAGAAAGGGGCGCGGCACAGGCCGCGTCCCTTTTCATCAGCCAACTTGGGATCGGGAGATCTCGATCGAGGAGCGGGAGGGCTACGCTCAGGCTGGCCGCATCAGTTTCTCGGGCAGCTTGAACGTATCGATCGGGACGAGCGTCATCCCGCTCGCTCCCCTGATGCGCTCGACGGTGCCATCGTCGTTGAAACTGTAGCGCATCACCTCGCCGTATCCGCCGAAGCCTTCGTCGCCAACGGCCTTGAGTTCGGTGCCGGACAAAACCTCGAGTTCGGTCGCGAAGGTGGTTGGATCTTGGAGCGAGGGACTCAACGTGTAGAGCCGCCCTCCCAGATTCACTACGTCGGTGATACCCCACAGGTTGGCGAACCGCCCCTCGAACTTGCGAAGCTCGTCTGCATCTCCGGGTTCGGTCTTCGCCTTGCCGTCCTCATTGGCTGCGAGGTCGATCAGATTGAGAACCGCAGTTGCCAACACGGCCGCAGGTCCGTCGTTGGTGTTCGTCAGCACCGAGATGGATAGTCGCCTCTCGAGATCCACTTTCGAAATGGTGATGTGGCCGGGATAGCCGCCGCCATGACCGTAATACGTACGTCCCTTTTCCTTTGTGATGCTCAGGCCCAAACCGTAGCTGGCATCGTCCGTGACCGTCCACTGGACCTGCCGCATTCGCCGCTTGGATGCATCAGACAGGAGCCGATCATCGCCGTCGAGAACCGCCTGGAAATAATCGGTGAGTTCCGCCGCGGTCGAATAGAAACCCGTCGCGGAGCTTTCCGCAAACGTATCGATATGCTCGATCTCGATTCGATCGGGACCATGTGCTCTGCTGGAATACCCCTTCGCATAATCCTCGAGTCGATCGAAGTCGAGGTCCGGACCGGTGTCCTTGAGGCCGAGCTTGTCGACTATGTGCGTGCTGACGTATTCCCGGTATGGAACCCCTGCAGCGCTTTCGATGACCAGCCCAAGCAACGAAAACCCGATATTCGAGTATTTGAAATGCTCGTTTGGTTCAAGAATTTTTCCATCCAGCCGGATGGTCTCGAGCAGTTCCTCTCGGTCGGGAAAGGTCTGTTCGAGTGACCAGAAGCCGCAGTCATCCCCGTCACGCGTCATCCCCGATCCGTGAGCCAGAAGCTCGCGGATCGTGACGGTTCCCATCGCTTCACCGTCCAACTCTCCGATGTGGCTCCGCACCTCGTCGTCGAGCCGAAGCTTGCCCGCTTCCACGAGCTGCAGGCAGGCAACACCCGTGAACGTTTTCGAATGCGATGCGATCTGGAACAGGTGGTCGACCGTGAGCGGCTTCTTGCTGGCCAAATCGGCGTACCCGAATGCCTCATTGAACAACAGCTCGCCGTCTTTTCGGACAGCTACCTGCGCGCCGACATACGGCATGTATGTCCGCTGGAATTCGAGGAATTGCGGCACGTATGCCAGGACGGTTTCGATCGGGTTCTCGCTCGCCGCTGTCATTTACTCTCCGATTCGCCTGAAGAAAGTGCCAATCTCGAACCGGTCGAGAGACCGGGAACTATCGGCGAGCATATCGCGGATTCGTCGATTCGCAAACACGCCTTTACGACAACGTCACGGCTCTGACGTATTTGTTGTCATTCGATGCCGTGGTCCGTGTTTCTTCCCAGCGCACCAGACGACCTACCGGGTGCGACCGATCGTAGCTACGATCGAAGGCCCCCCTTACCGATGATTGCAGTCTCGACCGACCACTGAGCGCCGGCATGAGCCTGACAGGTGTCACGCCGCAACATGTCTGGGGACTGGGTCTCCCTACATCGCGAGAAAGTCCTGTACGACCCAGCCTGTGCCGAAGTCACCATCGACCGGGACCCAGAAGTGATCCGTCACCCAAACCGTGGATGCGGTCACCGTCAGGACGGTTCCCTTCACGATATTCGCGACCTCCGCTTGTGCCAAGCCCGCGTACACCCGCGCTGAAACGGAATCTGTGGTTACGACCGTGTCTCCAACGTCGAACAAGCCTCCGGAGTTCGTATCCATCGGGGCAGTGATCAGGAACGTTCGAGCCACCCAGCCCGAACCGGACTTCTGCGTACGCAGCTGATACCAGGCGTATTGCCCTTCACTGATCGGTCCATCGAGAACGACCGCAAACTCACCCTTGGGGACCTCGGCAAGAATCCCTGAACCGATACTGGCATCCGCCCTCATGTTGGCCGACGACCGGATCATCACGTTCGTTCCTGGAGCGAAAGGCGTAGCTCCCTCGACTGGTGCGGGTGGCGAAGCGACCAGATAGCGGGCGACGGTCCAACCGGTACCAGAGCCCCATTCGATTTCGTACCAGTTGTCGGTATCGGAAACGATTGGACCATCGATCACCGTTGCCGATGACCCGTTACCAAGATGCGCGACGATGTCGGCCGACAAACTGCCGGTCTGCCGGATGTTCAGATCACTTCCGTCATCCGTCTGAACGATGACTCGATCGCGAACGGCCAGTCCACCCGGATTTGACGTGAGAAGCGTTCCGGCCGAGATCGTTTCGGCAACAAGTGATCGGATGTTGGGCAGATCGTAATAAAGCATGTCACCTGGACAGGCGGTTGAATTCACATCTCGATGTGCGCAGACAACTGGCAAGTTCGGAACGTCGAGAAAATCGCGCACGCCAAATGGATCGAGATCCCGTGCCACCCAAGCCACTATCTCGATGAGACCGGCGCGCGCGGCATCACTTTCGACCTGATTCTCGTAGTCACCGATGATGCATATTCCAGAGCTGCCATAGGCATATTGATACGAGTGTCCACCGACAACGTCCTGGCCCCCGTATCGGCCTTCGTAAACCCTGCCGTTGCGATCGACTAGGTAGTTGTATCCGATGTCTCCCCAGCCCTGGTCAACCGCGTGGTAGTAGTAGATCGAGCGGATGGCGACGAGAGGATCCTGAAATGTAGGGGTGTCCGTGTGATGAACGATGACGTGATGCACAAGCTCATAGACCGGAGGCCAGATCACCACCCCAGATTCATCGAGACGGTAGCTATCGTCAGCACCCCATTGCTCTCGGGTCAAAAGCTGCGGCGGAACGACTGTATCCGCGTCGGACATCTCGGGGGCGGTACCCACGCCTGAAACGTCGTGTTCCCAAGGGCCATCCGACGCATCGATATAGGTGAATGACAGGTCCCAGACCGAGCCGTCGTTACTATCCGCATCGAGCGTTCGAAATCTCACCCACGACGTTCCGTCGGTAAATGCCAGTGGTGTGTACAAGCGATTCTCACGCGTGGGCTGTCCACCATCCTCGCTGTCTGCCGTCATGCGAACCGGATCTGACCACGTCTCTCCATCGACGCTGGTTTCGACTTCGATCACGGGCCAGGTTCCAACGTCGTGACCCCAGCTTGCCCCAAGTGCATAAAACGGGTAGTCGGTCTGGAACACGCGAAAGCTGGAACCTGCGGTTCCGTTCTCGCCTGCCTTGGCGTCAATGCTCATCGCGGGCGTGAACCGGCCCGCACGAGTACCACCATTTTCCTGTGCGAAAGCTACCGACGAACTCGCGGCACCGGCCAACCCTCCAGCGGCAGCCGATGCTCCAAACCCCGCCGCCGCCTTGAGCGCCACTCGACGATCAAATCCGTTCGTTTCACGCCCTCCGCCTTGCGGAATGAGATCGCCCAGCTTGGAATCGACTGTTCGATCGCGACGGCTCACGGAGACGGTGTCACTCTTGCACATGCTGTTTGCTCCAGCGGTCGGTTACCTTCATTCGGCGGGACATTCATATCACCCACGAGCGAGATACCGCGCACCGTTGTCGCATCTGAGGCGATCCAGCGAAACTCGGCATGAACGGACCTGGGGCGTACGTACACTCAATGATATAACGACCGTACACCCTGTGACTATAGTCACAGGGTGTACTCGATTCTTGATTAAATGGTTCGGATACCGAAAGGCATAGCTGACGCGAAAGACGGGAACCGCGCTTTCGCAATGCGCCAGAATGGATAGATCGTTTGGGCGCTCACTGCGTAAGTAGGTTTGACTGAAAACGCAGGGTACGTTTCGGCGCTGGCGCAGATGTACCGGCCGGCTACCGGTGGGCAATTACCGCAACCACGCGTTCAAGCTCCTTCGTTGCTCCAGCGCAACCAATCACCACGTCGCCGAATACAGACACCAGTGCGGCAAAACCTGATCCGGCTTGATAGAAAAGTAGGCTCTTCCCATTGCTGGTAGAGGGTGCAGTGCTTGTTCCGTCCATCAGCGGAACAGTCAAACCGTCATTGGCAATCGGGACAACGCCACCTGCCACATGCCAGCTGCGGCAAGGAAAAGCTCGCAGAACTCCACGCCGCTCGATTCCGTGGGGAAACGTTCATAGCGCCGCCCAGCACCCCTGCCGGTGCGCCGGGCGGCGTTCGCCGGTTCTACCTGTGGACAAGGACCCTGGGTGTATTTCGAACACACTTGTCGTGGGCCGGCGAGCGTCTAGATCCTTTCGACCAGTGCGAATCGCTCCATGATCTGACACACATGCTCGATCGCGAGCACGAAGTCGTCGACGTAGATGTTTTCGTTGGGAGCGTGGACCTGAGATCGCACATTTCCTGCACCACTGGTTGCGGCATCGATTCCGAACTGGGCACAGAGTTGGTAAAGCGGTCCTGAGCCAAGGGACGTCGAAATGAATACCGGTTCCTGCCCGTACAGATCGCGGTAGGCGTCTGCAACGACTCGTGCAATTGGCGCATCCAGACGCGTCCGGGCGGGGTACTGCTGCGCGAGGGGCTCGGTCTCGATATCCGTAAAACCCCGATCATTCAGGTGCTTTCGCAACAGGTCGTAGATCACGAACGGATCCTGATTCTCAACCAGTCGCATGTCCAGCTTGGCGATCGCGGTGCTCGGCAGCACCGTCTTCATCCCTGTCTCGTGATAGCCACTTTCGAGCCCGGAGATCGTGCAGGTCGGCTGGAAGTAATCCCACGCGTTCAGGTCGACTCCGGTACGTCCACCAAGGAACTGTTCGATTCCCAGGTTATCGAGGCGTGCAGCTTCCGTATTCGGCATGTCTGCCAGGACGCGGAGTTCGGCCTCCGTTGGGCCAACGACCTGATCGTAGAATCCTGGTATCTGGACGTGCTCATCGAGTGCCTTCAGACTTCGAAGCGCCCACACGAGCCGTCAGGCAGGATTGGGAACGCTTGTCGCGACGGACGAATGCCAGTCGTGGTGAGCACCCTTTACGCGCAACTCCACATAGCAGATACCCTTGAGTCCAAGTTGAATCGACGGCCTGCCATCGATCCCACGTCCTCCCGATTCCCAGATGCAGGCGTCTGCCTGACAGAGATCGGGATGCGTCTTGGCAAACTCCATCAGATGGGGAGATCCGATCGCCTCCTCACCCTCGACGATGAACTTGAGTTTGAGCGGCAGCGGACCACGAGTTTTCTGCCAGGCATCGATCGCCGCAAGTCGCGAGGAAAGATTCCCCTTGTTGTCGGCGACACCCCTTGCCCAGATCCGGCCCTCGCGAATCTCTGCCTCCCAGGGATCGCCGTGCCAAAGTTCAAGCGGCTCGGGCGGTTGAACGTCATAGTGATTGTAGAAGCTGAGCACCCGGTCGCTGGTCCCTTCGAACTCGGCGTAGACGACCGGATTCCCGTCAGGAAGCGGAATCTGGCGCACATTCGCGCCAAGTTGGCGAAAACGCTGCTCCACCATCGCGGCCGTTTCGGCGATCCCGATACCTTGAGCCGAGATGCTCGGCTGCCGAAGGAGCCCGCGAAGTTCTTCGATATATCTTTCTGCATGTTCATCGATATAGGTCGTGACGTCGCTCATTGTCGTCTTGCTCCCGTTGAATGGGTCCGAGCCCTCTTTCAGTCGTGACGAGACTCACGCCCTGCAAACCGGGCCATGATCAATGCGATGTGCTTGATCTCCAGGATGAAGTCGTCCACGTAGATGTTCTCGTTGGGAGCGTGCGCCTGGGATCGGCCATGACCAACACCGGACGTGCAGGCGTCGATACCGTATTGGGTGCAGAGTTGATACCATGGGCCCGAGCCCGAGGACGTTGGGTAAATCGAAGGTTCCTGACCGTATAGCTCGCGGTACGTCTCAGTCACGACCTGGGCAATCGGTGCACTCAGAGACGTGCGCGCCGGATACCCTGGACCGAGCAGTTCCGTTTCTATATCGGTGAAACCCTGATCATCCAGATATGTGCGAAGCGCCTGATAGACCTTGAACGGATCCTGGTTGGCGCACAGCCGCATATCTACTTTCGCCATGGCGGTACTCGGCAGGACCGTCTTGCTCCCGGCACCCGTGTACCCGCTCAAGATCCCGGAAATGGTGCATGTCGGTTGAAAATAATCGCGCTTTTGAAGTTCGAGCCCTGTCAGACCTCCCAGAAACCGATCGATCCCCAGATCCTCGAGGCGTTCGGCTTCGGTGTTGGGAAGGTCCTCCAACGCCTGGATTTCCTCTACGGTCGGTGGGACAACATCGTCGTAGAAGCCGGGGATCAGGATTCGCTCGTTCTCGTCCTTGAGGCTTGCCAACGCCCAGACGAGCCGCCAGGCCGGATTGGGAACCGACGTTGCCACGGAGGAATGCCAGTCGTGGCGAACCCCCTTCGCGCGCAGTTCGACGTAGCAGATCCCCTTTAATCCGAGATGGATCTGAGGCTTGCCATCGATATCGCGCCCACCGAATTCCCATATGCACGCATCCGCCCGACAAAGCTCTGGGTGGTCCTCCGCAAAATTATACATATGCGGGGAACCGATCTCCTCCTCGCCCTCGATGATGAACTTGACACCAAGCGGCAACTCACCGCGAACCTGCTGCCACGCGTCGATTGCTGCGACACGCGCGGCGATATTGCCCTTGTTGTCGGAAACGCCTCTCGCCCAGATCCTGCCATCACGGATCTCACCGGCCCAGGGATCACTCTCCCACTGATCCAGCGGATCGGCAGGTTGTACATCGTAATGATCGTAGAAACTCAACATACGACTCGAGACACCCTGAAGCTCCCCGTAAACTACCGGGAAGCCGCCGCGAGTATCCACAAGTCGCGGATTGAAACCGAGATCGGAGAGCAAATCTTTGACGATGTCAGCCGTCTCGGTCATCCCTAGCCCCTGCGCCGCGATACTCGGCTGTTGGAGGAGACGCTGAAGCGTTCCGATATAATCGATCGCATGATCGTCGATGTAGGCGTAGACATCATCTAGACTTGCGAGGCTAGCGAGGTGGGAATCAGACATCAGGTACCCCTCGGTGCACGGTACACAGATACGTCCATGGCTCCACAGTGGCCGTGCTCGATCGTCTCAGGCAAGGCGACTCGGGTCAACACGAGGGAACTTGATTTCAGGCGGCTATCGGCTCGAGAGGTGGTTCCAAAATTGCAGGACCGTCAGCTTGAGCAGATACTCAGGGTTGTCGACGAGTTCACTGAAACCAGCATCCGATTGAGGGAAACAAGTTATGGCAAGTTCATCTCGACGTGTGGCGGTCGTCCTCGCCAGGAATTTTGAAGACATCGAAGCGACCTCTCCGATCGAGGCGCTTGAGGCGGCCGGCGTCGTAGTTACGATCGTCGGCATCGAAAACGGGCGAATCGAAGGCAAGAAGGGCGCAGCCCTGGAATCAACGGAGACGTTTGGAACCGTCGGGCCGGACGATTTCGACATGTTGCTCATACCGGGAGGCGGTTCGCCGGAGAATCTTCGTATCGACGACGACGCGGTGCGTTTCGTACGGGACTTCACGAACAGTGGAAAACCCGTGGCAGCAATCTGCCACGGGGCGCAACTCCTGATTTCCGCGAAAGTCCTTGAAGGTCGCCGCCTGACTGCGGTGAACAAGATACGGGATGACATCACCAACGCCGGTGGCCACTACATCGACGGGCCGCTTGTCGTTGACGGCAATTTGATCACGTCTCGTGTACCCGATGACATTCCTGTCTTCAACGAGGCAATCGTCAAGGCGCTCGCCTGACAATTCGACGTCAACGTTGATCCTCACAGCCCCATCCGGGAGATCCGGATGGGGCTGCGATCGTCGATCTTCCTCTGTGTTCGGTTCGTCCGCGTGGTAGCATCGCACCTATAAGCAACCACCGTCTGAAAGGATGTATATGACCTTCGAATCGAATGCGAAAGACATCTCTCCGGCCGCGGATACTATCGCGTCGCCCGTACCGAATATCAACAAGCTGACCCAGGCAAAGGGCTTCATCTTCGACATGGACGGTGTGCTCTATCGAGGCAAACAACCGCTCCCTGGCGTGCAGGTTCTGTTCGACGCATTGACCTTGCGCGGCATCCGTTTCCTGCTAGCGACCAATAACTCGATGGCCCTACCCAGTGGATATGTCGCGCGCATGGCCGAGATGGGAGTCACCATCAGCGAAGGCGATGTACAGACCTCGGCTACTGCGACGCGTGACTATCTCAAAGACGAGCTCCTGCCAGGTTCGATCGTGCTGGCCGTCGGCATGCCAGCACTCGCTCAGATCCTCGTCGATGGTACGGGCTTCGAGGCCGCCACCGACGAGACCCCTGCCGGTGACATCGCGGCCGTCGTTGTCGGACTCGATCTCCAGTTCACCTATGTAAAGTTGCAACGTGCGACAGATGCGATCAACGCTGGCGCAACATTCGTGGCGACAAATGCAGACGCTACGCTTCCGCATGAGGGCGGATTCCAACCGGGCGCCGGGAGCATCGTCGCCGCAATCGCGACCGCCAGCGGCGTGCAGCCCCTCGTCGTCGGCAAGCCCGAACCAGTCATGATGGAGAAGGGAATCCAGCAACTGGGCCTCAAGGCAGAGGAGGTCGTCATGGTTGGTGACCGCCTGGACACCGATATCCTTGCCGGCTTCCGCGCGGGAACGACCACCGCACTGGTCCTGACTGGAGTTTCCCAACGAGAAGATCTTACCCTGGCCGATCCGCTTCCCGATTACGTATTTGCAGACCTTCCGGCATTGACCCAGGAGTTGGTCGGTCATGGATGATCTGTATTCGATTCCATTGACCATCGCGGAGCGCAGGATCATCGATCGCTTACAGCTGGCTGACCAGACTCAGCGGGATGAGGGACTTTCTCCCACAGATCGAACGCGGAATATCTCCGCGTCGACGGGCGCGTTCCTGTGGCAGATGATCCTGGGCCACCGACCTTCGAATATTCTCGAGATCGGATCATCGACAGGACTTTCGACCATCTGGATGGCGAGTGCAGCGATTCGATGTGGTGCATCCCTGCTTGGCACCGAGATCATCCCAGATCGCGTTTCGACCAATAATGGAAATTTGTCCGAGGCCAATCTCGGAGGCATCGCGCAGGTGCTTGAGGGAGATCATCGCCTTCTCGACGAGGTCCACGGCAGATCGTGGGATTTCGTGTTTCTGGATGCCGAGAAGGACGACTATCTCGACCATCTCAAGGCGATCGAACCCTACCTCACCTCGGGTGCCATTATTCTAACCGACAACGTCATCTCCCACGACTGCCGGACGTTACAGGAATACCTGCGCGTATCTCCCCGCTACTCGACTTTCACCATTCCGCTCGATCGCGGTATCGAATACTCGGTGTATCTGGATCACGACTAGCCGGCTGAAGCATCTGCATATCGTCCTACAGATCGCGTTTCCCTACCATTTCAGGAGTTCCTTGTGACAACGATGTCCGGTTCTGCCCCCGTCGAGAATGCAAACGCACAAGCGCCGCGTCTCGCCGCCGCGCCCGTGACGTGGAACAACAACGACCTGGATGATTGGCGACCTCTGGTTCCGTTTCCGCAGATTCTGGAGCAGATCGCGTCGGCGGGATATACCGCGACAGAATACGACGACGGTTTCGGCACCGACGTTGATGATCTTCTAGCCGAGGCCGAGGAGCTTGACTTCACCTACTGCGGCTCGTACCAATGGCTTGACCTCAGTACAACCGGCAACGTGATAGGCGCATCACCAGCGCTGCGTGCGAAACTGAGCCTGATGGAAGCTATCGACTGTCGGAATCTGATCATCGCCGATTCGCTCCGGCCGCACCGCGTCGCGATCGCTGGCGCAGTGCCAAGAGACGGTAGTCAATCGATCGACAGATCGGGTTTTCAGAGAATTGCCGCGAACGCAGCACGAGTCGCAGAAACGGCTTCCCGCCATGGAATATCCGTGCATTATCACAATCATGTCGGAACGTACGTCGAGACCCCGGACGAAGTCGACGCATTGCTTGCCGAACTCGATACAAGCACCGTTGGATTGTGCTTCGACACGGGTCACTTTGCATTCGCTGGAGGAGATGCCCGCGCTTTTGTTGCCGCCAATTCCAGATTCATCCGATACATTCACCTGAAGGACGTCGATGCCGCTGTGATGGCACAGGCACATGCCGGACACTGGAGCTTCCTTGAAGCTCTCCGTCATTACGTTTTCACGGATGTGGGAAGCGGTGTTGCACGCACGGACGACATCCTGGCCATCCTGGCTGAACATCCGACTGCACCGTGGATCATCATCGAACAAGACACCTGTATTGAGGATTCCACGACCACCGCCGCGCGCAACCTGCGGACGGTGCAGCGAATGCTTGCCGCCAATTCTCAATAAGATTTCGATTTCAGGAGTTGCCACATGGTTCTCGACGATAACCTGATAGTCCATTCCGACGTAACGACGCGAAGCGGAACGATTGTCGAAGTTGGTCCGGAAGAGGCTGGTTGGGAATATGTTGGGCTACGCGTCATCCGTATCGATGATGGAGAATTTTGGAACTACTCCACGGGAAACGACGAAGTCTGCCTCGTGCCCTTGTCTGGCAAGGCGACCGTCGAAACGGCCGACGAGACATGGGAGATCGGGCGAGAAGGCGGCATATTCGCAGGAAAGCCGACTGCACTGTATCTCCCATTTGGAAGCACCTTCACGGTCAAGGCGAGGCAGCCGACCGAACTGGCTGTGACCTCATCGCGCGCGACCCGGGTGTTTCCCGCCAGGTTGATCGCGCCAGACGACATAGATGTCGAGATCCGGGGTGCCGGCAACGCGGCTCGGCAGATCAACCACATCATCAAGCCCGATTTTGCGGCCGACACCCTGCTGGTCGTCGAGGTCTACACCCCGAGTGGGAATTGGTCGAGCTTCCCTCCACACAAGCACGACGTCAGTCGCATGCCTGAAGAATCGAAACTGGAGGAAATCTATTACTACCGCTTCCAACCCTCCGAAGGATTCGGTCTCCAGAGACTGTATGCCGGCGACGGCTCGTTCGACTTCGCGTGGGTCATCAAGGATGGCGACGTGATGCTCGTTCCCGAGGGGTATCACGCCTTCGCGACCGCTCACGGGTACACCGCCTACTACCTCAACATTCTCGCCGGCGACGAACCAGTACGCACGATGCAACCTGCCGACGACCCGGCATACGGTTGGGTGCGCTCGACGTGGACTCAGGAAGCCTCCAACAACGTGACCGGCTGGGAAGATATCGATGCACGGGTAAACAACGGTGCTGGCAAGTCAGCAAGCATCGATCGCGTCGTTTGAGCTCGAATCATCTCGAAGGAGCGGACATGTCGACCATTCGTCTCACTGCAGCCCAGGCAATCGTTCGCTACCTTTCGGTTCAGTACACCGAACGCGACCGGCAGCGGCAACGTCTGTTCAAAGGCATGTTCGGCATCTTCGGTCATGGGAACGTGACGGGAATCGGGCAGGCTCTGGAGGAGGTAGGCAAGGATCTTCCTTACTACCGAGCGCAGAACGAGCAGGGAATGGTGCATTCCGCGATCGCTTACGCGAAGATGAAGAACCGTCTGGAAACGTTTGCGTGCACATCATCGGTCGGCCCGGGCGCGACCAACATGATCACTGGGGCAGCGTTGGCGACCGTCAATCGTCTGCCGGTGCTCCTTCTGCCTGGTGACACGTTTGCGACCCGACGTCCGCATCCGGTTCTCCAGCAGTTGGAGTATTCGCTCGGTCAGGATGTCTCGGTGAACGACGCGTTTCGGCCAGTTTCCCGATACTTCGACAGGATCATGCGGCCCGTTCAGCTTCTATCGTCGCTGCCCGAGGCAATGCGGGTCCTGACGGATCCTGCGGAAACCGGCGCCGTGACGATCGCCCTTCCCGAAGATGTCCAGACCGAGGCGTTCGATTTTCCGCTGGCGTTCTTCGAGGAGCGAGTATGGCGCATGAGGCGACCCGTTCCTGACGAAGCTGACTTGCGCGAGGCAGCATCCTGGATCGAGGATGCCCGGCAACCTCTCCTCATCGCCGGTGGAGGCGCGATCTACTCGGAGGCGAGTGAGGATCTCGCGAGCTTCGCCGATGCTCTTGGGATCCCAGTGAGTGAGACACAGGCTGGAAAAGGAGTGCTTCCCTGGAACCATCCCTGGAATCTCGGCCCGGTTGGAGCGAATGGAGGACTCGCCGCCAATCGGTACGCCCGTGATGCCGACCTCATCATCGCTGTCGGTACGCGTCTCGCCGACTTCACGACAAGTTCCAACGCGGCGTTCCAGAACCCGAACGTCCGATTCATCGGCATCAACGTCTCCAGCATGGATGCCTACAAGCTCCGGGCCCTGCCTCTTGTCGGCGATGCGCAGGCGACGCTCCGTGCGCTTGCTCCTCTGGTCAACGGTTCGATCGTCACAGAGAGGCGCGAGCGGGTCTTATCGGTTGTGGGCGACCTGCAATCCGTCTGGACACGCGCTGTGGATGATCAGCTTGCAGTCGCTGGCGACCGGCAAGAGCTACCCACACAGGCGAACGTGATCGGTATCGTCAACGCGAGTATTGGTGAGCGGGACGTTGTCGTCTGCGCGGCCGGTGGTATGCCGGGCGACCTGCTGAAGCTCTGGCGAACGGCCGATCCAAAGGGCTACCACGTCGAATATGGCTTCTCCTGCATGGGTTACGAGATCGCCGGGGCCATGGGCGTTAAGATGGCGGACCCGACGCGCGAGGTCATCGTCATGGTCGGTGACGGAAGTTACCTGATGTTGCATACCGAGATCGTGACGTCCATCCAGGAAGGCATCAAGCTCATCATCGTGCTTGTCGACAACAGTGGATTTCAGTGCATTCGCGGCCTGCAGATGGCCTCTGGATCACCTTCCTTCGGCAACGAACTTCGGTACCGGGATCCTGCGACGGGCCGCATCGATGGCGCGTTTGTCCCGATCGATTTCGTTCGCAATGCCGAGAGTCTTGGAGCTGCAGCCTACACGGCAACCAACGTCCACGAGCTGGGCCAGGCGCTGACATCGGCGAGGAACGAAGACCGGACCACACTGGTATATGTGCGCGTCGATTCCGAAGTGCGCGTTCCATCGTACGAAGGCTGGTGGGACGTTCCAATCGCAGAGATCAGCAGCGAACCGGGCATCATCGATGCTCGCAACGCCTACGAAAAGGATATTCTGCACCAACGGACGTTTGTCTAATCTCGCCGAAATTTGCATTGAAGACTTACCAGCCTGGGTAACTGTTCAGATCAAGGGGTAGCGAGCTACTCGCGTCGACCCGGTCCCTTCGCGAACTGGAAGATCGGTACCAGGAAAGGGACTCAACGTGAAGGCGTCGACCTTGAAGCAGCTTGGTCCTGTTGAGAAGACGAGAACGACCAATGCTGTGTTAATCTGGCACGATTAGCATTCCACCATTTTTTGAAAGGCAAAGCAGTGATTAAAAGTTCTGTTTCCCGAGCCGACGAATCAGCCTCCAGTCAAGGGAACAGAGTCGCCCATGGAACTCCGGACATACACAGACAAAGAACTCCAGATGATTGCGGATGAAGTAGGCGAACGACAAGGTTGGGATTTCAGCCGCATGTCGACGGAACGGGATCCGGTGCCTTGGGACTACATTGAGGTGGTATCGAGGTTTCTTCGGCCAACTGACACTGTGCTCGACATCGGAACAGGCGGTGGTGAACGGCTTCTCAGTCTCTCAGATAAATATCTGAGCGCGGTCGGCGTAGACCCAGACCCAGAAATGGTGCGAGTTGCCCGAGGCAATGCCGAAGGCAATTCCAAAGTTCGATTCCTGCTATCGGGCGCCGAACGTCTTGAGCTGCTGGATGATGATGCGTTTGATGTAGTACTCACTCGTCACGCACCAACCTTTGTCCCTGAACTCGACCGCGTGACCAAGGCAGGGGGACTATTCATTTGTCAGGGCGTGGGTTCTCGGAACATGGCCAACATCCGCCAGGCGTTCAACACTGGCAGCGAGGCTCTCTACGACCACGCTCACCAATCCATGTTGTCAGACCTGACGACCCGAGGATGGCGATTGGTGGGGGAAGGACACTACGATGTCCGCTATTGGGTGAAGGATGTGCCATCGATCATCTTCTGGTTCCGAGCGATCGCTGGTGCGAATGAAGTGCCGGGTGACTTCAGCATTGCAACGCACCATGGCGTCGTCAACGCGCTCATCCAACGGTTCGGTTCGCATCGCGGTCTGGAGACAAACGAACACCGAACCCTTGTCATCGCGCAGAAACCCGATGCGTAGGACGACGTAAACAAATCGGGGAACTTCAGAAGAAATTCATAGAATCACCCCGGGAATCTGTCGCGGGGTGGTTCTATGAACGTCAAGGTAAATTCCAGATTACCGGCGATCGGATGCCCGACCGATGTCCTCGAAATCCGATCGACACCTGCTGGGTACTTCGAAGCATTACAGGCACGGGCCAATAACAAGGTCTTCATAATAAGTCAATCCAGGCGTCGAGCGTCATACTTTCGCCCGCGGATAAACGACGTCAGGCGAGTAGCGATGGCGGGAACACGCGGGAATGGACGCGATCCGGGCTGAGGAACGCCGGTTCAACTTAGCTGGCTACGACTCCGTGACGGGTCGCCCTGAGATCCAGTCCGGATATTGGAGTCCTGTCTCACCCAAATCTTCGAGATTCAGGCTGCCGATCGCCAGATCCCCATCGACTTCCTCGAAGTACATGTCCGCGCCGAACATGACACTCGCGCTGGAATGCCGGTGTTCGAGAACGTCCCGTTCTGGCCCCATAACATCACCTACGCGATTGATATCGAGTCATCGGCAACCGACGATCAGATTCTCGAACTGCATCAGGCGGTCGAGGACGTTTGTCCGATCCTGAACCTGCTCGCGAATCCACCATCGATCATGGACACGATGACTCTGTATGGAAATGTCAACTTCTCCGGTCTGACTGCCGGTGTTCCGCTGGCTGTGACCGCTGCCTGATAGGGCTCTGGTCGGTGCCGCTCCTACGCTCCCGACACCGATCCTGCGAAAAACAAACGATTCGCGCCCTCACCGTGAACATAAGCACCTGCGTTCAGGAAACACAGGTTCTCGCTTACGTCCCGAATGCAACGATTTTTCGGCAGCTCATGGCACTATTGGAGAGTAGTGAGTCACTCCACCCTGGAAGGAGATCCCGTTGCCCAGGTCAGTTGGTATCCACCACGTAAGCGCGATCACTTCCAACGCACAGCGCAATCTCGATTTCTACGTTGGCTTTCTTGGCCTTCGCCTTATCAAGCAAGCCGTCAACTTCGAGGACCCCGATGTGTACCATCTGTTCTATGGCGATGAAACGGGTTCTCCGGGCAGTGTCATGACCTTCTTTGTCTGGCCGGGAAGCCACCGGGGACAGCAGGGTGCGGGCCAAGTCGCCGTAACGTCGTTTACGATCCATCCGACGTCTTTGGCGTTCTGGATCGATCGATTGCTTCTCCACGGGATTCGCTTCGAAGGGCCTTCGCAGAGACCATCTTCCCGATCAGGGACGGAATCAGTGCTCTCGTTTCGCGATCCAGACGGTCTGCTGCTGGAAATCGTCACGCATCCTCGCGCCCGCGATCGACCATCCTGGGGTGGCGTTCCGGATGTCCCTCCGGAGCATGCAATCCATGGCTTCCATTCGATCCCGCCCCGCCAAGAACCCCCTTTTTTGAAGGTCCGCCAAGACGTACTGCGCAGATGCCACGGCCTCTGGATCCTGACGATGCGTGAGGTCATGGTTGGGCCGCCGGTAACGATCGCCTCAGCGCGGAAAGGTGCGATACACGGTGACCGTGCCGACCGCCCATCCCTGCCGGGCGAGCGCATCCGCGAGATCCGCAACCGTCCAACGTTGTGATGGGAAAGTCATCGTCCAGCGGGGACGCCGCACGCGCGGTTTCGAGCCAGGCACGTGCCTCGTCGTTGATCAGGCGAGGGCGTTCTGGGCGAGCCGCATCCATCAGCCCGGCTCGCCCAGCTGCCAGAACGCGTGCTCGCCACCGGCCCAGACGCGAACGCGAGACGCCCAGGGCCTTCGCTGCCGCGGAAAGCGAGTCTCCCCGCGCCATACGCACCAGGGCATCGGCCCGATGGCGGACACGGGGATCAGGATCTGTCCGGGAACGAACGAGCACGATTGCGGCATGCGAGGCAAGATCCCCGAGACATGCTCCCGAGTCCTCCCATCCTCCTCCTGTATCAGAACTTATGCAAACCCGCTTAGTGGTGCATCCGCTAAATACCGGAGAAGTCGTGATACGATAGGAACTGAAATCGAAGGAGGTTCCCGGTGTCACAACGCTTGATGCTGCGCACGCTCACCGAGGAGGAAACGCACGTCCTCCGCACCCTGGTGCAGGGGCAGAAGGTGGAAGCGCGGTGGCGGGATCGCGCCCGGATCTGTTGGCTCTCGCACGAGGGCCAGGGCATTCAGGCCATCGTCGCCCGGACCGGGAT